>Ga0247611_10010355_pt1 | contig 10975 bp, 11 predicted proteins | sample 177DNAGHGhighgp2_FD_192422 | JGI IMG/M metagenome (GOLD analysis project Ga0247611, IMG submission 192422) | Sheep rumen microbial communities from Palmerston North, Manawatu-Wanganui, New Zealand - 1770 DNA GHGhigh gp2 | ecosystem: Host-associated > Mammals > Digestive system > Stomach > Rumen... | reverse complement strand
AACGAGGTTCGACATAAGGTCACTGAGCTTGCCGAAGTGATTTGTCGAAGGATCTAAAAAAATGAGCGAAAGAAAAGACAACAATTACCTGTTTGATTCCGGAAACCTTTCGGAAGGCGCTCTCGCCAAGAAACACCGCATAGAGACGGACCCGAGCGCCCGCACGAACATCATGGATTACCTGCCCGGCATGGAAGTCATCCAGTCGGACATCGCCGACAAGGTTCTCTCCGAATCCGAGAACTACGATTACTCCAAGTACACCGGCAAGGATGTGAAGCGCGCATTAGAACATGAACGCTGCACGCTCGAAGATTTCAAGGCGCTCCTTTCTCCGGCGGCTGCCCCGTACTTGGAACAGATGGCCGCGAAGGCGAAAATCGAGACGAGCAAGCACTTCGGCAACAACGTCTACTTTTTCACGCCGCTCTACATCGCGAACTACTGCGAAAACTACTGCGTCTATTGCGGGTTCAACTGCTACAACCACATCAAGCGCATGCAGCTTACGATGGAGCAGATTGAGCACGAGATGAAGGTCATCGCCGACAGCGGCATGGAAGAAATCCTGATTCTCACTGGCGAAAGCCGCGCGAAGAGCAGCGTGGAATACATCGGCGAAGCCTGCAAACTGGCCCGCAAGTATTTCCGCATGGTGGGCGTGGAAGTCTACCCGGTCAACGTCGACGAATACCGCTACCTGCACGAATGCGGCGTGGACTACGTGACCGTCTTCCAGGAAACCTACGATAAGGTGCGTTTCGAACAACTTCACCTGATGGGCCATAAGCGCGTATTCCCGTACCGCTTCGACTCGCAGGAACGCGCCCTGATGGCAGGCATGCGCGGTGTGGCATTCTCTGCACTCCTCGGCCTTTCGGACTTCCGCCGCGACGCACTCGCATCGGCTCTCCATGTGTATTTCTTACAAAAGAAATATCCGCATGCCGAGATGAGCTTAAGCTGTCCGAGACTGCGCCCGATTATCAATAACGACAAGATTGACCCGCTGGACGTTCGCGAAAAGGAACTCTGCCAGGTGCTCTGCGCCTACCGCATTTTCCTCCCGTTCGTGGGCATCACGGTCTCGAGCCGCGAAAGCAAGGAATTCCGCAACGGCATCGTGAAGATTGCCGCGACCAAGGTTTCGGCCGGCGTTTCTACGGGCATTGGCGACCACGAAAGCAAGTACAGCGGTCACGATGACGGGGAAGGCGGCGACGAGCAGTTCGAAATCAACGACTCGCGCAGTTTCAACGATATGTACGGCGACATTTCGGGCGAAGGTTTACAGCCCGTCCTGAACGATTACTTGTACGTGTGATTAGAGCCTAGACTGTAAATGTTCTAGGGCTACTCGCATTTTTTACTGAAGGTCTTGCAGGCAGCATCGCCTTCAGTTGAAAAACAAACTCCGCGCGAAGCCCTGAATGCATTGTTGTTCATGTTGCCACCGTTCGGGAGCAACGCGACTTCAACAGAATTGCTGTTACTTTTCCCACCAGACCATCGGAAATTCATGGTAAGGCGATAGTTGCCGGAACAGTCACCCTGATTTAAGGATTGGCTTATAAACATAGGGTTCTTGGGGTATGTCCGCCAGTTAGAACCATCTTTTTTTGCGTAATAAGATGAGGACGACTGGTCCAGTTTATTGTAATCAGTCTTGTTGAGTCTTGATGCAACAATGTCTGCGACACCGTCAAAACCTGATTCTTTCAATGCTGTGTACCAGGTGCCGCCGCTACCTATCAGTTGGCACATGTTTACGTTATCGTTTGCTTTTCCGTGCGATCCCTGTACGTTGACGCTTACACCATTCTTGACTTCGATGACGAATAGGGTTACACCTTGATTGCCTTCCAATGCACCGTCGAGTTTGTTTTGTCGATTAGTTTTTTCGTCTCCGGACGCATCAGCAATATAGGCGCTGTTTGACAAGGCTGCCTCGTCTTCTATCAGAGCCCTGTTAATGGCATCTCGCAGATAGAAGAGTTTCATCAAGTCTACCTTTTCTCTTGATTTTTCAACCAGACCGAAGATGTTCGGAACAGCGACAGCGGAGATGACGCCCATGATGACAATAACGACCATGAGCTCGATCAAGGTAAAGCCATCTTTTTTCTTATTCTGCTTTTGCATAAGCATAGTTTACGTCCTTTGCAAAAACTAACCCTGTATACAGAAAAATAGTTCTTTTTTACGAAAAATAACGCGTTTTTATCGTAAAAAGGGGATTTCTTAATAAAAATCACAAATAAACCGCCCTTTTTTCTATTTTTTTATACATGAAAGACCTCGATACGACCCTCTACTTTATTACCGACAGCACTAGCGTGCCGGAAGACCGTTTTTTGCCGGTGGTGGAGGCCGCATGCAAGGGCGGGGCGACAATAATCCAGTTGCGCGAGAAGGACAAGTCTACCCGTGAATATATGGAACTTGCTTTGGCGACGCACGAGATTACTGCACGTTATGGAATCCCGCTGATTATCGACGACCGTGTGGATGTTGCTCTTGCCATTGGTGCCGAGGGAGTTCATGTGGGGCAGAGCGACATGCCGGTTCACTTGGCTCGCAAGCTTATGGGTACCGATAAGATTGTCGGTGTCACTGCGAAAACGGTTCCTCAGGCGCTCGAGGCCTATGAACAGGGTGCGGATTACCTGGGGTGCGGCGCGATTTACCCCACGACAACTCACGTAAAAACGGTCATTACCCCGGTGGAAACGCTCAAGGACGTTGTGAAGGCTGTTCCCATCCCGGTGAATGCGATTGGCGGGCTCAACAAGGATAATATCTTTGTGCTGAAAGGCTCCGGAATTGCGGGCATTTGCGCTGTCTCTGCAATTATGAAGGCCGCCGACCCTGAAACTGCCGCCCGAGAACTCAAGCAGGCGTTTGTCGCTTTAAACAGCTGATATTTATCCTCGCAACCTGTATAATCGTCATCCTCGCGTAGGCGAGGATCTATATTATCTACTTCCGATTAGCGTTTGCCCGACCTTGAGGGGTGCTCCCGGCTTTAGATTGTTCAGGCGGCAGAGTGCATCTATCGAAATGTTGAACCATGCGGCGACCTTGCCTTGAGAGTCGCCTTTCCTTACGGTGTAGTGGTTCTCTTTCTTGAGTTTGCGCTGCATGTTGTAGTGCGCGTTTATGATTTTCTTTTTCGGAACGTGCTCTACTCCCGGTTTTAGTTCCCAGTTCGGGAAGTCTACGATGGTTTCGGGGTCGATGTTGATTTCGCCGTAACGGATCTCGAAATGAAGGTGCGCGCCGGACGATTTTCCGGTATTGCCCGCCAGCCCGACGATATCGCCGGGGTAGACCTTCTCGCCGACTTTTACGAGCCGCTCCGAAAGGTGACCGTATAGCGTTGATAGCCCGTTTTCGTGCTCGACCAGTACGTAATGCCCATAACCGCCCTGGTTGTATTTCGATACGACGACCGTTCCCGGGAATGCGGCAACGACAGGCTCGTCGCGGATGATGCTCACGTCGACGCCACGGTGCAATCGGTGATCGCGTACACCGTATCTCGAACCGAGCGGAGCCTTGTGCGTAATGGGGATAAGCATGGTTGAAAAGTCGAAAAAGTCTTCGCTTTTCTTTTCCTTGACGACAAGTTGTGGCGATTTATTCTTCTGCTCGCCGACAACCTCGAAATCGACCCCCTTCTTGTCAAGGAGAATCGCCTTGGTAAACGCCTTGGGGTCGTTGGCTTCGATGATTACTTTGTTTGTGTCTACCTGCGCGGTCTTGGGCTTCTCGACCTTGGGCTTGGCTTTCTTCTTTGTCTTTGCCTTTGCCGCGTCTGCGTACGAACAGAAGCACGCAACCGCAAGGATTAGCGTGACGATGAATGAACCGCGGATCTTTGGGGGCAAAAGGCTCATTTGAGGAAGGCGAAGAATACCGCGCCGATGATGAGGACGAAGGCGACAATGTGGTTCCACTGCAGGGCTTCGTTATTGAATACCGTTGTCGCGATGACGGTAAATACCGTGATGGAAATGGCCTCCTGTATGACCTTCAGTTGCATCAGGTTGAAGGGCCCGCCATTGATGCGGCTTCCGATGTTATTCGCGGGAATCATGAAGAAGTACTCGATGAGGGCTACACCCCACGAGGCCAAGATGACGAGGATAAGCGGCCAGTCGGTAGAGATGTGCATTTCCTTGAGCTTGAGGTTCCCGTACCATGCTGCAGTCATGAACACGTTGCTGATGATGAGGAGGATTACGGTAAATATTCCGGCTTTCATTGTTTTGCTCTCAATCTATATGGTTTGCCCGTACTCATCTGGTAGGCGAGACGGGCACGTACTTGTTCTAGATACTGGATGTACTTTTCGCTCTGGTAGTCACGGTAGGTCCATTCGAAGGCATGGAAATGCCCGTCCTGGAAATACAGCGTGGGCTCCACGAAGATTCCACGCTGCATGTATACGCGCTGGCGTTGGTCCTTCGTTGTCGCGAGGAAGAACTGCCCGAGGGTCATGTAACCCGGGTCCAGGTTTACGGGACGCAGTCCCGGAGTGCCGTTCTGCTTAGCGATTTCGAGTTCGATATCGTTGGTCCAGAGTTTTATGTCGACGATGGTCTCGCGCTCCACGAGAGGCTCGTAGCTGAAGAACGCACGGACGGGAGCGTTCCCGATTTCGTCGACATAGTAGTTTGTGAATGTGAAGGGGAACGGATTAAGGTTCAGGTCTTCTTCGCCGAATTTTTCACGTAAGGTTGTGCGGACAGTCTCGACAGATTGGGCGTCCTTTGCGAGGATTCCCACGATAATCTTGACCTTGGCCGGTGTCCTGAGTTCGCCCATATGCGCTAAATTAGTAATTTTTTTATATGCGCTTTTACATGCTTGTCCTCTTTGTTCTCTCGTCCATGGTCTATGCCGGAGCCCCGCGGGTTGTGCCTGCAATTCTCGATTCTATCCCGCACGAAAAATCTCACTTTACGCAGGGAATTTTCTTTGACGGCAAGGAAATCGTGGAAACTACGGGCCAGTACGGAGAATCGGGCCTGTACCGCCGTACGCTTGATGGCAAGATTCTTGATTCGGCGCGCCTCGCGGACCGCTATTTCGGTGAAGGTTCCATTGCCGTAGGCGAAGACATCTTCTACCTCACGTGGAAATCCAAGAAGGCTTTTATCTACAACCGCAAACCTTTCCGGCCGAAGGGAGAGTTCCGCATACCGACCGAGGGCTGGGGCCTCACATACTGGCAAAGCGCACTACTGATGAGTAACGGCAGTGATGAACTTTTACGGATAGCGCTCGGCGGTTTCAACGTATTCGACGCGATTCGCGTAACCGATGGCGGCAAGCCCGTGAAGATGCTCAACGAACTGGAGGTTGTCGGGAACACGCTGTATGCGAATATCTGGCAGACAGCGCTGATTGCCGTCATTGACCTGCCTAGCGGCAAGGTGTTGAAGTATCTGGACTTTACCGAGAAGGTGCGCAGTCTCTACAGGAGTAATCCGAACATTGACGTGCTGAACGGCATCGCCTTTGACGGAAAGTATCTGTGGGTTACAGGCAAATACTGGCCGCAAATCTACAAGATTGCGGTACCGTAGAGAGGGCTCTTCCTATTTGATGGAAGAAGCTGACTCGTAGACAATGACGTTGCTGTAGGTGAGCGCCAGGGATAGGCGGGGCTTATGCGTGTTGAAGTCGAGTAACCCGTAGTGCGCGTCAAGGGATATGCGGTGTTGGCCGGTACGGAAGCTTACATAGGCTCCGAGGCCAATTTCTACGTTTCCGAAGTCCTCCTGTTCCCCGAAATTGCTGAAGTTGAGCCAGAAGTTGCGGCATATATACTGTTCGAATCCGATGCGGAAGTAGTCACCGATGGGGAGTTGCTCAATAAACGACAGTCCTCCGCTGAATAGTTGTGTCCAGGCGTCTAGGAAGGAACCTAGTTCAACAAGATCGACTTCGTCTTCATCATCGTAATAACTGGCGGAATAGGAATAGTCATCATCGTCGTCATCGTCGAAACAGACTCCTGTTGCGCAGATGGCACCGACCGTGATGCCGAGCCATATCGCGGAAACCCAACTGCGCCAGCCGAAGTACTTGTCGGCGTAACCGAAGGTCACATAGGGCGATGGTAGGAGGCCCCAGCCTCCTACGTAGCCGCTGCGCCTTGCTGTCGTGGTTTCAAGGGCGATGGGTATGTTCCATTCGTCACCCGACAAACTGAAATTGATCTTCTCGGCACGGGCGGTAAGCACGCGCACCTTCTCGTCGTTCTGTCCCTGTTCTGCCGCTTCCATGAAGCCGGACGCTGAAGGCGGGTGCATGGTGCATCCGCTGAGAGCGATAAGGAACGCGAAGATTGTCAGGTAGAAGTATCTCATGCCCTTAATATACCGCCACTTTGTTCAAAGCGTATAGCCGCATTTTGAAAAAACGACGAAATGCGGGTATGCGCAGATGGAATGCATTGCTCTAAATTGGAATAGGAAGATCCCCGCCTCCGCGGGGATGACATCTGTGAGCCGTAGGCGACTCGTATTAACGAGTCGTCGAAGGCGAGAGCGAGTGAGAAACCGGAGGTTCTATACACGAAATGACGAACGAGCGGTTGCGAGAGTGAGCGCCAGCCCTGTACTTGTTTTACAGAATCTAGCGCGAACGGTCTTTAATGCACACCGTTGCCGTCGGCCACATCGCAGGTGACCGGCTTGCCGTTCACTTCAAGAGCGAGAGCGTCGCAGAACACGGCGCCACCCTTCACGGAAAGCGCAATCTTCTCGAAATCCTTTACCTTGAGTTCACGCGGCTCGCTGGGAGCCACACCCTTGAAGAGGGCGCGGTCACCGGGCTTCGCGTCTTCGGGCACGGAGACGAGGCGGCAGGTGTGTGCTTCGGCGTCGAGGTCGCCCGCAAAGAGCATGCCCTGGCTCATGATGCCACGCAGTGCGCTCGGCTTGAGGTTCGCGAACAGGAGAATCTTCCTGTCCTGGAGTTCTTCGGCCTTGTAGCTGCTCTTGAGGCCGCTGCAGATGGTGCGGAGTTCGCCTTCGCCGGCGTCCACCTTGAGCACGTAGAGGCTCGTGGCATCCGGATGGTCGGCCACTTCCTTAATCTGGGCCACGCGCATATCCATGGCGGCGGGCACGTCGGCAGCCATCAGCGGCTTGTTCTGCTTGGGCTTCGGCTGGGCTTCGGGTTTCTTGACTTCTTCCTCGATGCGCGGGAAGAGCGGCTTGCCTTCGCCGAACGCTTCGCCACCCTTGAGGATACCCCAGGCGAGGTCATCGGCGCTCTGGAACTTGCAGCCGATCATGGCGAGGCCTTCTTCTGCCTTGCCCGGAATCACCGGCCACAGCAGGCTGAGCGAGAGGCGTACGGCCTCGGCGGACACGTAGAGCACGGTCGCGAGTTCGTCCTTGAGGGCGGGGTCCTTCGCGAGCTTCCACGGGGCCTTGACTTCGAGATAGCGGTTAATGCTACGCACGAGCTGCATGATGGTTTCGATAGACTGCGAGAGGCGAGCCTGCGGCAGGCCTTCCTTGATTTCGGCAATCACCTTGTTTGCAAGGTCGATGACTTCCTTCTCGGCGTCGCCGATGGAGGTCGCTGCGGGGAGTTTGCCTTCAAAGTTGTTGAGCACCAGGCGGTGTACGCGGTTCAGCACGTTACCGAGGTCGTTGGCAAGGTCGCTGTTGATGCGGCGCACGAAGGCGTCGTGCGTGAAGTTCGCATCCTGGCCCACCACCATTTCGCGGGCGAGGAAGTAGCGGAACGCGTCGATGCCGTACTTTTCCATGTAGTCCATCGGATTCACCACGTTGCCTGCGGACTTGCTCATCTTTTCGCCGCCGTTCACGAGCCACCAGCCATGGGCGAGGATGTGCTGCGGAAGCGGGATGTCGAGAGCCATGAGCATGGTCGGCCAGTACACGCTATGCGTGGTGAGGATGTCCTTACCGATGAGGTGGTAGGTGGCAGGCCAGATCGGCGTGCCGTCGGCATAAGTCTTGTGGAATGCGGTGGAGGCGCTCACGTAGTTGAGCAATGCGTCGAACCAAACGTAGGTCACGTAGTCGGTATCGAAAGGCAGCGGAATGCCCCAGCTGAGGCGTGCCTTCGGGCGGCTGATGCAGAGGTCGTTCAGCGGCTGGCGCAGGAACCCGCGGATTTCGTTCCAGCGGTAGTCCGGCACAATCCAGTCCTTGTGGCTTTCGAGGAAGTCAATCAGCTTCTGCTGGTAAGAACCCATCTTGAAGAAGTAGTTCTTTTCCTTGAGCCATTCCACCGGGCGGTGGCTGATGGGGTCGCACTTGTTCTCATCGAGTTCGTCTTCGCTGAAGAAGCGTTCTTCGCCGACGGAGTACCAACCTTCGTATTCCTTCGAGTAAATTTCACCCTTGTCCCAGAGCTTCTGCAGGCATTCCTGCACAAAAGCCTTGTGTTCGGGCATCGTGGTGCGGATAAAGAAGTCGTTACCGATACCCATCTTCTTCCACAGGTCTTCGAAACGGTGGTAGTATTCATCCACGTGTTCCTGCGGGGTCACGCCGCGCTTTTCGGCGGCGCGCTGCACCTTCTGGCCGTGTTCGTCGGTACCGGTCAAGAAGAACGTCTGGTAGCCCAGGATTTTGTGGAAGCGGGTGAGAATGTCCGCGAGGACGGTGGTGTAGGAGTGCCCGATATGCGGGGCGTCGTTAACGTAATAAATCGGGGTAGTAACGTAAAAATTTTTCATGTGCCTAAAAATAGTAAAATATGTTAGGTGAAGAGCGTCATGGCGGGCTTGACCCGCCATCTAGATTTTATATTTCATAAAAAAAAGAGGTCTCTATGTCTTTTATGGATTTGGCAAAGAATCGCTATAGCTGCCGTGCCTTTACCGCCCAGGCGGTAGAACCCGAAAAACTCGCCCAGGTGCTTGAGGCGGGCCGCCTTTCTCCGACGGCAATCAACGCTCAGCCCGTGACCGTGAAGGTCATCAAGTCTCCCGAGGCGCTTGAAAAGATTCGTGGCATTACCCGTATGGCTTACAACGCCCCCGTGGTCTTGATGGTCTGCTACGACGAACCCAACTGCTATACTGCCGAAAAGTACAACGACAACTTCAACAGTGGCGTGATGGATGCGAGCATTGTCACCACTTCCATGATGATGCAGGCAACCGACCTTGGCCTTGCGACCCTCTGGGCCCGCGGCTTCAATGCATCTTACATTGAAAGCGCGTTCGAATTTCCGGACAACTTAAAGCTTGCCTGCCTCTTGGATATCGGCTATGCCGACCCCGAGAATGGCGGCCCTTCGCCCAGGCACCCCGTGCGCAAGAGCATGGAAGAGTTCATGAGCGAAGTCTAATTTTATTATATTGCGTCCAGTGAAAATTCGTATATCCACAGAGACCCTGAACCGAGTGAAACGATTCCGCAAGAACAAGCGGGCGTTCTGGTCTTTGGTGGTACTCTTGATTGCATATTTGCTTTCGCTCACGAGCCCGTGGACGGTGAACGACGAACCGCTCTTTTTGCGCTATGGTGGCAAGACGTATTTCCCGGCGTTTGTGCGGTACAGTGATGCGGACTTTGGCGGGGAATATCAGACTGAAGCCGATTACGCGAAACTATTTGCTGCGGTGCGCGAGTGTGAGGAAGATGCCGCCGAGGGCTTTACCCGTGCGGGCGGTTGTCCCGAAATGTGGGCGATTATGCCCCCTATTGCGCACGACCCGCTGAAGGCCGATTTAAGCGAAGATGGTGCACCTCCGTTTGCACCGAGCGCGAGGCATTGGCTCGGTACAGACAGTAACGGGCGTGATGTGCTCTCGCGTTTAATCCACGGCTTTAGAATCTGTATCAGCTTCAGCCTGCTCTTGACCCTTCTCGGGACATTCCTCGGAATTGTCATCGGTGGTATTCAGGGCTACCTAGGCAGGTTCTGGGATATCGGAATGCAGCGCATGATAGAAATCTGGTCATCGTTGCCGATGCTATATGTGGTGATCCTTATCGGGAGCATCTATGGTCGCAGTTTTTGGCTCCTGATTCTGATTATGGCGGCATTTAACTGGATCTCGCTTAGTTACTACATGCGTGCTGAATTTCTGAAACTGCGTGATATGACCTATGTGCAGTCTGCGAAGGTTCTAGGAATGTCTCACCGCCACATTTTCTTTAAGGAAATCCTCCCGAACGCGATGACGCCCGTGGTGACGCTTTTCCCGTTTACGCTGATTGGCGGTATCGGGAGCCTCACTTCGCTTGATTTTTTGGGATTTGGTCTGCAGCCGCCCACGCCTAGTTGGGGTGAACTTATGAGCCAGGGCCTTAACAACCTTTATGCGCCGTGGATTTCGGTGAGCACGGTTGCCGCACTCTTTGTGACGCTGCTCTTGACCACGTTCGTGGGCGAGGGCGTGCGCGATGCCATGGATCCAAAATCGGGGGACAGGTATGTGTAATACTTCGCCGGTTTTGCAGGTGCGTGACCTTTCGGTTGCTTTCGGGTACGACAAGAATGGCTGCCCGCGCGATGGCATAAAGCCATTGCAGGTTACGGACCGCGTCTCGTTCGAGATCAGTGCGGGCGAATTCTTCGCGCTGGTAGGTGAGTCGGGCTGCGGCAAGAGCGTGACTTCCATGAGCATATTGAGACTGTTGCCTCAGCCGAGTGCTCGTATTGTCGAAGGCTCCGTGCTGTTCTATGGTTCGGGCGAGTCGCACGAGAATGCCGAACCCGTTGATCTTGTGAAATTGCCGCTTGCCGATTTGCAAAAGGTTCGCGGGTCCGAAATCGCGTGCATATTCCAGGAACCGATGCAGGCGCTGAATCCTGTCGTGACCATCAGGAAGCAGTTGCTTGAGGTGTTCAAGTTTGGTGGTGCTAAGCTGGGCGCTGCCGACCCGCTGGCCGCAATCCGGGAGATGCTGGCTCTTGCAGGCTTCAACGACCCCGACCGCGTGCTGAACGCCTACCCGCATGCATG
>Ga0247611_10010353_pt1 | contig 10977 bp, 4 predicted proteins | sample 177DNAGHGhighgp2_FD_192422 | JGI IMG/M metagenome (GOLD analysis project Ga0247611, IMG submission 192422) | Sheep rumen microbial communities from Palmerston North, Manawatu-Wanganui, New Zealand - 1770 DNA GHGhigh gp2 | ecosystem: Host-associated > Mammals > Digestive system > Stomach > Rumen ... | reverse complement strand
GTTCGGCTGCGCCTGTTGTCCCTCGAACCTCTGCCGCTTCATCCCCTCGATGCCGGGCTACGTCTATGGCGTGCGTGACAACAACCTCTACGTGAATCTCTTCGCTGCCAACACCGCTACCATCGCCTTGGGCGGAAAGAATGTAACGATCCAACAGGAGACCAACTATCCCTGGGATGGTGACATTAGCATCAAAGTGCTTCAGAACAAGGCCAAGACCTTCAACATGATGATTCGCATCCCGGGTTGGGTACAGAGCAAGGTCGTGCCCAGCGATTTGTATAGCTATAGCGATGATATTTTCAGCACTTATGAGATTACCGTAAATGGCCAGCGCGTGGATGGCGACATGGAGAACGGCTATATGGTCATCAATCGCAACTGGAAGAAGGGCGATGTCGTCCGCATCCATTTCGATATGCCGGTTCGTACGGTTGTGGCCAATCCTCGCGTGACAGACGATCGTGGACGCGTGGCCGTAGAGCGCGGACCGCTGGTCTATTGTGCAGAAGGAGCTGACAACGAGGGCATCAATCCTCACCACCTGTTGCTCTCTCACAAGCCCCAGTTCGACCTCCAGCCAGCCTATGGCATCGAGAATAAAGAGGGCAATGGCCAGACCTTCAACGTCACTGCCATTAAGGCGCAGGCCCAGGAAGCCTCTATCACACCCGAAGGCAAACTCGCAACGAAGGACGTCACCGTAAAGCTCATCCCCTACTACGCCTGGAACCATCGTGGCGCTGGCCGTATGGATGTCTGGCTGGCCCGTAGCCTCAGCGGCCTCGAGGATTAACCGACACTTTTTGGCCGTTGCGGATATATAATCCCGCCTTTGTGGGACGTTTCGGCAACTTCACACCGCTGAGGGTGTACCAAACACCAGAATCAATGGGGACAGGTCCTTGATCGCTCGCTTCGCCGAGCGAATCATGCGACCTGTTCCCTTGATTCTGTATCAGCTCTATCTCTTCAATCCCAGTCGCAGAATTAGGGCCGATGATATTATAAACACCAAGTGTTGTTTCTCGGGCAGCAGAGTAACCAGACTGCAAGGTCCACACAGCTGCAGGGAGATTATCAGAGGGCACCAACAGATAGGCAGTATGTGCAGGCATGGTGTTCTTCGTTTCAACATCGCCCGTTTTCCAAATATGCATACGATAGAAACCAGCCGCCTCGGCCGTATGTTGAATGGCCGCTTCATCCGTGCTTAGGGCATGGTCTTTGTCAAATGTCCAATATTTGTTTGTCAGGATAAACTTAGTATAGTTGGTACTTTCAACATTATAGGTCTCATTATAATTCCTGTTATCACTTTCAATGCCATTATCATCCTGATACATCATATTATTCGTTGGGAAGTCAACAAGCGTTGTCGTCGCAGGTCTTGTATACGACGGATAGAACAAAGGCACATTCTTCCCAGCATTGGCATCCGACAAACCTCCTGCATTATCCAGTTTCATCACGATACCTGTTTTCTTTGGCACATAGCCATTTTCATTGATAGGCGTCAGTGCCACAGTGGCCGTCTTCATATCGTAGCTGTCATATTTCACCGTATAAGCATTCACATCGTTCGTGGTGAAATAGCCTATCAGTTCGTGGTCAATGTCCTGATTCCTGATCTCCGTCGCCCAGCCAGTACCGCCTACAGGATGTATCTCCTTCAAGATATGCGTCACACCTATCTTATAGATCTTAGTGCCCGAAGTAAAGGTGATTTTTGAGTCACCAGAATCCGTCACCTTGTATTTATAGACGTTCATATTGGCATCCGGCCCATCATCACCCGCTGTCACCTTGGTGGCATTGGTCACCGACTCTGGTTCTGCAGAAGCACTGACATATATCCAATCCTGCTTACTGTCAGCATTCAGGTCGGGGACGGTAATGGTAGTATTTGTCAAGGTGTAGATGCTCCAGTCCAAGTCTGGTACGGCTGAGGCACTGCGAGTGATTTCCACTGCAGTAACATGTACTGTGTTGGTATACTTATAGACGTAAAAGTCACTTCTTCCGTCCAGCCCATCATTAGTTGTGACAGTATAATTGAGCGTTTCTTCCATCAAATATCCGGTAAGCAATAGGCTTTGCACAACATCGCTACTCGAGGCCGATTTATTGAAGCTGATACCTGCATCACGGTTATTATAAGCATTATAGGCTGTGACGGAAATGATGTCGCCTGCCTGAAGAGGCATGTTAAGTGAAAGATGTATATATTTCGTATCGCCACCATCTAAGCGGCAACCAATGCCACCGCTTGGTATGGAAGACTCGTCAATAGATACATTGGCATGTATTTGAGCCGTTCCGTTTCCTGCCGGTTTGGCGGTAGCGGGATTACTCCAGGTACCGATAGGTTCTTCTTCTGTACCTCCCGTCTGGGTGAACACGGCATAGTCGGTAATCTTGAACGACAGCAAAGAACTTCGGACGTCTGCCACTGTGGCTCTGTTCCATCCGCTGCTGACATCACTTGGCAGATGGTCGATATGCATGGTGATGTCGCCATCGAAGCCCAAACCCGTGAGTTCGTCATTGGCATACTTGTCCGTATAGGGTGCGCCGTTGAATTTACTCAAGGCGCGATCCTGCGTGACGAGCACAGCCCCTGGAACATACTGCGACCCCATTTCACCACTATTGTCCGTATTCAACATGAATTGTCCGTTTTCGTTCTTAAACCAGTTGGTTGGTGCCTGACTGGCAAATGCACTGTTACTACCTTCTGCCTCAATACTATATAGCACGTTGTCCGAAAGCCCCGTGACCGCCTGTCCCGCAATCTTGGTGAAGTCCCAAGTATAGGGATAGGTTTGATGAGGGGCAGAGCCGATGGTCAGCGTGTAGTCGGGCGTATAGCCAATAACATACTTCATGTCGTTGGTGTAGTTGTTCATGCGAATGGTCACCTTCCCCCAGCCACTTGTAGCTTTAATGACACCATTATTATAGGAATTGTTCGACGATTGCCACGTGTCGTTATACATCTCAAGTCCTACAATGTTCTTGCGCAGTTCGTAAAGTCGTGTTTTCTCGGCATCGGAAACGGGATAAGCATCCTCGTCAATGAAGAATTCAGGACTATAGGCCGCATTAGAGCCCTTCACACATCCCTCGTGGTCATAATCCACGCCCAGCGTCCCGCCATTATTCTTTCTGTAACCTTTCAACACATACATCGCCGGCCCTGTCGCCGTAGAATAGAGTTGGTTGCAATAATTATAGGTATTCGTTTGCTGGGCGTTATCCAGAAGCATCGTCGTGGGGGCTGCCGTGTTACCGCTCAGGTTGATGTTACGCATGGTGGAGCGATACGGTCCTTTGTAAATGCGAATCGACTGAATGTCGCAGTTTCCGGTATCATGCAATGTAAACGTCACGTCACCGCCCTTGGCAATAAAGGAATAATAGCCCACAAAACGGGTGTTGCTGTTGCCTCGTCGCGCTGATTCCGTAATCAGGAATTCCTCGTCGACATCCTTGCCTCGCAGGTCTGTCACATTAGTGGCTATAAAGGCTGAACCTGAGCCACTGGCATCATGGCGCCACATGATTTCTATGATATCACCAGCTTCCAGGGCAGGAATGGTAAACGAAGCGCCGATGCCCAAGCCACGAATACCGATATGTGTGAACTCAGCAGCATCGTTGCGCAGATAGAAGTTGCGTCCACCAGTGACAAACACCAGTCCGTTGGTCTCTTTCACGATAAAGGCGTTGTCGCCATCCACAGCCTTCGTCCTGTACCATCGGGGGTCACGCTCAACACCCGTATTACTGTTCTTATACTCAAACCGCCATTCCTCACCATAACTGTCTGTCGTTGTAAATATAGGGGTAGGAGCAGTCTTCAGGTTATCGGACACATCCAACTCACGCCTTACCTCATTTCCGTTAACATCTACATCCGTACAGAAATTCCACAAATGGCCTGGATAGTCTGTGGCAGGATAGGCCACGGTGAGGTAATAGATGCATGTCTTACCGCCACCCGTTGCCTGAATCTTCAGGGCACCGCCAGCCGTGATATTGCTCACTTCACCCGTGTTGCTGTCGATGGTTACACCTGTGGAGGCGATGTCACCCTCCTTGCCCACGATGCTGTAGACAGGACTATTCATATTGGAAACCGTCTGAGTATAAGCGTTGCCAATGGTCGTTATGGCATAGTAATGCTCAAAATAGGCATCACCATAAGAAAGCGATTTCAATGCAAATACGGAACCTTGAACGTAGAGCAGATACGTCTGGTTGGCATCCAAAGCGAAGGTGGCAGTAGCCAGAGAGCCGTCGCCAGGGTTAGATAGAGATTTCCCACTGATGGCTTGATTAGAACTGTCGTATAGTTGAAGCGCATTTGAACTGTTGGCAGCGAAATAGCCTGATACCGTCAGGTTCTTCGCCTCTGTGGTGGCAATCTTATACACTGTGCCCCACTCATGCCCCTGATCATAATTGCCAAACGACCATCCGTTGCTATCGATGATGGTAAGTCCGTAATCACCATTGATAGAACGCACCACGGGCGTATGACCTTGATACCCCAAATAGAGCGTCATACCATCCAAATATACCCTTTGGTCTGTAAACATTCCCAAAGTCGACCCTGCCTCAAAGGTATTCGTCGCAGCTACTACCATCGCATTCGGATCGAGCTCATTACGGGTCTTGATGCGTACCCTGAAACGGGTGTCATTGGCATCTGTTGCCGTAGCCGTCACAATGGTGTAGTCACCCTCTGTCGTATTGGTAGGCTGACTGCCTGTGGTCGTAATGGGATAGTAATTATTGTTGTCGCGTCGCAAATAGGAATTGTCCACACTGATATTTACATTCGACTTATTCTCCGCATTATCCAGCGGATTGTTATAGACGAGGTCTTCTATATAGATGGTCTCGTCGCTCTTCTCGAAGAAAAAGTTGTAGTTGATGGTGATGTTCGAGAGAGTCACTGAGGCATTATTCGCCCAGGTATAAGCCTCAACCAGCGAAAGATATTCTACTGTTGTTGCTATATCCGAACCTGTAAAATAAACCGTATTGTTATCCACGTCTGTCAGGCTGTAGTTAAAACGCCCTGTGTTCCTGTTAAATTGCAGACTCACACGGACAGTCTTTCCATAAGCTTCATTGTAGGCAGAACTGTTGTTGGTACCATATTGATCGGCTTCATTGGTTTTTACACGATAATAAGTACCGCCATCATCCCCAATATGCATCATTAGTCCAGTAGTATTATACGAAGAAGTATTAGAACTGTTGGCATTGGTGCCACGTACGTCTTTGTTACCAATACCTATCTGCCAACGACTGCCTTGCGTAAAACTGACCTCAAAAGAAAGCGTGAAGTATCCTGCAGACCTAATGCCTGGCAACTGACTCAGATCAGCAATAGCCAATGCATATTGATTTCCAGCATTATTAGCAGAGGTAATAACGTTACCAGACTGACTTGCTCTATTAATGGCAGTAAAGCCTATGTCATTTCTCCATAGTGCCCATGCATCTCCTGCCCCTGCCGCCAGAAGCATAAAAAGTAATAGCCGCTGTATGATCGTTGTCTTCATATTTTACAATTCCTCGTTTTGTATCCTTAATGCCCAAGAGAGGACATTGATACGGATAGTAATGTACTTCCAAGTTTCCTTTTCGCCTTCGCCCTCGATGCCGAAGTCCAGACGGTAGTCGTATTCGCGATCGAGGTATTCCTGAATGCCATAGTTCTGAATCTCGTAGGCATTGCGTGCCAGAGCAAGATAGTAGCAGAGGTCGATGTTAATAATTTCGTGACCCGTCTCACGGTTGCGAATGATAAGACGTGCGTTCTGACGGGCATCCTCATGTTGGATGAGTCTTGAGAGCGAGAGGTCATAATGAGCATTACGCTCCACGATAGTCTCATCAGCAGTATTCCCGCTGACGCGCCTACCCGTAGCCTTTGTTTCCGTAGTCCATGAGGCAAAGGGGCGATAAACGACAGACTGCAACATTCCCGCTGACGCGCCTACCCGTAGCCTTTCTGATACAGGTGCATTGTCATAGTCAAGTGTTGGATGATTATCTGTGACGATCACCTCATATCGTTCATGTCCATTATCCGCAGGATGATCACGACGGAATACCATCACATTCAGATCGTTCGTTAGTCGCATCAAACCTATCGTAGCCTCAGTTGGCTCTTTTTCTGGTATAACAACATCGATAGGCTTCAGCGTGTTCCAAATCGTATCGAGGCGTTGGGTAGGAACCTGGCCATTAGCATCTGTAGGAATAGTGAAACTCAGACTCTCGATCAATTGTGCAATATCAGGCGTTGTGGTCTTATAGGCTGCTTCTGCTGCGGAGCGGCCTGTAGCATAGAGACGATAGATGCCAGGCGCCAGTCCCTCAAAGTTGAAGGCAAAAGACAAATCACGCAAAGGTTGCGACGTCGCAGAATTGCTGGCTGTCTGCGTATCAATAATGGTTCCTGTTGCAGGATCCACCACAAAGACCGTTGCCTGCTCCACATGGTCAGCAAACATGTTCGCTCGCTGAATGTTGTAATCATATCGCACCTTGATGTGCAACGGATTACGACAATCAGGGCAATCACTACGATCTTCCTTCATCATCGAGCACGAGGCCAGCAGCAGCGCCGCAAAGAAAAGTGTTGCGACTTTGGCCCATGCCTGTTGTTTTCGTCTGTTCGTTTGTCTCATATCTTGCTTCGTTTTTTTATTTTCTAATCTATAATTGGAGTTGGTACAGGGTCACCTATAGCAGGAACATTGGTAAAGTTCAGGTTATAGGCGTTATTTCGTACGACACCATTTCCATTGGTAGCGTCGTGATAGATCTTATAGTGGAAATACATCTTACCATCGCGATAACCTTTGAGGGTTCCGCTGAGTGTTGACGACAGGCCTGCCAATGCAGTTTTCTCGTCATTAGTAAAACTATCGTTCGTAAGAGTTATCGTAACGGAGCCATCACTATTGATGACCAATGATGGATATTTGAATATTTCTTCGGCAGACTTGGCAGAAAGGTCGGGATTCAATGCGGCAAAATTACTTGTCCACTTCTCCTTGCAATATTGGATAAATTTATCTGCACTTGTGAAGAAGATATCTGCTCCCCATAGCTGATATCGATAACAATCGCCCAAGAGGAACGAGCCTTCCTTCAGCTGTACTTCTACATACAACTGTGTTTGATCATTTGCCGTTGATGTGGTATTTTCAGCGATATAAACCGCATCGCCATCTTTGTATGAGTGTTGTTTGTATAGGTCGAATATATCAGGCGCAGTGGTATCGAAGGCTATAGGAATGCCGGCGCCCGTAACAGAGGTTGCCCAGTTCTGTGCAGCCGTATAGTCCTTACGGATGGCATAGCTCTGGGTGTTATAGTTGTGTAGTGCCCATGTTATACGATGGACTGTGGGATGACGGTCTGCATTTCCGTCAAGATTGATACTTGATACCGTTGTTGCTGTATTTGTGACCTTCACTCTCGCAGCAGCACGCTCTACGTTAATAGTAAGCTTACTGCCAGAAGCTGCGGCAAACGGGGTATCAAAGAGGTAATTGTTAGTTACTTCAGGCATAATGTAACCGTCCTGTGGTGCGTTTGACATAAAGAGTCCAACATGCTTGTCTGTGCTGCCCACAGAATGGATCACCAGATTCTGAATCTGGCTGATGGACTTGTTCTTTTGTGAACTGTCATCGAAAAGAAGGTCATTACCGCTCACCTTGAACCCTGTTGATGTGGTATTCAGCAGTGCGAGGACATAGAGTTTAGTGCCATAGGCGTGAGTTCCTGTAGCAAGTCGTTGCGTAATCTCTACGCTTGCACTATTGCCTGGATTATTGATCAGCTGGTCGATGACCGTTGCGGTCTTTAATGTAGCAGAAGATTCATCTGAGCCCTCAAAGATACAGAGGATGCCATCATAAACTGCATTTTCTGCAGCCGTTGCAGCCTCCGTAGCACGGGTCATCGTTGCATTGCTATTCACAATGCGTAGGTTGATATAGCTGCTGTCGCTACGGACCGTCACTTGCTGGCCGCCACCCGAATCGTCTCCAGGCAGGGCATCGCTCTGACATGCTGCGAGGAATATCATTCCTAACAGCAGCCATACGGGCCATATATGCAGTCTATATCTTTTCACTATTCGTTATTCACTTTTCACTATAAACTTTGCTCGTGTCCTTCCCAGCCACTGATGGTCAGCGTCGCATTCAGCAGTTGCTCCACCTTATCGTCTGCATCATCTGTCAGTGCGGGGATAATGGGCGAGCCTACATGCGTCACACTCTTGATATTGATGTTATACCAATTATTGCGTACCACACCATAGCGGCCTAAATAGTCGGTTTCGTTTCCTGCGTATGCCTGAGCTGTCGAATTATTCGTCATCGTAGCCGCTGAACTCCAAGGTGTATCGTCATTACTAAAGTGTCGTATCAGCACCCGGTAGTAGCAGTAGCCGTCATCATAGAACTTGATGGTGAGGCCATTCAGCAATCCTTGCAAAGTCGATTTCATCGTTTCAAACTTTGTGTAGCCAGTACCACTTGTCTGAGCTGTCTGACTGAGCGTAGCTGTACCAGTTCCTGTCGAAGCATCATTCGTCATGGTTATCTTCAGATGCTTCTGTTCGCTACCAGCATAATCTCTCACCCAAGCGCGAAGATCAGCAGACTGCTCCATCAGCCACTGCCGCAGATAATCGTCGATCGTGGCAATGTTCGTGCCATCATAAGTCACCAGATCCGACCGTCTGCGTGCAAACGACGAAGAGGCACTCGTTCCTTCCTCCGTCAGATCATTTGTCGGTGGCTGGAAGATGACATCACTACCTGTCACACTTGTGGTATAGAAATCGCCGCCATTGTTCAACTGCAACCGCACCAATACAGAAGTGGTGCAATCGTCTTGCATGTGAGCCACATCGAAAGTATTCTCAGCACAGTAGTCACTTTCTCCCATCGCCCTCCAACGCTTCAGACCGATAATAGAAGCCCCTGCCTCATAGTTGATATCCCTTGCCCAATAGGTGCGATATTTCTGATTGGGCAGTGGCGCCTGCTCTACGAAACGCTTGGTTGTCGCGTTATAAGGCAGCCACGTGGCATCCATGTGTCGGATCAGATGGCATTGCATGTTATAGTTGAACAGGGCGTATTGGAAATCCGATGCCGCAAAGGCGATATATGCATTGCCCTTAACATGCATGTCGAGAGCGTCGTCCAACTTCGTTGTCACTTTGGCAGCCGCCCGCTCCAGATAGATGTATCCAGCAGGTGCAGCCTGCGCATCGGTCTCTGACGCAGCAAAGTGTGCCGGATCAATCTCTGTCAGCATGGTCACACTTCCTGTGCCGTCATTCGCAGAAGCCAACGGCGTACTGGCCATCACATAATACGTTGTCCCGTTGATGATGTGTGTCGGTTCAGAAAGCACCATCGCCTTCACATCCGAGAATGTTGTACCCACATCGATACTTAACGAAACGTTGGCAATGGCAAGCATATACAGCTTGTCGCCATTACTGATGTTCTGGTTTGAAATCTGGATGGTGGCCATTGAATGATTGGTTATCTGATAATGCGTATCTGTCTGTGGTGTGTAGTCCACATTGTAGATACTGGCGACAGTCATCTGGTCTTCCGTATCCGTACTTGAACCATGGAACAGCACCAAGGTCAGCGTCTTGACAGTATACTCAGCCTCATCTCCGTCAACGAAATCGGTACGGGTCACACCGCTTGGCAATCCGAGATGAAGGCTCAGCCATGCTTTACCCTCTGCGTTGAAGCGCGAGAGGACATCCACTGGTTGTCTAATGGCCGTCTCCCATTCTTCATAATCATGGCAGGCAGTCAGCACCAGCGTTGCCAACAGCATCAGTGCAGCTTTGTATATGTAGATCCGTATTTGTTTCACTTCTCGTTTCTTTATTGCAAATGCGGGGCAGGGCACCCTGCCCCGCATGTTACAATTATGAAAATATAGATTTCATGATGTTGTTAATATAGCTCAGCATCCTGAGTGCGCTGAGCCCACTTGTTGACATAAATCTCTGTGGTGATGTATTGATTATTATCATCATCTGGCGTCCAATCTGGTGTCGGTATGGTGGCCGAACCTATTTGCTTCACGGCTGTCACACGAATGATATACCAGTTGTTTCGTACTACAGCATAACGGCCGAGGAAATTCTTCGCTACGGTAGCACCTTGAGTTGCGGGATCTCCATATAAAGCTTCAAAAGTACTACCATTAGGCGTGCCAAGAGGAGTATGAGCATCACCAAAGTGTTTGATGCGTACCTGATAGTAGCATTTTCCGCCCTTGTAGCAGATGGCGTTCATATTGGTTGCTATATTGCCTGCTGCTGTGGTTAGGTCTGCATCAGGCGTTCCGTCATAATTCACAGAAACCTTTTCATTAGCCAAAGGACCAGCTGCGTCTGGGGCCGTCACTACAACCCTGATCTTTGAAAGATCTTTCGTATGAGATGTAGCCCAAGTTTTTACAGTAGCCAAATTTACAACATACTCCAGGAGTTTCTTGGCAAGTGTTCCGTCTGCGGTATATTCACCATTGGTAAATATACCATCGGCACCGTTAACGGTATAGAAGTCTTGACCACCATTAAATGTGAAGCGCAGTAATACACGGGTGGTACTATTCTTGGTCATGCCAAATTCATTGAACGTGTTCTCAGTGATATACTCATATGCTGTTGTTCCTACAGCTTTATCGATAGAAACATCATCTGCCATCGCACCAACCAAGGGAGCATCGCCAACAGTAGCCGTAGCCACATGGTCGTAATAATAATTCGGATCAATTGCCCAATAAAGGCGGTAGGTATCGGTGCGGCTCGACTCTAACTGAGCAGAGAAGAAACGGTATGAGTAGCTCGACGTCAGCTTATCGCCGGTATAGGCGTAATACTTATCCACA
>Ga0247611_10010352_pt1 | contig 10980 bp, 6 predicted proteins | sample 177DNAGHGhighgp2_FD_192422 | JGI IMG/M metagenome (GOLD analysis project Ga0247611, IMG submission 192422) | Sheep rumen microbial communities from Palmerston North, Manawatu-Wanganui, New Zealand - 1770 DNA GHGhigh gp2 | ecosystem: Host-associated > Mammals > Digestive system > Stomach > Rumen ... | reverse complement strand
CGAACGTCTCCCTGACTGAGAACGACGGCGAGTACATCGGCACCTTCCAGATGCCTGCTCAGGCCTCAAGCCTCGTGATTAACTCCGGCAGCGATGCCGAGGAGGGCGATCAGAACTAAGACGTTCTGTAAACTAATGAGAGGACTGACAGACTACGAGAGCTGTCAGTCCTCTTTTTTAGCGTTCAGGCCTACAAAACCTATCACTCGGGCCTGGCCCCAGTGATAGGTGAGTTTGATTATTTTTTAAAAAAATAGTGATTTTTGTCATTATTTGGCAAAAAAGTGATACCTTTGTAGCCGATAATTAAGAACAAGCAGTAACAATTAACAATATTATGCCAATTAAGATTCTTAGTGTAGACGACGAGATCGATCTCGAACTGCTGTTGACACAGTATTTCCGCAGACAGATCAGAAAGGGAGAATACGAGTTCAAGTTTGCTCACAACGGCCTGGAGGCGCTGACGATGCTCCTGAAGGAAAAAGACTTCGACATCATTCTCAGCGACATCAACATGCCGGAGATGGACGGTCTGACGCTGTTGACGAAAATCAACGAGATGCAGAATCCCGCCCTGAAGTGCATCATGGTGTCGGCCTATGGCGATATGGGTAACATCCGTCAGGCGATGAACAACGGTGCCTTCGACTTTGCCACGAAGCCCATAGACCTTGACGACCTGAGTGTGACCATTGAGAAAGCCATCGAGCAAATCCGATACATCAAGACGATGCAGAAGGAGCACACACAGCTGGAGTCGATCAAGGGCGACCTGGCGGTAGCCCGTGAGATTCAGCAGGCCATCCTGCCGCGGATCTTCCCACCATTCCCTGAGAATGCCCACCAACTGGACATTGCCGCCTCGATGAATGCGGCCAAGGATGTGGGCGGTGACTTCTACGACTTCTTCCGCATCGATGACGAGAGGATTGGTTTCGTCATTGCCGACGTCAGCGGCAAGGGCGTTCCTGCGGCTATCTTCATGGCCGTCAGTCGTACACTCATCCGTGCTACAGGCATCCGTGGGGTGAGTGCTGCGGAATGCATGACCTACTCCAACGTACTGTTGGCGAAGGAATCAGTAAACTGTATGTTTGTCACCGTCTTCTACGGCATCTATAACATCAAGACTGGAGAGGTGACCTACACCAATGCCGGCCATAACCCACCCTATCTGCTGAAAGCCAACGGCAGCCTCAAAAGCTTAGGCAACAGCAAGAACATCGCTGCTGGTGTCATGGAGGACATCCCGTTTACGGAAGAGACCCTTCAGCTGGAGCCAGGCGACACGCTACTGATGTATACCGACGGTGTGACGGAAGCCACCGATACGGAAGAGAAGGAATATGGCGAAGCACGCCTTGAGGCCCTATTGAAGCAATCGACACAGGCCGACTGTCAGCAGATCATTGACAATGTCAAGGCCGACGTGAAGGCCTTCGTGGGTGAGGCAGAGCAGAGCGATGATATCACCCTGCTGGCGCTGAAGAGGAAGTGAAGAGTGAAGAATTGCAACCGCTGTGAAGAAAAGTACGATCATAATGACGTGTGCGGGAGTGCTACTGGCAGGACTGGCGGGCACAGCATTATACGGTTGGCAATCGGAGCATCAGAAGGTGGAGAACCTTCAGGCACAGATTGAGGACCTGGAGAAGCAGGTCATGCGCTCGACCGTCGACAGAAGTGTGAGTCGTCAGATGGAGGAGATCGCCAATGAGCAGAGGGAAATCTCTGACGAGAAGCGTGAGGAAGCCCTCCAGCAGACGAAAGTGGCCAACGAGATGCGTCTGCGCTCAGAACTGGAGAGACAGAATGCCCTGATTGCCGAGAAGAACGCCGTGGCCTCAGAGAAGAAAGCCATTGAGGCTTCAGAAGTGGCAGAGAACGAGCGGAAACTGGCCGAGCACCAAAGGCTCTTAGCGGAGATGTCGAAACAGAAAGCCGACACCCTGAGCTATATCGCCCTGGGACGCTCGTTGGGTTCGATATCCACCATCCAGGCGCAGGCTGGTAACGAAGACGTAGCCAACCTGTTGAGTTATGCTTCCTATCTCTACACACAGCGCTACGGCGGTGACATCTTCTACCCCGCCGTTTTCCAGTCACTCATGCAATCGAGTAAGAGTATGACCTCGTGGACAGAACATACGGGCGCCGTGATGAACCTGGAATATATGCCTGGCGACGACAACCGGCTCGTGTCTGTCAGCAACTACGGTGAGATTATCCTCAATGAAAGGCAAGGCGACCGGCTCCTGACAAAGGTACTCCTCAAAAACAGCGATTATGACTTCCGTGATGTCATCATCAGTAAGACGGGCAGGATCTATGCCGTCAGTCGTACAGGACATCTGGCTGTCATTCAGGAAGACCTCAAGACTGTGAAGATCATTGACCTCGACAAGATCGAACACCCCATGCGACTGCATGACATCAACGATAACAACCTTCTGATTATCGGTGAGAACAGTATGGGACTGTTTGACATGAAACGCAATATCATCAGAGGTACCAGAGCGTTGGGCTTCCACGTGATAAAAGGCTCGCGGAAGAGCGGACTGCCTCTGCTTTTCGACAATCAGGGAAAGATGCATCTGGTGTCCGGTCTCGACAACATGAAGACCGAAGACGTGCCTGTAACAGGTACGGTGACGGCCCACTGCGAATCGAAGAATACCGGTATCGAAGCCTACGGCATGAGCGACGGTACCATCTGGCTGATCCAGAAGGACGGCAAGAAACAGAAACTGCTGGGTCACCGTTCACGTATCTCGAAGATGAAGCTCAACGGCCGACGCCTGTTCTCTTCCAGCTACGACGGCAAAGTGAACCTCTGGATCACGGACAAGGAGAAAATAGAGCCCATGACCCTCATCGAGACGAAGAACTGGATCATGCACTTTAACTTCGACTCGACGAAGACCACCTTCTGGATGGGTGATGCGAAGGGTGGTCTGACGGCCGTCAACATCTCCGTCCCCATCATGGTGAATTCGGTGAAGCAAAAGCTCACCCGCAACCTGACCGCCGACGAATGGAACTACTTCATCGGACAGTCGGTGCCGTACGAGAGTTTTATAGTGAAAAGTGAATAGTGAATAGTTATGATGAAAAGAAAACCATACCATCAAGTGAAATGGATTGTGCGACTACTGACAGTACTCTTCACTTTTCACTCTTCACTCTTCACTGCTTCAGCGCAGGGCATTCCCTTCTTCCGCAATTTCACGACGGAGGACTATCATGCCAATAACATGAACTTCGACATCGAGACCGATGAAAACGGCATCATCTATGTGGCCAATTTCGAAGGACTGATGTATTACGACCATGCTGAATGGCGAATTATCCGTACCCCGGGAACGACGCGTGTCACCGTGTGCTTCCGTGCCAGCGACAACAATATCTGGGTGGGCGGTTATAACTACTTCGGCAAGGTGCAGAGAAAAGCCAACGGCGAGATTACCCTGAAACGAATCGGCAGTCAGAACCTGTTCCGAGGAGAAGTCAGAGAGATCTATGAAGAAGATGGCAAACTGTTCTTTGTCGCCAGCAACGGCTATATCTTCGAGGTTAAGAATGACCAAGTGAGCGTCTATAAAGAAGTCGACCAGAATTCGCTGAAGATGGGTATGCTCGACGTAGTGAACATCGAAGCCCTGAAGCGAGGCGATAAAGATGTCGCCAAGAACGACACCGTGGTGGAAGATCCCTTGGGCAACGGTCTCACAGCTATCGTAAGTAAGAACTACGGTCTGGTCATCAGAGACGACAAGACCCATACGAGCTACACGCTTTCCGACGCCAACGGCATCTGTTCAAACGACCTCTCATATGCCACCTTCGACGGACGGGGACAGTATTGGGTCGCCACAGGCAAGGGTATTTTCTCCGTTCAGATACCCTCATCCTATTCCCGCTTCACCGCCAAGGAAGGACTCATCGGCAGTGTCTTGTCAATAGCATCGCTCAACGGGAGAATCTATGCCGGCACCGACGACGGTCTGTTCCGTCAGGAAGGCAAGCGATTCGTCAAGGTCAACGGCATCAATCATGCCACCTGGGACCTGAAGAATTACGGTAACGACCTATTGGCGGCTACTGCTGAAGGTATCTATCGCCTCTCCCCTGACGGAAAGATCAGTCATCTGACCAACACTACCTCGTTTGTCTTGCAGCATGAAGGCGATGTCATCTATAGCGGTGAGCTGAACGGTATCTATCAGATGAACGTCAACGGTCAGAACCGCAGGAAAGTCTGTAACCTGGAGAATGTCAGGAAGATGCTGAAGGACCAGGACGGTGTGATCTGGGTCCAGAGCCTCTATGGTGCCATCTGGTACAAGAAACCAGACAGTAACTTCGGTCTCTATAAGGCCGATAAGGCCGAGACGATGTCGACTATCGTCCCCCTGAAGGGAAAAGTGGAGGTAATCAGTGCTGTGACCACAAAACCCTTCCCCTACCCCCTCTTCTCCTTCCTCGACGAAAAGGGCGTCACCTGGCTGACGGATAACGAGGGAAAGGCGCTCTACCGTTGGAAGGACGGCAAGCGACTGGAAGATCTGAAGCTGCTGCTGTCACCTATCCAGGAGACCACCGTTCGTGCACTGCTTATCCAGAACGACCAGATATGGGTGGGTAGCGACAATGACCTGACCATCATCGACACCAAAGTCAAAGAGCCGATGGCAGACATCCGTCCCCAGCTCTTCATACGTTCTATCGTCTTAAACAGCGACAGTGTCCTTTGGGGCGGTTTCGGTCAGATGCCCAAGCGGCTGGAAACCTTGAATTACTCGGAGGACAATCTGACATTTACTTTCTCGCTCACCTATACCCCCATCGTGGGAAAGACGCTATATAGGTATAAGATGGACGTCGGCAAATGGAGTGCGTGGTCGACCAGCACGCGTGCCAGTTACAACAATATCGACGAAGGCACCCACAGCTTCTATGTGCAGGCACAGGATGCCATGAACAGACAGTCGGACATCGTCAGCATAGCGTTCAGTATCACCCCACCCTTCTACAAGCAATGGTATATGAACCTGGTTTACCTGCTGGTGATTCTTGCCATCTCCTATGCTCTCTTCCAGCTCCGTCTGCGCAAACTGGAGAAGGACAAGATCCATCTGGAGGAAATGGTACAGGAACGTACGGCAGAGGTCGTCCGTCTGGAGAAGATGGCTACAGCAGGTAAGTTGACGCAGGGTCTCATCGACCGTATCCTGAACCCACTGAACTACATCAACAACTTCGCCAAACTCTCTGAGGGTCTCGTGAAGGATGTCAAGGCCAATGTGGAGGATGAGAAAGACCACATGGACGAAGAGAACTACGAGGACACGCTGGACGTATTGGATATGCTCGGCGGTAACCTACAGAAGGTAGGTGAACACGGCCAGAACACCACCCGGACGCTGAAGGCGATGGAAGAGATGCTGAAGGACCGCAGCGGAGGCATCATCAAGACTGAGCTCACCTTTATCCTTAAACAGAACAAGGAGATGATGGAGAAATACTATGCCCAGGAGATTGCTGACCACCATATCCGCCTGGTCTTCGATATCCCTGAGGAGGAAGTGCCCATCCAGGCGAATCCCGAACAGTTGAGTAAGACCTTTATGAGTGTCTTTGCCAACTCCATCTATGCCATCGTAAAGAAAGCCCAGCGCACGGCCTATGAACCCGAACTGAGTGCGAAGGTCACCCTCGCCGCCAAGACCATCACCATCGTCATTCGCGACAATGGTATCGGTATCGAGGAAACCATCATCAACAAGATCTTCGACCCCTTCTTCACCACCAAGCCCACTGGCGAAGCCTCAGGCGTAGGTCTCTACCTCGCCCACGAGGTGATACAGAACTATGGTGGCGACATCCGCGTCAATTCCGTCAAAGATGAATACTGCGAGCTGACGATCACGCTGCCCGCATTAACGAAATAAGCTTATGGAACAAACCATTGAACAACTCAAGGAGCAACTGAAGAAACAGGAGAAGCTCGCCTCGTTAGGACTGCTCAGTGCAGGCATTGCCCATGAGATCCAGAACCCCCTGAACTTTGTCATCAACTTCAGCAAGATGTCTGACAAACTGCTCAAGGATATGGAGGAAATTGTAGCCGACAACGAGGACAAGTTGCCTGAAGCCGACCGCGAAGACCTCAATGACATCGTGGCCGACCTGAAGGAAAACATGGCTAAGATTGTCGAACATGGTGAGCGTGCCATCAGCATCATCCAAGGCATCCTGCTCGTCTCCAGAGGCAAGGAAGGGGAGTTCATTCCTACCGATATTGTCAAGCTCGTGAAGGAATACGTATGGCTCTCCTATCACGCCATGCGCGCCAACCATAAGAACTTCAACATCAGCATCCACGAACAGTATCAGGACGGTCTGCCCCGCATCATGGTGATTCCGCAAGACCTGAGCAGAGCCATATTGAACCTCATGAACAATGCCTGCTATGCCGTATGGAACAAAGCCCAGACGGCTGACGACAGTTATAAACCGGAAGTCAGCATCAATGTGGAAATGAAGGACGACACCCTCGTGATCACTTTGACAGACAATGGCGAGGGAATGACTGACGAGGTGAAACAGCGACTCTACGAGAACTTCTTCACCACAAAGCCTGCCGGACAAGGCACGGGACTGGGCATGGGCATCACCCGCGACATCATCGAGAACAAACATGGCGGCACACTTTCGTTCACATCTACTCAGGGAGAAGGCACCACCTTTACGTTCACAATTCCCATCAGAAAATGAAGATAAGACTACACCTTATTATATTTATAGCGGTCTTCATGTCAGCGCTCAATGTCCTGGCACAAGAAACCAACACCTCTCGTCAGATTTACAATCAGGCAGAGAGCGAATACGACGTGGGACGTATTGAACAGTCGCTATCACTGCTTCAGGCTAATATTCAGGACTTCAGCGGTAACCTTCGAGAGAGCGCCTACCGTCTGATGGCCCTCTGCTGGCTCAGTCTGGATGAGACAGAGAAAGCCGAACAGGCCGTACGCCAGCTTCTGAGCGGCGACCCCTACTACTCTGCCTCACCCCAAGACCCGCAGCGATTCGTTGACATGGTGGAGAACCTCCGCTCAGGACTGACGGCGAAGGTCACCACGGCCTCTAGTCAGGCAGAGACGCTGGCTGAGGTGCCCGTGCCCATCACCCTCATTACCGAGGAGATGATCCGCAACTGCGGCGGACAGAACCTGCAGGAGGTACTCGCCACCTACGTACCAGGCATGAACATCATCGACTGCAACGACGACATCAATATTGCCATGCGCGGTATCTACAGTAATGGTCAGGAGAAGATCCTCATCATGCTCAACGGCCACCGCATGAACAGCTATTGTACCAACATCGCCGCCCCTGACTTCAGCGTCAGTCTGGAGAAGATCAAACAGATCGAGGTGTTGCGCGGTCCTGCTTCGTCGCTCTATGGCGGTGTGGCTCTTACAGGTGTGGTGAACCTCATCACCAAACAGGGTGCCGACATCGACGGTGTGAAGGTCAAGGTCGGTGCGGGCAATTTCGGACAGATGCGAGGCGACATCATTCTCGGCAAACGCTATTTCGACCTCGACCTGCTGGTATGGGGCAGCCTCTACAAGAACAACGGTGAGGAGATGAAAGTGCCGGAAGAGCGATTCGAAGAAGACATCTACGACATGCCCTACGACCACTTCAAGATAGGACGTATCGGCAACAAGCCCTCGCACGATTTCGGCCTGCAGCTGAAATGGAAAGACCTGCAGTTCCTCTATGACGCCCGATTCTCACAGATTGTAGCGCCCTTCACCATGAGTACGCTGGCCAAAACCTACGACTGGGACAACTACAAATCGATGAACGGCTATTCACCCAGCTTTGCTACGACGTCGCACCATGTTGACCTGAGCTACAGCCGACAGTTAAAAAAACTCTACCTCAAAGGCAACATCGCCTACGACAACTCCGACCTGACACACTATCAGGTGTTGCTCGACACGCCGTTCCCTGCATTAGGATCATTGTTGGGGTTTAATCCCGAGGACACTGAAAACATCTTCAATTCTCCCGGACTATTCAGATACATCAACGGTCAGGAGCAGAACTACAGTGTACAGCTGAAGGGCGACTACAGCTATCTGAACAGCGGCGATCATAAGGGAAACCTTGGCTTCGGAACGGAATTTTCTCATTTCAAGCTCGACGACGTACGCTATGCACTCGGCTATTACTACAAAAACGTAACTCCGGAGAATTCAATGATTCCCGAGCATGGTAAAGGTCACGAGAACAGCTATAACGCCTTCTTGCAACTAAAGCACCAGTGGCGTTCGTTCATTCTCAATGCCGGACTGCGTTACGACCATAAGAAACGTGTCGACGGCCGTACGCTGAATGAGTTATCACCCCGTGTGGCCCTCATCCTCATGAAGCCCAAATGGAACATCAAGCTCAGCTACTCGAAATCATTTGTAGATGCGCCCTACCTCTATCGTAAGATCGACGAGCTGCTGCCATTACTGACAAAGAACACTAGTCTCGAAGACTATTCCACCCTGGACCCGGAGTTCGTGCATTCCTTCCAGATCACCTTCGCAGGAATGGAATGGGTCAAAGGCTTGGCCTTCGAGGTCAACGGCTTCTACAATAAGGCCGAGGACCTGATTATGACGCACATCATTGAGCATTTGAACGAGGCGGTCAACAAGACCGCAGGTGTGGAAGTGATGACCAGCTACCACAAACGTAAGTACAGTGCCGAATTCAACCTCACCTGGATGCACACCTTCGAATCGAACCTCTATACCAAGAACATCGATGCCAACAACAACACCCCCGCCATCACGTCGAATGTTGTCTTGGCCTGGCAGCCAACACCCCGACTGAAGCTGTTCTCAAATGTCTTGTTCGAGAGTAAGCAGACCTCTTATAACCTCGACCTGACACAGATGATTTTATTAACTAATATCGCTAACTACATCCTTGAAGATATAGCGGAGAAGAATTACGAATCAGCGCAGGAATGGACGGATGAGTTGATTAGAGTGAAGGAAACGATCATTCACCAGGAAGACATGAAAGCCCGCGCTATCTTCAACATCGGTGCAGAGTACAAGTGGGGTAACCTGACCCTCGGCCTGAATGTGCGCAATCTTTTCAATACGCAATACAACCGCAGCGGTATGAACACCAAGCTCATTCCCCAGAAAGGGCGTTGGTTCATGTTCGACGTAGCCTATAAGTTCTGAGCCAAAAGGTGTATTTTTACCCCCAATTTATTGATTAAGCGCAAAAATAACATTATTTAATACAGAAATTGCTATTTAGACTTTGCAATTTGATGGAAAATGTGTACCTTTGCACACGTTTTAAAACAATTCAAGGCAATGGAGGCATTTTTCAGGACACATCGATATCTCGTTGAGCATACCAATGCTCCTGTTCGTCGTACCTTGATGGATGAGATCAATTGGAGCGACAGACTGATTGGTATCAAGGGTACGCGTGGCATCGGAAAGACCACTTTCCTCCTCCAGTACGCCAAGGAGAAGTTTGATATCAACGACCGTCAGTGTCTGTATATCAACATGAACAACTTCTACTTTCAGGGACACGGTATTGCCGACTTTGCCGGAGAGTTCTATCATCATGGCGGGCGTTCATTGCTCATCGACCAGGTATTCAAGCACCCGGAATGGAACACCGAACTGCGTAAGTGCTACGACCTCTACCCCAACCTCAAAATAGTCTTCACAGGATCGAGCGTAATGCGTTTGAAGGATGAAAACCCCGAACTAAACGGACTCGTACAATCGTATAACCTGCGTGGGTTCTCCTTCCGTGAGTTCATCAACCTCCTGACGAACAATCATTTCCGCCCTTACTCATTAGAGGAAATCCTGAACGACCATGAGCGCATCATCAAGCAGATTCTGCCGAAAGTGTCTCCCAACCGTTATTTCCAAGACTATATCCATCATGGTTTCTATCCGTTTTTTCAGGAGCATCGCAACTATAGCGAGAACCTGCTGAAGACGATGAACATGATGACGGAGGTGGACATCCTGCTCATCAAGCAGATCGAGCTGAAGTATCTGACGAAGATCAAGAAGCTCTTCTATCAGATTGCCGAGGACGGTTCTAAGAAGGCGCCCAACGTCAGCAAGCTGGCTCACGACATCGAGACCAGTCGTGCGACGGTGATGAACTACATCAAGTATCTCACTGATGCCCGTCTGCTGAACCTGATCTATCCCGTCGGTGAGGACTTCCCCAAGAAGCCTGCAAAGGTGATGCTCCACAACTCCAACCTCCTTTATGCCATCTACCCCATCCAGGTGGAGAAGCAGGAGGCGATGGAGACGTTCTTCGTCAATTCCCTGTGGAAGGACCATAAGGTGAATACAGGCGGTCGCGACTGCAACTATCTGGTCGACGGCAAACTGAAGTTCCGCATCATGGACGCCCAGCAGATGCAGCGCACGAAAATACAGGACGACGTGATTTATGCCCGCTACAACACAGAGATCGGACGAGGCAATCAGATTCCGCTGTGGCTGTTGGGGTTCCTATATTGAACATTGAACATTGAAGATTGAACATTAGTTAGTAATTCATTTTATATTTATCTAAACAAATGGCTAAAGAAAAGAAATTTATCACCTGTGATGGTAACGAGGCTGCGGCTCACGTGAGCTATATGTTCTCGGAGGTAGCTGCTATCTACCCCATCACCCCGTCTTCGCCTATGGCGGAGCATGTTGACGAGTGGGCTGCCCGTGGTCGTAAGAACCTCTGGGGCCAGACCGTCTCAGTTCAGGAAATGCAGTCAGAGGCTGGTGCTGCCGGTGCCGTTCACGGTTCACTGCAGGCTGGTGCTCTCACCACTACTTTCACCGCTTCTCAGGGTCTTCTGCTCATGATTCCTAACATGTATAAGATTGCCGGTGAGCTGATTCC
>Ga0247611_10010351_pt1 | contig 10982 bp, 11 predicted proteins | sample 177DNAGHGhighgp2_FD_192422 | JGI IMG/M metagenome (GOLD analysis project Ga0247611, IMG submission 192422) | Sheep rumen microbial communities from Palmerston North, Manawatu-Wanganui, New Zealand - 1770 DNA GHGhigh gp2 | ecosystem: Host-associated > Mammals > Digestive system > Stomach > Rumen... | reverse complement strand
CTCCATAGTTTTAGTGTTGTTCAAGTTTGGGTAGAATTTGGGTTAAACGTGTGTTGAAATCCGGGTCAAGGAAGCTCTTGTAGCATCCGCTAATCAGCTCCTGAGCCTGCACGCTAATCTGCTCTACAGGCACACAAGTGCGCTGCATCTTCATCACGCCTGTCAGATAGTCCTTTACCATCTGCTCTGACTCCTGACGGATAAAATCCTCGTTGCGGAACACCTTGTCGTAGTCACGCTTCTGGATGAGTTCCATCTTCTGCCCGTTGAAGGCGTAGAGTTCTATGCTGTCGATATACGTCCAGCTGTGGTACAGGCCCACCTTTTCCAAGATGACGATGCGCTCGCAGAAACGGATACCGCGATAGTAACGGTGTCCGTTACCACTCTCATATTCGTCGCAGATGAACATCTTCTGACTATCATCCCAGACAGGAATATGAACACGCGGATTGCCAAAGGATGGCAGAATGCTGTCACACAGGTTCTTGTTGATAGCTTTGGTCAGTGTAGCCATGGTTTTGTTGATTTTGGTTGGTTAAACTTCTTGTTATATATCTCTGTCAGTTGACTTAGGCCAACTGCTTGCGCTGAGTCTCCTCAATCATGTTATATGCAAAGGAGAAAATCTCTTGATTGCTCACCTGAGCACCTTGAGCCTTGAGCTGCCCAGCAAGGAAGTTGCTTAACATCAGAATGCTCTGCTCCTTGGCAAACTGCTCGTTAAACACCCGGTAGTCACAGCCTCCCCAGTACTTCTGGGCGATAACCTTTGCTTTTTGGCCATCCCAGCAGAACAGCTTGATACCATTTAGGAAGGTGTACTTATATCCTTGCCCAAGGTCATAGTACACAACAAGTCTGTTCGAGAGGCGGATAGCCTTGTAGTACATATTGCCTGCTACACTGGTATATCCCTGCGTCAGGAATATGTTCTTGGCGGCGTTATAAGTAACCGACTCGCCTGAGAGGGATGGAAGGTTCTTTGCTACGATGGTCTGAAGAGCGGTGTTGTTCATAGCGATTAGTTTTTACATTCCCACCACAGTTTCCAATAAGCGTCATTTCTGGGGTGGTTTCAGAGAATGACGCTTATAACGGGTTGCTCAGTTATCTCCAAGCGTATCCTGCTTGTGTCAGAAGATCTTCCATCTGTATCCGTTGTTCAACGGCCTCTGCTTCAGCTGCACATAGAAGGTCTTCCATCTGCATTTCTCGCTCGATTTCTTCAGCCTCTACAGAGCACAAAAGATCTTCCATCTGCATTTCTCGCTCGGCGTAATCCAACTCCCCTTGGCATATCAGATCTTCAATCTGCATGTCTTCATAAAGGTTCTCAACTTGTGTGGCTGCACCCTCACTTGTCATCTGAATCAGGTTCTTCATAGTATTCTCTAATTATGTTCCCACCACTACGCATTTGCAGCATCAATCTCGAGGTGGTATCGATGATTGACGCTGCAAAGTTAAAGCGATTTCTGCAACCTTGCAAGAAAAGCAACCTTGTGAACGGTTCCGTTCTACTTGGAACCGTTTTTCTATTCTATAGGCTGTATTATACTGGCAAAATAGGGATAATGCTCTTTAGCTTTCTCGTCTGTATTGAAATCATACTTTATAATCTTTACTCGCTTTCCTACTAACCCATTCTTAACTACAAAACCAGGATGAACTCCAAATTTGGTTCCCACATGGAATAACTTATTGTCAACTTCAATAATACCGATTAAGTCATTTGGTGATATATTAGGCATTGGGTCTGTTGTCTCTAACTTAACACACATTTTCATATTATCTTCTTTGTTTGGATGATCCTTTATGTAACGATTCATCCATTGCACAATTACGCAAAATTGCAAAGCCATACTAAAGATTAGGAAACGCGAATTAACTCCTGCAGAATTAATCTGATTATCATAGTCATATATTTCGTCTTCACTTAACTCCGTGGAGTGTGAATAATCTGTCGAATGAGAATTGGAATTACCTAAATTGATAATCAAAGACATCATATCGTGTATGTGGCGAGGAACAATCTTATCACCAGCATTTCCATATCTGTAACCTAGTTTTTCAGCATCATGTCCTATTAGGAACATAAAACATTGATTCAAATTGACGTTTCCTTTTGAGAAGAACTCTTCTGGTATAATTCCAGCCTTACCAAAATACCTATAAACATATTCAAGTGCTTTTCTCATTGGGTTATAGAACAAACGGGGAGTGAAATCAGGATGAGATTTGGGGAAATGCATTGTCTCCAAAATCGTCAAGACATCCTCATATACATCTTTGTTTAATTGTAGCAGTTGTTCTGCTGCATTCTTGTACATTTCAAAAATTTGGAGCCGAAAAGATTTCTGATTATGAAATCGTATTCTATCATACAAAGCATCTCTATCCAAATCCTTTGAATAGTATTTCTTCTTTTCCTTATCAGTCCAATCCTTATCCCATTTCAGGCGTTTGTCATTGATTGAGTCAGAAACTTCTGATTCATCACCACCAGTTAGTACATACCAGGGAATTATCCGCCCCTTCTTTTCACAAATTGTAGATATATCATCAAGTGCCTCTCTTAAAAACACAATAGCGTTGTCATCACTATCGCGATGATATCTGCATTTTGCATCAAGAATTATGGCAGACCATTGATTGAACTTATTCTCCAACTCAACTCTTGCATCATCCCAACAGCCAATTGGGACAAGTTCCAAATCATAATTCTCAGCCTCTAACGGGTAGGTGCTAGTTACATCAGGGTCATCTTCAACCCAAAGAACTTTGATTAAATCATTAGCATCCATATTCTTAAACAATTAATACACACTATTAGAACGGAAAAACGTCAGTAAATATTTTACTGTATATTCTTCTTTAGGGGAAGAAATAATATCCACTTTGCCATCATACCTTCGCATGATGTCATCAATCTCATTACATCCTATACCATTATGGCCATCACAATGAAGTACTGTCGACACTCCATATTCCAATAATGATACGGGATCTCTGTCTTCAGGAATAGGAGAACCATTGTTTTCAATTAAAATCTTAACGGCCTTGTCCTCAGTATACCAAGAAAACTTTATTTTATAGTCTGCACGTGACTTGACAAAACCATGTGACTGGGCATTTGATATTATATTGTCGAGTATCTTTTCCAATGCATCCGTTGGGAACAGGAATTGGGTTAAAATCTCACCTCTTCTAAATATAACACTTCCAGTAGAAGGATCAACAATGTTGTTCGTGGCTATATTATGTCCTTTCTCCCATGAGACAACAGATTTGAAGTTTATCCAGCCATTCTCATTTTTTGAAATATAGTCCTCAATGAAAGCCTCTGGATCAATCCATTCCGGTTTTTCGAAAGAATACTCAACATCTGCAATATGCTCTAAGACAGGCATCATGTTTTTTATGCTTTTGGACAAATAATCAAAAGCATCATTAACAGTAGTCCCTTTAACACGAGAGATGATTTCTTCATCTGTAATGTTTCCACCTTTACGATTACGGTATGCATTCAATGCATTAAACATGGCTCCGATTGATGACATTGATTGAGTAAGAGCATGTTTTCGCATCCGAACTGACTTTTTGATGTCCTCATTATTAGTCCTAAGGATGTTCGCCATTTCTTCCTCATGTAAAAGCCTGGACACTTCGTTATCTATCAGCCATTTGTCATAAGGCACAATTATGTCCTCAAGATGATTCTCGAGTCCAAACCTCTCATAGGCTATTAATTGATGACATACGATTGGCAGCTTAATTATTGCTGCCAATGTTCTAATATTAACACCATCATTAGGACAAAAGGCCATGATGTTTTTGTCGACAGCAATTGGCTTTCCTTCTACAGCAAGCACCGCAAATGGGTAGTCCTTTGTGTTGACTTTAATTAATACAGCATCCTTGCTACCATCTAAGTAAGTACAATTTCTATATTCAAGGACACGTCTTCCTATAGGCTTACGCTGTGACCAGGGACGTGCCTCCGAAAGTTCGCCCAAATGATTAAAAGAGTAATCTTTTGTATGTGGCGGATTATTTGGACAATCAGCCTTTTCAACCTCAAGGATATTTAATGGACCATGAAAGGTATAAGCTAAATTACGTTCTTTAACCCATGGTGTGTCCAAAGGAATATCTATTGTTAATTCGCGAATTTTTGTAGGAATATAGGAGCATAACTTTGACAGAGGAATTGAACGATCCGTGTCCTGAGGCTTTTCAACAGCATACACTTGAGGGAGAAGTAAGTCGGTATTAAGTGCATTCCTATTGAGACTTATCATTTTCCTCAATCCCATATTAGGATCTATACCTTTGTTTTGCTGCATAGAAGAGAACAGATGGAGATCAATAGTCTGGAAAAAGGGCTTTTCAAATTCTTCTGCCATTTTTTCCTCACCATTTATAAACACGCTTCTGAAATAACCAGAATTGGTTGAATCCGACGAATTTTGTTTGTTCTCTCTAATTACATCCAAATATTCTTTCAACTCAATTACTCTGAAGTTTGGAGTCTTTGCCGTAAACCTAGCATCAATCATGGTTACATCGTCGGAATTACAGCCTTTGTCAATGACTACAATACAGAAATTGTAATTTAATCCATTACAGGTTGATGGCAACTGTATTATTTTCGACAAAGAACCATCAAAGACAAGTTGCTTCCAAAAATTTCCCAAGGGGTAATTATCATCCTCTTTGTGCAAACAATAGTCAGGCATTACCAAAACCATCTTACCCTTGTTAGTAAGATTTTGATATATTGACTGAATCTTAGACACAATCGTCGCATCACAACTCTTACTACGAATACCCTTTAATGTGTTCTCATTAGGTTCCGTAAAGAAATCTATAGAGGTAAAAGGTATATAGGAAATTACATAATCGTATGAAGATGGAATTATGTTGTCATCAATTATTACAGCATTGCTGTTATTGGCAAATAAAGCGACTTGCATCCATGCCCATAGCCAATTAGCATTATCAGTACGACTTCTATCTCGTCCCACTGTATAACTCTCTTCACAAATAAAATGATTTCTGTTGAAAGCACTTGCAAACTGTGCAAATCCGGCAAATGGGTTATAAATAGTTGCATCTACAGGTATTTCAATTATCTTTTCTACTAAATCTAGCAATTCAGGAGATAGCAAATGGGCATCCCTCAAGTCATCATACTTTTGAAAGATCAGATAGGATGTTTTAACAATGTAATTAATTACATCATTATAATGAGTTGTCAAGAAAGCCTCTTCCTCGTCAGAGAAGAAAGTGTTGTCGTAATAGTCAGCAAGCAACTGTGAAAGTACACCTTTATCAGCCGAATTACTTGCAACCTTAGCATAGAAGTGGCCCAATAATTGTTCATTTACCCTAATCCTATTCTCCAATTCCATTGGGTGCTCAATGGCGATTTCAAAGCAAGAAACATCCTCTCCGCTATCAATTCTTTTTTTTATAGCTTCGTATGCTTTTTTTTCTTCGGCCTCAATATAATCTTGGATTGCTTTAGCATTCTCGCTTTTATTGCCACCAACTCCCTCTCTATATGAATCAATCAGGCTTTTTATCCTGTCTCTGTCTGTATGATACTGTTGCATAAACTGTCTCTTTTGGTACGTTCGTCTTAGCCCGCTGCAAAATTACGATAAATAAATAACTATTGCAATAATAAAGAAGTTACTTGTAGTTCTTTTCTAAAAAGAACCGTCTTACGCACTAATGCGCGGTGGCCTTTTGCCTCATAAATAATAATCATCATTGGGTGCAATTAAATATTGATAGTGCAAAGATACAATAAAAAAATCATATCACAATATAATCTATAGAAAAACGAATCTTTTCTGTCTCCATTCCCTTGTAAATAAATCAAAAAGAAGGCGGAATTAATCCGCCTTCCAAACCATTAACAGAACATAAAGGGACTTATACATTTTGATAATGATGCCCAACAAATCCTTGGTTTACAGGTGTATTATTGATTAACACCCCAAGTTTGGGATATATGCCTCTATGCAATAGAACTAACGTTTACTTTTCACCAATGGTGAATAAAGGCAGTCAACTATCCCATATGTATATAGTTCACTTTCATCAAGCCAAATTGCTCCTTGAACTTCGCGATTCTCTTTTTATCGTCATCGCTATACCAGCTAAAAGTCCATTCTATTTGATTAGAATCCTTGTTCGCCTCAATGATCGCTTTATAATAATTGTGGTCAACTTCTCCCAAAGAATGTCCCAACACTGTTATCTCCTCAATATCACGCAAAGACGAGAAGAAATCTCTATTATTAGCAATAACACCCGTGGAGTCCTTAAAATTCTGCTGGTAATATGCTTCAATTCGAATTTTTACGTCAAGGATAGCATCGTATCTTGACTCCGTTATCCAATTTGCATCATCTAATGAATCTGCGAAATAAGCAAGATAGCTCAACTTATAATTTCCAAAGAAATTTCCTTTATTGTCTTTAAGATTAGTCCGGTATCTTCTCCTGTTTCGATTTTTGTGTAGCCATTCTTCCACTCCCTTTTGATAATCCTGACTATGTCCAAGTATAAGGCTGCCATATTTGTCATTTTTGCAACCATGTATATATTTTATGTTTGTATGCGGGACACCATAAACACCCTCAAGGAATGTTGTGTAATTGAAATTTAAGAAGAGTGCGTTAGAGTCTATATCAAGGGCTTTCGCCTTATAGCCTTTAGCATAATGTAGCGTCTTTATCCATTTGTGAAATTGATATCTCATTTCAAATGTACAAAGATGTATCTTTTCCAGAATATTGTCTACTTTCTTCTGATAAATCTGGTAATTGAAATGCTGCTCTTGATGCTTGTTTTTTGGTAAAGAACGCTCTAACATATCAAATAACTTTTCTCTATTCAACGAAGATAGATACCTTTCAAAATCCTTCCACAAAAACATCCTTGCCCATTTCGTTTCAGGAGCTTTTATCCTTAGATGTTTGAAATCCTCTGTATACCATCGATATTCCGAATAACGTTCTACAGTGTTTCGTAAAGAACGTGGACCAAAGAAAAACTCAAGGCTCTTAACCACATCAACATTATGATGGAGTAGATATTCCCTAAAATTGGTGTAAGAAGATTCTGCTCCGTGATACAAATCGAAGCCATTACCTATTATGTATAAATGCCTTGAAATATTCATGTGACCATAAGAAAAATGGCATTATTTACCTAGCTTTTCCTCTATTAATACGTAGAGATTTATCTAAGTCTCCTTGGAAGAATGCAGGTCTAAACAATCCACTTGCACTTTCTTGATTCAATGTCACATACAAATCCCCTGATAAAGTATTAGCATACATTCTTACACTTTCTTCTATTCTTGATTGAGCTTTACCACTCGAACTATAATACTCACTCCTATAACGGGATAACGTATTATAAACTGACTGTAATTTTTCTTTATCCATATAATACATTTATATTGTTATCTACAAACGGTTCCGTTCTACTTGGAACCAATTTAATTTATATAATTACTCCTCTGTATTATCGCTATTGTTATCTTCTAATTGACGGTGCTCGTCTTGTTCCAAACTATTGAAGTAGTCTTTGGCGTTAAGCGATGTAACGACGGAATGACTAAGTTGGGCTTCCACTCGTCGGTGAGCAACTTGCGTACCTCAATACTTTTCAAGCGTTGGTTAATCCAGTTCTCGGAATAGCCCAAGCGACGATAGTCAGCCACTGCCTGCTCGATGGAGAGTTCGGGGTCTTGCTTCTGGTCAAGCCGCTCTGCTGCTACCTGCGCCATCCACTGCTTAAACGGTTCCGCTTTAGGTGACGGTATGGACTGAATCAGGCGGAAAAGTTGCTCAGTATCAGCCACATCGGTGAGGCGCTTTTTCCCATCCTCTGCTTGCATTTTCAACTGGTTACAATTTGTAACCGTTTCATTTTCCTCCTTTATCAGACGATGTTTCAATACTTTCCAATAGTTTCGAGGGTTAGGACTATCTGTTAGAACAGCACAGACATCTACTATAGAGAAATACCATTTCTCCTGTTCATCGTCCCACAACGTGCGGACTTTCTTTTCTTCAAATATCTTTATTGCTTCTTTTTGATTCATAGATAATATGTAATTTGTTTTTTCAATGATTCAATTATTTGTTCTCGTAAAGACTGAGGGCTGACCACCTCAAGGTTCTCGCCATAGAGAAGAATGCGACCTCGTAGTTCACGGTTAGGCTCTATTGTTAAACGGACTTCACCATACCATTGGCCATCATGTTCTCCAAAAGGTAGTATTTCTTTTTGGGAGTGGTGTAAGGGTTTCGTCAACAGAAGGCCATGCTGGTATTCCGTTTTAGTGCGGATGATGACTTCTTCCACTTTGGCACCTTTCTCGTGGGTGACACCTATTATATTTTTAAAGAACTCCTGGTAGAAGCCTTTGGGTGCAGGAATGTACTCCACATCATTCACCTCGCTAACTTCACTTACAATTCTGTCCAAAGGCACATTATAAGCCTGATAGGGCTCGCGATTTGCATCCCCAAATACAAACCAGCGACCATTGTACTCTTTAAGATACTGAGGATGGAATGTTAGGACAAATGGTTCCTGCCCAAACCTCTGATAGGAGAATTGCAGAACCTGCTTATCTGTAATTGCTTTATAGAATACTGGAAGGAGATGGATGTTTGTTAGGTTTTGCTCTAAACTGGAGCGAATAAGACCGTCACCACTTTCTTCCTCCCGGTTTTTATCTAACAAGAGCTGAGTATTCTCAAAGAAAGAGGAGAACCAGCTTGTCGGCATAATTCCCGCTGATGCCTTGCAGAACGCCACATAGTCTTCCAAAGACTTTTGCACAACGGCCTTTCGCTCTTCAGCGAGCGGGTCATCTATCTTGCCAATATAACGATATGCTCTTCCTTTACCAACCTTTCCATTGTCCTCAATACAATAAGAGTCGTAGGATCTTAATGCCTTAAGCACCTCAGGAAAAGCTTTCTTCAATTCGCCATAGCCCACTTCGCTGTTACATGATATCTTATCATAATAACCTTGTGGCCTTCCATAATATGCAGCAAGAACATCTGCGTAGGTTAAGAAATTGCGTTTCATTAATTCGTTGTAAATGCGATTAACGAACTCTGTTCTTAACCCAAAACCTGCAAAGATGTTCTTAGTAGCCATATCTGATATACATTTATTGCCGCAAAGTTACAATTTTTTTTCGATATTTGATACGATTTGAAGAGATTAGCGAAGAAAAAAAGAGTTTCGCAAGCCTTGTTATCTGTTTTTTCTTGCAAAAATCGAAGAACAGCATTACTTTTGCCACTGAAAATACGTAATCACTAAAGAGTTGAGTTATGAAAAAGTTAATGATGACCCTGATGGCAGGTATGATTGCCATCGCAGCAAATGCACAGTACAACACCAACTATTACAATCAGTATGGTAGCAGTATTGGCTCTTCGACAACTCGTTCGAATTATGGAGGTGGTTATACCACAAACTACTACGACAGGTATGGTGGCAGTACAGGTAGCGCCACAACACGTTCTAACTATAGCGGTGGAGTGACTACGGATTATTATAACCAATATGGTGGCAGTACAGGCAGTGCCACAACACGCTCTAACTATAGCGGTGGTTACACCACAAACTACTACGACAGGTATGGTGGAAGTACTGGTAGCTCAACAACACGCTCTAACTACAATGGCGGAACGACCACAAATTACTATGACCAATACGGAGGCAGCATCGGTTCGTCAACGACCAAAAAGAACTATGGTGGCGGAACTACCACGACATATTACGACGCCTACGGCAATAATATCGGGACAAGTTACGGAAAGTAATAAACTAAATAAAGGTGCGATCGAATCGCACCTTTATTATTCTATTATTTTTAAGCCTAGAAAATAGAAAAAAGCTGGCCACACGTGACCAGCTCTGTATTTGAGTGAAGATTAGAAAAGCACCAAGTCATAATGATAGAGGTTGATCTGTTTGTCGAGTTTATCAACGGCTTTTCTAATGAAAAGTCCTTTGTCCTCACTTTCAGTAATTGGCAATAATGAATCATTGTAATAGTAGAAGCACTTTCCGAATGCCTCTACCTGATAGCCATCGCCCGTCAGACTGACAATGTCTTCAGCACCGTCATACTCGAAATCGAATACGAACTTTTTTCAGTATCGTCGAATGTTACGCCCATATCATCGCAACTCGTTTGCAAAGATGTGAAGAAAAAGTGAAGTTTGCAAATAAAACAGCAAGAATTTGCGAAAAGTCATTTTTCACAAGGCTTGCGACTGAATTTTTCCTGGAGGGAACGCGCGAGCTTGATAAACAAGAGCATCAGGCATTTTTTGAACGCAATTGATCCCAATACGGCTGCAATTGAGTTCGGATAAGAGCACCAACATCTGTAAAGGACAATTGCTTGCTGTACTTGATTCGTTTGAGAAATCCTTTCCAATATAGTGAGCGGATACTATCAGTGAATAAGCAGGCGCTCCTTTACTGACCTTCCGTAGTTTTTGATCGTTTTTACCATACCGTTAGATCATATATTTTACGAGTTCGTCCATACGCTTGCCCAACCGCATGGCATTGGCGTAGACATAAAGACGTGTGATGTCACTATCTTTTCGTGAAAGATAGTTGTGCAGAATCTCAGAACTGACATCTATTCCAATCCTGTTTCGATACTTGACGGCATCGCAGACGGATACATCTTTAATATCGTGGCAGCCTTCTTCCGTTTCGACTCGATGATAATCATGGATTGTCTATTTCTCTACCAGAATATCATGTACCAACTTTCGCAGATCCTCCTTATTAGGCAGAAACAGCTCATATTTCGACACAAACAGATTCGAATCCATGCCATATGTGGCGTACTCTACCATCAGTTCATCTTTGTAATGACTCAAGATGATACCAATAGGAGGATTATC
>Ga0247611_10010350_pt1 | contig 10983 bp, 11 predicted proteins | sample 177DNAGHGhighgp2_FD_192422 | JGI IMG/M metagenome (GOLD analysis project Ga0247611, IMG submission 192422) | Sheep rumen microbial communities from Palmerston North, Manawatu-Wanganui, New Zealand - 1770 DNA GHGhigh gp2 | ecosystem: Host-associated > Mammals > Digestive system > Stomach > Rumen... | reverse complement strand
CGCTTTCCGGTGGTGAGAACCAGCGCGTGAAACTGGCCTACTATATTGGACAAGAACGCCAGGAGCCTTCGCTATTCATCTTCGACGAGCCGACCACAGGTCTCCATTTCCATGATATCCGCAAACTGCTTGCCGCTTTCGATGCACTAATCGAACGTGGCCACAGCATTCTCGTCATCGAGCACAACATGGATATCATCAAAGCTGCCGACCACATCATCGACCTCGGACCGGAAGGTGGTAATGGCGGTGGAGCATTGGTATTTACAGGAACTCCGGAACAACTCATAAACTGCAAGGAAAGTTATACCGGGAAGTATCTTGCTCCGAAGCTATAGCAGGCATCCGAAAAAAAGCTCAATCAAGAACATGAATACCACGATGAATAACCTCCAAAAGAAAGAACTGTCCATTCTCATCCCGACATACAACGACGATTGCCATGGTCTTGTCGAGCAATTAGCAAGACAAGCGGCAGCCATCAACGAATTAGAATATGAAATACTCGTTGCCGATGATGCCTCTTCGCTAACGCGCGTAATCATGTCAAACAGGAGAATTAACGACCTGCCTCACTGCAGATTCATTGAAAATGCGGTGAACAGAGGGCGTGCGGCAATTCGCAACGCACTCATGCGTGAAGCGAAGTATGCATGGTTGCTATTCATCGATGCCGATATGCAGATAACACACGCCGACTATCTCCTGAAATATTTGAACACAACTGAACAGATGCAAGTAGTATCTGGGGGATATGAGATTGTGGGAAGTCATGAACAGCTGGGGCACAACCTGAGGTTTCTCTACGAAAAAGCGAATGAGAAACATGCAAATAGCGAGAAACGGAATAAGTGTCCAATGAAGGATTTTCATACGTCGAATTTCCTGATTAGTCAGGAACTGATGAATGAGCACCCCCTCGACGAACGCTTCTTGCATTACGGCTACGAAGACGTATTATATGGAAAGGCATTATCTGACATCGGGATCCAAATAACCCACATTGACAATCCCGTCGGATTTTGCAAATTTGAGGATAACCACGAATTCATCAAGAAAACAGAGGAAGGCCTGCGCACGCTGAGCCTTTTCTCCCAGGAACTTGAAGGCTACTCCCGACTCTTAGACTTCCGCAAACAACATCCGGTTCTTACACGTTGGTGCAACCGCCTCTACAAACGTCAAAGGAAATCATGGAGACAGAAACTCTGCAGCGACTCGCCATCGCTTCTCATCTTCAAACTATACAAACTTGGCTATCTGTCTCGGCAAATGGAAAAACAAGGCCTCAACGAGACAAATACCTCATCTAAGGATGGTATGGAAAACTATCGGGCAACGGAGCCTCAGCGACAATAGTCTTCCCTGAAACAGGATGCACGAACTCTATCCTACGCGCTAAAAGCGAGATGCTCCCATCAGGATTGGAACGCTTGTCACCATACTTCAAATCACCACGTATAGGACATCCCATAGCTGCCAACTGACAACGTATCTGGTGATGGCGACCTGTCATCAGGTTTATTTCCAACACGAAAAACCGCTCGGTCTCACCAATAAGCCGATATTTCAACTTCGCAAATTTTGAATGGGGAACCTCCTTGTCATAGGGGTAGCTTTTGTTCTGCTTCTCGTTCCTTACCAACCAATGCTCTAAGGTTCCTTCCGGCTGACTGGGTTTATTTCGGGTCAGTGCCCAATACGTCTTATGGATTTCTCCCGCTGCAAACATCTTGTTGAGACGTTCAAGGGCTTTCGACGTTTTAGCAAAGACAACCAAGCCACTAACCGGCCTATCCAGCCGATGGACAACGCCAAGGAATACATTCCCAGGCTTACAATACTTCTCCTTAATCCATCGTTTGAGAGTCTCGGAGAGCGGCTCATCTCCGGTCTTGTCACCTTGTACGATTTCTCCGCTCTCCTTTGAGACAATAATGATGTGATTATCCTCGTAGATAATTTGCATGAATACTGAAAAAAAAGCCTTATGTATTCATACCACCATCAACTTGGATAACCTGTCCGCTGACATACGACGAAAGGTCTGAGGCAAGGAATGTTGCCACGTTGGCAATATCGTCAACAGTACCTCCCCGACGAAGGGGTATCTTCTGACACCACTCTTTGCGAACTTCTTCTGAAAGGGCCTGAGTCATTGCCGTGTCGATGAAACCTGGAGCAATAGCATTGGCACGGATTCCTTTTGGTCCCATCTCCTGAGCGATAGACTTTGCCAAAGCAATCAGACCAGCCTTTGATGCAGCATAGTTGCTCTGTCCGGCATTTCCATGGACACCGACGACAGAAGCCATATTGATAATGCTTCCACTGCGCTGACGCATCATAATAGGAACACATGCATGAATAAAGTTAAATGCAGACTTCAGATTAACACTGATGACAGCATCCCACTGTTGCTCACTCATCCTCAGCATAAGTCCGTCTTTCGTTATTCCTGCATTATTCACAAGAATGTCGATACTGCCAAAATCTTCTTTCACCTGATTCACGATAGCCTCGGTCTCTGCGAAATTTGATGCGTCAGAGGCATAGCTCTTTGCAGTCACGCCTAATGCGGCTATCTCCGCCTGAGTCTCTTCATTGACAGCAAGGTCGGTGAATGCGATATTAGCTCCTTCTTTAGCGAATTTAATCGCAATAGCTTTTCCGATACCACGAGCCGCACCTGTGATGAGGGCTGTTTTCCCTTCTAACAATTTTGTTGTGTTCATAAGTTAATTATTTCCAATTATTTGTATTTACCTATTCATATACGCCGGTACTTCTTTATTATCCTACTAATCTTTATTTATAATGTGGCAGGAAACTACGATTTAATTTTTCCCAACGCACCATATACAATACGAGCCACATGAGGCTTGGTCATCTCTTCTGTCATACCATGTCCAACTCTACCATATATAAACGGCACCTCAAGACCTTTGATGCAATAGTGAGTAATGTCGGCCACAAGGTCTACATCCTGAATATCAAATTCTCCTTCAGCGACCCCTTCGGCAAGAACCTTACGGAAAAGATCTATTTCATCCTCATCGAAGTGCTTACGCACCTTCTCCACCATCCAGATATTCCGGAAGAACTCAGCCCTAAGGTTACCGTTTCTGACAACAGTCTCACGAATCTGGCTCAAATGCATGTAGATAAGTTCAATGATCTTCTCTTGCGGTCGGATGGCCTTGGATGCCACCTCGTCGAGTTTATCAGACAGGCGTTCCAGCTCGGACTCAATCACAGCAGTATAGACATCTTCTTTACTCTTGAAATAGGTATATAGCGTACGGCGACCTTTTCCTGAAGCAAGGGCAATATCGTTCATTGTCGTGTTTGCAATACCATTCTTTGCAAACAACTGCCTGGCAACATCTACCAGTTTCTGCCTTGTTTTCGATATCGACATGAATAATCCTCCCTATAAATAATTAAAAATGCACAGTTGTATATACATGTGCAAAATTAGTCTAATTATTCCATATATTCGAGGAAGGCAATAATATTTTAAACTAAATTAACGCAATATTCAAAAAGATTAATGAGCGATGGTAATCATAGTTAAGGATTACTCATCGCTCATTACCAAATAACACAAGGCTATTTTACAAGCCAAGGCTCTTCTTGATAGCCTCAACCTTCTCTTGGGCACCCTTCATGCAGCGCTCATAACATCCTGCGCAACGCATGGTAGGATCTTTCACCTCAAGATAGAACTTAATCTTCGGTTCTGTGCCCGAAGGACGAACGCTCACCTTTGTTCCGTCTGTGCAGAACCACTGCAACACGTTTGATGTAGCCGGTTGAACGAGCTTCTGTTTGGTCCCGTCAGCATTGGTTTGCTCCAGCGTAAGCCAGTCACGCGAGAAAGCAATCTCAGAGCCTCCCAACTCTTTGGGAGGATTATGACGGAAGTTCTCCATCATCTGCTTAATCTCGTCGGCTCCGGTCTTTCCTGGTCTGACAACGTTGATGGTGTGCTCATAGGAGAAACCATATTCGATATAGATATCCATCAGGAGGTCATAGAGCGTTTTTCCGTTGTCCTTAGCCCATGCGGCGATTTCACAAATCAGGCAGATTGAGGCAGGAGAGTCCTTGTCGCGCACCTTGTCGAAGGGAAGGAAACCGAATGACTCTTCACCGCCACCGATATATTTCTTGACGCCTTCCGACTCACGGATCTCGTTAGCAATCCACTTGAAACCGGTATAACAGTCACGAAGTTCCACATTGTTTTTCTTCGCGATTTCGGCAATGACTTCTGTGGTTACAATCGTCTTCACAAGGAACTCGTTACCTTTGAGTTGTCCCAATTTCTTCTTATTGGCGATGATATACCAACAGAACATCATGCAGGTTTGATTACCATTGATAATCTCCCATTCTCCTTTGGCATTTCGGCAGACAATAGCCAGTCGGTCTGCATCGGGGTCAGAAGCGATGACAAGATCTGCATTCAGACGAGTTCCAAGTTTCATGCCAAGCGTCATCGCTTCAGGATTCTCCGGATTTGGCGAGACAACGGTCGGGAAATTACCGTCGATAACCATCTGTTCGGGAACAACATGGATATTCTGGAATCCCCATGAGCGCAAAGCCTCTGGGATGATCACCCTGCCGGTTCCGTGCATAGGTGAATATACGATGTTCAAATCTTTGTTGCGAAGTATCACCTCTTGGTCAACCATCGCCTCATGAACGGCCTGCAGATAATCCCAGTCCATCTCACCTCCGATGATATCGATGAGTTCTTTGTTTCCTTCGAACTTCACGTCTTCTATCTTCACCTTGTTCACCTCAGCGATGATTCCCACGTCATGCGGCTGAAGAACCTGTGCACCGTCTTCCCAATAGGCTTTATAACCATTGTACTCACGCGGGTTGTGCGATGCCGTCACATTAACACCAGCCTGACATCCCAGCTGACGGATGGCAAATGATATTTCCGGAGTTGGTCTAAGCCCTTCAAAGAGATAAACCTTAATCCCGTTGGCAGAGAAGATGTCGGCAACGGTCTCAGCGAACATGCGTCCGTTATTTCGGCAGTCATGACCAACGACCACGGCACATTGTTTCCCAGGGAATGCTTTCAAAATATAGTTGGCAAAACCTTGGGTAGCCATACCGACAATGTATTTATTCATACGGTTGGTGCCTGCGCCCATGATGCCACGCAAGCCACCTGTACCGAACTCAAGATCGCGGTAAAAGGCATCAATGAGTTCTGTTTTGTCTTCATTGTTGAGCATTGCCTCCACAGCCTTGCGTGTGTCTTCGTCAAAGGCAGGAGAGAGCCACTCTTTTGCCCGTGCCTCGCACTGGGCAATTAATTCGAGATTATTAGCCATAGTATTATAATTAAACAAATTTTTCGCAAAGATACGAAATAATTCACAATTGAGCATCTTTAATTCATAATTATTTTGTATTTTTGCAGAAAAAAGTTAGAATAGCATATGGAAATAAACTTCGCCGGCATCATTATCGCCTTGAGCACGTTCCTAATCATAGGACTATGTCACCCGCTGGTTATCAAGCAGGAATACTACACAGGAACGCGATATTGGTGGGTATGGCTGATTATCGGAATAGCATGCGTCAGTGTTGCGCTGTTTCTTAAAAACATTATAGCTTCAAGTTTATTAGGTGTCACCGGAGCATCTTTCCTGTGGGGCATCGGCGAACTCTTCTCTCAAAAGAAACGTGTAGAGAAAGGGTGGTTTCCTATGAATCCTAAACGTCGCCATGAGTACCGCGAGATCGACACTGACGAAACCTTGTGCCCCGTACACCACAGAAAGAGCATCTACGCCCAAAAACCAGAGCAAACCGAAAAAAACACTGCAGAGCATGAAGACTGAACTGGTTGTCGTGGGCAAAACCACAAACAAGCATATACAGGCATGTATCGACGACTATATTGAGCGACTGGGGCATTACATGTCGTTCGGGCTCACCATCATTCCGGAATTGAAAAACACAAAGGCCATGACGGCCGAACAGCAGAAAGAACGTGAGGGAGAACTTATTCTCCAGCGCCTCTCGACCACAGACACGCTGGTACTTCTGGACGAGAAAGGAACTGAATTTCGGAGTATAGAAATGGCCGCATGGCTTCAAAAAAAACAGTTGTCGGCACGTAGGCTGGTTTTCGTCATCGGCGGCCCTTACGGTTTCTCGCCAGAGGTGTATGACCGTGCCAACGAAAAGCTATCGCTGTCACGCCTCACCTTCTCTCATCAGATGGTAAGGTTAGTATTCGTTGAGCAGCTTTACCGTGCTTGCACCATCATAAAAGGTGAACCCTACCACCACGAATAGAAATACTATTAGCGCATATGAAATCATCATTCAAAAAAATCATTATTCCTGCCATCATCATGCTGGGGTTATTTACGAACTGTTCCGACGACGAGGGAAAGACTGTTGAACTGAGATTTATAGAGACGAGCGATGTTCATGGCTCATTCTTTCCTTACGACTTCATCAACCGGAAGGATAAGGCTGGTTCACTGGCCCGTGTCAGTACCTATGTTAACAGACTTCGTGACAGCTACGGAAAGAGGCTGATACTACTCGACAACGGTGACATTCTCCAAGGGCAACCCACCTGTTACTATTATAATTTCATAAATACCGACGAGTGCAATATCGCCGCGCAAGTTATCAACTACATGAAGTACGATGCCGAGACTGTAGGGAACCACGACATTGAACCGGGACATGCCGTCTACGACAAGTGGTTCCGCGAGGTGAACTGCCCTATTCTCGGAGCCAACATAATTGACACGGCTACCAACGAACCGTATGTCAAGCCCTATACCATCTTGAAACGTGATGGGATTAGAATCGCCGTCATAGGCCTGCTCACACCAGCCATCCCTAACTGGCTTACAGAAGACATCTGGAGTGGACTCCGCTTTGAAGATATGGTTACCTCTGCCCGCAAGTGGGTAAAGCACGTCAAGGAGAAGGAGAAGGCCGACCTCATTGTGGGACTTTTCCATTCAGGAAGCGAAGGTGGAATAGTCACTGACGGAATGGAAGAAGATGCCGCCTATAGCGTGGCCCGCGAAGTGCCAGGCTTTGACCTGATTTTCTTCGGACACGACCATACCCGCCATCAGGAGACTATCATTTCTTCCGATGGCAGTGAGGTTCTTTGTCTTGACCCTGCCAACAATGCCATCTCCATTGCAGAAGCAACGATTACGATGGTCAAACATAACGGCCGATGGACAAGACAAGACATCAAAGGCGGCTTGGTGAATGTTACATCAGAAGAGGTGGACAATGCCTTTATGAGTCATTTCCAACCACATATCGAGAAGGTAAACACCTTTGTAAACCAAAAGATTGGAGTATTTGCCTCTACCATTTCTACACGAGACTGCTTCTTCGGTTCTTCAAGCTTTAACGACTTCATCCTGAACCTTCAGCTGCAAATCACAAAGGCCGACATAGCCTTCAATGCCCCCTTGGCTTTTGATGCTGAAATCAAACAAGGTGACGTGCATGTTTCCGACATGTTCAACCTCTACAAATACGAGAACCAGCTTTACGTCATGGAACTCACTGGTCGAGAAATCCTCGGACATCTCGAGATGAGCTATGATCAGTGGGTGAACACGATGAAATCACCGTCCGACCACCTTCTGCTTCTTTCAGAACGCACCGTTGGCGACCAACAGCGCATGGGCTTCAAGAACATGACGTTCAACTTTGACAGCGCTGCAGGTATTGACTACATTGTCGATGTCACTAAACCCGACGGAGAAAAAGTGACCATCCTTCAGATGTCGGACGGACAACCCTTTGACCCTGATAAAACCTACAAGGTTGCTATCAACAGCTACCGTGGCAATGGTGGCGGAGAACTGCTCACGAAAGGTGCCGGCATCCCCCACGACTCCCTTCAGTCGAGGGTTATTTGGCGGAGCGAGCGTGACCAACGCTACTATCTCATGGAAGAAATAAAGAAAGGAGGGGTGTTGAACCCACAACCCAACAACAACTGGCGGTTCATTCCCGAAACTTGGACAAAGGCGGCAGCCTCACGGGACTATGAATTGTTGTTCGGCAAGATGCAAGCCACAAAAGGCATAAACGAAAAATAAGTAAAGAAAGAAAGGATTGCCATGCGCTGGTTCATATTCTGCAAGAACGAGCTGTTGCTCTCACTGACTGCTGACGGGAGGAAAATAGTGCCGACAGGTGAGACGCCCCCCGTGGAACGTAAGCCATGGGCCCACGAGTTTGCTCTCATGGCATACCCGGATGCCCGTGCATTTGTCGTCGACTCGCCAATCAACACAGAAGGCTACGCCATGATGCCGCTCCGTTCCTCATACTATGAATTACCATTGAGCGACTATCAGCTTGCCGGAAAGTTCTATGAACTCTCTTATTGGGATCTTAACACCAGGTATTGTGGTGTCTGCGGGGCACCGAACCGCTTCAATACAGAGATTTCCAAACTCTGTCCGGAATGTGGAAAGGAAATATGGCCACAAGTGTCAACGGCCGTTATTGTAAGAATAACACGTGGTGATGAGGTCTTTATGGTCAGAGCCAGGAACTTTCGAGGTGACTTCTATGGTCTGGTAGCGGGCTTTGTCGAGACAGGCGAGACTCTGGAAGAAGCCGTCGCCCGTGAAGTTCATGAGGAGACAGGACTGACCATTTCCAATCTTCATTATTTTGGTTCCCAGCCATGGCCTTACCCTTGCGGACTAATGGTAGGATTTACTGCCGAGTATGCTGGCGGTGAGCCACATCTTCAGCGCGAGGAACTGTCAAGTGGCGGTTGGTTCCATCGTGACCATCTGCCTAAATTGCCGGAACCTCTAAGTATTGCCAGGAAATTGATAGACAACTGGACAGGGAAACGGGAAAAGACGTCGGAAAAGAACTGAGCAAAGCCTGAACAAAGTATTATAATGCAAAAGCACGGATTTCAATGAAACATATCAATTGGGGATTTATCGGATGTGGTGAGGTGACCGAGAAAAAATCGGGACCGGCCTTCAATATGGTGATGGGCTCGAAAATTCATGCAGTGATGAGCCGTAACGCGGAAAAAACTTGCTCCTATGCGCAACGGCATGGCATCGCCCGCTGGTACACCGATGCGCAACAACTCATCGATGACCCGGATGTCAATGCCGTATACATCGCCACCCCACCCTCTTCACATGCAACCTTTGCCATCATGGCCATGAAGGCTGGCAAGCCAGTCTATGTTGAAAAGCCACTTGCAGCAAGCTATGAAGACTGCGTACGTATCAACCGCATCAGCGAAGAAACGGGCATCCCATGTTTCGTGGCATACTATCGGCGCTACCTTCCATACTTCCAGCGTGTCAAGCAACTGATTGCCGACGGGGTCATCGGAACGGTCACCAATGTGCAGATACGTTTTTCAGTGCCACCACGTGAACTCGACACCAATTCGCAAAACCTTCCCTGGAGACTGCAGCCAGACATTGCAGGCGGTGGGTATTTCTACGATTTGGCCCCTCATCAGATAGACCTGCTGCAAGAGATGTTTGGTGTCATCACTCGAGCTCACGGGTATGTAGCCAACCGTGCCAGCCTCTACAAAGCCGAAGATACTATTTCTGCCGCTTTTATGTTTGAAAACGGACTACCGGGAAGCGGCTCATGGTGTTTTGTAGGACATAAGAGTGCACGCGAAGACTGTATAGAAATAATCGGCCAAAGAGGGATGCTCACGTTCTCGGTGTTCAGCTACAATCCCATCCATGTCGTTACCGAAGAAGGCGCCACCAGCATCGTCGTACCCAACCCTCCATATGTACAGCTACCTCTTATCAAAGCTGTGACTGAAGACTTGCAAGGTTTCGGAGCATGCACATGTACCAGTGTCAGTGCAACGCCTGTGAATTGGGTCTTAGACAGAATATTAGGAAAACTCTGACAACTCATAGCATTCCACATGAAAAAGCTAATCATCATCTGCATATCACTGTTCTTGTTTGTGCACGCCCAGGCAGCACAACTTAGTTATACCAAGTCAGACAGCATCAAAGTGGTGGCGTTATTGAAAGAAGCCCACCACCTGCAACCAGGCAGCAACTTCATGCTACATTTCGCAAGGAAACTGCTTGACATTCCCTATGTCGGGCAGACACTTGAACAACACAGCAAAGAGCACCTCGTTGTCAATCTGCACCAATTTGACTGCACCACCTATGTCGAGACCATCACTGCACTTACCTTATGTGCCAAGAACCGGCAAGTCCTATTTAGCGATTACTGCCATCACCTTCAGGACATCCGGTACACAAAAGGATTAGTAAGCTATCCATATAGAAATCATTACTTCACGCAGTGGATCATTTCCAACGCCGAAAACAGGCTATTGCATGAGATTTGCTCTCCAAACCCTCCTTTCAGTGCCAGACAACGGTTAAACGTCAATTATATGAGCACTCATCCTGACAAATACCCCATGTTAAAAGGACATGCTGAATGGGTTCGTCAGATCGCTCAGAACGAACAGGAACTAATGGGGAGATATTTCCCCTATATCCCGAAAGAAAAAGTCGACAACAGCCAGCTGCTACGCTCCACCGTCCACGACGGCGACATCATTGCCATCGTCACGAACAAGAAAGGATTAGACATCGCTCATGTAGGAATTGCCGTCTGGCATTCTGACGGTCTACACCTGCTCAATGCCTCATCCATTCACAAGAAGACCATTGAAGAACCAATGACCATGACGGCATACATGAGCAAGCACCCCTCTCAAATAGGACTACGCATCGTCCGGCTTAGCAAACAGACTGAGACGTAAGACGAGTGGAAGGTGGTCACTGAACCCATCTTGATAGCGCAAACCCAGATAATTCCTGAAAGGCTGCACACCACCGTTCCGCTCATCGGGAACCAGCAAGAAAGGTGCATCGAAAATACAGCAGCCTGCTACTCGCTCCTGTAACG
>Ga0247611_10010349_pt1 | contig 10984 bp, 11 predicted proteins | sample 177DNAGHGhighgp2_FD_192422 | JGI IMG/M metagenome (GOLD analysis project Ga0247611, IMG submission 192422) | Sheep rumen microbial communities from Palmerston North, Manawatu-Wanganui, New Zealand - 1770 DNA GHGhigh gp2 | ecosystem: Host-associated > Mammals > Digestive system > Stomach > Rumen... | reverse complement strand
CATATATTCATCAGTATTTCCCAAATCAGCAGTCATTGCAGTTTGAATAAATCCAGGGCAAACTGCATTTACTCTGATATTTCTTGAACCGAATTCTTTTGCAAGAGTTTTTGTTAAACCAATCAAGCCTGCTTTTGAAGCTGAGTAGTTTGCTTGACCTGCGTTACCGTGAAGTCCGACAACTGATGACATGTTTATAATTGAACCTTGTCTTGCTTTCATCATGTGCTTGATTACTGCGTGAGTTACATAATAAGCAGAACCCAAGTTAATCTTGATAACTCTTTCCCATTGCTCTGCATCCATTCTTACGAATAAGCCGTCTTTTGTGATACCTGCATTGTTTAAAAGAATATCAATTTTACCGTGTTCAGCAATCATTTTTTCAACTGCAGCTTGAACTTGTTCGTCATTTGAAACATCAAATTGATAGAAATAAGCATTTACACCTAATGCTTTTATTTCATCTATTGCCGGTTGAGCTTTTTCAGCATCGCAAATATCGTTAATTATAATATCGCATCCTGCATTAGCAAGTTCTTTGGCACAACTAAAACCAATACCTCTTGAACCGCCAGTAATTAAAGCAATTTTTCTTTCACTCATTAATCTTTCTCCTTATTCTAATCAGCAGAGGATGTATCTGACTGACATTAACATCCCTTATTTTTAAATCAATTTTAACATAAAATTATTATTAAACCAAAAATATTATTTAGTTTACTTTTGTCATACGAGTTCTGATATTATGGCAAGCATCTGATATTGATTGTGCAGTCCCTCTAAATTCTTTTGGTAAATCTTTTTGTACATTACGGGTAAATTTTTCAGTTGTATAAACCGTTTTAACAATTTTTCTTTTAGACGGTTTCATTGATTGTATTTTTGTTGGAAATATTGACGGTATGTACATTATTAATTTTCTCCCCCTCTATAAAGTCCCATCTCTATAACTTTTTTGCAGATTCTAACTGTATTTAAAGCTGCACCGATTCTCAAATTATCGGCTACACACCATAAAGATATACCGTTATCAAATGCTAAATTTTTTCTGATTCTTCCGACAAACACCGGATCAACTCCGTCAGCATCTCTTGTTGTCGGATATTCAAAATTATCAGGATTATCGATTACAGTTATGCCGTAAGCATTTCTTAGAATTTCTCTTGCTTCATCCGGCTCAATTTTATTGGCGAACTCAATGTCAACAGCTTCCGAGTGACCTCTGAAAACAGGAACTCTTGCTGCAGTACAAGAAATTTTTGTACTTTCATCCAAATGAAGAATTTTTCTTGTTTCATTAACGACTTTCATTTCTTCTTTTGTGTATCCGTTTTCACAGAAAACATCTATTTGCGGAATTATATTAAATGAAATTGGTTTTTTAAAACATTTGTTTTCAAATGCTTCACCTTTAAGTCTTGCTTCTGTATCATCTCTGAGTTCATTCATAGCAGCAAGTCCTGCGCCTGAAACAGATTGATATGTAGAAACAATAAGTCTTTTTATTCCAAATTTTTTAAGCGGTTCCAAGACGAGCATTAATTGAGATGTTGAGCAATTAGGGTTTGCAACGATACCCTTATGCCATCTTAAATCTTCGTCATTAACTCCTGCTATAACAAGCGGAACATCTTTTTCCATTCTGAAAGCAGAAGAATTATCAATAATCATAGCGCCGCGTTTAACAATCTCCGGTGCAAACATTTTGCTTGTAGAACCGCCTGCAGATGCCATAACAATATCAACGTCATCAAAAATTTCAGGAACAGCCTCTTCAACGGTATATTCTTGACCTTTAAATGCTAATTTAGAACCGGCACTTTTTGCACTTGACAAAAATCTAATGCTTTCAAATTTGACATTAAGCTCTTCCGTAATCTTAAGAATTTCTCTGCCGACTACTCCTGTTGCTCCTAAAACTGCTATTCTTGGTTTTCTCATCTTTTCCTTTTTATAATATATTGTCTAAACCGTAGACAAAAGTCTTGTGTTCATTTATATACCTGACTGCAAGCAGCACTCCCGGCATATAACATTTTCTATCAGTCGAATCGTGTCTGATTTTTAGTGTTTGACCGTTTGAACCGAAAATAACTTCTTGTGAAGCCATAAATCCCGGCATGCGAACTGAATGAATGTGAATATTATTATATGAGTTTGCTCCTCTTGCACCATCTATTGTTTCTGTTTCAATACAATTGCCTGTTGCAAAACTTTCATTTACCTCTGCCATCATTGCTGCAGTTTTAACTGCAGTACCGGAAGGAGCATCTTTTTTCTGATTATGATGTAATTCAATTATTTCTGCATTATTAAAATATTTTGCTGCCATTTGAGCAAATTTCATCATTAAAACTGCGCCTGTTGAAAAATTCGGTGCTATAAAACATCCGGTTTTTGTTGTGTTTGAAATCTTTTTAAGCTCTTCAATTTGATTGTCGCTTAAGCCGGTTGTACCAATAACGATATTTATATTGTTATTTAAACAATATAGAGCATTTTCATAAATAGATTTTGGTTGGGTAAAGTCGATTAATATATCAATATCTACAGAGTCTTTAGCATCTTTTATCGTAGCAAACTGACCATTATTAATATCTATGCGTGCAACAAGTGTCATGTCATCAGCTGTTTGAACAGCTTCAATAACCTCTTGTCCCATTTTTCCGTTTGCTCCGCAAACTGCTATATTAATCATATAATATATCTCCCTGCACAAGCATTTTCATTATACAACAAACTAATTGTATTTTGTACACTATTAAGGAATGTAACAATGTTATTAACATAGGTTATAAAGTATATATATTGTGGAATGTAAAAGTATAATCTCTTTTCTTTATTTTCTCCTCCACTCCTTTATCTAACGAGTTAATGCCGCAATGATTTGCGGCTTTTGTTTTATATATCAAAATATGTATAATTTGGCGTATTTAATTGTAAAAATATATGTCACTTCCTTTGGTATCAAAGAAAGTGACATATAAAAATGATAAAATATTCATGCTATTCTGTAATAAATTCGTAGCTTTGCTTTTTAATTTCTTGTTGTGTTGCAGGCTGAGATTGGATTGTTTTAGTTAAAGTCTTTGAGAAATCTCCTAAGTTATTAACATTATACAAATGTCCGCCGGTTGTTGATGCCAAGCAATTCAAAGACTTAGAATAGGATGAAACCAGAACAACATCAATATGAATATCCGAGCGTTTTCTCATAAGTGCTTTTGCAAATGCGCAAGGGTCGCCTCCACAATTTTCTCCGCCGTCAGATATTAATATAATCTTTTTTGGAGTATTTACATCAAATCCTGCAAAATCCTGATATGCAGCTCTGTCAAGTGCATATACAAGCGGTGTAGCTCCGCCTATATCAACCGAGTTCATGCCGGCAAGGATGGAATTTGAATTTGCACTGATAATAGGTGCAACTTGTTTTGTTGCGCTACAAGCTCCTCTAACAGTTCCGATAGGATTTTTTTCTGTTACAACAACAAATTTGTTTCCGTTTTTAACTATTTTTTTAACGTCTTGTAACGTATGTATACTTGCAGGATTGCTTCCGTCAGAATCATGACCGAAAACTCTAAATCCTACTCTTGTAGAAGAAGGTATTTGTGCAACAATAGCTGCCATACTTCTTTTTGCTGCTGTTATCCAGTTTGACATACTGCCTGAAAAGTCCATTACTATCTCAATTGTCCCGACTTGGGTTTGATTAACGACATTATTATTAACGTAATTTTGTGCGTAATAATTATTGAAATAATTTTGATTTACGCTGTTAGCCGGTGAAGTTATGGTTTGTCCTGCTTGATTTTTTACCGTACCGGATTTATTGACCGTATATTTTGCCGCAAAAACTACTGTTGAAGTTAAAGTCAGACCGGCTATTATCAAAGTTAAAAATTTTTTGTTCATATCTTTCTCCTATTCTAGCATTATACATCATTTTTATATTTTTGTGGATTATGTTCATACTTAATATAGAATTTTGTTGTATTATAAAGAAATAAACAAAAGGAGATTTTATGTTAAGAGGACCATTTTTAGACAGAAATTGGATGGGTGAAAATAAAGATTATAATTCTGCAAACATAGTAATGTTAGGCATGCCTTTTGACGGAACAGTATCATATCGTTCAGGTTCACGGTTTGCACCGGAGCAAATAAGATTGGCAAGTTGGGGATTGGAAGAATATTCTCCATATTTTGATAAACACCTTGAAGACTGTAATTTTCACGATATTGGCGATTTGGAATTTCCTCTTGGTAATACAGAAAAATCTCTTGATTTAATAGAAAAAAATGTCGAAGATATTTATCGTGACGGAAAAAAAGTATTCGGAATAGGCGGAGAACATCTGGTTACATTGCCCGAAATAAAAGCTATTTCAAAATTCTATGACAATCTGGCAATAATCCATTTTGATGCACACACGGATTTAAGAGAAGAATACTTGGGAGAAAAGCTTTCTCACTCTGCTGTTATAAGGCACTCAGGAAAAATTGTAGGGTTTGAAAATTTAAAACAAATTGGCATTCGTTCAGGCATGAAAGAAGAATTTGAACTTATGCAAAAATACAATACAAGAGCTTTAAAATATGAAGATTTGAATTGCCTGAAAGATAAAAATATATTTGTAACAGTTGACCTTGATGTACTGGATACATCAATTATGCCCGGAACCGGAACTCCTGAAACGGGAGGGTTGAGTTTTAACGAATTGCTTGGCTGGTTTAAATATCTTTCAGAGTTCAATATAATCGGTGCAGACGTTGTAGAACTTGCACCGGATTATGATTCAAGTGGCGCATCTACGGCTGTTGCAACAAAAGTCATACGTGAATTATTGATGGCTATTTCATAAAATAATACAGACAAGCTGGCTATCTAATAATGATAGCCCGCTTTTTTATATTATAAATATATTTATGCTACGGCAAAGTTTGTATTAATCAGTGTTTGTACAGGATTATTGCCAAGTTTAATGGCATTTCTGTATGATTTATACGCATTTCCTATAGTTATTGCTTTAGAAGCTCCATATCCATTCTGTAAAGCATTTACAACAACTCCTGACCCTTCTGTATATACAGAAGATTGGAATACTTCTACATTTGGCTTGGGAGGGAAGTCTTGCGGTTCAACAATGCCAATATCTGTTTTTAAACTTTCATCAAGCTCTAATGAAGCAATATCTCGAATATCTTCTATAGAAACAATTGATGAAGATAAGTTATTGTAAAAACTGCCTCTGTTAAAAACAACATCACCGGCATCTTCATCTAAAGGAGTATGTGAGTTGATGTGAACCGGTTTATTAATAAACGGCATTGTCAACTGGCCATACACTTTTGTAGGAGAATATACTCCGCTTGCGTCAATATTCATATTTTTTGTTCCTAATGGGTTAATTACTAATCCGTTAATATACTAATATACCTATATACTTACAGTATATACTATTTATATAAAATTCTAAACCCCATGATTTACAAATCTTTACAATTGTGATTAGAAAGATTATCTGCTTAGTGATTTATCCAAGATTATATAAAGATTTACTAAAATAAATCCCAGAAACATTCCTGCCAGAACATCAGATAGGAAATGAGCTCCAAGCCACATTCTTGATAAACCTACCAAAAATATCCAAATACCAAATATGATTATTAGTAAATTTCTCCAGAAATCACTTCTTACATAACAATGAATAAGATATATAATTATTCCGCAAAAACACATGGCAAAACAACTATGTCCTGACGGAAAACTAAACCCTGAAAGTCCGCAGCCATCTGGACGAGGTCTGCAAACAAAGTTTTTAATCAAATCTTTTAGTAAGAATGCAATTTGTGTAAATAATACAAGCATAAATGCTTTTAAATAAAGTCTATGAGAAACAAGAACACAAGCCGCGGTTATTTGAGGCCATAAGTATGCATGAGCTCTTCCAAATTCAGATACAAAAATAGGAATATAACTTGGAAACGGAGATAGTGCAAGTCTTATTGAACGCAATATTGTTGAATCAATCTCACGCATTGACGGTAAATATAAAACACAAGCCGTCAATATTGCGAAAACTACAACAGATATACCTATGTAGTTCCAGTTTATCATAATACTATATTCTTTATTTTTCATTATCTCTTCCTTACTTCACTAAATAACAAATCTTATATTCCGCTTTTAATTTTCACAATTTTATCAATTATTTGTGCACAAAGAGGAGTTAACTCACTTACAAATACTGCGAAAAAGAATAGTGCAGAAACAATTGCAATAAGTTTTTGAATATCTGAGAACATAAATATTTTTTTGTTTCTAAAGTCATCAATTCCTTTATGTTCTTCTGTGAACGGGCATACAGGAAGTTTTTCTTCAATTTTTTCAATTACATCCGCATATTTGACTTTAATCAAAGTATTATAAGAATCTACATTCATCCACCATAAAGCACTTATTGCAATACCAAAGAAAGCAAATACTAATGTAGCCGTAATTTTATTTAAAAAGAGAATATTATTGGTGTAAATCATTGCAAAAATAAGGCCTATTATTACAATAATATAAAATTTGTTAGTTCTAAAGTTTCTGTCAATAAAATTTTCCTTTTGTTCGGTATACATTTTATACTCTTGAAAAACAATGTAATCTCTATCCATTATTTTGCTCTCCTTCTATTCTTATTTCTTCATTATTCACTGTTGGTTGTTCTTCTTGTTGAGGTTCTTCAACAATTCCGTTTCTTATATTACGAACCTTATTCATTAATGCTTCAAATTCTGTTTGGTCTAAAGTTTCTTTTTCTAATAATTCTTTCGCTATATATTCAAGCATGTCTTTATTTTCGGTTAAAAGATTTCTTGCAAGTTCGTATTGTGTATCAATAATTTTTTTAACTTCTTTATCTATGTCGGCAGCAATTTCTTCGGAAAAATCTCTTGTATTTCCAAAATTTCTACCCATAAATACGTGTTCTTGTTCTTTTCCGTATGCCATGTTCCCCATTTTTTCACTCATACCGTATGTAGTTACCATACTTTTTGCAAGAGCGGAGACTTTTTCAAGGTCATTTGATGCACCTGTTGTTATATTATCTTTGCCGTATATAATTTCCTCTGCTACACGACCGCCAAGAATCATTGTAATTCTATCCAGCAACTGGTTTTTTCTCATAGTTAAATGGTCTTTTTCAGGAAGTGTTAGAGTTATACCAAGAGCCATTCCTCTTGGGATAATAGAAACTTTATGAAGAGGATCACAATCTTTAAGAAGTTTAGCAAGAAGAGCGTGACCGACTTCGTGATATGCGGTATTTTCCTTTTCTTCATCAGATATTATTCTGCTTTTCTTTTCCGGGCCTGCCATAACTTTATCAATAGCTTCTTCTAAATCAGGCATTTCTATTTCGGATTTATCATGACGAGCTGCAAGTAAAGCCGCTTCATTAAGTAAGTTTGATAAATCTGCACCGGTGAATCCGGGAGTTCTTTTTGCTAATGTTTTTATATCAACTTCTTTAGAAAGAGGTTTATTTTTTGCGTGAACGTTAAGTATTTGTTCCCTGCCCAGAACGTCAGGTTTATTAATAACAATCTGCCTGTCAAATCTTCCGGGTCTTAAAAGCGCATTATCTAAAATGTCGGGTCTGTTCGTTGCAGCTAATATAATGATATTTGTATTTTCATCAAAACCATCCATCTCAACAAGAAGCTGATTGAGTGTTTGTTCTCTTTCATCATGTCCGCCTCCCAGACCTGCACCTCTTTGACGACCAACAGCATCAATTTCATCAATAAATACAATACAAGGTTGGTGCTTTTTAGCTTGTTCAAATAAATCACGGACACGTGAAGCACCAACACCGACAAACATTTCAACAAAGTCAGAACCGCTTATTGAGAAGAACGGAACTTTTGCTTCTCCTGCAACGGCTTTTGCCATTAATGTTTTACCTGTTCCGGGAGCTCCTACCAAAAGAACGCCTTTCGGAATCTTTGCACCTAGCTTTACATATTTGTCACTATGTTTCAGAAAATCAACTATTTCTTCAAGTTCTTTTCTTTCTTCATCAATACCGGCTACATCATTAAAAGTTGTTTTAACTTTATTATCCATAAGCATTTTTGCTCGGCTTTTGCCAAATGACATTGCTTGAGCGCCTCCTGCCTGTATTGACTTAATTATAAGCAGCAGGAATCCAAAAACCAAAAGAATTGTTATTACGGAAGAACCTAATCCGAACATTGAACCGGATTCTCCAGTTTTAGTTGCTTTTACTTCTACGTTATTTGATTCAAGTTTTGATAAAACATCTGAATTTTCCGGAATATTAACTTTATATTGCAAAAGCGGTGTTTTTACTTCCCCATATATTGGGTTTGTATTTTGCTGTTTAGCCTCCGGCTGTTTTACAGGTATTGCAATTAAAGTGTCTTTGCCTAAATCTACACTTTTAATCTCTTTATTATCAACTTTTTGTAAAAATGTTGTATATGATAATTCTTCAGTACTTGAAGTAGGGCCGGCAAAAAGCATTGATATAAATGCAAGTACCATAAACCCTATAATAATATACATCCCGATTGATTGATTTTTATTCATATTTGCCCTCTTTATATTCAAAACAGATTATATCAAAAAATTAACCGTACGTAAATAAGTAAGGCGTAGAGACATTAGTTAAGCCGCTTAAAAATATTAAACATAACAGAAAACATAATTAAGCATAATATTACGGAAGAGATACTTAATGCAATCCAAAAACCTACGAGGTTTAGTTTAAAATATAATCCTAATGTACACCCTAGTGGAAATGCTATAAACCAGTACGAAATAATATTTGATATCATAACAGCTTTTGTTTTCTTTAAGCCTTTAAAAATGCCGGAAAGTGTAACTTGTAAGCCGTCAAAAATTTGAAAGAAACATAATATATAAACGATTGGAATACAAACTTTAATTAAGTTTATATCTTGAGTAAAAAATCGTACGAAAAATTCCGGAAATAGTCCTAATAAAATTACAGAACATGCCATAACGAAAGTGCTCATGCATAAACCTGTATAAGCGTATTTTTTTAGAGATTTAAAATACATAGCGCCGTTAGTAAAACCGACTTTTACTGAAGCAGCATTGGATATAGCAAGCGGTATCATAAATGCAACGCTTGTCAAAGTACAAATTATATTATGAGCTGCTGCATAAACTCCTGAAATTCTGCCCATTACAACAGAAATTATATTAAAACCTACAAATTCAATTAAAATTGCAAAAGAAGATGGCAATCCGACTTTTATTAAATCTTTAAAATACCCCGAAACAACACCGGTTTGAATATTTAGTTTTTTATAACAGTAAATTAATAGAATAATACCCATAAAATATCTGGTAATAAGACTCGCAATTGCAAGCCCTTTTGCACCCATCTCCGGTACAAATCCATATCCGAATACAAATAATATGTTCAATGCAACATTTAAAAATATACAAAAAATAGTTAATAAATTGGGGAAAATAACTATTTCAAAAGCTTGCAAATATTCTTTTGCCATACAGTGAATATACCCGCCAAAAGTGGCAAATGCCGTAATAAAAAAGTAGTCTTTTATCATCGGAGTAAGACTTTGTGAAAATCCCAACTTATCTATAAAAGGAACAAAAGCTAAAATAGTAGCACAAATAAATGTTGATAAGATTAATGAGAATTTTAATGAAGGATAAAAATATTTTTCAACGCTTCTTCCTTCTCCTCTATAATTTGATAATATTGCGGATATAGTGCATAAAATACCTATTCCGAATATCATAATACAATTTGTAATTGCAGTTGCAATACTTATTGCAGCAAGTGTATCAGTAGAATGCCTGCCTGCAACAACCACATCTCCTACACCAATCATGATAAATCCGATATTCCCATATATTATGGGAATGGCAAGTTTTAATATATCTTTTGCGTAAAAAAATCGGCTTTGCATAAAATTAATTATATCATGGTATAATAAAGAAAACTAAATATGGGAAACAAGGGGTGGAAGTCCCCGACTGTGCCGCAACCGTTAAAGCCGGAACACCAAAGGATGGATGATGTCTATCTATATGTCAAGCTTCGATTCAGAGCTGTGGCAAGCAAGTTCTTCTGTTGCGGCAAAACGCAAGAGAGGAATATTTTTTTGTCTAACTCTGTTCAAAGTATAGCAAATACAAATAAAGCAGGCACTTGCCCGCATGGAGTATCTCCGGGAGCATGTCCGATTTGTTCCGGCATGGGTGGCGGTGGTTTGAGGGTTGGTGAGCGTCCGCAAAAAGCCGGTGAAATGAGTTATCATGAATGCGCAATGATTGGTGCAATGATGAGGGCAAGGGAAGCTGCTCAAAAAGAACACGAACAAAATCTTGCAAACAGACTTGAAGCGCTAAAAGTTTTTCAACAAAATATGATTCAGTTGGCAGAAAAACTTGGTATGCTTCAAAAGAATATGCCGATAATTTTCAGACCGGTATCCGCTGTTATCAATATATTTGTTATGCCTGTTGTTAATTTACTTAAAAATATTCCAAATATAATTAGTGGCATTCAAGAAAAATTTACTCAAATAAAAGAAAAGTTTATTGATATTCAGGACAAACTCAATGCAATTTTCGGAGAAGCAAAAAACTTTACAGAAAAGAAGATTGCGGAGCTTGTAAGCAGCATAAAATCCAAGTTTGAAATGATTTTTAAAATATTCAAACGCAGCAATACAAAAGACGATGAAACAAAAATTGATGAGGATAAAAAGTTATTTAGACTAAAAACTTTTATCCAAAAACTATTAAGAAAGAAAAAAGATGATTCAGAAAATCAATCAGGATCTTGAAAGTACAAGACACCAAAAAAACATGACAAAAACACAAAAGCGCAATGATTACTTTGTAAAAGAAGGTATCATAATAAACTCTTATGTCAAAGACCCAAATTTATCTTTGGAT
>Ga0247611_10010348_pt1 | contig 10984 bp, 7 predicted proteins | sample 177DNAGHGhighgp2_FD_192422 | JGI IMG/M metagenome (GOLD analysis project Ga0247611, IMG submission 192422) | Sheep rumen microbial communities from Palmerston North, Manawatu-Wanganui, New Zealand - 1770 DNA GHGhigh gp2 | ecosystem: Host-associated > Mammals > Digestive system > Stomach > Rumen ... | reverse complement strand
TGCCTATACATCGACCTCAGCTTCTTCAGCACGATGAAGCAGCAGCTCGGCGCTGACGGCGACTTCGCCTACGCCTACGTGATTGCGCACGAGGTGGGTCACCACGTGCAGCACCTGCTCGGCACCCTCGACCAAGCGCACGCACAGATGTCGCGCATGAACTCAGTCGATGCCAACCGCGTGAGCGTCCGTATCGAGCTGCAAGCCGACTTCTACGCCGGCGTGTGGGGCTACTACGAGAACAAGACGTTCAAGTCGCTGGACGACGGCGACTTGCGTGAGGCCATCGAGTGCGCGGCGGTCATCGGCGATGACTACCTCCAGAAGAAGGCCACCGGCGGCTTCAACCCCGAATCGTTCACCCACGGCTCCAGCGACCAGCGTATGAAATGGCTCAAACTCGGTCTCACCACCGGTGACATGAGCAAAGGCAACACCTTCGAACTCTCCGATTCGCAATTGTAATCATTCATGACTGAACCCATCGAGAAAAACGACAATTTCTTCCTCATCGCAGGTCCTTGTGTGGTGGAAGGTGAAGCTATCACGCTCCGTATCGCCCGTGAAATCAAAGAGGTCTGCGATGAATTAAACATCCCGTTCTATTTCAAGGCCTCCTACCGGAAAGCCAACCGCTCGTCGTTGAAATCGTTCACTGGCATCGGCGACGAGGAGGCGTTGGCCGTGCTTCAGAAGGTGAAGGATGAGCTGAATCTCCCCATCGTGACGGACATCCATTCCGACGAGGAGGCGGCGTGGGCCGCGAAGACCGCTGACATCCTGCAGATTCCGGCGTTCCTCTGCCGGCAGACGAGTCTGTTGGTGGCGGCGGCGAAGACGGGCAGGACCGTCAACATCAAGAAGGGGCAGTTCATGTCGCCCGAGGCGATGGGCAACGCCGTGGAGAAGGTCCGCGAGGCGGGCAACCCCCATGTGATGCTCACCGAGCGCGGCACCACCTTCGGCTACCAGGATCTGGTGGTCGATTTCCGGGGCGTGAAGGCCATGCAGGCGTTCGGCTGTCCCGTGGTGCTCGACTGCACCCACTCGCTGCAGCAGCCCAACCAGCCGAGCGGCGTCACCGGCGGCCGTCCCGACCTCATCGAGACCATCGCCCGCGCGGGCGTGGCCGTCGGCTTCGACGGTCTCTTCATGGAGACGCACCCCGAGCCCTCCAAGGCCCTCTCCGACGGTGCGAATATGCTGCCGCTCTCCGAACTCCGCCCGCTATTAACCAAGCTGATACGAATCCGAAAAGCCATTCTTTAATGGTTGTTTAATGGTTATAGGTTATTGGTTATTGAAGCCGTTTTCTTTTTATGATATCACCAAGTAGATAGTTATTAATCACAAAAACAAAGTATCATGGAAAATCGTAATTTTTCATTTGAAAATTTAGAAGTATATGGTAAGATTCGAAATTTGATAAAGGATGTCTATAGTTTGCAGAAGAATTTTCCTAAAGAAGAACGATATGGATTAGGAGATCAACTTCGAAGAGCTGTTGTTTCTGTATCTGCAAATCTTGCTGAAGGTAGTGGCAAGAACTCCTTAAAAGAGAAAATGCACTATGTGGAAATATCATACGGTTCACTTATGGAAGTATTCTGTGAATTACAAACTGCCTGTGATTTAGAATATATTACATCTGATCAATTTAACTCATTGCGACCTCAAATCACTGACATAGCCAAAATGCTTTCTGGTCTTCGTAATGCATTCCAACTCAGAATTGACAAAATGTCATCTCCAACCAACAAAAAGCTTCAATAACCTATAACCTATAACCAATAACCATTCATGAAAAAGCTTCATCGCCTCATCATCACCGTTCTGGTCACCTTGATATACGCCAACACGCTCACGCTTCACTATGCGCTGGACGACCGGATGGTCATTCTGGAGAGCAAATACACCATCCAGGGCGGGTGGGACTCCGTGAAGGCCATCTTCTCCGAGGACACCTTCACCGGGTACTTCGGGGCGGAGCATTCCATCGTGGCCGGCGGTCGCTACCGTCCGATGTCGCAGCTGGCCTACATGATTGAATTCCAGCTGTTCGGGAAAGACCTCAAAGAGCGTATCGGCGATTTGGACGACTACTACAACCTGCACAACGCGGAACACGAGGACTTCTTTTACGAGACTCCCCTACCCTTCGTCAACCACCTGATGAACCTGTTGTACTACATTCTGTTGTGCCTGCTCATCTACGAGGTGCTCGCCCGGATATTCCCGCAGCACGAAGGGAAAAAGTGGTTCCAATCGCTGCCATTCCTCGCCGCGCTGCTCTTCGCCGTGCACCCAATCCACACCGAGGTGGTGGCCAACGTGAAGGGTCGCGACGAGATTTTCGCGATGCTCGGAGCCTTCGCCGCGCTCTGGTGCTCACTCAAATATGTTGACACCCGTAAATGGTACTGGTTGGTTGTCAGTCTGTTGGCTTTCACTTTCGGCATCTTCTCCAAGGAGAACACCATCACCTTCTTGGCCGTCGTGCCGTTAGCCCTCTACTTCCTCAACAGCGACAAAAAGCGCACTGCCGACTACTTCATCACCCTGATACCTTTGGTAATCGGCACCGTCTTTTTCCTTTGGGCGCGCTACAAGGCATTGGGCAGCATGATGCAGCCCGACCTGACCTCGAACATCCTCAACAACCCCTACGTCCACTCCACACGGGCGCAACAGATTGCCACCGTGCTGATTACGTGGGGCATCTACCTTAAGCTGCTCTTCATCCCGCACCCGCTCACCCACGACTACTACCCGCATCAGATCGCCATCACCGACTTCAGCAACCCGCTGGTATGGCTGCTGTTAGCCGGCAGCATCGCGTTAGTGGTCTATGGCATCTGGAAGCTGAAAAAGAAAACCGTGCCGGCGTTCGGCATCCTCTACTTCATCATCACCTTCTCCATCGTCTCCAACCTGCTGTTCAACGTGGGCACCTTCATGAACGAACGTTTCGTCTTCATGCCGTCCATCGGGTTCACCCTGATTGTCGGCTGGTGGCTCTACCTGTTGGCGACCTCGCCCGTGCCCGCCCTGCAGAAGACGGCCGTGGGGGTAACCGCGGTGATTTCCCTGCTGTTCGGTATCAAGACCTTCACGCGCAACTTCACTTGGAAGGACGATTTCACGCTCTTCCTGACGGACGTGAAGACCTCTGACAACAGCATCAAGTGCAACATCTCGGCCGGCGGCAGCTGTCTGCAGATTTGGAAGAAGAGCCACAAGGAACGTGACAAACGCGACGCTTACCGCTACCTCGAAAAAGCGTTGAAGCTCGACGACCACGCGCTGAACGCCTACCTGCTACTCAGCGAGTTGGCCTATTTAGACGAAAAGCCGGAACTGGCCTACCAAGCTGCCTACAACGCCACCCTCATCGATCCCGAGAACCCGCAAGGACAGAATCTACTGAACCAAGCGACCAATTTGCAGAAAGCCCACGAACTCGACCCCGTCAACAAGCTTCTGGACGAGGGCAAGGTGGACGACGCCTGGCGCGAAGTCAACAAGATTTTGGAAAATGAGCCTAACAATATCGTCGCCAAGAACGTGAAAGGCAATGTGTTGGGACGCGGCTACGGCCGTTTAGACGATGCCATCAAGATCTTCGAGGAGATTGTCGCCGAGCAGCCTGACTTCTCCAGCGCGTGGGAGAACATGGGCATCGCCTACGCCATCAAGCGCGACTTCACCAATGCCGAGCGTTGCCTGCTGCACGCCCTGGAGCTCTCCCCCGACAACGACAACATCAAGCTGAACCTGTACTATATGTATACGGACAAGGGGGATGAGAAGGAAGCGGAGAAATATAAGTAATGGTTATTGGTTATAGGTTATTGGTTATTGAGGCCTTTGGGCAACAACCGTTTTTGACATAGTAAATCACTGTAAACAACCAGTTTACAAGAATAAGTATTTTTTTTCGTTTGGGGTTGTAACAAAATCGGGATTTGGTGCGACATAATGGACGAGAGAGGTTATGTATGATTGTAAATCTTGCCCAAACGAGGAAGCTCCTGTCGGTCTTGGTCATCGTGTCATATTTCGGTTTGGCATCGTGGCCATTTTGGTGCGACGCACAGGTTGACAACGAGTTCTGGTTCGCTTTTCCTAAAACCCACATTGTTCCTACGGGATGGTTCAAACAGTACGTGGACTTCTACGATTTCACACCGGAGGTAAACTTCACCGCCACGATTGAACAACCGGCAACGGGTGTCACCATCAATGTGGGATTAGCCACCGTGTATGGGAATTACATGTATGAAAACGGCCACCCGTTCGGCTTGCAGTCTTACGGGACCGGGAACATAGATTCCATGTGTACCTATAACACGGTCTCAAACTGGGGCTACCGGCTGGTATCCCCCGTTGACATTGTGGCCCGCATGAGCATCCTCAACCGCAACTCCGCCACCTACCTGCTGAAAGGGCGCAGTGCCCTCGGCACACAGTTCATGATCCCCGCGCAGTGGCAGTTCCCCAACTCCGCAAGCTGCCCCGAATCCCGCAACAGTGTGGAGGTGATTGCCACGGAAGATGGCACGCTCATCACCGTCACGCCTACCGTTGACTTGTACGGCGGAACACATCCCGCAAACGAATCGTTCAGTGTTTCGCTCAACCGGGGTCAAGTCTATTGTTTCGCCGCCGCCTCGCAGTCGGCAGAGGGGCATCTCGGCGGCACCACCATCACCTCAAACAAGCCCGTGGCCGTGGATATGACCGACGATGCTGTCACCGTGGATGGCATTCACATCGATGTGGTTTGCGACCAGCTACTCCCGGAATCGGAAGCCGGAACCGAATATGTGGCGGTGCCGTCACCCCCGGACGCCCAGAACACCTACAACGGCCAGGGCAACGACTACGCGCTGATTTACATCCTTGAGGACAACACCAACATCACTGTCCACACGGCCGGAACACCTGTGCAATATACCGGCATGCAGCGCGGCGACCGCACCGCTTACCATTTCCCCGACAACACGCCGATTCACATTGTGGCCGACAAGCCCGTGTTGGTCTTCCAGCTTACCGGTGCCTACACCGAACTGAGCGGACACGTTACCGCCCCCCTGCGTTGTCTTACGACCGACAAGCTCTTCTATAATGCTGAAGCTCCGGAGGGAGGGCTCGCCAACCGCATCACGGTGACGACCCTTCTCTGTGAGCAGGCTTACATCAACGGTTTTGAAAGCAGTCAATTCGATGCTTCCAACAACATCACAACCTACTACACCTTCAGCCCCACGGACTGGCAGCCCGTCCCCGGCACCAATCTTTTCTACTATCGCCAAACCGTGACGGACTGGTACAACAGCTACACCCGAAACACCCTGGGGCCATTTTTCGCCGTTATGATGGATTACAACCCGACCTGGTTCGTACCAAATCTCGAAGGTGGCTGTCGGAGCATGCATATTACCGACTATACCGAGCACGCATTGCTGGTATGGAACGCGACCATGCCCACTGACTATTGCCAAGGCGACAGCATCTTCCTCTCCTATTCGGCGGATAACATCACCGAACTAACCCTGCTTGGACCAGAGGGAGAAGTCATCGTTTCCGACACATTGGCAAGCGCACTTCCCGAAATGTCAGGATGGTACTCTCTGACGGGGGTTCATGTGTCCGAGTGTCTGGGCGAGCCCCTTTACGATACGCTATACGACAGTGTTTACATACAGATACACAGTGTCTTGACCGAAACTCTTGCGGACAGTGTATGCGTGGGGAACGCATACCATGGGCACGGGTTCCACATCACCTCCGACCGCACAGATTCTGTGGGGCGCGTCCTTTTTGACACGCTGACCTTTGCATCCGTCATCGGCTGCGACAGTGTTGTCCTCCTCACGCTCAAAGTCATCGCGCAACCCTCCCTGTCGATCATCACCTCCGAAGGCGACTTCTGCGACATCGGCGAGCTGGTACTCACCGCCGTCTCGGAAGCCACTGACTATCTGTGGAATACAGGGGAAGAAACACCGTTCATCTCGGCAGTCCAATCGGGACACTACACCGTGACGGCCTCCATCGGCGACTGCCGCGCCACGGCCTCGACCGACATACCGCCATGCGACCTCGAAGTCTATCTGCCCAACGCCATCACCCCGTCCCGGTCCGACGGTCTCAACGACTGCCTCCGCCTTCCAGAACCGCTCATCCACAAAACCAGCGATTTCAGTCTGAGCATCTACAACCGCTGGGGCGAACAGGTCTTCGTCACCGATGACCCGCACTTCATCTGGTGCGGCGAGGGAGTCCACCTCTCGGACGTGTATGTTTACGTGCTCCGAATCAAGGACATGAACGGGAAACCGTTCGTCTATCGGGGAACGTTGACAGTGCTGTAGAAGCGAGACGTGAGACGATATTTGTTTTTGTCCAAAAGTCTTAAGTCCCACGTCTTAAGTCCCAAAAATTACTATCTTCGCGCTTTCAAAACCAAAATCCCCTATGGCATTAAAGCAGCTTCTCGAAAGAATTGAAAACAAGAAAGTTATAATCCTCGGCTTCGGCAAAGAGGGTGTTTCGACCTACCGTTTCATCCGGCGGCATTTCCCGAAAATGAAGTTGGTGGTCGCCGACGGCAATGGGAACCTCAACACCGACGACTTCGCGGGCGACAAGCACGTGAAGTTCATCAAAGGGGAAGGTTATGACCAAAATCTCAACCAGTACGACCTGATTTTCAAGAGTCCGGGCATCAGCTTCAACAAGGTCAACTACTACATCGAGAATGAGCGCATCACCTCGCAGACCAACCTGTTCTTGGAATTCTTCCACGAGCAGGTGGTCGGCATCACCGGCACGAAGGGCAAGAGCACCACGGCCTCGCTCATCTACCATATCCTGAGCCACTCGCGGGAGAACGTCTTCCTGGCGGGCAACATCGGCACGCCGTTCTTCGACATCGTGGAGCAACTCACCCCGGAATCCATTGTGGTGGCGGAACTGTCGGCGCACCAGTTGGAGTTCACGCACCATTCGCCCGACTACGCCGTGCTGCTCAACATCTACCAGGAGCATCTCGACCATTTCAACTCGTTCAACAACTACCAGAACGCCAAGACCAATGTCTTCAAGTTCCAGCACGCAGGTAACTTCTTGGTTTACAATGGCGACGACGAACACATCCCCGGCTGGGTGAAGGGCAACAAGCCCGAAAGCGACACCTGCGTTTTCGGCACGCAGGTGCACCCGGGACTGCATGCGCGCTGCCGCAACCACCTCATCCGTTTCATGAATGACGGCGAGATTGTCGATGAATACGACCTCATCGACTACAAGAACCTGCCCGGTACCCACAACTACTTCAACATCATGGCCGCCATCGCCATCTGCCGGAGGCTCGGGGTCAAGCACAAGGAGATCCTGGATGCACTGCTGACCTTCAAGGGGTTACCGCACCGCATCGAGTTTGTGGGTGAGTTCAAGGGCATCGAATTCTACAACGACAGCATCTCCACGATTCCCGAGTCGGCCATCGCGGCGGTGAAGGCGCTACGCGGGGTGGACACGCTGATCTTGGGCGGCTTCGACCGCGGCATCGACTACCAAGTGCTCATCGACTTCCTGAAGGAGAACCCCATCCAGAACATCGCGTTCACGGGTCCCGCCGGCCACCGCATGTTGGAAATGTGCCGTGAACAGAACGCCCTCCCGCAAAACTTCATCGAAACCGACGACTACGAAGCCATCGTCCGCTTCTGCTACGAAAAGACTCCCGTCGGCGGCACCGCCCTCCTCTCCCCCGCCGCCGCCAGCTACAACCAGTTCAAGAACTTCGAGGAGAGAGGGGAAACCTTCAAGCAATTAGTAATTAGTAATTGGTAATTAGCAGTTAGTAGTTAGCAGTTGTGCTATCGTAAAAGAGTGCTATTATTGAGACATTCTTCCTTAAGCAGTCCCGAAGGGACAAAACGCGCGAAGCGCAAGTAACCCCACACAAGGCGAAGCCGCAGTGTGGGGCCTCGCAAGAGAAACAATCCCACAAGGCGAAGCCGCAGTGTGGGGCCCAATCCCACAAGGCGAAGCCGCAGTATGGAACCTAACCAAAACCTTAACAATATGAAAAAGAACATCCTCATCCTCTGTGCAGTGCTGCTGTTCGCCGCCTGCGGACAGAAAACCAAGACGGAGCAGCCTCAGGAGCAAGTCCAGACGGAGGCCGCCAACGACTACAGCCACCTGAACCCTGTGCAGGACAACGGCACGACCACTGTTCAGGAAGACCTCTCCGGCAAGGTCATCATACTGACCGCCGACGAATTCCGGGCCAAGGTCAGCGAAATTGACCCCGCAAGGGGACTGCGTTACAAGGGCAACACCCCCTGCATGGTCGATTTCTACGCCGACTGGTGCGGACCGTGCCGCCAGCTTGCCCCCATCGCCGAGCGGATGGCCAAGAAGTACAAAGGCCAGCTGATCGTCTACAAGGTCAACGTGGACAGGGCACAAGACATCTGCCAGGCCTTGAACATCCAAAGCATCCCCACCCTGCTCTTCATGAAACCCAACACCCAGCCCGGCCTGATGGTCGGCGCCCCGACAGAGTCGGAGTTGGAGAGCACCATCCAGGAGTTTCTGGGAAAATAGACTTAGGACGTGAGACGTTAGATGTGGATAAAACAATGGCACTGGCAAATTCGGGATTCCGTCGCCTCCTATCGTCGGCAACGGAATGGAGGTGCGTTTAATCAAGCATTAGCGTGAAGAAAATCTTCCTCATAACGATATGGTTTTTGTTTGTCGTTGCGTGCGCGGACGCGCAGGTGACGGTGGCGGATTCGTTGCCGTCGATCTTCCACCGATGGGAGGTACGGATGGACGGGCTGCAGGATGACGACCCGGAGATCGTGTCGCTGCACTACCTCTTCCTGCAGGACATCCGCAAGCAGATGGACAAGACTGGGGAGCAGCTGAACGTCACGCTGGCGAGGAGTCCGAAGACGGACTTCTACGCCGTGAAGCGGGAGTTCCGGCGGCTGACCTTCAAGGCGGAGCAGATGCAGGAACGGTTGTCCGTGGCCAAGGCGCGGGTCGATCACGACTTCTACCTACGGGCCGTGGAGGAGCTGGCCTACCGCGACACCGTCCGGGCGATGTACAATCTGGAGCGCGCTTTGCAGTACAACCCGCTCAACCCCGACGCGATGCTGCAGAAGTGCAAGATCCTGCTGGCGCAGGGGCAGTACCAGCCGTGCGTCGATCTCATCCACAAGGTCTATACCGAAGCGACTCTCGACGAGGCGCAGGAGAGGGCGGTCTCGGACTTCACCTTGGTGCTCTACGACAAGCTCTACACGCACGGCAGCACGCTGGTGGAGAGCGGAAGGTCGGCGGAGGCATTGGAGGTGTTCCTCGCGTTGGAGCACTTCTGCAACAACATGCCCAGCGGGTACTGCAACGACGACTACTACAAGGGCATCGTGCTTTCCCGCGAGGGGGTGTATGAGTCGTACCTCAGCATCGCCCGCGAGGCCGAGAAGCGCGGCAACCACGAGATGTCGCGGAAATTCTACCAGTACGCCGAGGAGTACCTGCGGAAGAACGAGTGACTTGTGATTTGTGACTTGTGACTTATGACTTAAGACTTGTGACTTATGACTTAAGACTTGTGACTTTCGCGAACCCAATAACCAATAACCAATAACCAATAAACCTTAAACCCTAAACCTTAAACCCTAAACCTTAAACCCTAAACCTTAAACCCTAAACCTTAAACCCTAAACCTTAAACCCTAAACCTTAAACCCTAAACCTTAAACCCCAAAACCAAAACTTATCAACACCCGCCTGTTATAACGAAAAAAAGTGTACCTTTGCAAACTTGATTTTTCAGTCAGGAATCAACAAAAAATTCAAACAATAACTACCTAAAATATTAAAATTATGGCATTTAAAGGAGCTTTAGTCATTGACACTGAAAAGTGTAAAGGTTGTGCCGTGTGCATAACCGGTTGCCCGCAAGACCCGAAATGCATCGCCTTGTCGAAGAAGGTGAACGCCAAGGGTTACAACTATCTGGAAATGGTCAACGAGGAGGCCTGCATCGGCTGCGCGAGCTGCGCGGTGATCTGCCCCGACGGGGTCATTGAAGTGTATCGTGCGAAATGCTAACCCGCACGGAGAGTCAAGAATTTTAACAACAATTAATCAAAACATCTATTAAAATGGCAAAACAATTAGTATTGATGAAGGGAAACCAAGCCATTGCAGAAGCCGCCATCCGTTGTGGCTGTGACGGCTATTTTGGCTATCCCATTACCCCGCAGTCAGAAGTGCTCGAGCACCTGATGGCGGAGAGACCATATCTGACCACCGGCATGGTAGTGTTGCAAGCCGAGAGCGAATTGGCGTCCATCAACATGGTGTACGCTGGCGCCGCCGCCGGCAAACGCGTCATGACCTCTTCCTCCTCCCCGGGATTCTCCCTGATGCAGGAAGGCCTTTCCTATATCGCCGGCGCTGAGCTGCCCGCCCTGTGCGTGAACGTCGTCCGCGGCGGCCCCGGCCTTGGCACCATCCAACCCTCTCAGTCCGACTACTTCCAGACCACCAAGGGCGGCGGTCACGGCGACTACCGTCTGATCACCCTCGCCCCCGCATCCGTGCAAGAGATGTACGACTTCGTGGAACTGGGCTTCGACCTCGCCTTCAAATACCGCAACCCGGTCGCCATCCTCTCCGACGGCGTCATCGGCCAGGTGATGGAGAAAGTGATGGTTGACGACTACAAACCGCGCTGGACCAACGAATACATCGAGGAGAACTGCCCGTGGGCTGCCACCGGACACCGTTCCACCGGCAAGCACAGAATCGTGACCTCCCTCGAACTGGAAGCCCTCAAGCAGGAGGCCATCAACGACCGCATCCAGGCCAAATACCGCAAGTGCGAAGAGGAAGACGCCCGCTACGAGGCCATCCAATGCGACGACGCCGAATACGTCTTCGTGGCT
>Ga0247611_10010347_pt1 | contig 10985 bp, 11 predicted proteins | sample 177DNAGHGhighgp2_FD_192422 | JGI IMG/M metagenome (GOLD analysis project Ga0247611, IMG submission 192422) | Sheep rumen microbial communities from Palmerston North, Manawatu-Wanganui, New Zealand - 1770 DNA GHGhigh gp2 | ecosystem: Host-associated > Mammals > Digestive system > Stomach > Rumen... | reverse complement strand
GTTCAGCCCTGCAAAACAGATGTATTCGAACGAACAACGTCGCTGATGAGTGAAGTCGTAGGTCTTGAGCAGGTCGACTATTTCTGTCATCGTCATCGCTTTCTCTGCAGGCATAAGCTGTTGGCGCTGTTCGTGGGTCGAAGCATGTAGGGAGATGGCGATGTTGCATTGGCTTTCGTCGAGGAAACGTTTCAGTTTCCCCTTTATGCCTGCAGAACTGACGGTAATGCGCTTGGGGCTCCAAGCGTATCCGTCGGCAGATGTCAGGATATTGGTAGCTGCGAGTACATTATCCAGATTGTCCATTGGCTCTCCTTGGCCCATGAAAACGATGTTGGTCAGTTGGTCGTGTTCAGGGAGGGAGTATATCTGGTTCAGGATATCGGCCACAGTAAGATTACCTTCGAACCCTTGCTTTCCCGTCTGACAGAACAGACAGTTCATCTTGCAGCCCACCTGACATGACACGCATAGCGTTGCTCGATCCTCCTCAGGGATGAAGACGGTCTCGACAAACTTGCTGCCTTTCTCGTCTGTATCAGTAGCTAGTTCAGTAGTGCGCACAGGGAAAAGGTATTTTATCGTTCCGTCCTTGCTCTTCTGACAGTCAATAGGCTCCATAGCTCCTATCTGATAGTGGGCTTTCAGCTTCTCGCGATTCTCTTTCGACAGATTGGTCATATCGTCGATGCTTCTCACATGCTTGTCATAGAGCCATTGTGCCATCTGCTTACCTGCAAAAGCTGGCATGCCAATCTCGCGTGCCACCTCTTTCAGTTCGATGGCCGTGAGTCCCATAAGCACTTTCTTTCCCTGATTCATGGGTGCAAAAGTAATTAATAATTTCGACAATATATTCAAATATGTATAAAAAAGTAATCCCTTGGATTTCTCTAAGCGTTTCAATGGATTACTCCAAGCGTTCCATTGGATTACTCCAAGCGTTCCATTGGATTACTCTTAGCGTTCCAATGAAATGCTTTTTGACTATATGCAGAAATCCCTGACTCCGTAAGTGGAATCAGGGATTCTGTTGTTTGTTTGGAATAAGTGTTTGTTTGTAAGTGTTTAGGCTTCTGCTTCAGGAATTACTGAAACAACGCTCTTGTCGCGCTTTCCCTTGTGGAAATTCACCGTACCATCGATGAGAGCGAAGAGCGTGTCATCCTTACCGATGCCTACGCCGTTACCAGGATTGTGGTGAGTGCCACGCTGGCGAACGATGATGTTGCCTGCCTGAACCTTCTGTCCACCCCAGATTTTCACGCCGAGTCGCTGAGCTGCACTCTCGCGGCCGTTCTTAGAACTACCTACACCTTTTTTATGAGCCATAATGTGTTCCTCCTACGTTTTAAGCGATTACTTGTTTAACTTCTACCTGAGTGAACTGCTCACGATGACCGTTGCGCTTGCGCGAATCCTTGCGACGCTTCATCTTGAAGACAATCACCTTCTCGCCCTTTACCAGCGGGTTCACTACTTCTACTACAACTTTTGCACCTGCTACGGTGGGTGCGCCTACCTTGACAGCGCCGTCTGCATCAACGAGCAGCACTTTGTCAAACTCAACAGTCTTGCCTGCCTCTACATCCTTGATGTGGTGCACGAAGAGCTTCTTGCCCTCCTCAGCCTTGAACTGCTGACCCTGGATTTCTACAATTGCGTACATTGCTTTTTGTTTGTAATTTAGGGGTTTTTCCGAGAGGCGTTGTACATTCGTACACACTTCACTCTGCCTCAGCGGACTCTTTTCGGGCTGCAAAGGTAGCTATTTTAGCTGATTCACTCGTACTATAATAGCTAATAAGCGTGAAGGTTTAAAGTAATTTAACAGTTTTTGTCTTAGAAACCTTGATTTTATCTCTCAGAATGCACTATTTTTGCCGCCGTGAACAAGATTATCCTTCTTGAGCGTATCGTATTTTTGAACTCGAAGATGCTGAATATGAGCTGTCTAGTTGCTGCATTGTTGGCATCTTTCTTTATGCCTGTATCAGCTCAGAGCTATACAGAATGGCGCGACTCGCTCAACAAACTGAACCAGAGAATAGAACTAATGCCTCGGAATACCGACCTGCGGATGAGAAAGGCAGCCGTCAATATTGAGTTGGGACAATGGGAATATGCTGCCGACGAGTATAGTCGTGTGCTGGAAATCGACCCTAAAAACCTTGGAGCCCTCTATTTTCGAGCATACGTGAACACCAATCTACGTCATTACGATCTGGCCAGGGCCGACTACGAACGTTTTCTTTCCATCATGCCAAAGAATTTTGAAGCACAACTGGGACTGGCGATGGTTAAACGAAAGATGGGGCGAATGAGTGATGCGCTCGACGAAATGAACAATCTAGTCCAGCTCTTTCCTGATTCTGCCTTGGCCTATGCTGCACGAGCAGGGCTCGAAACAGAAATGAAAAGCTATGAAATAGCGCTTTTCGATTGGGATGAAGCTCTTCGATTAAAGCCCCAAAACGTCGAATTCATCGTGTCGAAGGTCGATGTACTCCTCACTTTGAAGAGAAATGAAGAGGCTTGGGCCTTGCTTGAAGAAGCTATGCGTAATGGTACGCCAAAAGCTGCACTAAAAGAGTGGATTGACCGTTGTAGGTGAAACCAGTTCCAATACCAATGCCTTCTTTGTTGATGACGTTATGCGACAGATGTCAGAAGTGCGACGACCTACAAGCCACACAATAGTCCCTGTGGCATCAACTGCCACAAGCTGACGACGTTTCTCGGGAAGGGAAACCTTTAGGTCGGTCAGATAGTCGCTTACCAATTTGCTGCCTCGCATACCAAATGGTTTGAAACGGTCGCCAGTATGAGATGTGCGAAGAGTAAGAGGGAAACTGACTTGAGATGCGTCAAGCGTAGCGATGAAAGGGACTTTTGAAACCTTCGTTTCATCAACCATTCGTACTTTTATCTTCGTTTGCTCATTAATAATATAGGTACCGGTCTCTGGTATCTTCATTTCTATCTGTTCTTCATGCCGTTCACAGAGCAAAAGTTGTTCGCGATTGATATAGATTTCGTGGGTCGTCGATTGCCAAAAGCGACCAGAAGTATTTGAGCTGCGTGTGGAAAAGTGCTCATGAAGCTGACGAATGGCGCTAGATGAAAAGCCGTAGGGTGTGAGCCATTCGAAAAGAACGGACAGTGGAGAAGGTTGTATTGATAACACATTTATATTCAAAGTATTATCAATAATCTTTTCTCTTATAAATTCAGAAATTTTGCAATCATAAACAAGTTTTGCCTCGTTCAATTGCTCAATTGTAGTTAAAATATTTTCTTTAGCAGAAGGACTTGTTTTGTAAATAGTAGGCAAAATATTAAGCCTCAGATTGTTACGAATAATATCGTCTATTGTGTTTGTGCTATCTGTCACAAAGGATTGACCAAGTCCTTCGAGCCATTGTTCGATAGTCTTCCTATCGACACAGAGTAGGGGTCTGACCACTTTAATTTGGCTGTTTGGCGAAATTGGACGTTTGGGTTTGATGGCCGCGAGTCCATTAATACCCGTTCCTCGCATTAGATTAATAAAGAAGGTCTCTATGTTGTCATCGGCATGATGGGCCACGCAAAGAGTTTTGATGTTGAGATCGGAGCATAGTTGCTCAAAGTAGTGATAACGAAGCTCACGTGCAGCCATCTCGATGCTTTGGCCGTGGAGTGAGGCATAGCTGCGAGTGTCGAAATGGGCGAGATGGAGTGGAACGTTTAGTTCGACACATAGCTTGGTGACAAACGCTTCATCGCGATTGCTTTCATCGCCGCGAAGATGAAAGTTGCAATGGGCAGCTTCTACGTTATAACCCTCTGACAACAGGAATCGCAGCAGCGCCACACTATCGGCTCCACCACTTAAGGCTACCAAGCAATGCTCGCCTGCCTCTAGCAGGTGATTCTTTTCGATGAAAGCACAAATTTTTGTCCTCATTCTATTCCACGTAGAGCACTAATCCCTTCAAATACTCTCCCTCAGGATGATAGATGTTTATGGGATGGTCTGCAGGCTGATGAAGTTGCTTCAGGATGCGCACTTTGCGATGAGAAAGGGCAGCAGCCGTGAAGACGGCATTACGGAAATTGTCTTTTGTCACCACCTGTGAGCAGGAGAATGTAAACAGAATGCCACCAGGGGCAATCTTTTCGAAGGCTTTCTGGTTCAGTCGTGTGTACCCCTTTAATGCGTTGTGTAGCGCACCTCGATGTTTGGCGAAGGCAGGAGGATCAAGAATGATAAGGTCGTAGGATGGCTCGTCAGAAGGTTTTTGAGAAATCTGCATGTTATTTCCAGAATGCCGTCCGATGTTGTCTAGATACTTGAATGCGTCCTCACAGAAAGCCTCGTGACGGTTGTCACCAGGAAAATTAAGGGTAACGTTCGAACGAGTGAGTTCGATAGCCTTTGCAGAGCTGTCGACTGAATGGACCAAAGTAGCTCTTCCACGCATGGCGTAGACAGAGAACCCTCCTGTGTAGCAGAACATATTGAGCACCTTTCTGTCACGTGAGAACTGTTCCAGCAAGGAACGATTGTCGCGTTGGTCTACGAAAAAACCAGTCTTTTGCCCCTTCAGCCAGTCGATAGAGAAGCGAAGACCATTCTCCAAACCGATATTCTCAGAAGTATCGCCAACGAGAAATCCATTCTCAGGCTCCATGAAGGGTAGGGTTGTTTCACTCTTGTAGTAGACGTTGTCTATACGATTGCCCATAACCAACGAAAGCTGTTCGGCAATGGTCTTACGACAAAGGTGCATACCTACGCTGTGAGCCTGCATTACGGCAGTGCGACCATATATGTCGATAATTAGTCCAGGCAGGTTGTCGCCTTCGCCATGTACCAATCGGTAGGTGTCGTTTTGCTCAGCATCAGCCAGTCCCAAAGAAATTCTCAACTGCAGGGCCGACGTCAGACGTGCATTCCAGAACTGTTCGTCTATTTCTACATCTCGGAAGGAAAGAACACGCACAGCAATAGAGCCTCGCTGGTAATGACCTACGGCAATAAAATTGCCAGCCCCATCGATGACGCGAACCGTTTCTCCATCTTCAATACCTTTGTCAGCACTATAAATGGCTCCAGAGAACACCCACGGATGAAAACGCTTAAGGCTCTCCTCCTTTCCTCGTTTCAGATATATATTCTTCATCATTCGTTAATTTAGGCTACATTGTTTTCTTCGTTTTCTTCTTTAATGACGAGTTGGTAGTCGCGCGTTTCTTTCAGGCGAATCAACTCTTCGTAGAGCAGTAGGCAGGCCCAGGCATCAGTGGCAGCATAGAGTTTCTGTTTGTCGTCAAGCACATCTCGTTCCCAGTTGCTGAGTTGCTGGCGCTTGTTGATGCGCTGGCCGAACATGTTGGCATAGAGCTTCTGAAGACTCAAATCTTCGATGCCAATCTCCCTGACATGATCTTGAAGGTCTATAAACAAGCCAGTTTCGAATCTGCCCAGCCGAAGTAGACCATTAAGGTCGTCATGCCATGAAAGGCCTATCTTTGGTGTCGTCTTGTCTTCGAGGAGTCGCTTGATAGAAGGCGAGAGTCCCAAATGGTTCAGTCGGAAAAGAAAGCAGATTTCCTTTGTAGATGCTTGCAGCAGGGCAACCTTGTGCTGCATACCACGCTTGAAAGAAGGGCGTGTCTCAGTATCAACACCAATAATCGGTTGAGAGAGCAGGAAATCGACTGCTTTCCTCGCTTCTTCTTCAGAAAGTATTACTACAATCCGTCCTTCGAAAGCCACTTGTGGAAGCGATGAAATCAGCGATTTTTCGAATTTATTATAAAGAATTTTCGTCATCTTTGAAAAATAATGTGCAAAATTAAAAAAAAAATAGACTCGCGACACATATAATCGGAACTTTTTCGTAATTTTGCAAAGTTTTAATGATTGGGTAACAATAATTACTTGATAAATACGAAATAAAATCATACATTTCCGTTATTATGGCAAAGAAAAAGAAAGAGGAACCGAGGCCTTCACTTGCCGAATCGATAGGTCTGGACAATATATTTCACAACGAGAAACTGAACTTTTTCCTGGGATTGCTGCTCTTTGCGATAGCATCCTATCTTGTTTTGGCCTTTGTTTCGTTCTTTACAACAGGACAAGCAGATCAGAGTCTTATTGAAAACCTTCGTGAGGGCGAGATGAGCAATCAGGACGGAAAGTTCGGCAACTACTGTGGTTCTATTGGTGCCCATGTTGCCTATTTCTTCATGAAAGATTGTTTCGGACTGGCCGCTTTCTTCATTCCCGCTTTCCTATACATCGCGTCATTCAACTTGATGAAAGCCTACAAGGTTAACCTCTGGAAATGGTTCTTCACGATGACCGTGATGATGATCTGGCTGTCGGTAACATTCGCAAAGCTGCTTGGAGAATTGTTCCCAGAAAGTCACTTCTCTCTTGGGGGCAATCATGGACTGGCCATCTGTCAGATGATTGAGGGATATATTGGTTCGCCAGGACTCGTGGCCATATTAGCGCTTGTCGCACTCGCTTTCCTTATCTATGTGAGTACGGAGACAATCTTCATCATTCGTAAAATGCTGAATCCAACCATGTTCCTTGATCGTATCAAGTTTACGGTTATGGATACGTCAAAACGTGAGGATCAATATACGGTTGACGAAACTTTCCAAGTGAGCACTGGAGCAGAAGATACGCTACATCAAGACCCTACGGTGTTCGATAATCCTCAGACGGAGACCGTAGAGTTTGATTTAGATCCCAATGATACAATAAAGGCTCAGACCAATGACGATGAAGATGAAGTATCAGAAGAGAAAAAAGATGACCCCAAGACAAACCAAAAGACTGACGGCGATGATGTCGATATGGAGGTAGAAATTGGAACTAATGATGATAAAGCCAAGGGCGATCTTGTTGCCGATAGTGCAATTAAGAATCTGGAACCATATGATCCGAAGCGCGACCTTGAGAATTATCGCTATCCGACGCTCGATTTGTTGAAAACCTATGAGAGCGACGGAAAGCCTTATATCAACATGGAAGAGCAGACGGCCAATAAAAACCGCATTGTAGAGGTGTTGCGCAACTTTGGTATTGAAATCAGCAGTATCAAGGCAACGGTGGGACCGACCATCACACTCTATGAGATAACTCCAGCCCAAGGTGTCCGCATCTCTAAGATTCGAAACCTTGAGGACGATATAGCTCTCTCGCTCAAAGCTCTCGGCATCCGTATAATCGCTCCTATTCCAGGCAAAGGAACCATTGGTATCGAGGTGCCTAATGCTAAGCCTAGCGTTGTATCGATGGAGTCGGTATTGAATTCAAAGAAGTTCCAAGAGACAACGATGGAACTGCCTTGCGCGATGGGAAAGACCATTACCAACGAGGTGTTTATGTTCGACCTTGCAAAGGCTCCACACTTGCTCGTGGCAGGTGCTACGGGTCAGGGTAAGTCGGTAGGACTGAATGCTATTATCACCTCTTTATTATATAAGAAGCATCCAGCAGAGCTGAAGATTGTGCTGGTCGATCCGAAGATGGTTGAGTTCAGCATCTACCGTAACATCGACAAACACTTCTTGGCTTGTCTGCCCGAAGAGAACGAAAATCCCATTATAACCGACACGTCAAAGGTGGTACGTACGTTGCAAAGCCTCTGCGTAGAGATGGATGCCCGCTACGAATTGCTGATGGCTGCCGGCGAGCGTAACATAAAGGATTACAACCGTAAGTTCATCGCCCGTAAGCTGAACCCTGAGAAAGGTCACAAGTTCATGCCCTATATCGTGGTGGTTATCGACGAGTATGGCGACTTGATCATGACTGCCGGTAAGGAGATTGAGCTCCCCATCGCCCGTATTGCCCAAAAAGCGCGTGCCGTGGGTATACATATGATTATTGCAACTCAGCGACCCACCACTAATATTATCACAGGTACCATCAAGGCCAACTTCCCTGGCCGTATAGCGTTCAAGGTGAGTCAGGGCATCGACTCGAAGACTATTCTCGACCGTATGGGTGCACAGCAGCTGATAGGTCGTGGCGATATGCTGTTCCTTCAGGGCAACGATCCTATTCGTGTACAATGTGCTTTCGTCGATACCCCTGAAGTGGTCGACATCAACAACTTCATCGCTAGTCAGCAGGGCTATCTCTCGCCCTTCGAACTGCCTGAGCCAGTGATGGAAAGTGATATGGAATTTGGCAGTGGCGCTTCTGATGTAGACCTCTCTCATCTCGACCCGATGTTCGAGGATGCAGCAAGACTGATTGTCCAGAGTGGAAGCGGTTCTACAAGTCTCATCCAACGTAAGTTCTCAATAGGCTACAACCGTGCTGGCCGACTTATGGACCTCATGGAGAAGGCTGGTGTCGTAGGCGCTGCTCATGGTTCAAAGCCTCGTGAAGTGCTGATTCAGGACGAGATGAGCCTCGAAGCTTTGCTCAGCACGCTAAGACAATAAAGCGCGCACTCACTAAATCATTTGTATTCAGGAAATAATGGATAAAGAACTGAGAAAACATCGCTTCGTCGAATTCTTTGGCATAGGCATTATCGTGCTGTCGTTAGTACGTTGTGCTTTTCCTGGAATAGCAGGCTCTAGAGGTGGTGCATCGGAAACGGACAGACCCCTACCGGATGCTAATATGAAAGTCGTTACGGATAACTCGCTTGTCAACGAAAAGCGAAATGAAGTATTCGTGTATGACAATCAGAAACCCCATCCTATCCGTTCTGTTCATAGTTTTAAGGAGGTCTTTCCCGATACGAATGCTGTGCAACTTTCAGCGGCCTATCGTTGGGGAGTGAAGCCAGTTAAAGATCGTGCCGACGCAGAGAAACGTAAAGAAGAATTGGTGTTTATCGGGGCCTCACCATATTATCATGTAGATCCGCTCCATCAGAGTATACCATATCTTGTACCTCGTGCAGCCGTACTCCTTCAAGACATTGGTCAGACATTCTATGACAGTCTCTATGTTAAGCACATTCCTCTTCATCAGATTATTGTGACCAGCGTACTTCGTACTCAGGCTGACGTGCATAGACTCCGTCGCTTCAACGGAAATGCAACAGAAAATTCCTGTCATCTTTATGGAACTACAGTCGACATCTGCTACAATCGCTATATAACGATTGAAGATCCTGAAGGACCTTCCCGCCGTGCGGTTCGCAACGATACGTTGAAGTATGTGCTCTCAGAGGTGCTTCGCGATATGCGTAAACGGGGAAGGTGCTACATCAAGTATGAGGTTAAACAAGGTTGTTTCCATCTGACTGTTCGTTAATTGTTTAACAATATTTTAGTAACTTATTAGCATATAGTTCATGATAAACTTCAAAAAAACACCAATATATCGCAAAAACAGTATTAATTTTTTTGTTGATTAAATAAAAAAGGTGTAACTTTGCGGCCGATTTTTGATAAACCGTTAATGAAGAACGACAAAAAGCAGAACCAATATCGCGTCAACGAACAGATTCGAGTACGCGAAGTACGTATCGTTGGTGAAAACGGATCAACGGTAGTTCCCATCAAGCAAGCTTTGGATATGGCCCGCCAGCAGGAGGTAGATCTCGTTGAGATTTCGCCCAATGCAGAGCCCCCTGTATGTCGTCTCATTGACTACTCCAAGTTCCTCTACCAGCAGAAGAAACGTGCAAAGGAAATGAAAGCCAAGCAGGTGAAGGTAGAGGTAAAGGAAATTCGCTTCGGCCCTCAGACTGACGAGCACGACTATCAGTTCAAACTCAAGCATGCGAAGGAGTTCCTTGAAGAAGGCAATAAAGTTCGTGCATACGTTTTCTTCCGTGGTCGTAGCATTCTTTTCAAAGAACAAGGAGAAGTCCTCTTGCTTCGTTTTGCCAACGATCTGGAGGAATATGGAAAGGTTGAATCAATGCCTTCGCTCGAAGGAAAGAAGATGTTCCTATATCTTGCTCCAAAGAAGTCTGGCGTTGCCAAGAAGAGCCAGCAAGCCCGCGATCGTGAATCTAGTGAAGTGGAGCAGAAAGAGAATCGCGCAGCCAGACAGCAAACCGCAGATATTGATGCTGAGACCCCTGCAAACGGTGGTCTGTTTGCCAATGCAAAGATAAGTGCTGATACGCTGAAGAAGCTGACAGAGACTGAAGAATAAAATTCGAAAATAAATAAAACAGAGATGGCGTCGCGCCCGGTATATGCGTAGTCGCCAATTATTAATAACATTTTAAATAACAAAACAATGCCAAAAGTAAAGACAAATTCCGGCGCAAAGAAGCGTTTCGCTTTCACCGGTACAGGTAAGGTTAAGAGACACCACGCTTACCACAGCCACATTCTGACAAAGAAGACCAAGAAGCAGAAGCGTAACTTGGTTGGCTACACCATCGTTGACAACAGCAACATGAAGCAGGTTCGCGACCTGTTGTGTCTCCGTTAATTCTCCTATTGTCTAACATTAAAAGTAAAGAAAACTATGCCAAGATCAGTAAATCACGTTGCATCGAGAGCAAAACGTAAGAGAATTCTTAAGCTTACTCGCGGCTACTTTGGAGCTCGCAAGAATGTTTGGACAGTAGCAAAGAACACATGGGAGAAGGGTTTGACCTATGCCTATCGTGATCGTCGCAACAAGAAACGCAACTTCCGCGCATTGTGGATTCAGCGTATCAACGCTGCCGCTCGCATGGAAGGCATGAGCTACTCAAAGCTGATGGGTGCGCTTGCAAAGGCCGGAATCGAGATTAACCGCAAGGTACTTGCCGACCTCGCCCTGAACAATCCCGAAGCTTTCAAGGCTATCGTGGCTAAGGTGAAGTAAGCTCCAACAAAAAAATTACAAAGAGGTGATCGCTATAGATTAGTGTTCACCTCTTTGTTCGTCCAGCACGAACGTATTCTAATGGGTGAAAGTCCCAAATGCGCCCTTATAGCGGGAAGCGTATAGTCGGAGGCAAGGGTGTCTATCGCGAGGTAGAATCTGAAGGAAGCCCGAGACA
>Ga0247611_10010346_pt1 | contig 10985 bp, 12 predicted proteins | sample 177DNAGHGhighgp2_FD_192422 | JGI IMG/M metagenome (GOLD analysis project Ga0247611, IMG submission 192422) | Sheep rumen microbial communities from Palmerston North, Manawatu-Wanganui, New Zealand - 1770 DNA GHGhigh gp2 | ecosystem: Host-associated > Mammals > Digestive system > Stomach > Rumen... | reverse complement strand
AGTTCGTTTACAACCGCAAAAAGACTGCGGCAACGAACAGGGAGGCAGCTGTTGAACTCAGAATCACTTTTGAGCGTAAACAGAAGTACATGACAACAGGCATCAGGCTCCTGCCAAAGCATTGGCACAGGGGTGCTGTGGTAAATCGAATTGATGCCCGTGAATTGAACGAGACGCTGGAGAAACTCATGGCTGAGGTTCGCCAAGTCATTCTTGACATGATGAGCGAGAGCGTAATGGACATCTTTTCTATTCAGGAGAGGCTGAAGCGCAAGCGTGCAAGTACCATTTCGTTTTTGGAGTTCTGTGAGCAACGGACAAAAATCCGTCAGTATGGCAAGGCTGATGACAGTAAGGAGCGTTACAGCCGTTTTATGCGGTTCTTCTCGGCATGGGGTAAGATTCGCTATTTCGAGGATGTCACCGATGCAAACATCTTGGCATTGGATGAACATCTGGCGAAGAAGGGACTTAAGCCCTACTCTAAATGGAACAACTATCACCGATTTCTCAATTCCTTTATCTTGGATGCTATTGACGAAGGATTCTTGAAACGTAATCCTTACAAATGGATTCGTATTGACAAGGAGAAATCGAAAGGTGGCATTGGCAAGTATCTTTCTCCATTAGAGTTTGCGAAGGTTCGTGATGTCGCATTACCTTCTGAATGTCTTCAGAGAGTTCGCGACGTGTTCGTTTTCCAAACTTACACCTGTCTTTCATACACCGACCTACACGACTTCGATGCGAGCAAGATTCAGGAGGTGAAGGGCATGAAGGTTTACGTTGGTAACCGAGCTAAGACGAAGCAGACGTTCACAATTCCACTACTATCACCAGCCTTAGCCGTGCTGAAAAAGTATCAGAATAAGTTACCCGTCATCAGCAACGTTAAGTATAACGAGTACCTGAAAGTTATTGCACAGGCGGCTGGCATTGACAAACCCGTATCGAGCCACTGGGCAAGGCATACAGGCGCAACTTTGTTGCTCAATGAAGGCGGCATGGATTTGAAGACGGTAGCAAAGATTTGCGGTCACTCATCCTTTAAAATAACAGAACAAGTCTATGCTAACATGCTCGATGATACTGTAGTTGATAAGATGGCTGCGTATGAGAAGAAACTGAAATAAAAACTCCGCATATCTTTGTACTCGAAATCCTGCAGATGATTCCACATATCAATCCGCAGAGATATTTGAGGAATACAATGCGGAATACAATGCTGGACAAAAATAGTTAATGTTAAACAACAATCGTATTAGTATGAAACAAGTAAATCGACAAAATCAGTATGCGGAATTTTCAATGACCATTTCAACGAGCAGAGAGCTATGGCGTTATCTGTTTCGTGGACAGAAAAACTCATCAGAAAAACTTACGCGTGTAGAGGCGTTCCACGATCTTATAGAGCGGCAGTATGCTGCACTACAGCAAGAGAACGAATATATCTTCGGAAGTATAAGCAGCCTGTCGAGAGCCTGGCACTGGGATAGAGATACCACGAGTGCCTTTATTACGGATCTGGAAAAGTTTGGGGCGGTGAGTCGTTACGACATAGGGAAACGTGCAGTATTAAAACTGAATTGTACTATCGGCTAATATTCCATTCTAAGGCACCATAGATGCCCTCTGATGCAGAAGACTGCTGTTTGTGGTATCCCTATATCCCAGACATTCTTAGTGCTGTTACACCGCCTTAAATTGGGTGGCGTGTAACAGCACTCTTTTCACACATGTATTTTCGGAATCTTCATACAGCTTTCTCAACAACCTTCGCAGAGTGTCGAAAAATTCCTAAAGGCGCTTGCGCATATTGCGAAAATTCCGCAATAGAGGTAGCCTAATACCTGCCTTGGGGAAAAATCCCGCAAGCAGCCGCCACAAACCAAGGTTGAGCAAGCTCATTGGCTGAATAGGCTCTGGGACCCCCCGAGACCCCGCACCCAAACGTTTATCCGACGAAGTTCTAAGCGCACAAGAAAAATGACGAAGAATAACCTTTCCCAATGGTCTGCATTCTGGTTGATGATTTGTATGGCAACCTATGATGAGAATCTTAGCGTCGAGGACGATTCTGAATAGAAATGGAATTGCTCGACCAACATTTTTTCAGTAGGCAAGAAATAATCTCGAAATTGTTAGGTTGTCGTGGAGAAACCCTTCGCCAAATCCATGATGATATTGTATCCCATCACGTTCTTTCCTGTTGATGAAATATGTTTTATATTGAGGTGCTGACATGTCTGTCTGATGACTTCTCGATTGTGCAAACAATGGAACAAAATAGCGTATCAGATACACCCTATTTGGGGGTACATGTTATCATGGAGCACAGTCCTTCGGTGACCAACTATTATCGTTTGATTTCTATGCGGAAATTTCATCCATCGAATGCAAGGAGAAGAATGCCGAGAATGAACAATGACCATGTAAGCCATTATAGTGAGGAAACTAATGTGGAAACTAATGCGGAAATAGTGGTACATCTCTACCGAATAGTTCCACATATGCATTCTACAGTTCTTTCCGCTGTTTATATGTGTATAAAATCCGCAATAGAAATATTTGTAGAAAGCGACATGACGACATGCCCTCATCAGCATATTCATATACTAACCTATTTTTATAAACGTAAACTTAATGCGAGAAGTATGTCTATATCATACTCATACATGTATAGGTTCTCCAATTCTACTGCATGTATATTGGTAAAAACTCTCTGCTATATCCCTCCACTCGCTTTTAAAATAAATCTGATAGGTGTTCTGTTTCCCAAAGTCCAGATTGAGGAAATTTTTTATTAAGTCATCTTTAAGTTTTGCATGAACTTTCTTGTTATTCTTCTTACATTGACGGATATGTCTATCGTATGAACATTTTTTGACATTATAGATATGTTCATATATATCCTTAGCAAAAACATTATAATTTGAGGCTTCAATATCACTAAGTGAAATTCCATTCTTCACATCGTAATACCTCAGATATTCCAAAAGATTTAACTTGATAAATTTTTCCATTAGGGATTTGCCTTCGCCTTTACACCTTTCATAAATAAACTGAGGCGGCAATAGGTTCTCAATTTCATGGACTTTTATTATTTCCAGTTTAACGTATTTTCCATGACTATAGGCAGATTGTACTGCTCCACCTGTTGCCCCCACTTTACCTCCCGGATATTTAATATCTGAATCGGCTATTGCTAGGGCAAGAATCTCGCCGTTCTGAAGTTTCGTAAGTTCTGATCCCATTGAATAGCCACTTCCATGCATTGGTATAAATGCCAGTCTATCTTCATCAATCTTTTTAATAATTCTGGTTATCACCGCATAAAAATCAACATCGTTAGGATTCTCTGCCAAAACATGTATCGGTTGGATTGATTTTGTTAGTTGAAAATAGCTAATCGGCAGTTCGGATTTCTTACAATCATCATTCAATACAATTTTGTATGATACAGGAACATGGTAATCATATGTCTCGTAATTATAAAGATAGTGAAGCGCCAACTTAGCCCTTTCTTCAGATATTTCTGGTTCAAAGGCATCATAGAAGTCATCACTAATAATAAGTAAGTGATTTCCCTCATAATACCCTATCAGTAAGTTTGTGATTCCATTTATCACTTTTGTTTTGTCGTCTGGCTGATAGGTACAAAGATCATCTGTCAATTCAAACAACATAAGCTTAATCTAAAAAACCAATTGGCCAATTTCCTATGCGTCCATCCTCATTATAATGGGTAGACGTAATTTTAGTAACACCATTCTCTTTTTCAAACAAATAGATTGAAATATCCTTTTCACTAATATTACATTCTTTTTTCCTAATTAGTCTACCAATTCGATTTATAATTGTTGGACTATGAGTTTCAATGATAATATTAAGGTCGTTATTTTTCTTCTTTGATTGTTCAACAACATTTATAATCATATCTGCGAATTCTCTTTGCATCGCAGGATGCAAATGAATCTCAGGTTGCTCAATTGCCACAGTATTTGGTAGTCTACAATATTTACCATCCCTATTTGCCAAATCCCATAGCAGTGTTGCAACGGGCAAAACTTGAGAGAAACCAGAACCGACATCTACTAGATTATCTACCTCTCCATCCTTTGACACAATGATACTTTTATTATCCCTCCCTGTAACCGTGAAAACGGCTCCAAAAGAGTCTTTCATAAACTTTTTGTATTTCTTTAGTTCATTATCTGACATTCCTAGAATATATTCCATCAAATTTTTCCCAATAGGATCTACAGTTTCAACGGACAATTCCTTATTTCTCATGAAACGTCCATAGTTGTATCTGTATGGAGCGATATAGTATGAATTATTAAAGAATGAATGAATCATTCCATCAACAAACTTAATTGCTTTTTGTAGATTAACCAGAATCAAATATGACAAGACTTTCTTAGCTTCCTCATGTTTAGAACCTATATGACTTAAGAGCATTGAGAAAATTGGATTGTCAGTTTTTCTTTTCCATAGATTTAACACATCATCCACATTAAGTGATTTAATATGGAATAATGCATTATAATATTTTTCATTGATGTCAGGAACACTTTTCATCATTTTGTTCAATTGTTCCTGTATTTTATCTATATCCGAGTTAGAAATTAATAACAATCTTGGCAAAAAAGTAGACTTTCTATATGACCAGTCCAAACTACCCTCAAAATATTGTTTTCCGTCTATCCTGATTGTAAGAGGTTCCGTATTCTTACTCTTTTCTATTTCAACGCAATGTTTTTTAAATGTCAATATAATTTTCTTTATAAAAGTTTCATCTTTATATGAATCAATGTACACGTCAGTCTTTACACTCTTCAATCCATCTAGAAAAAGGTTCGGATTCATATGTATATAGGCACAATCTACACAATTATCTGTTTTACAGCTTGGATCTGTGCCAGTTTTCTCAATCTCAAACCCCAACATAATAAGTTTGTCATCTGTAGCATGTCTACTAAGAGCAGTATCAAATTTTCCAAGATCATAATACTCATCAAACCACAACAATGGCCCTCGCATTCTATGATTTATTGTTTGTTTCATCATAGGAAATAATCGAATAAACGAACTTTTTCCCGAAGAATTTTTTCCCAAAAGGATATTCACGTGATTTACAGGAACATCACCAGAATCAACAATACTCCTGAAATTCTTGATTGATATAGTATTCATAAGCCACTATTTTTCGTCATGTAAATTATGATTGTATATTGGAATCTTATATATCCCCTTCGTTGTCGTCTCGTGTTAATCTAAACATGTTCCATCGATCAAGTTCTTTTGCCAATTCCCTACGGCAACTATTAAGTAGTGTATTAAATGCCCTCACTACTGCAAGAGTTGTTGGATCTTGAGGGACTGCCCTAAGATAATGCGATGCGACATCCCTAAAGATGAGAAATTCTACATTCTTATAAAAAACAGTTATACCAGCACTACCCTTCTGTATCATATTCTCCCACCCAGGATTATTGCGGAGTAGTCTCAAAAACATGTTTCTATCCATATTATCTCCATTTTAATTCATTCATCTTTGCACAATTTTATGACAATCTTTGTTGAACGCACATAAATGAGTTATAGATAGCAGCCACCGGCTTTCGATAAGTCTTATCTGTATCAGCATCCACTAATATGTATGACATGGGTAAAAATCTATCCCCAATTGGTTTTGTTCATCCGTCACCTTGAATTCACGCGAAAAAATCACTTTTATTGGATACGAAATCATAGAGGCACCACACATCGTTGTGTAGCACTCCTCCATACCTTTTCCTTCTTCATTCGCCTTTATCATATCATTTCTGTTTTCACCAGCTTTATTCAGGCATCAAATATTCGAAAAGCCTATTTCATGTTGCAAATATACAAATTTAATTCTAATAATATCGCAGTTTAACCATTTTTTGTAAGTGATGAACCACTTTTTTTGTAAATCGACTGATTTTTGCACATAAGATAAATGAAATTCAATTAAAAACGTCACTTTTTGCAACTTTTTTGTGGCTTTTGTCTTTATTCTTTGTGGAAATTTGTAATTTTGTGCCATTAAAAGTAATATGGCAGGTGAATTTCAAATATATGTACTGTAAAATCTTCATCTCATATTCAAAAGACATTATTAACGACCAACTGGGCAAACCAGCTGACTAAATCAAAAAATAATGAACACATTAACAAAAGAAACAAAACAAAAGGTTGAGAAATGCCTTAAGAAAAATGAGTGTGCAATCAACGTACTATGGGGTGAAGACTCCTGTACTATTTTCGAAGCAGAAGGCAAAGCCATTGAAGACTTTATGATAGATGTGGAGGGAGATGGCGAAATCTTCTACACTCCAGTATCCACCCCATCAGTAACCTTACAAGTTGCATAATCATGGCAAAAGCAAAACCTTTTATCAAGTGGGTTGGTGGTAAAGGACAACTCATAGAACAACTGGATGCACAGTTGCCAGCAAACTTTAGTGCTTGGGAAGATGTGACGTATATTGAACCCTTTGTGGGTGGTGGAGCCATGCTCTTCTATATGTTGCAGCAATATCCTAATATCCGTCATGCTGTCATTAACGATGTAAACTCAGATTTGACAACTTGTTATCGTACTGTAAGGGACACACCCGAGGAACTGATAACTTCATTAATGGATATTCAGAATGCATACAACGCTCTTTCTACAGAAGAAGTTCGCAAGGAATTCTTCCTCGCAGTTCGCGACCGTTACAACGAGAAGAATCTTGACCCTTTAGAGAATACCACAAAGTTTTTCTTCCTTAATCGTACCTGTTTCAACGGACTTTACCGCGTGAACAAGAGAGGATCGTTCAATGTTCCGTTTGGCAAATATACCAATCCGCAGATTTGCGACCCAGCAACCATCCGTAAAGATAGCGAATTGCTTCAGCGCGTGGAGGTTTTGACAGGCGACTTTGAAGCCACTTTTGACCATGCTCAGGGTGACACGCTTTTCTATTTCGACCCTCCATATCGTCCACTAAGTGATACGTCTAGCTTTAACGATTATGCTAAGGAGTCATTTAACGATGACGCACAGATTCGATTGAAAGAATACTGTGACAAAATAGATGATGCAGGTTTCCAATTCATGCTCAGCAACTCAGATTGCAAGGGAAAGAATGAGGAGGACAACTTCTTCGATGTACTCTATGGAGCCTATCATATTGAAAGAGTATGGGCTTCACGAAGCATTAACTCTAACCCAAATAAGCGTGGAAAACTAACAGAGATTCTTGTACATAACTATGCTGCAACGAAGTTGCATCCTAACGTGGAATATATGCCCAACGAAATGGCTCCAATGTATGCAGCGGAAGAGATTCCAGAGATTGTCCCTGAAATTCGATGGGCTTAAATATGGCGAATTCGCCACAATATAATTATGGCAAAAAATTTTAATAAGTTCATGTCTCAACTTCAAGAGACAAATCAGACATTAGACTTCTTCTGTGATTTCGATAAGATTTCGCAGAATGTAGAAGATATAAAACTCAGCCTCTGTATGCTAAACAGTCTTATAGGCTCTAATGACATGCGGAAGTCTGTAGAAACAATTTGGAATCGTGACAAGACTGCTTTCAATGTTATGGACATTCTCATTGCAGTTCGTAGTGATGGCACTAAGAAAGTTCTTAATAGTCTTGGTCAATGCGTTGTACTCGATTCTTTGTTTGATTCAGTAGATGGAGTTATGGAATTTTTGGAAGATACAGGTTTAGCTGAGGTTTTTCAGTCAAAGAAAATTAACGATTTGGTTGATTATGTTTTCGGGATCGAGACGGGGTTGGATACCAATGCTCGAAAAAACAGAAGTGGACATGTAATGGAAGCTATGGTTGCACATATTCTTGACGAGAATGGCGTATTTTACCGCCAGGAGGTTTATTCCAGTGAATGGCCAGAGATTACAGAAGTTCTTGGTGACGATGAAAAACGTTTTGATTTTGTGATTGAAACAGAAAACAAAACCTATCTATTAGAAGTGAATTTCTATAGTGGTGGTGGCAGCAAGCTAAATGAGGTTGCTCGTTCTTACTCTGATATCGCTCCTAAGATTAATTCTGTGCCAGGATTTGAATTCGTGTGGATTACTGATGGCGTTGGTTGGAAAAGTGCAAAGAACAAACTTCAAGAAGCATATTCCATAATCCCTAGCATTTACAACTTGACAGATATTACAGAATTCATAAACAAAATAGAATAATTATGGCGTGTAAAAAGGATCATTCTCTTGTGCAGAGGATAATGGCCATATTGCCTACAGATCAAGGTGGCGTTGGCCGACATAAATGTGCTGCATGTGCATACGAAGCAGGGTACGAAGCAGGGTATAATCTCAATGGGACACTTAGTGTTGACAATGTTTTGGCTAATCTTGAAGAAAGTCAAGCCAAAGCTCAACGCCATAAAAGCCCTCATGCCGCATATGCCTTAGGTTACTATCATGGAGTATGTCAAAGAATTAACGACGATAATTAATATGAAAAAGGGCGGAACAGGAGGTGGAAACACCATCACAGGTTTAATATATGAAGCAAAAGTTGATTTAGGAACATTCTTAAATCGGCAACAAGATTATAAAGTTAATGGGTTTGATGTTTTCTATAAGGAAAAACTTGTTGCAAAGCTGTTTAAGAAGCATGGTCTCTATGAGTATCTTAAATCAGTAGGAGTTGATTGGACGAAACACATTTCTCAGAAACTTCTTCCAGACAACTGTATTTATGTAATTGTTAATAATACTGTTTATATTATCGAAGTAAAACACCAACAAGTAGGCGGAAGTGTTGATGAGAAATTACAAACGTGTGATTTCAAGAAAAAACAGTATACGAAATTGTTTGCTGAGCTCAATTATAAAGTTGAGTATATGTATATTCTTGATAATTGGTTCAAGGCTGATAGATATAAGGACGTCAGAGATTATATAATTAGTGTGGGATGTCATTATTATTATAGTTATATACCTCTTCAAGAGTTAGGTTTACCCGTTCCTCCAGTAAAAAAGAAATAATGAAAGCCTATTATAAATCACCCAACCACGACTTCAATCTGCTTCATGGCGATACGTTCGAACTGTTGCCGCAGTTTAACTTCAAATTCGACATGATATTTGCTGATCCACCATACTTCCTATCGAGTGGTGGCATCAGCGTGCAGAGTGGTAAGGTGGTTTGCGTGGATAAAGGTGAGTGGGACAAAAGTATGTCTCAAGATGACATCAATGCCTTCAATCTAAAATGGCTCTCACTTTGCAGAGAAAAGTTGAAGGATAACGGCACTATATGGATTTCCGGCACTTACCACAATATCTTTTCTGTGGCCAATTGCCTGACGCAGTTAGGTTACAAGATCCTCAATGTCATAACTTGGGCAAAAACAAATCCACCGCCCAATATCTCATGCCGATACTTCACCTATTCAACAGAATTAATCATCTGGGCAAGAAAGAAGGAAAAAGTACCTCATTACTACAACTACGAGTTAATGAAGCACGTCAACAATGATAGACAGATGACTGATGTTTGGCGTCTACCTGCTATTGCTCCTTGGGAAAAGACTTGCACAAAGCATCCTACCCAGAAACCACTGGGTTTGTTGAGCCGTATTATCATGGCATCAACTAAACCAGGCGCTTGGATTCTTGACCCTTTTGCAGGCAGTAGTACCACAGGAATAGCTGCAAATCTCTTAGGGCGAAAGTTCTTAGGCATAGAGAAAGAAGAGGAATTTGCCAAAATCAGCAAGGCTCGTCGTGAAGAAATTGAACAAATTGAGAATTATGTTGGGTTCCGCAGAAAGATTCATGATATTGTAAAGGCTGAGGATACTCAGACAGACATTTTTGGATGCAATGAACAAGAACCATTTGACGATCTCCCATTCCTTATTGATAAAGATTCTAAAGTGAAGGAATTGCACCATAAAAAAGGAAAGGACATGATTTTCATGTATGCAATTGGTGATGCTTCTCGCAAGAAAACTGAGTTTGTTGGTAAATTGGCGATAGGTATCAAAGGTAGTGGCCTCGACAATGAACTAATCAATAATATCGGTTATATTATGTTCCACTATTGGAATAATGAGAAGGCGACCCCTTATAAGGTGACTCACATACCAAAAATCATAAAGAAACAAGATATTCCTGAAGGTTACCTTGTGAGAATGGAAAAGGACTCGGATAGATTCATATTAATAGAATATAATCCGAAAAGAAAAGCCCATATTGGTTCTTTCCAGATAGGAAAAGTTCAGAAGAGAGGCAAAGAAAGATATATGCCTTTTGTGACTTTACTCAGTAGGTTGTTGTAATTAAAGAGCCTGTAGATTATACAGACACGCAACGTGTTAATAAAATCGGTAATTTAATTATGAAGTTAAAACGTCAAGGTGTTATAAAGACAGACGAGAAGCGTTCATGGCAATTGGCATAAGTTATTTATGTGGGGTTACGTAAAAATTACGTGAGATTACGTGAGATTACGTGGGAATTTACGTGAGAATCCTTGGAAAGCCCTTTGTTTAGGGCATTCTTGCTGAGATAATTTAAGAGCGATTTAAGAGCGAGATTTAAGCGAGTTTAAGCGGCTTTTTAAGCGATATTTTAGGCGAGAATATCCTGAAATGCCTGTATTTAGGGCATTCTTGCTAAGAAAATTTAAGCGACTTTAAGCGAGACTTTAAGCGAGATTTAGACGAGAATTTATCCAATTTTTCATTTTTGCAAGCGCGACTTGCAAAATTCGTGGTTTCGACTGATAGCGAATTTGTGCAAGCACCGCTTGCACAAATCACCTGGTACACATTACTTGGTTTTTCCGACAGCATTGAGATAGGCATCCATAAGACCTTCTTTCACAAATAGGATTCGGCCCTGTTTGCTGTTTCCTTGCTTGACATGGGGTAGTTTGTCTTTTATCTTTCTCACATAGACTTCAGACAAA
>Ga0247611_10010345_pt1 | contig 10986 bp, 9 predicted proteins | sample 177DNAGHGhighgp2_FD_192422 | JGI IMG/M metagenome (GOLD analysis project Ga0247611, IMG submission 192422) | Sheep rumen microbial communities from Palmerston North, Manawatu-Wanganui, New Zealand - 1770 DNA GHGhigh gp2 | ecosystem: Host-associated > Mammals > Digestive system > Stomach > Rumen ... | reverse complement strand
CAATTCGACATACGAGCTATCCTGAAGAGCAAGGCGCCGAAAGCGCGTGTACCGGAGTTTGTCATTCGGTACCTGGAGCGTATCGCGCATATCAAGCAGATGAATGCGTTCCTGCGCAAATACCCGGATCTCAAAGGCTACGAGTTCATCGACCGGGTCATCCACGAAGAGTTAGGATGTACGGCGTCGATAGAAGGTCTTGAGAATATACCCGCGGCGGACAAACCCGTCATCTTCGTATCCAATCACCCGCTCGGAGGACTGGACGGCATGATCATCGCGCAGATGATTCATGAGCACCGCCCGAGGCCGCTGAAGGTGATCGTGAACGAGTTGCTGATGTACATGGAGCCGATCAATGCGCTCTGGGCACCGGTGAACAAAGTGGGACGACTGAGTCGCGAGCAAGTGGAGGCGCAACAGAAGATGTGGGAGTCCGAGACCGACGTGCTTACCTTTCCGGCAGGCGCATGCAGCCGCCTGCAGCGGATCAACGGGAAATGGCAGATATGCGATCTGGAATGGCAGAAGAATTTTGTGCAGCGCGCCAAAGAGTACCAGCGCGACATTGTGCCGATCTACTTCGAAGGCAAGAACAGTAAGTTCTTCTACACCCTCGCGTACCTACGCAAGAAACTGCATATCAAACTGAACATCGAGATGCTGTACCTCGTAGACGAGATGTACGGCGCACACGGCAAGCACTTCAGAGTGCACGTGCTGCCCCCCATCCCCTACACCACGTTCGATAATAGCAAAACGCCCAAGCAGTGGGCACAGGAGGTAAAGGGTAAAGTGTATAGTGTATAGTGTATAGTGTAAAGTTTAAAGTTTAAAGGACATGAAACCAATCATACCAGCTGTTGAAACAAGTCTGTTACTTAAGGAGTTAGAAGGTCACCTGCTTCGTCCGTCCAACAAGGCGGATAACCTCATCTATGACATCACGGCGCACGAGTGCCCGAACGTGATGCGCGAGATAGCGCGTCTGCGCGAGATCAGTTACCGCGACGGCGGCGGCGCGACAGGCAACGAGATGGACATCGATGAAATGGACACGATGGCCAAACCCTACCATCAACTCATCGTCTGGGATCCGGAGCACCAGCAGATAGTCGGCGGCTACCGCTATCTTATCGGCACGGACGCCGAGATACGCAACGGCCAACCGTTCATCACCTCGGCGCACCTGTTCCACTACTCCGAGCGCTTCATCCGCGAGTACCTGCCGAACACGATTGAGTTCGGGCGCGCGTTCGTGCAACCGATGTACCAGCAACGCGAGATGGGCGTGAAGGCGCTCTTTGCGCTCGATAACATATGGGACGGCATCGGCGCAGTGATGCACGACCATCCCGAGGTACGATGGATGATCGGAAAAGTGACTATCTATCCGGCGTATAACCTCGCGGCGCGCGACCTGATATACGCGTACCTCGACCGCTATCATCGCGGCGAAGAAGGGCTCTTTGAACCCTATAACCCGCTGCCGATAAAAGAACTGAGTGCCTCGCCGTTCACAGGCGACGATCCGCAGGAGAACTACAAGATCCTGCAGCGGGCGGTACGTGAACAGGGCACGGTCATCCCGCCGATGTTCTCTGCGTACCTCAACATCACCAACAACCTGCAGTTCTTCGGGAATGCCGTCAACGACGAGTTGGCGAACGTGTACGAGACGGGTATCATGGTCGATCTCGAGACCGTCTATCCGGAGAAGAAGGAACGTTATATCACGCCGTATATCCAATGGATGGAGTCGCAGAACAAATAAGGAGCGTGCGTGCACACATACCCGCGGGCGTGACGCTCGTGTGCGTGAGTAAGTTTCATCCCGTTGAGGCGATTCGCGAGGCGTATGCAGCCGGAGAGCGACACTTCGGCGAGAGTCGCGTGCAGGAACTACAGAAGAAAGTGCCTGCCCTGCCCGCTGACATCCACTGGCATTTCATCGGACACCTGCAAACCAACAAAGTGCGGGATCTGCTGAAGTTACGGCCGTACCTTATTCAGTCGGTGGACTCCGAGCGCCTGCTGCAAGCCATCAACGACGAAGCGGCCAAACAAGGGTTTGTGCAAGACGTGCTGCTGGAAGTGCATGTCGCGAAAGAAGAGAGCAAAACAGGATTGACTCCTTCGGAGATTGAAGATTTAAGATTTAAGATTGCAGATTTTCAGCACGTACGTGTTCGCGGTCTAATGGCCATGGCCACCAATACCGACGACGAGACGGAGATACGGCGGTGCTTTAGCGAGGCGAGGGAGGTTCTGAGTAATCTGAGTATTCTGAATAATCCGGTTTTGTCGATGGGGATGAGCGATGACTATCGCATTGCGATAGCGTGCGGCAGTACGATGGTGCGGATAGGATCAACGATCTTTGGTGAGCGGTCGCGGTCGATAGGATCGACACCCGAACAGGCCATGCGGGCGCTGCCGAAGGCGGTCTTTTTTGATCAGGACGGCGTGCTGTTTAACTCCATGCCGTACCATGCGGCGTCTTGGGAATGGGCGATGCAGAAGCACGGACTGCCCTTCACCAAGAACCAGACCTATCGCAACGAAGGCCGCACGGGTGCGTCGGTCATCAACGAGGCACATCGGCTGGTGCACGGCACAGACGCCACGCCGGAACTGATAGAAGCGGTGTATGCCGATAAGTCGCAGCATTTCAATGAGTTAACAGGCGGCAAACTGCCCGAACTGATACCGGGTATCCGTGAGGTATTGGCTTATCTCAAGAGCCGCGGCGTACAGTGCTGGGTGGTGACCGGTTCGGGTCAACGTTCGCTACTCGATAACCTTCGCAATACCTTCCCCGACACTTTTACCGGCGTCATCTCGGCTTTCGACGTGCAGCATGGTAAACCCCATCCCGAACCGTATTTGAAGGCTTGGGAGCGTTGCGGTTTTGCGAAAAACGAATGTATGGTGGTAGAGAATGCACCGCTGGGTGTGCGGGCCGGCAAAGCGGCTGAACTCTTTACGGCTGCGGTCAACACCGGCATTCTGCCCGACGAGGCGCTGTGGGAAGAACACGCGGATGTGGTTTTCCCGAACATGCAGGCGCTGCTCGCGTGGTTACAGCAGTGTCAGTAATTGAGGAAGCGAGGAAATCACCTTTAATCCTTCCTGCTCTTCATCCTTAATTCCTTCTCCTCGTCTGTCAAAGAAGACCGCATCGAGGCCGGCTTTCTGTGCGCCGAGGATGTCGGTCGTCATACTGTCGCCGACCATCAGCACGTCTTGCGGCATGAGGTCGCAGCGACGCAGGGCTTCCTCATAAAACCGCACGTCGGGTTTGTCATAGCCGATATCCATGGAAATATAGGTGTCTTCGAAGAGGTGCAACACGCCGGCTTGCACCAAGCGGCTACGCTGCAGGTGACCGAAACTGTTGCTGGCGGCAAAGAGCCGATAACCCTTCGCATGCAAGGCTTCCAAGGTCTCTTTTGCTCCCGGCACCAAGGTGTGCGTCATCCCCCACGCCGCACGGAAAGCATGCTTGAACGGATCGACGGTCTCGGGCGAATAGCCTGCGCACTCACAGAACTCCTGCGGATAGAGTTCCATCACTTCCGCGACCGTATGCAGCCCGTGCTTCGCCTCGGAGAAGAGTCGACCGGAGATAGAAAAGAAGAGCTTGAAGAGGGCGTCGGTATTCGGAGTACTCGGATTAATTACCGCCAAGGCGGCATCAAAAGCTTCCCGACAACAGGGGATGTAGTCGAGAATGGTGTCGTCTATGTCAATAAAAATAGCCTTGTACATCAGTTAATTACAAAAAAAGAGCCCATACGGCTCGTCTCCTTTAGAGATTCGGGAGTCCTTGCGGACCCCCGATGTCGGGTAGGCGAGATTCGAACTCACGACCTCCTGCTCCCAAAGCAGGCATTCTAACCGGGCTGAACTACTACCCGCAGCGCCTTCGTTCTCAAAAGCGGGTGCAAAGGTACTGCTTTTTTTTGAATTGTGCAAATAAATTTGCGTTTTTTGTTATAAAACGACTTCTTCTCCGTGTTCCGGTACCTCTATATTCTTAAATCCCGCTTCGTGTAAGTGCTCCTTATAGGCCGTCGCGGCTTCTTCGGCGCCGTGCACGACGAACACGCGCTTCACGTCATTAACCTGCAAGCTGCGGGTGAGGTAGTCGATCATCTCCTGGTAGTCGCCGTGTCCGGAAAAACTCTCTATCTTGGTGATCTGCGCCTTAATACGTCGGTCGAGACCGAAGATGGATATCCACTGCAGTCCCGGTTGTTGGATGCGCGCGCCGAGCGTGGTGGGTTCGCAATAGCCGACGATGAGGATCGTGCAGCGCGGGTCGGAGATATGATTCGCCACGTGGTGCTTGATACGTCCTGCCTCCAACATGCCGCTCGCGGAGATGATGATACACGGTTCTTCTTTGTGGTTCAGCATCTTCGACTCGTTGATGTCGGTGATGTAGCGCAGGGTGTTGAAGCCGAAGGGATCGGGATCGAAGCGCAAGGTGTCTTGTACCTCGTCGCTCAGTTCGTCCGGATACATGCGGAAGATCTGGGTGGCGTTCGTACTCATCGGGCTATCCACGTACACGGGGATGTGCGGCAGGCGCCCGTCGTTATAGAGTTGATTCAGCACATAGACAATCTCTTGCGTACGGCCGACAGAGAAAGACGGGATGAGCAACTGGCCTTTGCGATAGACGCAGGTGTCCTCCACGATGCCGAGCAGCTGCTCTTCGGTAGCTTCCGGCGCGTCGTGCAGGCGATCGCCATACGTGGACTCGCAAATCAGGTAGTCGCACTGCGGGAAGAGTTGCGGCGACGGCAGGATGTGACTCTTCGGTCGACCTATATCACCCGTGTACGTCAACCTTTTCCACCGGCGAGTCGCCGGAGACGGACTTCCATTCGGGTCATTCTCCGTTTCATAGATCTCGAGGCTGCAAATCGCGCCTCCGAGCATGTGGCCGGAGTTGGTGAAGGTCAGCAGCACATCGTCAAAGAGCCGGAAGCGGCGGTCGTAGCCGTAAGTGACGAAATGCTTCATCGCGCGGTTGACGTCCTGCTGGTTGTATAGCGGTTCGACTTTGTATTTCTTACCTTTCTCCTTATGGGGGTTCTGACGGTCGATCTTCTTGTTGTAGGTTCGCACATCCTGCTCCTGGATGAAGGCAGTGTCGGCGAGCATGAGTGCACACAGGTCACGCGTCGCGGGCGTGCAGTATATATCACCCTTGAAACCCATCTTCACGATGTACGGGATCAGTCCCGAATGGTCAATATGCGCGTGACTGAGCACTACGCAGTCGAGCGTTGCAGGGTCAAAACCAAGATCCCTGTTCGCCGCATCGGTCTCCATTCCTTTACCTTGATACATACCGCAGTCCAGTAGTATCGTGTGTCCTGAATCGGTGGTGATGAGGTGCTTGCTTCCGGTCACTTCCCGCGTGGCCCCTAAGAATTGAACTTTCATGGTTTTTCGAATTATGGCACTAGGTGTTCCCGTTCAGCGATGGAGAAGTGCCTTGACTTGGCTCTTCGAACGGCAGGAGTAGCGGGGAGCGTAACTCCAACCAGACGCGCTACAGGGAAAGGGCTAGTAACCTTTGCGACTGCAAAGGTAATGCTTTTTTATGACATATGCAAGCGCTCTTGCATTTTTTCTCCTTTTTTGCTTTCTGGACTCGCGGTGTAGGCGGATTACCACTTCGTTGTCCGCCCTCTGCGTGCATGATGTCCCCCGATGAAACGGGGGAACGGGCGAAGCAGAGGAAAGGGGGCTACAAACGCCGAGGGCCCGCCCGATATAGGATAAATGCGGGTGTAGCCCATGCGGAGTGTATATTTTTTCACTTTTATTTGCATATGTAAAATATTTTCCGTACCTTTGCAGCCGCAAAGGTTTAGAAAGGAAATAATTATGTTGGCAAGCACATCTACAATGACACAGGGAGTATATTTGAACATCCCACGTACTGACTGGAGTTTGCTTCAGGAATTGATTAATCGTTTCGGTTGGCAATCCGAAACCCGCGAGCAAATGTTGGAAGAATTTATTCAAACTCGCCCAACTGTTTCGGATCTCACGGAAGATGAAATCATGGATGAAGTACGCGCAATACGTTACGCAAAATGAAAGTCATTATTGATAGTAACGTCTGGATTTCGTTCTTGTTAGGATTTCAAAAGGAACTTATGCACGATGTGCTTCTAAATGAGCACATTGATGTATATGTGTGCCCTCAACTAATACACGAGATTCAAGATGTAGCAAGTCGTCCGAAGATTCAAAATCGTATTAATGAAGCGGATGTAGAACGATTATTTCGCCTTATTAGGGTGTATTGCGTGAGTGCCGAGATTAAGCAGCGTGCCGTTACTTACATCCGCGACGAAAAAGATATTTATCTGCTTTCTTTGTCTAAAACCATAAAAGCGGACTATATTATTACCGGAGATAGGGATTTAGTTGTGTTGGAAGAATACAATGACGCAAAAATTGTTACTCCTGCACAATTTAGAATGATACAATAAATACCGCTGGCCTTGACAGCAGAAAAAAAGCAAGGACATAATAACAAGCATTACTATTATTTCGCGTTCAAGAAAAAGTCTGGAAAACTAATTTCTTGTTGAATTAGAAATAGCAATGTTCACGGAAGTTACGGACTTCCTACTTTCACTATAATACACTGATGTGTTTCAGTGTGGGTATATCTATAGTGAAAGGCGGGTTTTTATTCCAGACTTCCCGTGAACGCGAGTAGGTATACTCACTTTTCTTTTCTATAATACGATTGATAGTATGCACAAATAACTATCAATCAATGAAGACATTTTCGTATTCTGTCGTAAGAAGCCTATTGACTTTTGGCTTCGAAATGGGAAGACGTGCGGGGAGCACAAGTCGACCGAGAAAGACACGACACGAAATCGAGTCGGGATTAAATGCTGGGCGTGTAGGGGTAATATCGTATCCTACCACACCTTATATATACTATGTATATATCCCGTGATTTTGAATCGCGGGATATATTTTGTCATATTTCAACGGGGTCTTATAGGGGTCTCGTGCTGGTTATTACCTATGTGCTACCCTTCCGAGGGGTACCACTCTTTTTATAGTAAAGGTGATGATTTTTTCTACATTATTATATTTTTCTTGCATAATTCAAAAAAAAGCAGTAACTTTGCACCGCAAAGTTTGTGATTATGAAAAAATTAGCGATTTTTATTATGGCAGCAGTGGCTTTAGTAGGTGTAAGTTGCCAAAAGGCAGAAGAAGGTAAGGCTCCTATCACGAAGCCGCAAATCACCATTGAGGGCGGTCGGTTGACACCCGAAGCGCTCTGGGCGATGGGACGTATCGGTGCGGTACAAAGCGATATCGAGACGGGCTGGCTGGCCTACACCGTGAGTTATTATAGCGTGGAGGAAAACCGCTCGACGACTTGGATTCGTATATGCGACCCGTACGCAAAAGAAGGCGAGTTAGACGTGTTTGATGAGTTCGTCGGCTATGAACCGGCATGGTTCGGCGCCAGCGGTTGGCTCGCGTTTATGCGCGGCGGACAGTTATACCTGCGTCGCGACAAAGAGGAAGTGAAAGTGGAAGGCGCGGACGATATCGAAGGCTTCCTACTCTCCCCGATGCGCGACAAGATCATACTGGTTAAGCAAATAAAGACCGTTCCTTCGACCGTCGATAAATATCCGGATCTGCCGCTCGCGACCGGGCATATGCACGAGGATTTGATGTATAAGCACTGGGACGAGTGGACGGAGACCGCTCCGCAGCCGTTCGTATGCCCGCTGGAGATCACGTATTACGGCGAGGGCGAACGCATCAAGACGGCTAAAGTCGGTGAAGGCGTGAACATCCTCGAGGGCACGGCTTTCGAGAGTCCGATGAAGCCCTTCGGCGGCATCGAGCAGTTGGCATGGAATCCCAACAACGAAGAGATCGCCTACACCTGCCGCAAGAAGACGGGTCTGGAGTACGCCGTAAGCACGAACAGCGATATTTTCCTTTATAACGTGAACACGCGCGAGGAGCGTAATATCACCGAGGACAATAAGGGCTACGACACGAATCCGAAATACTCGCCGAATGGCGAGTGGATCGCGTGGTCGTCCATGGAGCGCGACGGCTACGAGAGTGACCAGAACCGCCTGATGGTGATGAACCTGAAGACCGGCGAGAAAAAATTCATCAGTCATTACTTAGACACCAACGTGGATGAGGTTGCTTGGTACAACGACTCCGTGCTGCTCGGCACCGCCGTCATTCAGGGCACTATTCACCTCTGGGCGATGGGTCTCGAAGGCTGGTGCGCGAAGATGACCGAAGGGCAGTTTGACGTGAGTCTGGCCGATGTCACGGATCACTATGCTTACCTGCTGAGACACTCGATGCGCGAGGCGAACGAGATATGCGTGCTCGATGTAGCGAAGGCGCTGGCGAAAGTGGACGGATATATTGAGTTGACCCAACTGACGCACGAGAACGATAATATCTACGACCAGATCGAGCGCTCGACAGTAGTGCCGCGCTGGCAGAAGACGACGGATGGCAAAGACATGCTGACCTGGATCATCTACCCGCCACATTTCGACCCGAACAAGAAATACCCGACCATCCTCTATTGCGAGGGCGGTCCGCAAAGTCCGGTTTCGCAGTTCTGGTCCTTCCGATGGAACTTCATGATGATGTCCGCGGGCGACTACATCATCGTTGCGCCGAACCGCCGCGGTCTGCCGGGCTTTGGCAAAGAGTGGAACGAAGAGATCAGCGGCGACTACAGCGGCCAGTGTATGCGCGACTATTTCACCGCTATTGATGAGTTCTGCAAAGAGCCGTACGTGGACAAAGACCACCTCGGTTGCGTCGGTGCGTCCTTCGGCGGATTCAGCGTCTATTGGATCGCCGGTCACCACGAGGGTCGCTTCAAAGCCTTCATCGCGCACGACGGTATCTTTAACCTCGAGATGCAGTACCTGGAGACCGAAGAGAAATGGTTTGCCAACTGGGACCTCGGCGGCGCGTATTGGGACAAAGACAACAAGATCGCACAACGCACGTACGCCAACAGCCCACATAAGTTCGTCGATAAGTGGGATACTCCGATACTATGTATCCACGGCGAGAAAGACTACCGTATCTTAGCTAACCAGGCAATGGCTGCCTACGATGCGGCCAAGATGCGCGGCGTGCCGGCGGAGTTGCTGATCTTCCCGGATGAGAACCACTGGGTACTCAAGCCGCAGAACGGAATACTGTGGCAGCGCGAGTTCCGCGGGTGGCTCGATAGATGGCTCAAAACAGAATAAAACATGAAATATAATTATTCATACGAAATGAAGTACCAGGAGTCGGACGCGCACAAGAAAACGCGTCTGTACCACCTGGAGGAATACTTATTGGAAGTTGCCGGAAAGGCAGCCGATGAGTTGGGCTACGGTATCGCGGCCATGCACCCGAGAGGTTTAGGATGGATCTTGACGCGGCTGTCGCTGGAGGTGTATGAGTTGCCGAGACACAACGATATCGTGCGCTTTGAGACTTGGATTGAGTCGAATGCACACATGCTCAGCACGCGTGATTTCCGGCTCTATTTGGGCGACCGGCTGATCGGACAATGTAAGTCGGTGTGGGCGGTGCTGGACCTGGAGAAACGCGAACTTGTCAATATCTTCGACGAGCCGATCTTCAAGGATTGCGTGGACGGCGAGGTGATTGACTTGCCGCGCGTGCGGATGACAACCATCCCCGAACCGACGGGCATCGCGCCGCATAAGATCGTCTATTCGGACATCGACTATAACGGGCACTGCAACAGTTGCCGCTACCTGCAGGCTATGCTCGACGCGTACCTACCCGACATCTACGGCAAGAAAGTGCGGCTGGATATCAATTACAGCAAAGAGGCCATGCTCGGCGAGTTGATGCAGATTCATTACCTTGTCTCCGAGGACGGCGTGCAATATCAAATGAAGAACGAAGCGGGAGAGACGAGTAGCTCAGCGAAGATAACGATTAGTGAATGAGTGAATTAGTGAATTATGGAGATACAAGAAACTTCGACATTATTGAAACGTCCGGCAGAGTTGGAATGCGACGTAGTACGCTTCCAGAATCAGAAAGACAAGTGGATCGCCTTTGTGGGCCTGAAGGACGGTCGTCCGTACGAGATCTTCACGGGGCTTGCAGACGATGAAATGGGTATCGCCTTGCCCAAGAGCGTGGTAAAAGGAAAAATCCTTAAGGTCGTTCAACCCGACGGCACGAAGCGCTATGACTTCCAGTTCGTCAACACCCGCGGGTTTAAGACCACTGTTGAAGGACTGAGTTATAAGTTCGACCGCGAGTTCTGGAACTACGCCAAGCTCATTTCCGGCGTGCTGCGTTACGGCATGCCGATCGACCAGGTGGTACACATGATCAGCGGTCTGCAAATGGACAATGACTCCATCAACTCCTGGACCACCGGTGTGGCGCGCGTGCTCAAGCGCTATATTCCGGGCGCAGAGATCTCGGAAGAAGAATAAAAGAAAAAGCCGGCGCTGGCCGGCTTTTCTTTTTTACTTTTCTGCAATAAATCGTGTTTCGAGCATTCCCAGAGACTGATTCTCAACCACTTTAATACCGTACTTACGTCTCCACTGACCGGCTAATGAGCGCCAGAAGCCGCGTGTAACGTAAGAATAGATGTAGGGGTGAAGATGTAACTGCAGCCCCTTTCCGTGTTGTAGGTACTCCTGTTCGCATTGCTCTGCAAGTTGGTCGGTAAAGAGTATCGATGCTTGGATCTTCCCCTTGCCGCCGCATGTCGGACAGGTCTCTTCCACTTGCACTTCCACTGCCGGACGCACGCGTTGACGCGTGATCTGCATCAGGCCGAACTTACTGAGCGGCAAGACATTATGCTTCGCCCGGTCGCGGTCCATGAGTTTGCGTACATGATCGTAGAGTTGCTGCTGATGGCCTTTATCGTCCATG
>Ga0247611_10010344_pt1 | contig 10986 bp, 13 predicted proteins | sample 177DNAGHGhighgp2_FD_192422 | JGI IMG/M metagenome (GOLD analysis project Ga0247611, IMG submission 192422) | Sheep rumen microbial communities from Palmerston North, Manawatu-Wanganui, New Zealand - 1770 DNA GHGhigh gp2 | ecosystem: Host-associated > Mammals > Digestive system > Stomach > Rumen... | reverse complement strand
CTTCAAAAATTCTCCGGGGGAATGTTTTTGGATTCGGTTTTAAGCCTTATCCTAGGTGGCGTCATGTTTCGGTCTCATTAGAGGCCTAAATATGGGTCTAAAAGTATGCTGATATTCTTTGAGAGTCTCTGCATACTCCCCAAAACTCATAGTAAACCCATGAAAGGAGAGTTAGAAGTGGACATATTGTCTAACCTAAGTCAGGGTTTAAACCAAGCTTTCTTCCCAGGGCACCGCGAAATGCGTGTAAGAGGATGGGAAGAAGCGGAAAAGTATCCTCTACCGCGAGATTGCGAAGCCGTCTTCTTAGATTCAGATCCGAATTCTGACTATATCTACATGAAGAAGGTAGAAGCAGACGGAACGGAGCGGTTTGAGAGATATTTACTGGTTGCAAAACCGGTTCCAAAGTTTGACCCTGACAAATACGTATCGACAAGCGAATTCAATAAGCTAAAGGAGGACATGAACAATGGCTTCGATTCTATCAAACAATTACTCGCAGCCAACTCAGACCGCATCCCAACCGCAAGACCCAATGGCAACAATAAACAGCCTAATAGAACAGGTAATGAGGTCCGGGGATCCGAAGGCGACATTTAACCAGGTAGTAAACAACATTCAGGGCGGCCAGAATGCTCTCGATCTCATACAGCAATATGGCAATGGCGACCCGAAAGCTGCTTTCATGAATTATGCCGCTCAGCAAGGAAGAAATGCTCTGGCACAGCAGATAATGTCGAGCATGGGTCTGAGTAAGTGATATTTTTAGTGTAAAACTCGGCCGAAGTTTTATATAAAAAAAATAAATCCTTACGAAAGGAGACGATGTAAGATGGAGATGAATGGTAGCAACCTTCTTTGGTTCTTCGCATTTCTGTTTCTTGCAGGTGGTGGAAATGGTTTCTTTGGAGCAAGACCTCCGATGGGACCTCCTCCCGCTACTCAGAGCGATGTAACAGAAGCGGTCAACAACCAGTCTATCCAGCAGCAGCTTAATTCTCTTGGAATTGCTACAGCAAACAACAATTTCGAGATGGCAAAGCAGTTCATGGATCAGAACCTGTCGATGCAGAGTCAGAACAACACAAATCTGATTAACATTATCCAGGGCTTCAACAATCTGTCACAGCAGATCATGAGCCAGAATGCTGGTCTTTCCCAGAAGATCGACCAGCTTGGCTTTAAGATGGAATCTTGTTGCTGTGACATTAAGACTCAGATGCTCCAGAACAGGCTCGATGACGCCAACGCCACGATTGTTAAGCAGCAGACTGAGATCTCTAACCAGAACCAGACCAACACCATACTCAATCAACTTGGTCGTTGGGTCGCTTGGACCGGTACAGGATCTCAGGGCACAACGCCGGCTACAGCGTAAAATTGTAGCACGAAAAAGAGGACGTGACTGTAGATATGGTCGCGCCCTCATCTGTGGGTGTAGTTTAACGATAGAACACTGCCGGCTAAAAGAGATATGGGGTTCGAGTCCTCATCACCCGCCCAATTATTTTTTCATACAAATATAACCCAAAAAAAGGAGGGCTTTAACAATGTTTCTAATGCATCATGGAGTCCTCGGACAGAAGTGGGGAGTACGAAGATACCAAAATCCTGATGGGACGAGAACGTCGACTGGAAAACAACATCGCAAGAAGAGTGTATTCATTAGTGGTTCCGTTAAAACAGGATTCGAAGATTCCGGATATTATAGGAAAGAACTTCCAGATAAAGTTAAAAGCGACATCGATAAACACATTTCCAAAAATCACAATATTATAGTCGGTGAAGCACCAGGAATAGACAGCCAAGTTCAGGATTATTTAAAGACCAAAGACTATAAGAATGTTAGTGTGTATACGTCTTACGATTCTCCAAGATATTTGGCCGATAGAAAATGGAAAGTCGTTAATGTTGACTCTAAAGGTTATTCTCCTGGAACAAAAGAATTTTTAAGAGAAAAAGACGTTGTTATGACTAGAGACGCAGATGAAGGTTTATCTGTAATTCTTGAAAATGGTGGAGCCGGAGCAACAAGAAATAATGTTAGGCGTTTGCTTGATCATAACAAAAAAGTAAAAGTATATATGCTTAAATCTGATAGTAGTGCAGATGATTGGGTATCTGATGTGCTAAAAGAAATAGGCAACAAATACATTGACTAAAAGCGAGGTAAATTCAAAATGATGACTCTAACACAAATGAAAGATAAGATCATGGATGAAGTCGATGGCGCTATCGAATACATGACCGAAGCTATCGAACACAAAGGGACTCCTGATGGTTGCACATTCCGCAAGATGAGTGAGATGGAATTAGAGCACGCTAATGCCCTCACAAAAATGCTTAAGGAGCAGAAGAAACCCGAAGGCATGACTGATGAAGATTATGGCAACATGTATAAAACTGTGCTTGACAAGTACGCCGATTCTATGGCCAAGTATGAAGCCATGAAGAAAGTATACTATCAGGTTTGAGTAAAGACTGAGTAGTCATAGATTTAAACGAGCACGGCGGGTGAGTTGTCCTCCGTGTCGGCATGCTCCCTTTACTCTCCTTTCGGTAAAGCACTTTAACGGCTCGCCGTGTTCTTTTAAGTCTATGGCTAATCAATAATCGGGAGGGATATTTATGCCAAGAAAGGTGGCACACGAGAATGTTCCTGCTCGAAGAAGTAGACCGGCTCTTACTCCAGAAGCGAGGGAGAACGAGATGATTGCTCTCGCGGTCGATTGTGCGGAGGAACAACTGAGGAATGGAACCGCTTCCTCGCAGGTAATTTCGTTTTATCTGAAATTAGGTTCAACTAAGGAGCGACTCGAGAAGGAAATGATGGAAGAGCAAAAGAAATTGCTTATGGCCAAAACAGAAGCTCTTGAGTCAGCTAAGAAAGCAGAAGAAGACTACGAGAGAGTACTACAGGCTCTCCGAAGCTATAACGGGTATGACGATGAAGATCCGGACATATACTGAGTTAATACAACTTCAAACATTCGAGGAACGATTTAACTATCTCAAAATAGGTGGAACAGTTGGGCAAGAGACTTTCGGTTATGACAGATATTTGAACCAACTTTTGTACCACGATACGTTTTGGCGGAATGTTGTGCGGCCTAAGATTATTGCCAGAGATGGTGGATATGATCTAGGCGTAAGAGGTTGCGAGATTGTCGGTAGTATTACCGTACATCATATGAATCCGATAACGGAGAAGGATATTTTAAATCGCGACCCAATCGTATTTGACCCGGAATTCCTTATAACAACGGCTACAACCCCAACTCATCGAGCAATACACTATGCCGATGACAGGATGTTTATACTGAACAAGCCGTATGAGGAACGTAAACCTAACGATACTTGTCCGTGGAGGGTGTAATTAAAGGAGATATTTTATGGCATTATCAAACACTGCCGTCCCGAAATACTACGGCATGTTTCGTGATGCCGTGCTTCGAGGCGAAATACCTGTAAATGAAAACATTGTGCTGCAGATGAATCGTATAGATTCGGACATTGCTAATCCTAATTTCTATTATGACGACAAAGCAATAAACGGATTCATAAGATACTGTGAAGGTGAAATGACTCTTACTGACGGCTCGGATTTAGTAATGCTCGATACATTCAAACTTTGGGCAGAAGACATCCTAAGCTGGTTTTACTTTGAGGAGCGCAGCGTGTATGTTCCAAACCCAGACGGGCATACGGGTCACTACGAACTCAAAAGAATTAAGAAACGTCTCCGCAATAAGCAGTATCTTATTATCGGAAGAGGCGCCTCAAAGTCTTTGTACGACTCTTGTTTGCAGTCATATTTCGAGAATATTGATCCTAGCACCACTGACCAAATAGTCACGGCTCCAACAATGAGACAGGCTGAGGAAATAATGCAGCCTATTCGTACGGCAATGATGCGTTCTAGAGGCCCGTTATTCCATTTCCTAACATCTGGCTCATTACAAAACACAACCGGCTCTAAAGCCGACAGACAGAAACTTGCATCTACCAAGAAGGGTATTGAGAATTTCATTAATGGTTCAATTATTGAAGTTCGTCCTATGTCTATCGATAAGCTTCAGGGTCTTCGATGTAAATATTCAACGGTGGACGAGTGGCTCTCTGGAGATGTTCGCGAAGATGTTATTGGTGCTATAGAACAGGGCGCCTCTAAGATTGACAACTATCTTATTGTAGCAACCAGCTCAGAAGGTACTGTACGAAACGGTAGTGGCGATACAATCAAAATGGAATTAATGTCCATGTTGACTGGAGAGTATTACAATCCTCATGTATCTATCTGGTGGTATAGACTTGACAAAATTGAGGAAGTTGCCGACCCCAATATGTGGGCAAAAGCAAATCCAAATCTTGGTAAAACTGTAACATACGATGTTTATCAACGAGACGTGGAGCGCGCTGAGCATAATCCGACAACTCGTAATGATATTCTGGCAAAAAGGTTTGGAATTCCTATGGAGGGTTATACATACTTCTTTACATATGAAGAAACTCTTCCTTGCGGCAGACCACAAACTTTCTGGCAGATGCCTTGTGCTATGGGGTGTGACCTTTCTCAGGGCGATGACTTCTGTTCATTCACATTTCTGTTCCCATTACGGAATGGCGCTTTTGGAGTTAAGACTATAAACTACATTTCGTCTTACACTCTCACAAAACTCCCAGCTGCAATGGCTGAGAAATACCACGAGTTTATTAACGAGGGAAGCTTGTTCGTTATGGATGGTACGGTTCTCGATATGCTTATGGTTTATGAGGACCTTATTAACCACATAGACGAACGAGGGTATGACGTGAGATGTGTTGGATACGACCCGTATAATGCTAAAGACTTTATCGAGAGATGGTCACAGGAAAACGGGCCGTTTGGTATAGTCAAAGTTATACAGGGATCGAAAACCGAATCTGTTCCTCTCGGTGAACTTAAGAAACTGGCTGAGCAAAGAGCATTGTTGTTCGATGAGTCTCTTATGCAGTTTGCAATGGGTAACTGTATAACTATAGAGGATACGAACGGTAACAGGAAATTGTATAAGAAGAGAAGAGAACAGAAGATAGATGCCGTCGCGGCTCTTATGGATGCGTTTATTGCTTATAAGATTAACCGTGATGCTTTTGAATGATGGAAGATTTCAAAATGGAAGACTATTTGGTACATCATGGAATCCTCGGTCAGCGCTGGGGTATTCGTCGATACCAGAATCCAGATGGAACCTTAACGCCCGCTGGTAGAAGACGCTTAGAGAAGAAAGATACTAAGTGGGCAAAGAAAAACTACAACAAGATTTACAACCAAACATATAAAACGTCTAGGCCAGAGATCATGAATGCTGTCATGGAGCTAAATCGGTCCATACCCATGCGTAATGCAAATGGACGAATTAGTATGACTTATGCTAATGCTTATAACAAAAAGCTGGCTGACATAATGACCAAGAATGCTAGCGATTTGAGATCTCCATATATGAATCGGGCAATCAAGTTTGTTGCTAAGCGTGGCGAAGTTGGCGTTCACATGGCTCTTGCTGATGAAGGATATGACATGAGCCAGCTTAAACGAGGGGTATATGGCTCTGGGCGAATAGCTTATCGCAAGAAAACTGTTGATATGGCTTAACGTGTTATTTAAAAAGGAGTTAACAATGGACAGCATACTCAAAACTATACGAAAGATGGTTCTAGGCCTTCCTATTAACTCCGAAGATTCGGAGGAGGAAGTTGCTTTCGACACCGATCTTATTATACATATAAATACCGCCTTTTCGGTTCTTAATCAGCTAGGAGTTGGACCGAAGGGCGGCTTTTTTATTACGGGTGTGGATTCAAAATGGAGCGATTTTATAGGCGAAAGCAAAGCCATTGAGATGGTCAAGACGTACATATATCTCAAGACGAAACTTGCTTTTGATCCTCCACAGAACGGATCCGCCATAGAATTAATGAAAGAGCAATGCAAAGAATACGAGTGGCGTGCCATGGAAGCATGTGCCGGATATTCATTAGATTAATAGAAGAGAGGTATAAGTATGTGGCTAGCACATCATGGGGTTGAGAAGATGAAATGGGGCATCAAAAATGGTCCCCCATATCCTTTAAATCAAACGAGAAAAGAATATGAAAAGAAACAGGATCGGTACCTTAATGATGATGGTTCTCTTAATGCTGCTGGAAAGAAAAGAGTTGAAAATGGCTTTTTAAAGTCTAACAGAGAAGAGGAAAAAAATCCTAAAGCCGGTCGAGGAGAAAATAGATACGTTGATTCCGAAGGAAAACTTACCGAAGCTGGTATAAAACGTTATTCTAGAGAACTTAAAGACAATGCCAGAAAGAAAAAAGATAGCAGAGTTAAGGATGTTGAAGAGTTAAGAGACCCCGACAGATGGGTAAGAGAGGATATTGAAAACGTTAGAAATGTTGTAACTTCTTCTAACGATATTGTTAGAAATCTTAAGCAGATTGAACGAGCCATTCCTGAAAAGAAAAGAGTAATGGATGATTATTCGCATTTGACTGATAAAGAAATGAGAGATTACATCAATCGTGTAAATCTCGAACGTCAGTATGATGAAGTTGTAAATCCTCGCACCACCTCTAGAGGACGCGAATATGTCAAGAAATTCTTTGAGTATGCTGAGCCGACGCTTGCTGTTACCGCCTCTGGTTTAGGTATTGCGCTTGCTATAAGGAAGTTATCCGGTAAGTAATTGGGGGATTTCAAAATGGAAGAGTATTTAGCACATCATGGAATCCTCGGTATGCGCTGGGGAATACGGCGTTACCAAAATCCAGATGGCACTCTTACCGAAGCAGGCCAAAAAAGGCTTGAACAGAAAGATGCCAAATGGGCTAAAAAGCATTACGACAAGATTTATAAGAAAACATATAAATCTTCTAAAAAGGAACTATCAAAAGTAGTAAAAGAGCTTAATAAGACAAAGAATGTTTATAATTCTAATGGGAAATTGAGTATGAATTACGTTAATTCTTATAATCAGTTTCTGTCAGAAATTATGAACAAGCATGTTGGTGACATTCGTTCTCCTTCAGGACGAACTATTAAGTTTGTTGCTAAGCGTGGAGAAGTCGGCGTGCATATGGCTCTTGCTGATGAAGGGTATGATATAAGTCAGCTTAAACGAGGCGTATATAGCTCTGGAAGAATAGCATATCGTCAGAAGCATGTTGACACGACTTAATTTATATGGGGGGGACAGTAATGATTTATTACGTAAAGAGCGATGAGCTTTATCATCATGGCATACAAGGTCAGAGATGGGGCATCCGTCGATACCAAAACTATGACGGATCTTATACTCAGGCCGGAATGAAGAGGTATAATACGGCGAAAGATCTTTTCGACAGAGCGCAGAGAGAATATGCCGAGGGAAAGATTGATAAGTTAACTTATAAAGCAGCTAAGAAAAATGAAAAAAATGCATATCGGCAGTTAAAGAAAGATAAAGATGCAGATGAAGGACGCAAACTTCGTGAAAAAGGTAAAACAATAGCCGGCATGAGGGTTGCTGGGTTTGGTTCAATTATTGCCGGGGGCGTTGCAAGTCGTGCTTTTCAAAAAGCAGCCGCTAAAGAGTTTTATTTTTCTCCGGAGCCCAACGCTAATAAGATAAATGCGTTAACTGCTGCTTCTGTTGTTTCTTATGGCGCTGGCGTGGTTGGAAGCGCATTAGCTAGTGAAAAAATAAGGCAGATGCAAGCGTATGACAAGCATAGCAGCAAATATGTTGCTGAAGGAAATAAGAGAGTTGCCAAGATGCTTGGCACTGCTTCTTGAAGTCTTACAGTAAAGCATTTAGTCGTGACTTCGTAATTAATTATATTCCTGGAGGCTAAATTATGCCAATAGATTTAATAGGCAGAGCTAAGAATGCTTGGAATGCCTTTATAAACAATAAAGATCCGACGGAGAAAGAGAAAGATTTTTCTGGAGGGTTTGGATATTCTTATCGACCGGATCGGCCAAGATTCAGTCGAGGAAGCGAACGTTCGATAGTTAATGCTGTGTATAACAGAATAGCCATGGACGTTGCTGCTGTAGATATTTCTCATGTTAGATTGGACGATAATGATCGTTATTCAGAAACGATTAAATCTGATATGAATGAATGCTTTTCTATAGAAGCTAATATTGATCAGACTGGTCGCGCTTTGATTCAGGATATCGTTATGTCAATGTTTGACGAAGGATGCGTTGCGGTAATACCGGTAGACACAGATGTCGACCCGACGACAAAAGCGATTAACAAGATATATTCCATGCGTACTGCCAAAATTACAGCATGGAAGCCGAAATCTGTTAAAGTGCGAGCTTACGATGAGAATACTGGACAGCAGAAAGAGATCGAAGTTCTTAAATGCAATACCCTCATTATCGAGAATCCGCTCTATGCCGTAATCAACGAGCCAAACTCCACTATGCAACGATTGATCCGAAAGCTTGCTCTTCTGGATACCGTTGACGAGCAGAGTAGTTCTGGGAAACTGGATTTGATTATTCAGCTTCCGTACACGGTTCGATCTGAATTACGGAAGCAGCAGGCTAAAGAGCGAAAGAAAGATATTGAGGAGCAGCTAGCCGGATCAAAATACGGGATTGCGTACATTGATAGTACGGAACATATTACTCAGCTCAATAGAGCCGTTGAGAACAACCTAATGTCTCAGATCGAGTATCTTACCAATATGGTGTATGGTCAGCTTGGTATAACTGCAGAGATATTAAATGGTACGGCTGACGAAAAGACGATGCTGAATTATAATAATCGAACCATTAAGCCGATTCTTCAGGCTATAACAGAGGAAATGCGGCGCAAATGGCTTACAAAAACAGCTCGTTCTCAGGGGCAGTCGATCATGTTCTTTCCTGATGTATTTGGTCTTGTACCTGCTGCTCAGCTTGCTGAACTTGCTGATAAGCTTACAAGAAATGAAATTGCGACATCCAATGAGATTCGCCAGATTATCGGCATGAAACCCAGTTCCGATCCCAACGCTGACCAGTTAAGAAATAAGAATCTTAATCAGTCAGTAGAGGCTTTGGCCGCCGAGGGCGATATTGCCAATCAGGAAGAATTGGGCGAAGTAGAGGAAGAAATTGACCCTACCGCCGAAGTCCAGGGCGATTATGATTCTGCTATGTCTGATTTGGATGATCTTGACAAACAGATTAACGATTTAGAGAAGTCATTAGAGCATGCCCAGATAGATGATGGCATTGACGAATTCTTAGTTCAGGCTATAGATATTTGTGATGACCTTTCGGACTGGCTTATGCATGACTATGACCCAGTAAAGGCTCACGAGTATTATATGGCAAATAAAGACAAGTGGCATGATTACTATATGAGAAATCGCCATCTTGTTGTCCGTAACTCTACTGGCGGACTTAATGACGAGGGTAAAGAGCTAGCGGCTTATATTAAGCGGAATCTTAATGCTGAGCGTAAGCAGAAAACAGAGGCCAATAATGCTGCCACGAATGCGTCAATAGCCTCTTCTAAAGCCAATTCTGACTCATCTGTAAAGATGCTCACAAATAAGCGAAAAGCTGAAATAGAAGAATCGAAACAGAAAATGAATGAGAGGGTTTCTCATTTCAGGAATCTTACTAATACGATTAAGCAGGCTCATACTGCGGCGATGCAAAGTCGTATAAAGTCGTTAACTTCAGAAGCTTCCGCTAAGGGCAAAACCGATGAGCAGAAACGAGCTATTCGTGAGAAAATAGCTAAACTTAGAGCCGATAATGCCGAAAAGAGAGCCGAGCTTCAGCAGAACTTCTCGAATCTTCGTACCGGAGCAAAAGACGAGTATTCCAAGAAATCTGAAGAAGTTAGAGCAAAAACCTCGGGCCTTACTACGGCCATAAGAGAAGAGCATAAAGCGACAGGTTCCGCTGCACGATCTGCAAACAAAGAAGCTAATCAGAAACTCAAAGAAGAGTATGATGAGAAGTATACTGATGCTCTCGATAGACTTAAGGCTTCTGGGCAATATGAAAAAGAAAAGAAATCTAAGAAATCGAGTAGTTCAGCTTTAAATTCTGGGCGAAAGATTGGATACTGGGAATACCAGAAAAAGAGAAAATCTTAAAGAAGGGAGATAATTCAAAATGGCAGAAGAAATGCTGGATGTCACAAATTGTGATTTTCATGGCTGGGCCACAAAGAACAATGTTAGATGTTCTGATGGACGTACTATCATGAGAAATGCTTTTGCCGACAATGATGGGGTAGATGTCCCGCTTGTTTGGAACCATAAGCATGATAGTCCGTACAATGTGTTAGGTCATGCCAGACTTGAGAATCGCGATGAAGGCGTATATGCTTATTGTGCATTCAATGATACTGATCAGGGTAGAAATGCAAAACTTCTTGTTCAGCACGGAGATGTTAAGGCACTGTCTATTTATGCAAATGGTCTTAAACAGGACCCCGCAAAGAACGTCAAGCACGGTATTATTCGTGAGGTAAGTCTTGTCCTTGCTGGTGCTAACCCGCAGGCTCTGATACAGTCAGTAATGGCTCATAGTGAGGATGCTGATCTTGAAGATGATGAGATTTACTTATCTCTTAGCGGAGCGGGGTGCGAACTGAGCCTGGACCATTCCGAAATAAAGGAAGAGCCAATTGCCGATGAATCTGCAGAAGAACAGGATGAACCGGCAGAAGAGCTCAAGCATGCAGATGGTTCTGACGAAAAGAAGGAACCCGAAAAGAAGGAACCCGAGACTAAGAAAGAGGAAAACGATATGGCTGACGAAAAGAAGACGCAGTCCGAGAAGACTGTAAAAGACGTATTCGACGAGCTCACAGAAGAGCAGAAGAATGTAGTATATTTCATGATCGGCAAAGCTCTTGAGAATGAGGATGGCAAAAATGACGATGATGAAGACAATGAGGGAGGAAAAGATATGAAGCACAACGTATTTGAGGAGGAAACCACAAT
>Ga0247611_10010341_pt1 | contig 10988 bp, 9 predicted proteins | sample 177DNAGHGhighgp2_FD_192422 | JGI IMG/M metagenome (GOLD analysis project Ga0247611, IMG submission 192422) | Sheep rumen microbial communities from Palmerston North, Manawatu-Wanganui, New Zealand - 1770 DNA GHGhigh gp2 | ecosystem: Host-associated > Mammals > Digestive system > Stomach > Rumen ... | reverse complement strand
ACACATGATGGGGCTGGATGTACATGACATGGAAAATTTAGGTGAAGTATGGGTAGGATATGATGGACAACCTAAGAGTACCCAGTTTGGGCGCAAGAGTCAGCGTCTTGCCATCCCTCTTCGACCAGGCTTCGTGCATACTGTAGAGCCGGGAATTTACTTCATTCCAGAACTTATTGACAGATGGAAGAAAGAGAAGAAGTTTACCGATTTCATCAATTATGAGAAAGTAGAAGAGTATCGTCACTTTGGCGGCATCCGCAACGAAGAAGACTATCTTATTACCGATGATGGGGCTCGCCGATTAGGGAAGAAGATTCCTTTAACGCCAGATGAGGTGGAAGCAATAAGGAGCTAAAAAACAAATCCCCGCCCAGTAGGCGGGGATAGTTATTTACACATGCAATGTAATAACAAATCGCGTTCCCTTCGTATATTTCGGATCTACCTCAAGATCACCGTTCATCTTCTTGGCCATCACTTTACAAATAGGCAAGCCAAGACCATCACCAGCACACAAATCCTTAATCTCCAAAAAAGGTTTGAAAACATCTTCCATCTTCTCTTCTGGAATGCCACAACCTGTATCAGTCACCACAAACTGCTGCATATGTGCGCCACGTTTCTTATAGTCTAACCATATATGGCCCGCTTCTGGAGTATATTCTGCAGCATTATGTAACAAATGTCTCAAAATATGAGACAAATACTCTCGATGAATCTTAGCACTCATTTTCGGTGCATTGACAACAATCTCTACTCCTGGCTTTACTTTATTGCGTATTTCACCAACCATTTCCTCGCAGAATTGATTCACTTGAACGTCCTCTAACTCAGCTGTAGCATTAGACATATTTTCTAATCTTGAAAGGGTCTGAATATGTTGAGAGAAATCAAGTAGAGCTTGCACTTCTGGAATGCGACTATCCAATTTCTCCAAAGTTGGATCCAACTGAGCAGAAATATTACTAATAAATTTGGCTTTCAGTGCATTATTATCTTCAGATAGTTTAATGGCTTTTTTCTGTTTGCGAGTCAATAAAATATAACGCAAAAGAACGATGATGCCAATGACCAAGGCAGCTGCTAAAGCCGCAGCTAAAACACACAAACTAATAATAATCAATTGGCGTGAGTCAAGTGAGCTGTCTTTCTCTGCAATGATGGCTTCATTTTCTGCAATTTGCTGCTTCAAAACGCCCGTTTCGTCTGCCAATTTCATTGCATTGGCAGAATCTTTCCACACAATGTAATTGCTATAAGTCTGGGCCACAAGATTGGCGTTATTGCTCTTCTTGCCATTGGCAATTAATGTCTGGTAGACTTCATCTACCTTGTCATATTCCTTTTGGGCAGTCAATTTGGTGGCCATTTCCTTAAATACAGCATCACCTTGGGATATCTGACCAAAAGTGTAATGATAAATGGCTTTGTTGTACAACAAATCGTTCATCAGATTGTCATCATTGGCTGTTTTCGCCTGATTTTCCATCGTGTTGATCTGTTCCATGGCACGAGCCGTATTTCTCATTTTGATATACATCTGCAAACGCTCCTTGGTTACCAAGTAATGTAATGCAGGCATGGTGGTACCTCCCTTCTGCTCTTCCGCACTAATAGCCTGGTCAACACGTCGCAGCAACTCGAAACCTTCTTTGAAGAAGTTTTCCTTATGATACAGCGCAGTTGCTCTTGTGCCACAGTCCACACCCAATTTTATCTGCCCTTTACCAACATAGTCGTCGAAGGCACGGATAAACAACGAGCGCGCTGCTGCAATATTATTTCTTGCGTCTTCAGTCTCTGCACGTTGCTGAAGCTCACTCTTTTGCTCCTCTTGTGCATTAACTAATACACAGCAAAAGAACATACTCAAAAATAAAAAAATAAACTTTTTATTCATAAAATTCTTTTTTTTGCATAACATAAAAACTGATGCATACAGGCATTTAGTTAAAGTTCTATATACAAACACTCAAAACATCAGTAAACAAAGCTACTTCCACCTATAAACTCGCGTAAAAGGGAAGTATGTGGAATCTCATTATCTCGTATGGCATAAAAATACCTCATAAACTTCAACAAGCGGTACGCCTCAGCATACTCTCTGCAATTCTGCGGTACCATATTTAATATAGGCTCCACATGACTACGGAAAACTGCAAACTCAAACAACAAAGCAGAGTTAAACATCACATCGGCATTCTCCTGGAAGGGGAATATCCACTTGTCTTCACCTGCGCGAACACTCTGCCAGCGTGCTATGGTCTGCTGAGCAGAATAGCCTCGATAATTGAAGTCGCGTATAATACGGCGAACCAGACGATTGTCTGTTGTTGGTATCCAGTTATGATAATCCAATGCAATAGTAGTCAAGGCAGAAACATAGATTTTGAATTTATTATCATCGGGAATCTGAGGTGTAAGTTCTGGATTTAATCCATGATTACCTTCCATCACAAGCACCATATTGTCTCTTAACTGCAATTTCTGCCCCCGATACTCACGTTTACCCGTCTGGAAATTATAATAGGGCAATTCCACCTCCTCACCTCGAAGGATGGCTTGCATCTGACTATTGAACAGTTCCAAATCGAGAGCATAGATTGATTCGTAATCATAATCTCCGTTCTCATCTTTTGGAGTTTCCTCCCGAGGCAGGAAATAGTTATCAAGAGAGATGGGATAAGGCAGTATACCATTGGTGAGCAACTGAACAGACAGACGCTTACTGAAGGTAGTTTTGCCTGATGAAGAAGGCCCAGATATCAACACCAACTTTACGGGTCGTCCCTCATCAGCACGATGATAAATCTGTTCGGCAATCTGAGCGATTTTTTTCTCTTGTAGTGCTTCTGCCACATTAATAAGTCGCGTAGCATAACCTTTCTGACAGGCATTGTTCAAATCGCCTACAGTCTCCAAGTTCAAGATATGATTCCACTGCAAATGCTCCTTAAATACATCCAGCATTTGCTCCTGTTTTATGATATCATCCAACTTGTCAGGATTACTATGACTGGGAATTCGTAACAACAAACCATCATAGTATTTCACAATATCAAATAAGTAAAGGAAGCCTGTTGAAGGCACAAGATTACCATAATAACTATCTACCGTATCACCTAATTTATGATATCTAGTGTATAGCGCTCCTGAAGTTTCCAGCAATTTTACTTTATCGTTACGACCGTTTCCCTTAAAAATCTGAATAGCATCATCAACACGATTCTCAAATAATTTGAAAGGGATATCGGCAGCTATGATTTCTTTCATTTTATTCTTAATCGCACTTACATCCTCAACAGTAATAGTTCTACCGACATTAACTGAACAATAATAACCATTAGATACTGGATGCCTGATGAACAATTCTGCATTAGAGAACAGTTCACTCACTGCCTTATACAGTACAAAACAAAGAGAGCGCACATAAGTTCGCATGGCAGATGGATCACGTACGTCCAAAAATTCAACACTCTTATTATTGTAAACCTTATAGCCAAGGCCTTGTGCCACATTGTTTACTCTGGCACTTATCACAGGGTAAGGCAACTCTACTCCAGTAGCAGGATAAATGTCCAACAGTTCACAACCTGTAGGGAACTCTAATGTTTTGCCATTATTTACACAATAAATCTGTACCATACCTTATCAATTACAAGTTAGCTCTTTCTTCTTTAAATTGTAAAGATATGACAAAAAAATGAATTACTATCAAAGATAATAATTTTTTTTCAATCTACAAGTTTAAGCACTTATGCATTCAACCTATTACTAATAAAACCCCGGCATATTTGGTTCGACACGCATCTTTTTGTACTTTTGTAGCATAAACTATTAACAATATGGGATATGGATGAAGCAAAAAGTATTGAAATATTGTTAGAACATGGCATAAGGCCTACCGCCAATCGATTATTGCTAGTAAAAGTGTTGTCAAAGGCTGAGCATCCACTGACAATGAAGGAGTTGGAAGATTTGGTAGATACTATAGACAAGTCAAATATATTCAGGACATTATCTTTGTTCCGCGATCAACACTTGGTACATGTATTACAAGACGGAGCAGATGCTGTGCGTTATGAACTTTGCCATAGCCACGAAGAAGATCATGATGATGACCTTCATGCTCATTTCTACTGTGAACGGTGTAGGCAAACATTTTGTTTAAATGACATTCCTGTGCCACAGGTCGACCTGCCAAAGGGATATCGCATGAATACTATTAACTATTTAATAAAAGGTATTTGCCCTAATTGCCAATAATGAAAAAGCTCCTTAAAAAGAGGAGCTAATTCATTTAATAGGATAACTATTCTAACTTAGAACATAAACAATGCTGCAAATAGCAGGCGATGATTGTTCACATCGTAAGTATCTTTCACACGACCTTTGCTATCTGGAGTACCATACCACGCAGTAGTAAAGTTATACTCCAATCCAAACTTCCACCCAGGTAGGTTGTATGTAAGTTCGGCACTAATAGTTGCAATCTGATCAACATTCGTACCTACACCAACCAACTCTGATACATTCTTGCTGGCTCCAAGATTCTTAAGATAGCCGGCAAAAACACCTCCTCGCCACTTACTACCATACATAATATTCAACCAACTATGCGACATACGTAGCGGCGTATATTTCTTTATACCTGTTTTAGGATCTGTACTAGTCACTCCATATCCTCCTAAAGTATTAGCATGGTTGAAGTTCTGGTTGAGGATAGTTTTGGCCGCAATCGTGAGCAAATCTTTCTGATACCTACCATGTGCTTCAAGTGTCAATCCATTCACACGCTCAGTTGTTTTATAGCCCAGTTCTGTCTTGGTAGCTGGCATGATAGACATGAAATGAGCTGCCACACCAATGGTGGAATTGCCCTGATGCAAATCGATACTGGCAAATAATTCAGGTATTTTGCTATTGCGAAGATACTCACGACTGCGAGTGTTTCCTGGCCCCATAGAAGCTACTTGCGCCTGCCACACTAAGGCTGCACGCACTTTAAGCAACTTATCTTGATATTGAAAGTGAATTTGAGGTGAGCGTAACAAAAGCTGGTAAGGAGCTCCTACATTGAGATTCATCAACTCTGCAGTTACCGTATTCATCAAAGGGTGCCATGTCTGACCACCCAAGATAGATAAGTTGTTTTTCGACAGCTGCATATAAGCATGACGCAAACGCACAATGCCCAGGTTAGTACTATTGCCTCTAAAATCAAACTCTACCTTTGCAGAAGTCTTCCAACCTGCTAAGTCTGGTCCATTGACATCAATGCCCAAACGCGTATGCATGTTATATAAATTAAGATTGCCCACTGCATTTATATCCTTCCCGGCAGGATCAATGTCTTTCCCTTTAGGATATGACAGCAAAGCACCATCTACACTCTCGTTATTCTGACGGCTATTAAAATAGATGTCATTGCGCACCTGACCATAGAACTTATAAGAGAAGTCCTTCTTCTGAGCCCAAAGTCCGCACAAAGGGATGATAATAAACAAAGTAATGATAAATGATTTCTTCATGCTAAATATTTAGAAAGAATACATAACTGTTGCATAAGGACGATGGTTCACTATGGCATGAGTGTCTTTCACTTTTCCATATGCATCGTTCGTCCCATAAAAAGCTTTTGTCAGGCTATACTCAAAGCCAAATCGCCAATGGAGCATAGTATAACTGAGCAAAGCTGAAATAGTAAACATCTGGTCGATGTTAGTACCTGTTCCAATAATTCCGGTTATTGGCTTAGCTGCTCCAAAGTTTTTGATATAACCACCAAAGAAGCCGCCTCGCCACTTACTGCCATATAAGACATTGGCCCAACTCTGCCAAAGGCGCAAGGGAGCATACTTCTGTTCTCCTGTGACAGGGTTCTTGCTGGTCACGCCATAACCTCCTAATGTATTAGACTGCGTAAAATTTTGATTCAGTATAGTCTTACCTGCAATGGTAAACAAGCCTTTGCGATAGCGCCCATAAAGCTGCAAATTGAAAGCACTTACACGCTCATTGACCTTATAACCTTCATCTGACTGCAGACGAGGACGGATGGAGGCAAAATGGATGACATAACCCACAGTGGAGCCTCCTGTATTATGAATTTCTGCTTTATGGGAGAACTCAGGGATGCCACTATTGCGTAAATATTCACGGCTCTTACCATTTGGTCCTACTGACCCTCCCTGAGCTTGCCAAAGTACTGAAAAGGCGACTAGATATTTAGCAGGATCATTATATTGGATTTTAATTTGCGGCACACGCCCTGTAGGCTGATAAGGAGCGCCCACGTTTAAGCTAATAGTTTCATTGTAGAGCGAATGGCCCATGTCGTGACCTAACTGCCCAATAGAAAGCCACCAATTGTCCCATCTGAACCTCATCACCACATTACGCAAACGAAGTATTCCACCAGAGCCGTTCAATGAGCCACGGAAATCCACATCAATCTGACCTGATGTCTGCACCTTTCCCCATTTTGGTCCTGTCACTTCCACACCCAACATAGTATGGAAATTAAACAGATTGGCGGAACTGGCTCGATTTACATCCTTGCCAGTTACGTCAATCTGCCTATCTTTTGGAAAGAGCATCACGAAACCCTCTGAAGATTCTTGCGCTTGCCGGTTTTGGTAATAGAAATCATTCCTTACCTGCCCATAAAACCTGAACTTACCTCCAATATCTTGTGCATAAAGTGTACTTGTAAGTAAGAAGAATGATGTCAAAAGAACCCCGTGATGTCTCATGCAAGAAGACTAATTATGCTTTCTCGAAATCTTCTTTACCTACACCGCACAAAGGGCATACCCAATCTTCTGGCAAATCTTCAAATGCAGTTCCTGGAGCAACGCCGTTATCTGGGTCACCTTTAGCAGGATCATACTCATATCCGCAAACTGAACAAATGTACTTATCCATAATTCTACAATTTTAATGTTAGTTAATCTAGTTTACTTATTTATCTCATTTTTGCAAAGATAGTAATCTTCTTACTAAAATAAAATTATTTATACATTATTCTTTGCCTGTGTGCCAAGAAATGTGTAATATTGCCGACATGAAAATATTGTTAATAGAAGATGATGATGACTTGCGCGAAATTATCGTGCGTTCATTAGAAAAAGAAAGATACGTGGTGGAAGCTGCTTCCTTTCTGGCCGATGCCCGTGAAAAAGCGTTCGTATATCAATACGACTGCATCCTGTTAGATATCATGCTGCCTGATGGGAGTGGACTGGACCTGCTACGTGAATTATACGAAAAAGGCAAACGCGAGAATGTCATCATCATTTCAGCTAGAGACTCTATCACAGATAAGGTGGAAGGGTTGGATTTGGGCGCAGATGATTATCTTACCAAGCCCTTTCATTTGGCAGAACTTCATGCTAGAATCAAAAGTCTGTTGAGAAGAAATCAACGCGGCGGCGAGCAACAGATCTCTTTAGGCAACGTAACAATCTTGCCAGATAAGTACGAAGTGTTTGTTGGTGATACAAAGGTTGAACTTGCCCGCAAGGAATATGACATCCTTTTTTATCTCATTAATCGTCCTAACAGACTCATTGACAAGACCACGCTGGCAGAAGCCGTATGGGGCGACCATATAGACCAAAGTGATAATTTCGATTTTGTGTACGCCCAAATGAAGAACCTGCGCAAACAACTTGTTTCTGCAGGTGCTAGTATTGAGATTAAGACTGTGTATGGATTTGGATATAAGTTAACTGTGTCATGAAACTGCTACATATTATAAGTATCAGACTTTTGGCTCTCACAGCCCTAGTACTTGCCCTCTGGGCATTCTTCTTTTATCGCAGTATCATGCAAGAAATCAGCAACGAGGCTGATGAAGCCTTGCGTGAATATGCAGAAAGCATCATAATACAAGAAGAGAATGGCGAGGCCTTACCCACGCGTCCTAGCGGTTCCAACAACCAGTTTTATATTAGAGAGGTGACTGAGGAATATGCTATTAGCCATGAAAAGACACGCTTTGAAGACCGTGATATTTATGTTGAAGAAACTAAAGAATATGAGCCAGCACGAGTCTATACATATATTTATAAAGATACAGACAATAAGTGGCAAGAGATAGAAGTCTCTACTCCCCATGTGGATAAAGAAGACTTGCGCAATGTCATTTTTTCATGGCTGGTGTTTTTACTCACTGCCATCATGATAGCTATTGTAGTGGTCAATATATGGGTAGTGCGTTATAGCATGAGGCCACTCCACAATCTGTTAAAATGGTTGGAAAGTTATCGTTTAGGCAAAGAAAATAAACCTTTAGATAATCCTACAAATATATCAGAATTTGTGAAACTCAACGAAACTGTGGCTGAGAGTATGTCTCGCAGTGAACAGCTCTTTGAACAACAGAAGCAATTCATAGGCAATGCCGCACATGAACTTCAGACACCTATAGCTATTTGCCAAAATAGGCTTGAAATGATGTTAGACGATGATACGCTAAAAGAACAACAGATTGAGGAACTGGGCAAGACATTACAGACACTTGGTAACTTGTCACGTTTGAACCGTTCATTGTTGTTGCTGAGTAAGATTGAAAACGGCCAGTTCAACGATACCAAGCGCATTGATCTTTCAGAGCAGCTAACGCAATTGTTAACTGACTATAAGGAAGTATATACCCATAAAAATATAGCCGTAGACATGCAGATAAAAGAGCCTTTTATCGTAAAGATGGATGAATCTTTATCTTCAATTCTGCTATCCAACCTACTGAAAAACGCATATATACACAATATTGATGGTGGAAAAATCAGTATCAATATGAGCAGAAATGAGTTACGCATATCAAACACTGGTTCATACGTGCCGTTAGATGAGAAGAAGGTGTTCAACCGTTTCTATACATCTGGCAAAAAATCATCGACTGGATTAGGTTTATCTATTGTAAAAGCTATTTGCGCCCAATATAACCTGTATATACGTTACCGTTTTGGTGAAGGACGACATCACTTTATAGTTAGAGCATAGAAACAAGGATTAAGAATAAAAATCTTTATTTTAAAATCGCATTTCAGATTCTTTTCAGATTCATTACCGACTTTTGTCATCGAAAACAAATAATGATGACAAATGTTAGAAACAAATGATTATGTTTTGATAGGCTCCAAGATATTGGGAGCCTTGTCTTTGCTCATATTCGGCATGAAGATTATGAGCGAGGCCCTTCAAAAGATGGCAGGACCTCAATTAAGACATGTATTAGGAGCTATGACCACTAATCGGTGGACAGGCTTGCTTACTGGTATGTTTATCACAGTGGCTGTGCAATCATCTTCCGCCACCACCGTCATGACCGTTTCTTTTGTCAACGCGGGACTCCTCACATTGGCACAAGCCATTTCAGTGATTATGGGTGCCAATATAGGCACCACACTCACGGCATGGATCATGTCAGCTGGTTTCTCTATGAACATCACTGATTTCGTATGGCCAGCTTTCCTCGTGGGTATGATGCTGATGATCTACTGGAGAAAATACCGCTACATGGGCGACTTCCTCTTTGGTGTGGCTTTCATGTTCTTCTCGCTTGGTATGTTAAGTGTAGCAGGAAAGGAGATGGACTTAGGCCATAATGAAACGCTCATTAACTTCTTCTCTTCGTTCAACACCAACAGCTATAGCAGCATCATCCTATTTTTATTAATAGGTACTATACTGACCTGTATCGTCCAATCTTCTGCAGCCTTGATGGCCATTACAATGGTGCTCTGTTCAAGTGGCGTTCTGCCCATCTATTTAGGTGTTGCTCTTGTAATGGGCGAAAATATAGGCACCACGATGACTGCCAACTTAGCTGCTATTACTGGAAATACACAGGCTCGAAGAGCAGCCTTGGCACACCTGGTGTTCAACGTCATTGGTGTAATATGGGTACTTGCTGTATTTTACCCGTTTGTAAATCTTGCATGCAGCATCGTAGGTCTTGATCCAACATCTTCATCATATGACGTTACCAAACTTTCATTCTCATTGGCAGCATTCCATACAATGTTTAACATCACCAACACACTGTTACTCATATGGTTTGTGCCACAGATAGAAAAACTTGTATGCTGGATTATCAAGTCACGGCACAGTGAAGAGGAAGAAGAATTCCATTTGAAGTATATCCAAGCAGGCCTGATGAAAACTCCAGAGCTATCTGTGATGGAAGCTCAAAGGGAAATCTTGCTCTTTGCCGAACGAATGCAACGAATGTTCGGTATGGTGTGTGAACTGATAGGAGAGAAAGACGAAGAGAAATCAGTCAAGCTCTACTCACGAATTGAAAAGTATGAGAATATCAGCGACAACATTGAACAAGAGATTGCCAAATACCTAGAGAACGTAAGTAATGCTCACCTGAGCGATGAAACTAAAGCCCAGATCAGGGCAATGATGCGAGAGATTGGAGAGTTGGAAAGTGTGGGTGATGCTTGCTACAACATGGCTAGAGTGATCAAGAGAAAGCAAAACAACAAAGAGCACTTTACGGAAATGCAAAAGCAGCACATCAACGGTATGACTGGATTACTCGACATGGCTTTGAACCAGATGGTGACTGTCATGAAAGAAGGGAAGGGGGCCCTGAATATCAACCGAGTTATCAATCTGGAAAACGAAATAAATAACTATCGCGACTTATTGAAAAACAACAATATCACAGACTTGAATGAACACCGATATAGCTACACACTGGGCAGCATGTACACAGACATCATTAATGAATGTGAGAGATTAGGCGATTATGTGGTAAATGTTGTCGAGGCAAGAATTGGGAAATAAAAGATTAATTATGTATTTTTGTGGCGAATTATTTTCGCTGAAGAAACAACATGACAGAAAATAACCATATATTGACAGGTCTTTCCGACCAAGAGGTAAAACAGAGCCGTGAGGCTCATGGCATCAATGTGCTTACTCCCCCTAAGCGCAAACCCATGTGGATGCTCTATCTGGAGAAA
>Ga0247611_10010340_pt1 | contig 10990 bp, 12 predicted proteins | sample 177DNAGHGhighgp2_FD_192422 | JGI IMG/M metagenome (GOLD analysis project Ga0247611, IMG submission 192422) | Sheep rumen microbial communities from Palmerston North, Manawatu-Wanganui, New Zealand - 1770 DNA GHGhigh gp2 | ecosystem: Host-associated > Mammals > Digestive system > Stomach > Rumen... | reverse complement strand
TCGACAATCTGATGTAATCACCGCTATACGATAGGACCATACTTGAGATTTTGATAACCCAGACCTCGTGTCAGATCTTACTGGGGAACCAAAATTTATGGCTGTAAGGTTTATAAGACCTTCACTTAGCCCCCTTTGGCACCTTATTTTAGTTCTTATGAGCCAGGGTAACTTTGCTACCGTGCGCACGGTATTACCGCATTGCTGCTCGTTTTTTTTTAACACGTTTTTACTTTGGACCTTTGCGCTAAAATTATTAGGTAGTGTTCCCATATACTACTGTTTTTATACTGTATCTGTTAGCACACGACAGCTTTCGTAGTCCGGATACGCTAGAATATTGTGCTTTCCTACCTACAGTATATTTATGCCTACACTATGTGACGGGTCTAAGCTCTACACTTAGTTTGTCAGTTGTATGGCCAACTTACAGAGCTGATAAGAATAATCCTTCCATCCCGTTTTTCGGCATTTGTGAAAACCATTATTGAGCGTTTATCTTTCTCTTTTGGTATCGCAGTTTTCCTCTGCGCATAGCAGTATTGGCTATGGCAGAACACTATTGAGGTCTCTCTCATTAATAGACTATTGCGAACTTGCGGTCTATTGGCGCGACACCTTTTTATACTGGGTCATGTATCCAGTTTGAGTAAGCTTACGTCCTTACTCAGGGCGCTTCTCCATAGGATTTGTTCAGCTAGCAACTGGGAGAATATTAAGTGCAATACCCTATTCAGCACTCCTATGTCGAAAACTTTCAAGGCACAATTTTGAAAAAAGCTCTACCCATTGAGCTAACCGGGCCCTCAGGCCCAGTGGGGATTCGAACCCTCATCTTTAGTTTTACAGACTATATTCAAAATTACATATTTGCTGTGTGTGCCTTTAATAATGGCTGCCGGGGTGGGACTCGAACCCACGACCGAGTGATTAACAGTCACCAGCTACCACCAGCTGAGCTACCCGGCAATATCAAGACGGCTAATTCCTTTTCTTCAATTCCCGCAGGCATCGTTGTCAGAAATTAAAATCACTTTAAAGAGGCAACTTCTTTTGGCGCTATGTATTCTTAAATATAGCTTGATTTATTTTAATAAAAATGTTTTTGCAGTCACGCCGTCTTTTTCATTTCTTACAATATTATTATAACAAAATTTTTTAAAAAAATCAATTAAGAGATTTCTTTTATCCTTTTAATTCAATATAATAACTAACGAAATCTCCCTTTCCAAAACCAGGTGTTGTAGTATTACGAGCAGCCAAAGCATTAAAATCCATATTACGAATAATTTGCTCAGCTTCTATCGTTAAGGGTTTAATAAAGAAAAATTGTTGTTTTTTAGTTCCAGTCATTCTTTCTTTTATATATTCATAATCATCATGCGAAAATAATTGATTATAATCATGATACCCTTGTCTATATGTTGCTATTGTCCAATCTTCATCGACTGTTTTTACCGCTTCTGGAGTGGCATTATATTGCCAAATTTTAAAATCTGTATGACTAATCGGTGGTGATTTTAATAGCCGTTTATTAATACCTGTATCATATTCTGAATGTATTTTTACCCATACTTGAAATACAGTGCGAATACTATAAGGATTTCCATTATCCGTAAAAGATTCTTCTGGTAAATAAAAATAATCTATTAGGACAAAATCCTATGATAATTCTTTTTGAACGCTCCATTTCATAAAAGAAACAGGAACAATAAAAGCAATAATATCAGAATATTGTGCTGCCTAATTAAAGAAATTAATTGCTAATTTAGAGCGTGAACCAAATGGAGGATTACCAATAGTAATCAAATGAGATTGATCTGTTTTCCAAGAAAGAAAATTCTATTCAATTATATTTTCTCCTTCTGGTTTAATATCTAAGGCAATATAGTTTTTTAAATAAGGCAAAAAATTACCACATCCTGCACTAGGTTCTAAAAATATTTTATCTTCAACAGATGGAAATAAATGAATTAAAAAATCATAACATTGTTTAGCCGCCTATGGCTATGTATAAAATTTATCTAAATTAGATGGCATATATTCTCCTTAATCTAAGAAAACTCTAAATGTGGGATTATTTAATCCAGTCCCATTTTGCCAACCAATTTGTACTCGAAGTTTATTATTTAATATCAAACTAAATTCTGCTTCTTGTCCTGGCTTTTTACCTTTTTTTTGTGTTAATGTAATTGGTTGATTTGCGGGTAAATAATCTAATGGATTAATGCAAACTACTTTTTCAGTTTCATAACAAAAAATAGAAATATAATCAGGTTTATATAAACGAGAAAAATCATCATTTTTAGTAATTAAATGCCATGCGAATTGTTCTAATTGAGTCACATTAGCAGGATCACTAAAATAAACAAATAGATCATGGGTAAACTGTTTACGCACTTGAGCATCAAATGGTAAAATAATATCATTATAAATTTGTAATTCTTCTGCTGAACTTTTATTTCTAAGATAAGAGCTATTATCTTGACTAAATGGCGACTTATTATTCATATTAGTGAATTGCGGAAAATATTTTTGCAGAAGAGCAAGATATCCGCTATTTTCCATATATTTATGGAAATCAAAACCATAATGATCAAAATAAGATAGAGTTGAATTATAATAAGTACCCGTACCCGAACTCACATATTTTAATTCAACATGATCTTTATCATCAAAGATAATATCACAATCAGCATTATTTACAGATCTACCAACATAATTGGATGTATGATATTTATAAAATACTAAATCAACCCACATTTGAGCATGGCGATTCATTAATTCCATGTCTTTATCAGTAAATGAATAACCAGTTTGATTAATAATGGCTTGATGATTAATAATACTATCTATTGCTTGTTCCATATACTGAGCAAAATATTGATTATTTCCTCGATTATGTTCAGTATATCCTTCTTTTTGTTTAGATGTTTTTTCTGGTAAAATATATTCAATATGATTATTTTTATATTGATATGGTGAATGATTACTTACCTTAGTAAGAAACCCTTTTTTAGCTAATGATGCTACAGTATTACCATTGGCCTTTATCATCCTAGACGTAAATATTGTATCATCAGGATATAATTGGTTTATTAATTGATAACATGTATATTGTTTTTCACTTAAAATAAAATTATTCATACTTTTTCCATTCTTTAATTTCTATTTTATTTTTTTTAAACCAATCTTGTAAAGGCTTTCTTTCACTACAAGGATTACTTGATGTTTCATATACAATTAATACAATAATAGGTTCTTCTTCAAAGCCTTCTAATTCTTGTATTTTATTTCCAATACGTTCTAATTCATTTAACACATATTGAAAATTTAATGTATCTAAATGCGCTTTGTAATCCTTTAAAAAATTACAAAATTGTGGGTCGTGATTTAAACATTTCGGCCCACAATCACATTGATAATCCGGCGACATTAAAAATATGCTTGCTCGGATACCATTATAGATACCTCGTTTATCTTTAAAAATATAATTATAATCACCAGTAAAATCGTGAAACCAGGCTGGGTCCCATTTTGCTGTACTGACAGGAATCATATTTTGAGAAAAATAACGTATCTAATAAAAGTACGATGTATATATCTTCATATAATTAGAAAAAACAGTTATAAATTTTAACTGTGATTGACCAAAAAACTATGACGCTTTAAAGGGGGAAAAGCGTCATAGAAAGAGGGAAACGCTACTTTTCAGTAGCTGGTGCGCGAGGCGGGATTTGAACCCGCAAGCTTTCGCCGACAGATTTTAAGTCTGTTGTGTATGCCGTTCCACCACTCGCGCAAATTCTAGACACATTATATAATCACCAGGTAAGACCTAATATTATGTAAAATTGCTGTTCGTGCCTTATAAAATTTTGTCCAGTTGGCGGCCCCGCTGGGATTCGAACCCAGATCTTTCGCCTCAGAAGCTGGGGTTTTAGAGACCCCCGTGTTCACCATTACACTACGGGGCTCCAAGGAGAGGATGAGGGCATTTCCTCACCCTCTCTTTATATATTATACCAAAAAATTTGAAAACAATCAAATTTCCGCCTTCTCACGCATAACCTGATCCAACTCATTACCAGCATCAATGACCGCATTACTGGCATCATAGAAATACTGCCTATACTTATTCAGTTCCTTATCAGCACGCTCAAAATCCGCTATCGCGTGAAAAACCTTATCAGTGGCCCGCTCACGCCGCTTCAATGCGACCTTATAATTACAACGAGCTGCGGCAAGACGCTTACCATATTCAAAATCAAATTCATCACCATCAGCGCATACAGCCACGCCACGAACAGTGCGGCCTGCATATGTCGTCACGGCAATAACACGATTACCATGCTGGAAAAAGTGATATCCTTCAATCGGGAAACGCTTCATAATATCCTCCTTACTTCTGATTCTGGTTCTGATTCTGCATCATCATAAACAACGGCAACATATTATTATTGTTGTCCTTCATCAGACAATACATCATCATAGGATTAGACATATCCAGCTTCATATTCTGAGACATCAGCATCATCAAAGCCAGATTATCATTAGTATCATCCATCATCATCAAAGGCAACATATTACCAAAGGGCTGGTCTGCCGTAGGCTGAATTCCACCAGTCATATCCAGCAAAGATACTACCTTTACCACAAAGTTAAAACCAAAAATGTTGGTAATCGGCAGAATAGTTTTTGCCTCACCAGCAGCCGCATCAACAACATGAATACCGCCTTCAATACTGGTTACAAACATAGGATAACGGTTATGAATCACAACATCCCCAACCGCGACCTTATCGAGAGCCACAGGCATCTTATACAAAAACTTTCGTCCATCAAAGTTGAAATCATCAACATCAACAACCTGGTTTGTATCCTTGTTATATGATACCCAGGAGCCATTAGTGTTCTTTACCGCAAGACCATAAGGGCTCATGCGGACATTATTATCGGTACAAGGACCAAAATCCAAATTCTTTAGCGTCATTTTCTTCTCCTTTTTTTGATATGGACATTCTGATTTCTTACAATATTCATTAGTATTAATACCATTTATGATAACATCTGATATTGTATTCCAACTGCCCGAATTAACAGCATAATATGGACTTGTAGTTGTTGTATAGGCATCTGCATAATATGGAGTTGTAACTGTGGAATATGTATCCTACATCTATTCTGCCTCCTTTATTGTAGTAGTTAATTTATCTAAATCAATGCTACAAAGACCGGCCATCTCAGCTATTTTATCTAATGCCGCAGACAGTTCACTCATCTTCTATCTCCTGGCATCGGCAACGCGTTAATACGGTTTGCTTTGTATGCTGATATTTTTTATGCTCTTTAACAGTGCCTTTAACTATATATGTAGCACCTACTGTAAGAGCTTTAGCAGTAGTAGTCCATACATATACATTCTGATCAGTATCAGTCATAATATGCATTATAGACTGGCCATAAAAACCATTAAGAGGAATTGCGGATTTTACTACCAGGATTTTTTCAATTTTTTCACCAATTTGACCAACATATTCTGACGGGCTCTCCTCATAGAGCAATTCCTCAATGGCTTCCTTAATTGCATCTTCTGATTTCAATGTATCGCCATCGCCAACCAATGCCCAATCAAGACGGATAGGGGTAAGATTAGCCGGTAAAACATCAGGCACAGGGGCAAAAGAACCAAAACTCCAACCCCAAAACTTAGTATAACGAGCACCATGCTCTTTAAACCAGTCTTTATAATCATAAGTATCACCTTTAAAAATAGTGATATACCCATTCTCAAAACCAAGAGTATCCTTCTGGCTTTTATAAAATGGGTCATTGGAGTGGTTACTGATAGAGGTATCATTAGGATACATCCGCTTATATTCAGCCTCAGTATACCAACGCACTTCGCGCAAGCTTCCAGTATTCGTTTTTACCTTAACATAAGAACGATTGCTTCTCTCGTAAGGTTCGCCAACAATCTCATATTTCTGGAAACTTTTAGCAACCATTTTTTACTCCTTCTCTTATTTTCTATAAATATTATATCATATAATTTTTAAAAAATCAAATTATAGTCCAAATTCCGCAATTAATTTTCTCACATTATCAAGTTCTTTCTCATCCATCTTAGCTGGCTCAAATGTATCTACTTGAGTAGTGATGTTATTAAAATCCATGCCGACATCCTGCGCGGCCCCAAGCGGAGTTTTTGGGCAAGTTAGACCAATAGCAATCTGAACTTTTTCAGTGCCATCCATCGCCCATACATAAACTTTACCATCTGATACGCCGACAAAATCTGCGCCAAATGCTTCCTTAATTTTATCAATTACAACGATCTTTGCGACCGCACCTTTTACTGCCATTATTCTTCCTCCTCATAGCAATTAGGGCAGACATACTCCCCAGTTTCTTCATTCAATATAGCATCTTCTACACGACATAGCTCACCGCACTTAGCGCAAGTAACAGCACTATCAGCTATACAGTCATTACACCACCATTCTTCGCTAATAAGCCAAGCTCCTTCGTTTTCTGTGAAATGACTACGCCCACAGCATTCACAAGTGTATGGCTTCAAAGATTCACAGCTTTCACAATCCCAGCCTTCACCGCGATATAAGTCATGCTTCCCGCAAATAGGACAAGTTACGAACCCAAGGCCTGTTGAGATCTGCGCACGCTGATATGCGCTATGTGGTGAATGTATAGAATGTCCTAAAAGATAATACGGTTCTGTATAACAACTACTATATAAAACATCATCAAAGAATGTATGTGTTGTCGATGATGTATCATGATATAGCATCTCTAATGGATATATACTAGCATTATCTTCATCATATAAATGATGATGTCTAACTATAAGTTGTGTATCTTCTTGCGTAATCGTCAAAGGCTGCGGCAAATAGTAATTAGACCATTTAGATATATAGATATTTAATGGGAAAAATTTCATAAAACAAGTTCGCAACTTATCCCAGATAGTATCAATATTAAATGGATATTGCCGGCCAGCAAATACAGTACATCCATCTTCTGATGAAAAAAGCAGCATACGCCACTTTTTGTTATTCCATTTTATACCTTCGGGGAAGTTATGAAGCTGAACTTGCGTGTTATCATCGATATAGCAAACAAGAGTATGCTTATCCATCATATATTCTATATTGCCAGCCGCATAATCGCCATCTAGTGCGTGGCAAGACCGCCAACCATAATTATTTTCACTTGCTGATAAATAATCCAGCGGATCTACTGAGATATGAAGATAGCCAGTAAATTTAGCTTGGCTAATAAGAACATTCATTAAATCTTGAATCTTATTAAGTTCTTCTTTCTCTTGGAAAAAATACTTAAAAGCTCTCAATAATTTCATCCCAGCGGGAATTTTTATTCCATCTGGACAAGAATATTCTGTTGCCACAAGGTTTTCAATAGCACTTGTATCTTGTGCTATAATAAAATTTTGAAACTCTTTAAAAGAATAAGTGTAATTATAATGATAACTACGAACTTCGCGCAAAAATTGCTCAATGCGAATTCTCTTATCATCATCGCTCATTTCAATATAAATAGGTTCAGGATAAGTATAAATGGTGTTATTATCAAATCGTCTGCGCCATTTAATTTTATTACTCTCCCAGTAATCCAAGTATTCTTGAATGACTTCTTTTTTTACTTCGTGCTGGACTGCGTGGGCAAGTATTGCTGAGATACTACTGATGTAATCGTCTTGTTCCATCCTTCATAACCTTTCTGTGTTGCGATATATTTAAACTTTTGTTCCGGCGGTGCTGATAGCATTGCAACTACTTTATAATAAGTTTCATTTGCCCAATCAACATGCCAATGTTCGCCTTCTGTATGTTCATCTAAATAGCCTACTGATAGATTTACACCAGCCACACCCATATATGGCATTAAAATAGAAATATCAGAGAATGTGCCAAATGATGGAGCAAAACCAAAAGAAGAAATATAATCTGAGAATTCCTGATTATCACAGGAATAAAAAACACAATCATCAAATCCCATGCGGTCTAGCTCAATCATATATCGAATATCTACATTCGGCCGCTTATGAGAAAATACAAAATCTATTGCTCCAAGCCCACCAATTTCTTCATCGTGAGTAAATAGCACATGTGGATGATACCCAGCTTCTAAAATTTTAAGAATCAGAATGATTCCAGCACGGTCATCAGTGCCAAGACCATCTGGCGACCACATTACTTTATGTCGTTGGTCATAATAGATTTCCATTTCTTTACGAGTAGAATCAGGAAATACTGTATCCATATGCGCGACTAAGAGAATAGGAATATCCCCCTGCGCGAATATAAATGATGGTTCATTTATAACTGCTTCGGGATACATTTCTTCCAGCCGTGATACTACATATTTATGTAGTTCTGCTTGAGTTTTACGCAAGATTCCATAAACTGGGACCATTTTTTATTTCTCCTATACTTTATATAATTATTATATCATATAAAATAAAAAAAATCAAATGGGAGTTCTCACTCACCATTTGATTTATCCATTAAATCCTTGACTTTTCGCATCGTTTCAATCTTGGCAAAATCGGCTATTAAATAGCAAAATTTACACGGCCTACCTTGCTGGCATCGTTGCCCGCAATTAGCACGACGTTCTCCAAAGTTAGGCGGTAAAGCTCGGTTTAGAATCTTATCATCATGGATAGAAGGAACGATGTAAGATAGCTCCCCTGACCATTCTCCTTGGGTATATATACGCCATAGGGCTTGTTCTTGGGTAATATTGTTAGAATCAAATTCAACTACTTGTATCGCATTAGTGAAAAACTCACTATTCATATCTTCTGGACGGAACCAGCCTCCAACAAGTCCATTACTATTAGGGTCATCAGGGTTAATGGCACCAGAAGAATTAACATAAACACGAAGTTCTATTTCGTAATGTTCCAAATCTTTTAAGTGATGGGTTAAAGGTGGGGCGATTCGGGCAGCACAAATACCTAATGTAAGGTAGTAGTTTAGTGTATAGAAATCACGAATAGGAAAAGCAAAGAAATACTTGGTAATTCCATAACGCTGACATTCAATAATTTGGGATGGAGAAATAATAGCAACTTGACAAGCAGGGCAAGCTTTGTAAGCTATGGATAACTCATTCCAATCTATTTGCTGTTGGTCTAGCGTAATGACAACACGAACCTAGCCTTCACGCAAATGAAGGAGTTCAGATACATAATGAAGTTTTGAATAAGGAATATTTACTTCATCAGCTTTGAGAAGATATTCCTTGTTTTGGCTTCCTGATAAACAATAAATCATATTCACACCTCTTTATATTATAAGTATAACATAAATTTTTGAAAGTGTCAATATGTGGAGGGGAAATCACGCGAACCAGGTCAGTCCGCTCGGCAAAAGTAGAAATTCCGATTGGCTTGACCTGGTTCGCGCGATTTCAAACTATCTTACGCCAGAGCGTAGACAGTGATTCTCTTTTTCTTGCCATCAGCATCATCGGCAGTAGCCTCAGCCTTCTGGGCAATGCCAGCTTTAATCAACTGAGTCAAGCGATAACCAACCTTACCGACGGTAGCATCAGCCACGGTCTCCTGAACCTTGGCAGTAATATCTTCGCGGGAAGCGAAGTCAGCGGTCAGAGCAGCCTGAACAACGGTCTGAAGCTCGTCGCCAGCCTCACGCTTAGCAGCCGCGCGTTCCTTGGCCTTATCAGCCTTATGGTCGAGAGATGCGAGTTCCTTGGTGCAGAACTCAACGAGAGTGTCGTGGTCCAGAGTGCCATCCAGCAGAGCAGTAAAGATTTCCTTGCGGGTCATTGTTTTTTACCTCTTTCTTAATTTTTTTGTTAGGATTTTGTTTCTTTCTTTATCTTACATATATATTATACTAAAATTTTTTAAAAAAATCAAATGGTTTAATCCTTAAAATAGTGTGTCAGATCATTAAGATCCAATCCAATAGACACATCTTTTCTATCTGATTTGCTACGGTTGAGCGAATCAATATAGTTATCATCCAACGGGACTGCATTCATATCATCAATAGCAGCACCAATAGTCACATAAGGGCCATGACACAAAAACATATCTAATCCTCGTGATGTTAAATCATTAGGAAACACAATATTCTGCATAGTAATACTCATACTTTCCCAACGATTACGACGCAAATTAGAGACAGGAGCCACGCAGGTTTGGATATCATTAGGATGCGTAAAAATCCGTTTCAAATCATAGCTATCATAAGTGCCACATATACTTACATAAATAGGTTCGGGCAAAACCTGATAAGCATTTTTAGATTTATCTACTCCAACAGCAAGATAAATCTTCTTCATATTTTCATTCCAGTCCCACTCACCATTAATATCATCCTGGAAAATTTCATTATCATAGCAATCATCACAAAGATACGTATCAAGTCCTTCAACCCAGGTGACATGACTTACATACTCACCGCAACAATCACAACAGGTGCGGCACTCAGCACTAGAACACTGACTACAATAAACCAGATTTTGCGGACCATCATCACCATTACCATCATCATCGGTAATTTCATTACCGCACCACATACATTCACTAACGCCAGATGCCGCAATATAATACTGATAATAGCCAGTATGATCATCTGTATACTTAGCTACCTCTGCCATCTCATCTAGATTAGCTAATACACGATGTTCTCTTAAAGTGCCAATATCATCATACATATAGCCCCAGCGCGCATTAATATACATCAGCTTATCATTAAAGACAACCTCATTATGATGCTGATCAAACAGAGCGCCATCATTTTCGCTAATCGTGCCGTCAAAAGGATATTCTACTCCCCAGTTGGTCTTAGCTAAGTCTTTCAGCCAAGTCAATACAGCATCTACGGCCTTGTCATACTGATATGGATATCCCTTAACAGCAACAATAGTTTCTGGCGTAACCAAAAACAACTGTCGCCAAGATTTATTGGTCCAA
>Ga0247611_10010339_pt1 | contig 10992 bp, 12 predicted proteins | sample 177DNAGHGhighgp2_FD_192422 | JGI IMG/M metagenome (GOLD analysis project Ga0247611, IMG submission 192422) | Sheep rumen microbial communities from Palmerston North, Manawatu-Wanganui, New Zealand - 1770 DNA GHGhigh gp2 | ecosystem: Host-associated > Mammals > Digestive system > Stomach > Rumen... | reverse complement strand
CTTTGCACTTGTTAGAGCCGAAGACATTAAAGTTATATCTTCACCTGAATTGGGATGGCATAAAGTTTCGGATTTACCGCCATTAGCGTTTGACCATAAGGAAATTATCCAATATTCAATGAAGAGAACTCGTGAAAGATTGGAAATCTGTCCGGTAGCTTACCAATTGCTAAATGAAAAGTTTACACTGACTGAAATGCAAAAATCTTATGAATTGATTATGGGCAAGAAGTTAGATAAACGTAATTTCAGAAAGAAGGCTCTTGCTACAGAAGGACTGATAGAATTGAACGAATTTACGAAATCTTCATCAAAACGCCCTGCCAGATTGTACACGTTTGAAAGTATAAAACTGAATTCAAAACGTGCACATTTCATTTCTAAGAAAAAGGAGAAAAAATTATAATGTTAAAGTTTGTTTGGGCATTACAGGTAATATCAGCGTTACTGGTTACTGTATTAATTCTTTTACATTCCCCAAAAGGCGATGGAATTGCCGGCATTGGCGGAGCATCTCAGTTATTTACATCACAGAAAAGTGCTGAAAAGGGTTTAAATAAGCTCACCGGCATTATCGCAGCAATATTTATTGTTTGCACTTTCCTGCTTGGGTTTGGTATAGTTAAGTAGTATGAACATACTCGTAACGGGTGCCTCAAGAGGAATAGGCAGGGTAATAGCAGAGGAATTAAAATCTGTCGGCAGCATATATGTTACAGGTCGAAACGAAGAAAGATTAAAAACGATTTCGGCAGAGGCTTTATGTGTGTGTGATTTAGCTCAAGATACTAATGTTCTTAAAGATTTTATTTGCAATAACAGAATTGATGTACTTATTAACAATGCAGGTGAATATATTTATTCGTCAATTGACGAAATTTCCGATATTGATATTGAACGTATATACAAAACAAATTTAATAAGTCCAACTGAACTTATATCTGCGGCTATACCACACATGAAAGAAAACAAGTGGGGCAGGATTATAAATATAGGTTCAATTTCAGGTGTAATGGGAGAGGCAAATGCTTCAATTTATTCTGCGTCAAAGGCAGGATTATTAGGACTAACAAAAGCACTTGCGTTAGAGCTTGCAGAATATAACATAACAGTCAATACGATTAATCCGGGTTGGGTTGATACCGACTTAGGAAACTCCTCTATAAATGACAGTGAGTTTTCAAAGGATGAAATTCTGGAATGCATACCGCAAAGAAGATTTGTAGAACCTGTTGAAATTGCAGGACTTATAAAATATTTAATTTCAGATAATGCTAAAGGCTTAACCGGACAAGGTATAAATGTATGTGCAGGATTAAGTGTAGGCATATAAGTTGTAAGAAAAATTGGTTTATGATAATCTTTATACAGTAGTGAGGTTTATATGATAAAAAAAATAATATTTTCTGTTATAGGTTTATTGGTTATTTTGGGACTTTTATTTGCTGTCTACAAGCACATAGAGCTAAATAAAGAAATTGAAACGGTAAGTGCATCAGTAATCAATGAAAATGAAGAAATAATAGCAGCTGACAACGGTATTATTAAAGAACTAAAGTTTAAAAATTTTGATAAAGTTCAAGAAGGTGATATTATTGCTGAAATTGATATAACAAATCAGCCTGAAACAAATTGTATAAATCAAGAAGAAATTTCATCTGCGGATCAAAAGGCAGTAAAAGAATATGAAAATGCTGCGATTATGTACAAGGACGGAGTTATTAGCAAAGAAGAGTATGACAACTCACTTAAACAATATAAAACCGAAACAGCAAATAACAATGCTAAATGCAAGCCTGCAAATGAAATTATTAAATCAATACATGCGAATGCAAATGGGGTAATTTTGTATGCTGACTTAAAAGAAGGAGATACTGTAAAATATGATAGCAGCATAGGAATTGTTAATCCGGAGAATGCAGCTGTTAAGGCTTATTTTTCTCCTAAATATAAAAATAGGATAAAAGTTGGCGATAAAGCCAAAATTTCCATAGTTAAATATCCTGAAAAAATATATAGCGGAGAAGTTGTATCTAAGGACAAAATTGATATTAACGGGCAAGCCATTATTATAAGAGTTAATGAGGATACTAAAGATTTAAATATTAAAAATGGTGATGGTGCGATAGTTACATTACTAAAAAAATAATAATTACTTCACCATCTCTCTTAACTTTTTCAGTTGATCTCTGATTTCAGCCGCACGTTCAAAATCGAGGATTTTGGCAGCTTTATGCATGTCTTTTTCAAGTTTATCTATAAGTTTTGGTAAATCTTTCTTATCAACACCCATATCAACCATTTCTTCCGCAACAATATCTTCCAAGTCACGGTAACTTGCAACAAGTGATAATAAATTGTTTTCAATAGGTTTTTTAATAGTCTTAGGAACGATTCCGTATTTTTTATTATGCTCGATTTGAATGCTGCGGCGTCGTTCGGTTTCATCTATAGCATTTCTCATGGAATCCGTAACCTTATCTGCATACATAATTACCTCTCCGCATGAATTTCTTGCAGCACGCCCAATCGTCTGAATTAAGCTGGTTTCTGATCTTAAAAATCCTTCCTTATCTGCATCCATAATCACAACAAGGGAAACTTCCGGAATATCCAATCCCTCTCTTAAAAGATTTACACCTATAAGAACATCAAACTCACCAAGTCGCAAATCTCTTAAAATCTCTACACGTTCTAAAGACTGAATACCACTATGTAAATATCTTACTTTTATCCCTTCCTGAATAAAGAAATCCGTTAAATCTTCAGCCATACGCTTTGTTAAGGTGGTAATCAATACTCTTTCATTTTTATCGGTACGTTTTTTAATTTCGGCTTTCAAATCATTAATTTGCGTAGCAATAGGTCTGACAGATATTTTTGGATCTACAAGTCCTGTCGGTCGAATAATCTGCTCAACCAATTTGGAGGAAGTTTCTTTTTCAAAATCACCCGGAGTAGCTGAAATATAAATTTTCTGATGAACCCTATCAAAGAATTCATTATTCCTTAACGGTCTGTTATCCTTAGCACACGGAAGTCTAAAACCATATTGTATAAGAACATCTTTTCTTGCCGCATCACCATGAGCCATACCCTTTAGCTGTGGAAGCGTAACGTGAGATTCATCTATAACAGTCAGAAAATCTCCCTGAAAATAATCCAATAAAGTCGCCGGAGGGGAACCGGGTGCCCTGCGTTCTATAATTCTTGAATAATTTTCAATCCCTGAGCAATAGCCCATTTCTTTAATCATTTCTATATCATATTTTACTCGTTGTTCAAGTCTTTGTGCTTCTATAAGTTTATTTTCATTTCTTAATTCGACAAGCCTGTGCTGTAATTCTTCTCTGATTAAAGAAATTGTTTCTTCCTGATTTTCATCATAAGACAGATAATGAACGGCAGGATAAATTACAACGCTGTTAGGAGTATCCAAAACTTCACCCGTTACATTATCAATTCTAACGATTTTTTCAATCTCATCTCCAAAGAAATATATTCTTGTAATAATTTTTTCATAGGCAGGCATAATTTCAACAACATCACCTTTTGCCCTAAATGTTGAACGTTCAAGCACTAAATCATTTCTCTTGTACTGAACCGAAATTAGGTGACGCAATAAAACATCCCTTTCTACTTCATCCCCGGTTTTTAATTCTACAGAACCTCTAAAATAATTTTCAGGTAATCCTAACCCATAAATACAACTGACAGAAGCAACTATAATAACGTCATTACGCTCATATAGGCTTCTGGTTGTATTATGTCTTAATCTGTCGATTTCTTCATTAATTGAAGCTGATTTTTCTATATAAGTGTCAGTACGGGGAATATATGCCTCAGGTTGATAATAGTCATAATAACTTATAAAATATTCAACCGCATTATCAGGGAACAGTTCTTTAAACTCATTGTATAGCTGAGCTGCCAATGTTTTATTATGAGCAATTATTAAAGTCGGTTTCTGCACCTTTTCTATTACATTTGCAATAGTAAAAGTTTTACCCGAGCCTGTAATACCCAACAAAGTTTGAGCATCACAGCCCTCATTTAATCCTTCTACAAGCTCCTTTATTGCTTTAGGCTGATCTCCAGCAGGTGAATATTTAGAACTGATTTTAAACGGTTTGTATTCCATAACTATATATTAGCATGAATTAATAATAATAAAATATCAAAGCAACCAAATATATATTAAGAAAAGTGTATTTTTTACACGCGAATTTGATTTTATATGATTTCTATTGTAGACTACATTAAAGAGTAAATGCCGGGTCGGAATTAAAAACCTTACCGGCTGGTAGAAATTAAAATTAAGGAGAAGGAAAATGACACCAAGAAACTTTTTATTTACTTCGGAATCTGTTACCGAAGGACACCCCGACAAAGTATGCGATCAGATTTCTGACGCTATTTTAGACGAATTTTTGACAAAATATCCGCAGTCAAGAGTAGCGGCAGAAACAACCGTTACAACAGGCATGGCTTTGGTTTGCGGAGAGATAACATCAGATTGTTATGTTGACATTCCGGCTGTTGTAAGAAATACCATTAAGAATATCGGATATACCGGTTCACACGGCGGCGGATTTGATGCTGATACATGTGCAGTACTAACAAGTATTGATGAACAATCTTGCGATATTGCAGGTGGTGTAAATAAAGCATTCGAATCAAGAAATGATAATGCTGACACATCAACATCTGAAACAGCAAATATAGGTGCAGGAGATCAGGGTATTATGTTTGGTTATGCTTGTAACGAAACTCCTGAATTAATGCCGTTACCTATTAGTCTTGCTCACAAATTGTCATACAGATTAGCTCAGGTTAGAAAACAAGGGATTTTGCCTTATTTAAGACCTGACGGGAAATCTCAGGTTACGGTTGAGTATGTTGATGGTAAACCATCAAATATAAATACTGTTTTAATATCAACTCAACATGATCCTGAAATTAATGGCATAAGTGATAATTCAAAAGTTCAGGAAATAATTAAAAATGATGTAAAAAAATATGTTATTGACTGGGTATTTGAAAACGAATCACCTATAGGCTTATCAAAAGATACTAAAATTCTTGTTAATCCGTCAGGCAGATTTGTTGTTGGCGGACCTCAAGGAGATGCAGGCTTAACGGGACGTAAAATTATTGTTGATACTTATGGCGGATATTCTCGCCACGGCGGCGGAGCTTTCTCCGGAAAAGATCCGACGAAAGTTGACCGTTCAGCCGCTTATGCTTCAAGATATGTTGCTAAGAATATCGTTGCTGCCGGTTTAGCTGATAAATGTGAAATTGAATTGGCATACGCTATCGGTGTTGCAGAGCCTGTATCAATTATGGTTGATACATTCGGAACAGGTAAAGTTTCAGATGATGAGATTTCAGCACTTGTTTCTAAAAACTTTGATCTTAGACCGGCTGCTATTATCAGTCAATTTGATTTGAGAGGATTGCCTGCGAAGAATGGCGGTAAATTCTATCAATTGCTTGCTGCATACGGTCACATGGGCAGAACTGATATCAATGTTCCTTGGGAACAGACTGATAAAGCTGAAAGCTTAAAATCACAAGCTTTAAGCGGTTGCACTTGTGCCTAATAACTTGAAAAATAGTATTATAAAGTAGAATGGATTATCATAAAAGATAATCCATTTTATTTTATGGTAAAATATAGCTACAAGGAGTGTATATCATGGGACAAACAATTGCAGAAAAAATTATATCAGAACACGCAGGACACGAGGTTAAGCCGGGAGAACTTGTAATAGCAAATGTTGACGTTGCGGCAGTTCAAGACGGAACAGGACCTTTAACTGTTCAAGAATTTAAAAAACTTGGGGTAAACAAATTACATAACCCTGAAAGAAGCATCTTATTTATTGATCACGCTTCACCTAGCCCAAGAAAAGAATTATCAAATACACATAAGGTTCTAAGAGAATTTTCAAAAGAATATGGAGCCGTACTTTCTGATATAGGTGCAGGAGTTTGTCACCAAAGATTAGTTGAAACATTTGTTAATCCGGGAGAAATTTTGGTAGGTGCCGATTCTCACACCTGTACGTCAGGAGCATTAGGAGCCTTCGCAACAGGCATGGGTTCAACAGATATAGCAGTTGCAATGGCATTGGGCAAAACATGGTTAAAAGTCCCTGCTACATTCAAAATCGAAGTGACCGGCGAGTTTAAGGAAGGAATTTGCTCTAAAGATTTAATGTTGTACCTGATAGGACTTATCGGTGCAGACGGAGCTACATACAAGGCTCTTGAATTCTGTGGGGATACCATTGAAAATATGTGCATGTCCGAAAGATTTACCTTAGCCAATATGGCAGTTGAGGCAGGTGCAAAAGCAGGATTATTTGCCACAGATGAAAAAACAAAGGCATTTTTAAAAGAACATGGAAGAGAAGATAAGTTCCGTTTAATTACACCTGATGAAGACGCGATATATGAAAGAGTAATTAAAATTTACGCTGAGGATATTCCACACACAGTATCCTGCCCGCATACCGTAGATAATACAAAAACTGTTGAACAGCTAAAGGACGTAAAGGTTGATCAGGTTTATGTAGGAACTTGCACGAACGGCAGAATTGAAGATTTAAGAGTGGTTGCAAATATTCTTAAAGACAAAAAGATTAATCCTGACGTTAGAATGCTTATATGTCCGGCATCAAAAGATGTTTACCTGAAAGCATTAGATGAGGGATTAATAAAAATCTTTGTTGAAGCTAATGCAACAATACTTCCACCTGGATGCGGACCTTGTGTTGGAGTACATGCTGGAACTCTTGCTGACGGAGAAGTTTGTCTGGCAACTCAAAATCGAAACTTCCAAGGCAGAATGGGAAATACTGAAGGGCAAATTTACCTTGCATCGCCTTATGTTGCGGCTTACACCGCACTTAAAGGTTATATTTGTGCCGAATAGTTGTTCAAATTGTCACAGAAATAATTATATCCGCAATTTTACCAATATAGTTGAATAAATAAATACAAAAACTTCTTATCATATAGATAAGGAGTTTTTGTTATGAGTTCACAAAAGATTCAATATAAAAAATTGAATATTGAAAAACTTATTGAACTTGCACAACAGGACGACTTGAAAGCACTTGAAGAATTAATAAAAATAGAACAAAAAAATGTATTTGCGACATTTGCTTACCTTAGTAACAAAAAGGAGGATGTATCAGACTTAACGCAAGAGGCACTTTTGAGAATTGCCAAAAACATAAAAACATTAAAAAATCCTAAGAATTTTAAAAGCTGGGCAAACCAGATAGTAACACATCTCTATTATGACGAATTAAGAAAAAATTTAAGGAAACCAAATACGATATCCATTGATTCAGAAACAGAAGAAAACGGAGATTTAATGCTAAAAAATTTACTACAGGATAAAAAATGCAAACCAAACGAAAAATGCTTGTCGCTTGAAATTGAAGAAATAATAAGAGCAGGGATAAACAGCCTGCCTGAGCCATTTAAAATAGTCATTGTACTAAGGGAATTACAGGGATTAAGTTATGAAGAAATTGCAAACACAACGAAATCAAGTCTGGGGACTGTTAAATCCAGAATTGCAAGAGCCAGAACTAAATTACAACAAAGTTTAAAGAATTATATATAAGGAGTACTTATGAAAGATCCAAACTGTGAACAAGTTGAAACACTGCTACAATTTTATATAGAAGGAAGTCTTAGCAAGCAGCTTTCTAATGCAATTGAATTCCATCTGAATATATGCAGTGAATGCAGAAATAAATATCGTCAAATGGCATTAGCTAATAACGTTAACAAGTCTGATATAAAGCAATATGAAGCCGAAAACGGGGAACTTAAAAATTCAGAATTGGATCATTTTACAAAAAATTTATCCGCATATATAGACAATGAATTAGGCGACAACGACAATTTTCGCATTAGAAAAATTGCAATAATTAATCAAGAAGCAAGAAAGGAACTGCAGGACATTCTTGCTTTTAGGCAAATATTGCAGGACTCATTTAATAAAACAAAAAGTAAATTAAAAAAAGATTATTCTGAAGATACAATAAACAATTTGGCATTTGAAGGGAAAAGGCAGTACTCATCAAAAATATACTATTTATTTTTATCAGCTTTATCAATTACAACAGTAATTATCATAACTTTAATATTCGGAATTAACTAAAAAAAAAGAACCGCTTAATAGCGGTTCTTTTATATTTATTATAAGATTACTTTTTGTTTCCGTAACGTTTATTAAATCTTTCAACTCTACCTTCAGAGTCAAGGATTTTTTGTTGACCGGTATAGAACGGATGGCATTTGTTACAAATTTCAACCGTAATACCGTCTGTTACAGAACCTGTTTCAATTTCGTTTCCACAAACGCACTTAATAACAGTCTTCTTGTAATCAGGATGTATTCCGTCTTTCATGTTTTACCTCTTTCTTTTCTCAAGATTCCAAACTTGATTAACAATTATTTCGACCTTTTAAATGATACTACGCTAAAAAATATTACGCAAGTTATTTTCTAAAATTAGATTTTATAATATCTGAAACCCACGGAATATAAGAATACAATCCCATAAAGGCAAAAACAGCTAAATATAAGATTGTACCGTATATCAGACACTGCATTATTGAATAACCAACAATAAAAGGCATATTAAATAAATATACAAGTTGTCTTATAAGACGATTTAACAACGGAATATAACTTAAAAATCCAACAATGTGCCAAAATATAAAGTTAAAGATTACATAAAGTAAACTTAAAAATACAGACTGCATAATATGGTACAAAGTAAATCTAGGCGGGAATTTACCTCTTACTGCTGAAATTATAAGCCACACAACTCCCACAATACCGGCGGAAAGGTATGTTAGACCTGATACTATTCTATCTGCTAATTTAGGGGTATTATCCATTACTAAACAGCCTCTCCGGAACGTTTCTTATCAATGTATTCATCAATTACCAAACTATACACTAATTTGTGTTCATCATTTTCAGGTTCTATATTAATTGCAGCTCTATACGCAGCAATTGCCTTTTCTATATCACCCTGTAAGTAATGCCCATTACCAAGCAACAGATATGTCTTTGCATCATTCGGTGCAAAATGCAGTATATTTTTATACACATCAACAGCTTTATTAACTTCGCCTAAATTAGCGTACAAATTAGCCAATAACTGATAAGCATTTACAGTCTTAGGCTCAAGTTCAATGGCTTTATTATAATATTCTATTGCTCTGTCATATTCTCCAAATTCAGACATTGAAATTGCATAGCAAATATATGCTCTGTAATTGCTGCCTTCCATTTCAATAGCTTTTTCAAAATATGAATATGCCTCATCTCTGTTTTTCATTAGCGTTAATGTATTACCTATACATATAGCAACAGTCTTATTATCAATATTTAATGCATACACACGCTTATATAAGTCAAGTGCAGTTTCATAATCATATAACTTAAAACAAACATTACCCATATCAACAAGTGCTGTAACATTATTAGGATCAAGAGATAATGCTTTTTCATAGTAAGCTTTTGATTCTATAAATTCATCATTATCCTGATATAAAAGTGCTATTGCATTGTAAATTTCAGGATTTTTGGAATTTAAATCTATTGCCCTGTTATAATAAAATAAAGCTTTAGGAAAATTCTTCCACTCAGCAAAAACATTTCCTATATTATAATATATTAAATAATTTTTAGGATTAATGTCTAATGCACGATTGTAATATGATAAAGATTTTCTGAAATCTTTTTCGTAATACCACATAGTACCCATACCAACAAGAGCCTGAACATCTTTCGGATCAATGGCAAGAATGCTTTCAAGAACTGAAATAACCTTATCATAATTCTGCTCTTCCATATATAATCTTGACAACAAGTGGTAATGTTCAAGGTTATTCGGCTCTTTTGCCATTAGCATTAAAGTATTACTGATTTGTTTCTCTAAATCTTGATTTTCCATAATATATTCTCTCTCTATTATTAATCTGCATATATTGTATAATCTTTTGAAAGTTCTTTCCATTCAGTTTCTGATATACAAAACGCATGATTCCAGAACTTTTCAATAGCATAAGTTTCTCTTTCGTCACGGTGTAGAACATGAACTACAACATCACCATAGTCAAGCAAATTCCACCTGTTTTTTGCATCATTTTCCATCCTTATAGGTAATCGCTCAAACTCTTTTTTTATACCCTCTCTGACGGACTCCATCAAAGCTTTTACCTGAGGAGTTGAATCCCCGGTAACTATTACAAAATAATCTGCTAAAGATGAAACATGTCCTATATTTAATATAGAAATATCTTTACCTAACTTATCGTCCAAAATTCTGGCTATTACACTCGCCAATAATTTTGACTCAACTTCTTTTGCCATATTTACCTCTCTATAAAGCAAATTATAGCAAAATTTTAAGTACTTGGCAACATATTAATATAGTCTATATATTCTTACCCATATTATAGGCAGATTCTAAAAGTTTTAAGTTCGATGCAGCCTCATTTGGTCCCTCTAATCCACCACCATCAATAACACCGCATAATTTTGTATTTGGCAGACAAGCTATCCAACCTCTCACGCCACTAAGCACTGTCTCCGATATTCCTTCTGCAGCATCGGCTGATGTAGTTATTACATATATATCCCTAAAATTATACCCCGTAGCAAACAAACTGTTTGCTCTGTCAATTAAGGTTTTCATCTGCCCCGACATCTCATAATAATATATAGGAGTTGCCCATACTATTACATCAGAAATTTTCATCTTATCAGTTATTTCATTCGCATCATCATTTATTACGCATTTGCCTAACTTCTGACAAGCTAAACAACCCTTGCAAAATTTTATATCTTTATCCTTTAATGATATAAATTCGACACTGTTACCTGCATCAACAGCCCCACGCTCAAACTCTTTTGCTATAATTTCTGAATTTGCATTTACTCTTAAA
>Ga0247611_10010338_pt1 | contig 10992 bp, 8 predicted proteins | sample 177DNAGHGhighgp2_FD_192422 | JGI IMG/M metagenome (GOLD analysis project Ga0247611, IMG submission 192422) | Sheep rumen microbial communities from Palmerston North, Manawatu-Wanganui, New Zealand - 1770 DNA GHGhigh gp2 | ecosystem: Host-associated > Mammals > Digestive system > Stomach > Rumen ... | reverse complement strand
TATCGATCGTCAGCGTAATACCAATTTCACAAAGGATAAACAGGGTCATTATCGCCATGTGAACGTAGCGCCTATCGAGCGTCAGGAAGAGTTTACGGAGCCGCTGCATCGTAAGTTCTGGCCGCTGCCGTTTCTGCCTGTTAAGGGCGAGGAAGATCCGTATGCGATGGACGTGTTCTCGATTCAGACGAGCGGCCTGATGCGACGCTGGGAACATACGCATGCCGAGACGCTGGTGATTGGTGTGTCGGGTGGACTGGACTCGACGCTGGCCTTGGTAAGCAGCGTCTTGGCGGCCGATCAGTTGGGCTACGAGCGCACGCGTATCGTGGGCGTGACGATGCCGGGTTTCGGAACGTCCGACCGTACGTATCAGAATGCGCTCAGACTGATGGAACTGCTGGGCATCACGATGCGCGAGATACCGATTCGCGAGATGGCTACCCAGCACTTGAAGGATATAGATCACGATATGGATACGCATGACGTGACGTATGAGAACGCGCAAGCGCGAATACGTACGTTGATCCTGATGGACGTGGCGAACCAGATGAACGGACTGGTAGTAGGTACGGGTGACTTGAGCGAACTGGCGTTGGGATGGTGCACGTACAGCGGTGACCAGATGTCGATGTACGGTCTGAATGCCGGTATACCGAAGACCTTGGTACGGTTCCTGGTAACCTATGCGGCCGAGAACCTGTTTGACGACCAGATCCGCCAGGTACTAATGAACGTAGTTGATACACCTATCTCGCCTGAGTTACTGCCGGCCGACAACAACGGCGACATTGCTCAGATTACCGAAGACAAGGTAGGACCCTACGAATTACACGACTATTTCCTGTACTATTTCCTTCGCTACGGATTCACCCGCGATAAGATACAGTATATGGCCCTGCAGGCCTTTGAGGACAAGTATGACGAAGAGACGATAGCCAAGTGGCTGGACGTATTCATGCGCCGCTTCTACCAGCAGCAGTTCAAGCGCTCGTGTATGCCGGACGGACCGAAGGTGGTGCCGGTGAGCCTCTCGCCGCGTGGCGACTGGCGCATGCCGAGTGATATAAATGAAATATAGACCGCTGCGCTAAAAGACAAAAGACCGCTGCGCTAAAAGATAAAAGACATATGCAAAAAACTATACCTAATACATTTCGGATGAAGGTGCGTGCGCGGGTGATGGAGGAGTATCACTCGGTGGAGGAGTTGCGCATGTTGCTGGAGAAATACCGTGGAGAGGAGATACTGGCTATCGGTGCCGGATCGAACTTGCTGTTCCGGGGCGACTACGACGGCGTGGTGCTGCATTCGGCCATGCGTCGGGCCCGTGCGACAGACGAGAACGGCGACGAGGTGCTGATAGAGGCTGAGTCGGGACTGGTAATGGACGAACTGATCGCCCAGCTGTGCGACATGGGGCTGTGGGGCCTGGAGAACCTGAGTCATATACCGGGTGAGGTAGGTGCCTCGGCCGTGCAAAACGTAGGAGCCTACGGCGTGGAAGCCAAGGATGCCATCGTGCGGGTCAATACCATCGCTATCGCCGACGGACAGGAGCGCGTGTTTGAGAATGAGGAGTGCCGCTACGGCTATCGTGACAGCATCTTCAAGAACGAACTGAAGGGTCAGTATATCGTGACGTCGGTGGTTTACCGGCTGTGGAAGACGCCTCATCCGGTGCTGGACTATGGTCATCTGCGTGCCGTGACGGGCGATACGCCCACGCCGAATCAGGTGCGTGAGGCTGTCATGCAGATCCGCAAGCAGAAACTTCCGGAGGTGAGCGAGATAGGTTCGGCGGGTTCGTTCTTCAAGAATCCGATCGTGCCTCGCGAGGTCTATGAGCGCATAGCGGCGGCGTATGATAAGGTGCCGCACTTTGAGCAAGACGGCGGCGTGAAGATACCGGCTGCATGGCTGATTGAGCAATGCGGCTGGAAAGGCAAACGGTTAGGAGGGGCGCAGGTGTATGAAAAGCAGCCGCTGGTGATCGTGAATGCCGACCAGGCGACCCCCGAGGATGTTATGACCCTGGCGGAGCAGATATGCCAAAGCGTTCGAGAGAAATTCGGTATCAGCATCTCGCCGGAAGTGAACTATATTTAATCTTCAAATTTTCGAATATTCAAATTTTCAAATCTATAATATGGCAAGTTTTATAGTAGAAGGAGGACATAAACTGCACGGCAGTATCACGCCACAGGGTGCAAAGAACGAAGCGCTACAGGTGCTGTGTGCCACGTTGCTGACCCGCGAGACGGTGGTGATCAACAACCTGCCCAACATACTGGATGTGAACAACCTGATCGACCTGATTGCCTCGATGGGCGTGACGGTGGAGAAGTTGGCAAAGGGCAAATATGCCTTCACGGCGCGGAACCTGGATACGGCCTATCTGGCCAGCAAGGACTTCTTGCAGAAATGCAATAAGTTGCGCGGTTCGGTGATGCTGATCGGTCCTCTGTTGTCGCGTCTGGGTGAGATAATCTACGCCAAGCCCGGAGGGGATAAGATAGGTCGTCGCCGTCTGGATACCCACTTCCAGGGTATGGTGAACCTGGGGGCACGGTTTAAGTACGACAAGGAACTGCTGGCGTATCGTTTCCAGGGCAAGAAGCTGAAAGGCGCCTATATGTTGCTGGACGAAGCGTCGGTGACCGGAACGGCCAATATCATCATGGCTTCCGTCATGGCCGAGGGTACGACCACGATCTACAACGCAGCTTGCGAACCCTACTTGCAACAACTCTGCCGCATGCTGAATGCGATGGGCGCCAAGATTAGCGGCGTAGGTAGCAACTTGCTCACCATCGAGGGGGTCCGCGAACTCCACGGTGCGCAGCATACCTTGTTGCCCGACATGATCGAGGTGGGATCGTTTATCGGCATGGCCGCTATCACGGGTTCGGAACTACGAATCTGCAATGTGTCGTATCGCGACCTGGGTATCATCCCCGATGCGTTCCGGAGGTTGGGTATCCGTATTGACGTAGATGGCGACGATATCGTGATTCCGGCGCAGGAACATTATCAGATCGACTCCTTCCTGGACGGTTCGATCCTGACGGTAGCGGATGCCCCGTGGCCGGGACTGACGCCTGACTTGTTGAGCGTGATGCTCGTTGTGGCTACCCAGGCACGCGGATCGGTGCTGATTCATCAGAAGATGTTTGAATCGCGTCTGTTCTTCGTGGACAAGTTGATTGACATGGGTGCGCAAATCATACTGTGTGACCCGCATAGAGCCGTGGTGATCGGTCATGACAACTCGCGCAAGCTGAAGCCGAACCACATGACCTCGCCCGATATCCGTGCCGGTATCGCGATGCTGATCGCCGCTATGTCGGCCGATGGCGTGAGCAAGATCGACCATATCGACCAGATCGACCGTGGCTATGAGGATATAGAGCACCGACTGAATGCTATCGGCGCTTGTATACGGAGGGAAGGGTGAGAAGCCAGGTCAGACCTGCATCAGGTGCTTCCGAGCACTCCGGTAAAGGACCGAATGCTGAAAGCCGAAAGCTGAAAGCCCAAAATTGGAAATTTTAAGAATTATAAAGATATGGCAAGTGTTAATTATCAATTCATGACATTCGACACGTATATCTCGGCCGAGAAGATTGCCGAGCGTGTACGTGAGTTGGCGCAACAGATGGCTAAGGACTATGCCGGCCGGACGCCGCATTTCATCTGCGTACTGAATGGGGCCGTGTTCTTCTTCAGCGACCTGCTGCGTGCGTTCCCGCTGGACTGCACGATGTCGTTTGTGCAGTTGCGTTCGTACGACGGCACCGAATCCACCGGTGAGGTTGAGGAGGTGAAGCCGATAGATGTGGATGTGCGCGACCGGGATGTGATCGTGGTGGAGGATATCGTGGAGACGGGGCTGTCGATGCACTACCTCAAGCCGGTGCTGGAGGAGCAGAAACCGCGTTCGATACGCGTAGTGTCGTTGCTCTACAAGCCCAGCGAACTGCATTACGAGGATGCTGCGCCGGACTACGTGGGTTTTGAGGTGTCGCGTGAGTTCGTGATCGGCTATGGATTGGATATCGACGGCATCGCCCGCAACTTGCCGGATATATATACATTACGGAAATGAAAAAACTATTTTTTATCCTGCTCAGCCTGATACCCCTGGTGTCGGCAGCTGAGATCGTGCAGCCCGTGACGTGGAGTGGGGAAGAGCATGGCGATAGCGTGGTGCTCCGTGCCGAGATAGAACCCGGTTGGCACATGAATATCATCGAGATGGGTGATCGGGAGTTTGCCGAGGAGTTTGCTGACTCGTTTCGGATCACGCTGGCCAAGGCCGAGTTGACCCCCATACGCTATAATGCCTGCGACGACCGTATGTGTACGGCGCCCGAGACATGGGAGTACGCTGAAGGTGAAGACGAGGCGGACTGCGGCTGTGAGATCATGTGTCCTGTGCCGTCGGCCAATGTGTGCGATGTTCCGTTGACGACGCTTAGTGGACTGCTGTGGATCTTTGTGCTGGGTTTCCTGGGGGGCTTGTTGGCTATCTTCACGCCCTGTGTATGGCCGATCATACCGATGACCGTGTCGTTCTTCCTGAAGAAGGGCGGCGGACGACGCGATGCGATATTGTACGGCCTGAGCATCATCGTGCTGTATGTAGGTCTGGGACTGCTAGTGACCGTGCTGTTTGGCGCATCAGCCCTGAACGAACTGAGTACGAATGCGGTAGTGAATATCGTCTTCTTCCTCTTGCTGGTGGTTTTTGCCCTGTCATTCTTCGGATTGTTTGAGATCACGCTGCCGTCCTCTTGGTCCACGGCCCTGGATAGCAAGGCCAGGAATACAGGTGGGTTCTTGAGTATACTGCTCATGGCCTTCACGCTGGTCATCGTCTCGTTCTCCTGCACGGGTCCTATCATTGGTACCTTGCTGGTAGAGGCGGCCGGCAAGAGCCTGCTGGCACCGACGATGGGTATGCTGGGCTTCGCGATTGCCTTGGCGTTGCCGTTCTCGCTGTTTGCTATGTTCCCCGAGTGGATGAAGCAGGCACCGCGTTCCGGCGACTGGATGACCTCGTTCAAGGTAGTGCTGGCCTTCCTCGAACTGGCCCTGTCGCTTAAGTTCCTCAGCGTAGCCGATATGGCATACGGGTGGGGTATACTGCCGCGTTGGCTCTTCATCGCGATATGGATCGCTTGCTTCTTGGGCATCGGTATCTACCTCATGTGGAATATCCGTAAGGTTTCCACCGTGCGCAAGATCATCCGTGCGGTGGTGATCATTCCGGCCATAGCCTTCGCTATCTACCTGATCCCCGGACTCTTTGGCGCACCGGTGAAAGCTATATCTGCTTTTGCTCCACCCATGGAGATCGAGGGCCGTGAAGTTTTCCACGACTATGATGAGGGCCTTGCCTATGCCCGTCAGACCGGTCGTCCCGTTATCATCGACTTCACCGGCTACGGTTGCGTCAACTGCCGCAAGATGGAGGCCTATGTGCTCGACAACGATAGCGTCAAGACGCGTCTGCAAAACTATGTATTCATCGAGCTATTTGTGGATGACAAGCGCGATGGTATCGGCGAGAAGAACAGCCGTATCCAGCGTGAGCAGTTCGGCTCCAACGCGCAGCCGTATTACGTCCAGCTGGACGCTAAGGGCCAATCCGTGGCCGAACCTATGGCGTTTACCACTGATCCCGACGAATTCTTAAACTGGCTAAAATATTAACATACCATACATGAATAAGTTTTACGCTTTGATAGCAGCGATGGCTGTTTCGATCTCCCTCTCGGCCCAACTGGCCTGGGATACGGAGTTTACAAAAGACGATTTCAACAATGCCCAGACCGTCATCTCCAAGACGGAGAACGTCGCGTTTGATAACGCGCTATTAGGCCTGGGTGGCGGTCTGAAAATAGGTAAGATCGTGCTGATTGGTACCTATGAGGACGAGTGCGTCATCGCGCTCAATCCGGTGGGCATACCCGAGACCTTGAGCTTTGCATGGCAAGGTGGTAGTAACGGTTCGCTCAGCGTGTACCAGTCGCCGGACCATAACAACTGGTCGCTTCTGCTGACCAAAGAGGGTAACACCATCTCCACCGACACAGAGGAGAGCTTGGCGCTGGCCACCAACACCCGTTACCTGAAGTTCTACGCAACGGGTAAGACGGCGGTGGCGTTCCGCAAGATCAAGGTGACCGAACTGAAGAGCCTGAGCGCCAGCACCGACGAGTGGCCGTTCGGTAGCGCCATGGTCGACGATGCCGATGGCGTGAAGAGCGTGACGGTCAACTGGACCAATATCGTGGCCGAGGTATCTTCTACCGACCCGCATTTCTCGGCGTCTCTCACGACGATAGGTCAGAAGAACCTGATCAACCAGTCCACCCAACTCAATATCATCTATTCGCATAGCGAAGCGGGCCAGCATAGCGGCGAGATCGTGATTGCCGGTGAGGGCCGCGAGGTGCGTATCGCCGTCTCGGGTGAGACCAAGAAATACGACCAGACGCTCACCTGGATTCAGACGCTGGGCGAGTACCTCACCACCGACCGACCGATGCTGAATGCTTTCACGTCGTCGGGCCTGCCCGTATTGTATGAGAGTTCGGATTCCACGATAGCGTATGTGCAGGATGGGGTAGTGCAGATCCTGTGTGCCGGCGAGGTGACGCTGACCGCTACCCAGCCGGGTAATTACAAATACAATGCGGCCGAACCGATTGCCAAGAGCCTGAGCATCCGCAAAGCCGATCCGATGATCGGCGTGACGGTAGACGACCTGACGTACGGTCAGCCCTTGAGCGCGGCTCAGATACATGAGACGCTCGGCCAAGTGCCGGGTTCGTTTGCTTGGCAGAATATAGCCACAGACTCCCTCCTGGATGCCGGCGACTATGCGCTCACCTTGCTCTTCACGCCCGACGACGCCTGCAGCTACAACACTCGCACGCTACAAGTGCCGCTCCATGTCAACAAGGCCGTGCAGACCATCCTGTGGGAGGAGCAAGCTACCGATCTAACCGTGGGTACCCCCGTGCCTTCTACCGCCGTACTCTCGTCCGGCCTGTCTATCACGTACGCCTATACAGAGTGTCTGCTCTCGATCGAGGATGGCATCATCATGCCGGAGAACGAGGGCGAAGTGACGGTGGTGGCTTACCATCCGGGCAATAACAACTACCTGCCTACCACGGTCATCATGACCGTCTTCACTATCCAGGCGCAGCCCGGCGGAGAGACCCCGCTGGAGCAACTCTCGGCCGAGCAGCAACGCGCTGCCAGCAAGTTCCTGCATGGCGGTCAGGTATATATGCACTATGCCGGTCGTGTTTATGACGCGCAAGGCCGACTGATTAAGAATTTTTAAACCGACCATTATATGAAACAATATGACACCAAACGTCCGCCGGAGAAGGAGATGATCTTCGGTATCCGGGCGGTAATAGAGGCCATCGAGGCCGGCAAAGCGCTGGACAAAGTGCTGATGCGCCGCGACATGAACTCCGCTATCGGACGCGAACTGCAGCAGAAACTGGCCGGCACCGCCACCAATATCCAGCGTGTGCCCGTAGAGCGTCTCAACCAATATACCGACAAGAATCATCAGGGCGTCATCGCCTTCCTCTCGCCTGTGGAGTTCTATCCGATCGATAGCCTCGTGCAGTCGCTCTACGACGAGGGCAAGACGCCGTTGCTGGTGGTGCTGGATGGCGTGACCGATGTGCGCAACTTCGGAGCTATCGCGCGTACATGCGCTTGTGCGGGAGTACACGGGATCGTTATTGCTTCGCGTAGTAGCGTAGCCATCAACGGCGATGCCATCAAGACCTCGGCCGGTGCCCTCTTCTCCCTGCCCATTTGCAAGGTGGAGAATATGCAGGAGTGCCTGCAGTACTTGCGCGACAGCGGACTGCGCGTCGTGGCTGCTACCGAACATACCGACCGCCTCTATACCGACTGCGACATGACGGGTCCGACGGCTATCGTCATGGGCTCTGAGGAGCATGGTATCTATGGTCCGAACCTGGACCTCTGTACCGACCGCGTCAAGCTGCCTATGACCGGCGTCATCGAGTCGCTCAATGTCAGCGTAGCGGCCGGTGTATTTATCTACGAGGCTATTCGTCAACGAAATTAGTATTAATCTGTTATAATATTCAACATTATGGACAAACAAACCCAAATGTATGTCGAGTCTTTTATGGCCGACCTGATCAGCAAGAACCCCGGTGAGCACGAGTTCCACCAGGCTGTTCGCGAAGTAGTAGAATCGGTCGCACCGATGATCATGGCCTATCCTTATCTGCGTGAGCAGAAGATCATGGAGCGCATGGTAGAACCCGAGCGCGTCATCATGTTCCGCGTGCCGTGGATGGACGATGAGGGCGAGGTGCAGATCAACCGTGGCTTCCGCGTACAGATGAACTCCGCCATCGGTCCGTATAAGGGAGGTATCCGTTTCCACGCGTCTGTCAATCTCTCTATCATGAAGTTCCTCGCCTTCGAGCAGACCTTCAAGAACGCCCTCACCACGCTGCCGATGGGTGGTGCCAAGGGTGGATCCGATTTCTCGCCGCGTGGCAAGTCCGACGCCGAGGTGATGCGTTTCTGCCAGTCGTTTATGACCGAGCTCCAGCGTCATATCGGTGCTGATACCGACGTACCGGCCGGTGATATCGGTGTAGGTGGTCGTGAGATTGGTTTTATGTTCGGCCAGTACAAGCGTCTGCGTGACGAGTTCACCGGTACGCTCACCGGTAAAGGCCAGAACTGGGGCGGTTCGCTCATGCGTCCGGAGGCTACCGGCTACGGTGCTTGTTACTTCGCCGAGGCGATGCTCGCAACGCGTGGTGAGTCCTTCGAGGGCAAGCGTGTATGTATCTCCGGTGCCGGTAACGTAGCGCAGTTCGCTGCCCAGAAGGCCATGCGTCTGGGCGCCAAGGTGCTCACTTTGAGCGACTCCGACGGTTTCATCTACGATCCGGAAGGTCTCAACGAAGAGAAGATGGCCTATGTCTTCGAACTCAAAAACGTTCGTCGCGGCCGTATCAAAGAGTACGTGGCTAAGTATCCGCAGGCTCAGTATTTCCCCGGCGAGCGTCCTTGGCGCATCCCTTGCGATATCGCTATGCCGTGCGCAACCCAGAACGAGATTGAAAAAGCCGACGCCGAGAACCTGCTCAAGAACGGTTGCTTCTGCGTGACCGAAGGTGCTAACATGCCGACTACGCCGGATGCCATTGCACTCTTCCAAGGCGCTAAGATCCTCTATAGCCCGGGTAAGGCCAGCAACGCCGGTGGTGTAGCTACCAGCGGTCTGGAGATGAGCCAGAACTCGATGCGTCTCAAGTGGACGGCAGAGGAGGTGGACCAACGTCTGCGTACCATCATGGCCGACATCCACGCCGCTTGCCTCAAGTACGGCACAGAAGAGGATGGCTATATCAACTACGTCCGTGGTGCTAACATCGCCGGCTTCATGAAAGTCGCCAACGCCATGGTCGAGCAAGGCCTCGTATAATGTATCCGCCATACATGGCGGATCATAAACAATGTCGTTCGATTGGTATACATATTGGAAGGACCGTGGCGGCCTATTGAGTAGCGCCCATCGTCCTCACAATACCTGGAGGGATTACAAATCCTCCGGGATATACCTTATTACTATCGTCACGCACGCACGCAAGCGCGTGTTTGGCGAACTGAACAACGATCTCTCCGCTCCCTCTATCGTATTGACCAAGCTTGGTCAATACGTAGAGCAGGCGTGGCTACAGACCTTTGATAAGCAAACCGCCCGCGGCCGTCAAATCCGCTCGCTGGGCTACCAGGTCATGCCCGACCATTTCCATGGTATCCTTCAGGTAGAGCGTCCCTTGGACGTTCCGATTGGCATTATCATCCGCGATTTTAAGGCTGTCTGTACGAAAGAGTATCGTGCCCTGTATCCGCCAATCTTGGCGGATCCCGACATAGATCGCGAATACCTCGCCCATTCCTCCCGCAAAAAGCGCGAGACCTACTATGCCGAGCATGGTATAGAGCCGCTATTCGACGACAACTACGATGATACCATCTGTTACCGCAAAGGCCAGCTGGAGAATATCATCAACTACGTCCTGGACAATCCTCGTCGGGCTATCATGCGTGCTTTGTATCCCGATTTGTTCCAGCGTCGCCAGCATATCACCATCGACGGACAGGACTTCGCTGCGTATGGCAATCTCTTTTTGTTGAAGCGCCCGTGGAAAGAACAGGTCTTCTGCCATCGTTGGTTGATGCACGGCGATCAACGCGACTATAATACCCGCTATGAGACCACCGACGCGTTCCAGCAAGAACGCGCCACATGGATCCAGGCGGCTAAAGATGGCGCTGTATTGGTCACACCGGGTATCTCGAAAGGCGAACAACAACTGGTCAAGGATTGTATCGAGCAAGCCCTTCCGCTTATCCATTTGCAAAAAGAACCCATACGCGATGGCTGGCATCCGGAGAAGCGGCGTCATCAGCTCTGCGAGATGGGGCAACTGCTCATCCTCTCTCCCTGGCAACTGACCGATATGGGAGATGTCAACGACATCCCCGCAGATACCGACTACAGAAAGTTCCATAACATGAACACCCTCGCCGCCCAAATATGTAAGAACAGCCTCCGCCCTACAATGCATAGTACTACCCGCCATACCGAATAACGCATCCGCCAAGAAACGCATCCGCCATTTATGGAGGATTGAAAGAAAAGCATCCGCCATTTATGGAGGATTAAAAGAAAAGCATCCGCCATATATGGAGGAATAAAAGAAAAGTATCCGCCATTTATGGAGGATTGAAAGAAAAGTATCCGCCATATATGGAGGATTGAAAGAAAAGCATCCGCCATTTATGGAGGATTGAAAGAAAAGTATCCGCCATTTATGGAGGATTAAAAGAAAAGTATCCGCCATTTATGGAGGATTGAAAGAAAAGTATCCGCCATTTATGGAGGATTAAAGG
>Ga0247611_10010337_pt1 | contig 10992 bp, 8 predicted proteins | sample 177DNAGHGhighgp2_FD_192422 | JGI IMG/M metagenome (GOLD analysis project Ga0247611, IMG submission 192422) | Sheep rumen microbial communities from Palmerston North, Manawatu-Wanganui, New Zealand - 1770 DNA GHGhigh gp2 | ecosystem: Host-associated > Mammals > Digestive system > Stomach > Rumen ... | reverse complement strand
GAATCCAATACTCGTTTTCCAGCTCCTTGGAACGGATGATGACCCTCTTGAGCGAGGGGCAGTATGTGCCGGAGGGTATTCCTCCTTGTTTTGGGCATTGAGGACGGGATCTGTCATTTCCCGATATTATCTAATGCTGCCCTTATAAAGCTGACAAACAGCGGATGGGGACACTCCGGCGTGCTCTTGTATTCTGGATGGAACTGTGTAGCAATGACTGCGTCCATCAGGGCGAAAGCGGCCCAAAGGAATAGCAATACTGTTGAAATGGCGAACGCAGGTCCGACCTGGTGTCCAGTCCATTCGGTGAGCTTCCCCGCAAAGTATATCCCGAGCTTTCCTCCCAAAGACCCTTCGGCAGCTCCAACCGTTGTCTCGGAGAAGTGGAGCCATGCCGAAACGACGGCAAGTCCGCTCAGGGAGACCAGCACCATCCTGAGAATCGACCATCTTGAGCGCCTTGAAAACAGACGCACCAATAAAACAAGTGGAATGAGCAGCAGGATCCATGCTGCCCATCCCAGGTACTGAGATATGATACTTTGTTCCATTTGCACCAAGGCTTTTCCTGTCAGGTCAGTTTCATGCGATTGCCGTTGAGAAATACTTCAATGTCCGGATGATCCGGGAAGGTATCCTCGAATAGAGGCTTCAGGGCATCTGTGAACAACTGCGTGTCATTCAGAAACTCATTCTTCCCATCTGTTGTTTCGACCCGGAAAAGGGCCCCATCAGGAACATTGTCTCTCCGGTATTTCGCCGACATGCCTTTCCTTGTATGCTCAAGGTTTTCTCGTACTGAAATAAAAATGTTCTCGCAGAGCACCTGAATCCCGTACTCCCGTACGCCGATACCATTCCTAGGCCCTCGGCACTAACTCCTGTGTGGCCTTCGATAAAAGCATATTACGAATAACATTTGGAAGTTTGTCAGGAAAACGTTATAATTGCAACAAATAAGTGTATTGTGGACAATGCCGGAATTACATTCAATAGATTTCGAAATGATCAAGCGTTTCAGCAAGGATTTGAGGCGGGAGGTCGAATCCTGGGCCAAGGATCCTTGGTCCTGGGAAGATATGGTCGCACAATATCAGAGGCTCCATACGACTCAGAATCCGAGATAGAAACCGCCATGGAACAAGAAGCCGACCTGGAAAACTGGGCCCGGCTTAACGGTTATTGGCACGATGATCCCCATGCTTATTTCAAAGATTTGGGTTACAGATTTTATGGATATGGTGGCGAGGCTCAAGTCTATACGGAAGGAGATGGATACGTCCACAAGATTTGCAGAACGGGTCAATATGACAATCTAATTCGCTTCATCGACCGTATTGCCATTCAGAATACACTGTGCCCGGAAGCTTTCTTAGAGGTTGAAGGTTTCGGCCGGGATGCACAGCGTGATTTTGTTGTCTTGCTAAAACAAAGGTTTTTCAGGCAAGAGCATTTAATGGATGAGGATGAGATAACGTTGTTTATGCGTTGCCTGGGGTTTCAAAAACTTGTAGAGGAACCTTACCATGTGGTTAGATATTTCTCGGATACGGTTATCGTAGAAGATTTGCATCCCGGGAATATCTGGATGACCGGAGATTCCAATGTGGTTATTATCGACGCTTACTACCGATTTAATTCCCCGGGCCTAGGTCTGGGAGGCAAGTTCATTTTCGGTTAGTCCATCCTCACCGTTTTCCCTCATTCATTCCCTCTCACTTATTCTCCATTCCAAACTCCTTCTCCAGCGCATTCCCCCGCCGAAGATACAGCGCATTATGGTTCCAAGGCAAAGGTAATACTTTTTTCTGAATTCCCGAACCGGCACAGGGACATTACAGATACCTTCCGGTAAGGCTTCCGGGGTGGGAGGCGATCTCCTCGGGAGCGCCGGCAGCGACGATGCGGCCGCCCTGGATTCCGCCGCCGGGCCCCATGTCCACGATATAATCGGCCTGGCGGATGACATCCAGATCATGCTCAATGACAATCACGGTCGCTCCGTTGTCAATCAAATGCCGGAAAACCCTCATCATGGTCTTCACGTCCAGGGGATGGAGACCGATGGTCGGTTCGTCGAACACGAAGAGCGAATCTGCCTGGCCGCGCCCCATCTCGCTGGAGAGTTTCAGACGCTGGGCTTCGCCGCCGGAGAGGCTGGGGGTCGCTTCGCCAAGGGTGAGATACCCGAGCCCCAGATCGTGCAGCATCTGCAGGCGGCTTTTCACGAGCGGAAGGTCCGAAGAGGCTTCAAGCGCCTCATCCACACTCATTTCCATGAGCTGGGGAAGGGTATATCCTCCCTTGCGGTGAATATCGAAAGCCGCCCGGGCATAACGGGAACCGTGGCAGTCCGGACAAGGGATGTCCACGTCCGGAAGGAACTGGACGTCCAGGCTGATGGACCCTGTCCCGTCACAGGTGGGACAGCGGAGTTTCCCGGTATTGTAGGAAAAATCGCTGGCCTTCCAGCCGCCGGCTTTGGCTTCTTCGCTCCGGGCGAACACCTTCCGGAGTTCGTCATGGATATTGGCATAGGTAGCCACGGTGGAGCGCACATTGATGCCGATGGGAGTGGCGTCAATGAGCTTGACCTGACGGATGCCTGCGGCCTCGATGCCGCTTACATGGGCGGGCAGCCTGCCGCCTTCGATATGGGCCTTGAGGGCGGGAATCAGGCTTTCCAGGATCAGGGTAGTCTTGCCGGAGCCGGAGACGCCGGTGACCACGGAAAGGCGACCTTTGGGGAAGGATACTTCCAGCGGACGGACGGTATGGATGGCGCCGGTCGTCATCCGGATGGTCCCCAGGTCAAAGAGATCAGCGCGGCGTGCGGCAGGTTTGAGGCCGCTTTTCAGGTAGGGTCCGATCCGGGAGGCGGGATTGGCCTCCAGCTCCCCGACCGTTCCCTGCGCGATGAGGGAACCGCCCTTTGCACCCGCTTCCGGGCCCAGTTCAATGATCCAGTCGGCATGTGCAAGCACCTGTGGGTCATGATCGACCAGGACGACGGTGTTGCCGTCAGCCACCAGGTCGTCCATCACGCCGGTCAGGCCTTCCAGATTGGAAGGATGGAGACCGATTGAAGGCTCGTCCAGCACGTAGAGCACGCCTGTGGTGCGGTTGCGGACGGCACGGGAGAGCGACACCCGCTGCCGTTCCCCGGTGGAGAGCGTCGATGCCGCACGGTCCAGCGACAGGTAGGAAAGCCCCAGGTCCACCAGGCGCCGTGCCGTATCCAGGAAAGATTCCGTGATACGTTCCGCCATCGGGCGCATGGGCTCCGGGAGGGAGGCCGGGACGCCTTTCACCCATTCGATGAGCTCCGAGAGCGTCATCTTGCAGGCATCGGCGAGGTTGATTCCCCTCAGCAGCGGAGCGCGGGCCGCCTCGCTGAGACGTGTGCCGCCGCAATCCGGGCAGATGTCCTCTTTGAGGAATTTCTCCACGCGCTTCATCCCCGCCTCATCCTTGACCTTGGCCAGGGCATTCTCCACGCTGTACACGGCACTGTAATAGGTGAAGTCCATCTCGGCAAAGCCGTTGGTCTTCTCGTTCTTGTAGATGATATGGCGCTTTTCCGCCGGACCATGATAGACGATTTCCTTCTCCCGAGGCGTCAAGTCCCGGAAAGGCACGTCGGTACGGACCCCCATCTCACGGGCGATATCCTTCATCAGGGACCACATCAGCGAGCCCCAGGGAGCGACAGCCCCTTCGTCGATGGTCAGCGAATCATCCGGGACAAGGGTGGATTCGTCCACGGTCCTGACAATTCCGGTCCCGCCGCAGCGGCGGCAGGCGCCTTCGCTGTTGAAGGCCAGCTGTTCCGCGCCGGGGGCATAGACCCGCTCCCCGCAGACCGGGCAATAGATGGGCTGCTCGGCCGCCACGTCGAGGGTCGGCTCCAGATAATGCCCGTTGGGGCAGCGGTGACTGGCAAGACGGGAGAACATGAGCCGGAGGCTGTTGAGCAGTTCCGACATCGTCCCGAAGGTGCTGCGGATGCCCGGAACGCCCGGACGCTGGTGCAGCGCCAGGGCGGCCGGAACATAGCGGACGTCATCGACCAGGGCCCGTGAAGCCTGGGTCATGCGACGCCGGGTATAGGTGGAAAGGGACTCCAGGTAGCGGCGCGACCCTTCGGCATACAGGACCCCGAGGGCCAGGGAAGATTTTCCCGACCCGGACACGCCGGCGATTCCCACGATTTTTCCAAGCGGGATATCGACGTCAATGTTTTTCAAGTTGTGCGCCTTGGCGCCTCGGATTTCTATTTTGTCCGGCATACGAAATAACGCTACAGGGCCCCACAAGCGGCCTGGACCGTCGTATCGACCGGGAGATAATACTTGTAGAAGGCATTCTCGCCCAGCTTGGAATAGCGGGCCACCAGGGCTTCGAGCTGCGGCACGAGATAGGGTGCCGACTCATCCCATTCGGCTTCCGTACAGCGGATACCGTCCTGGGCCTTGGCGTAGGCCGGGAATTCCACTTCGAGGTTCAGCCGCTTCAGGAAACGGTCCATCTCCGGGAAATTGTCGATATTCCGGATTTTGTCGCCGTAGCGGTCGAAAGTCGCCGCGGCGAAGCGCATCTGGGTCGCCTTGCGGTTGCAGGCGAGATAGAAGGCGGAAGCGCGGGTCGTGTCCATGGGCACGAAAACGTCCGGCATGATGCCGCCCCCGCCATAGACCTTGCGGCCGGCACGGGTATGGTGGACATCCGTCGTATCGAGGCGGACCGAGTCGGCGGAGAAGATTTCCCCGTCCACATAGCGGTTGTAGATGTCGTAGTCGTAGTCCTTGTAGGGCTTCTGGATGCAGCGGCCGGAGGGGGTGTAGTAGCGGGCCACCGTCAGCCGGATTCCCGAGCCGTCGGAGAAGCGGAGCGGTTCCTGAACCAGCCCCTTGCCGAAGGAACGACGGCCGACGATCCGGCCCCGGTCGTTGTCCTGGATGGCCCCGGCGAAAATCTCGCTGGACGAAGCCGAATTTTCGCTGATCAGCACGGTCAGGCCCACATCCTGGAGCCGTCCCCGTCCGTCGGCACGGTAGCATTCCCGCGCCCGGTGGCGTCCTTCCATGTACACAATCGTGTCGCCTCTGGAGAGGAATTCGTTCGAGAGGAGAAGCGCCTGGTTCAGGTAGCCCCCGGAATTGTCCCGGAGGTCGAACAACAGGTGCGTCATCCCCTCTTCCAGCAGTTTTTCACTCGCGGTGCGGAACTCTTCCCAGGTCGATTCGGAGAACTTGCTCAGACGAAGATAGGCCAGCGTATCGTTCAGAAGGAAAGCTGCATCGATGCTGTGGAGCGGAATCTTGCCGCGGGTGATTTCAAAGGGAATGGTCTCCTTTCCCCGCCGGACGGTGACGGTCACTTTGGTGCCGGACGGTCCCCGCATGCGGCGGACCATCGAGTCCTGGGGGAAACGGACTCCGGCGATGACCTTGTCGTCCACCTTCAGAAGCCGGTCGCCGGACAGGAGCCCGACCTTCTCGGAAGGGCCGCCGGGAATGACTTCCAGCACGATGGCCGTATCGTTGGGGACGTTGAACTGGATGCCGATGCCGTCGAAATTGCCGGCGAGCTCCTCGTCGGAGGCCACCTGCTTGACCGGCGGAAGATACACCGAATGCGGGTCCAGGCGGGATAGCGCCGCCGAAACGGCCGCGTCCGTCATTCCGACCCGGTCCAGGGTGTCCACATAATTGTCCTCGACCGCACTCAGGATAAAGTTCAGTTTCTGCCAGTCCTGGTATTTCGCCCGGCGCAGCTTGCCGTCTTCACGGTAACGGACCACGATGAGGGTCAGGAGGACGCCGAGGGCGACCCCGCCGGCAACCTCCAGAATCCGGATAATGCGGCTGTTCATATTTCCACTTTCTCCACCTCGATGCCGGCCCTCTGAAGCAGGTCCACCCCGTCCGTCAGCCGGTATTCATCACTGTACACAACCCGGCGGATGCCCGCCTGGATAATCAGCTTGGAGCACTCCAGGCAGGGGGATGCCGTCACATAGAGGGTCGCTCCCTGGCTGGAATTGCCGGACTTGGCTACCTTGGTGATGGCATTGGCCTCCGCATGGAGGACATACGGTTTGGTCACGCCGTTCTCGTCTTCGCATACATTCTCGAAGCCGGAAGGCGTTCCGTTGTAGCCGTCCGATATAATCATCCGGTCCTTCACGATCAGGGCACCGACCTGGCGGCGCTTGCAATAGGAGTTCCGGGACCAGATCTGGGCCATCTCCAGGTAACTGCGGTCAAATTTTTCCATCTTCTATCGCTGGTAAAGATAACGCTTGATGCTCTTTTTAGGCGTCCGCTCGAAATCCTCGGGCATGAACTCGATTTTCTTGATGCGCGCGTAGTTCGGCAGTTCGTTGTTGATGTCCGGCAGCACGCTGCGAATCCTCTCTTCCAGGGCGGCGCGGTCCATCCCGTCCAGGTCTCCCTGGTGCCAGTCCGGATAAATCAGCGCCGTCAGGCCGCCGTCGTCCTCGATGACGAGCGAATCCACCACATAGGTGTAGTTGTTGATGACCGCCTCCAGCTCCTCCGGATAGATGTTCTGGCCGGAAGGACCGAGGACCATGCATTTGGAGCGTCCCTTGAGGAAGAGATAGCCGTCCTCGTCGATGATGCCCATATCGCCGGTACAGAACCATCCGTCCGCGGTGAAGGCGGCCTTGGTGGCCTCTTCATTCTTATAATAGCCCAGGCACACGTTCGGACCGCTCACCTGGACCTCGCCCGGAATGTGGCGCGGGTCCGGGGAATCGATCCGGATCTGCATGTTCATGGCCGCACGGCCGGCGGAACCGACCTTGACCTTGTCCCAATGGGCGTAGCCGATAATCGGGGCGCACTCGGTCATGCCATAGCCGACGGTGTAATGGAAACCGATCTTGTGGAGGAACTTCTCCACCTCGGGGTTGAAGGCGGCGCCGCCCAGGATGACCTCCTCGAACTGGCCGCCGAAGGAATTGGTCAGTTCCGTGCAGAACTTCTTGGCGATGGCCTTGTCCAGCACCGGAATGTTCATCAGGAGCTTGATCTTGTTCTTGTCGATGATGGGCTTGAGCTTGGACTTATAGACCTTCTCAATGACCAGCGGAACGGCGATGATGATGTCCGGATGGATTTCCGCGAAAGCCTGCATGATGATCTTCGGGCTCGGGACGCGGCTCAGGAAATGGACGTGCATGCCGATGGTCATCTCGAAGAGGAACTCGAACATCATGCCGTACATGTGGGCGGTCGGCAGCATGGACACGACGTTCATGCCGGCCTTCAGCATCGGGCAGGCGTCCTTGGCCGCGAATTCGATGTTGGAATACAGGGCCCGGTACGGAATCATGACGCCCTTGGAGAAACCGGAAGTGCCTGAGGTATAATTGATAATGGCGAGTTCTTCCGGACTGTCCTCATAGTAGTCCAGGTCCTTGGCGCCGAAATAGTCGGGATAGCGGCGGCCGAAGGACTCGTTGAGATGCTTGTAGATTTCGATATACTCTTCCTTGGCCGTGTACAGGAACTGGAAGGTGTTCACTTGGACGATGACGGCCAGCCCGGGCATCTCCTCGGGAGACAGGCCTTCCCAGATCACCTCGTCCACGAAGAGGACGCGGGCCTCGGAATGGTTCACCAGCCAATGGATGTTGCCGGCCTTGAATTCATGCAGGATGGGGACAGCCACGGCGCCGTACGTGAGGGCCGCGAGGAAGCTGACGCCCCAGTTGGCCTGGTTCCGCGAGCAGATGGCCACTTTGTCACCCTTCTGAAGCCCGCATTGCTCGAACATGATGTGAAGCTTGGCAATGCGCCGGGCCACCTCCCGGTAAGACAGTGTCACGCCCTGGTAATTGGACAAGGCGCTGCGGTCCCAGTTTTTCTGGAAACTATCCTGGAGGATTTTGTTGACAGATTGAAATTCCATATTAAGGTTGCGTGGTTTTAGTCGCTGTTTTGAGTATCTTGTTCATCTCCCGCTGCTTGAGGGGTTCCCCGCCGTAGAATTCATAGAGCAGGTCGCCGCCGGAAGTCGTGACGAGCCAGTAATGCTTGCCGCCGGAAAGGACCATCTCCGGCAGGGTGCGGATGACCTCGCCGGACGTGATGCCCTTCCACCCGGAGGGTTTCTGGCCATGGAGATTGTACATTTCGAGGGTATTGTCCTTGTGGAGGACAAGGACATTGTAGCCGCCGACGCCGCTGAGGTCGAAGACCTTCGGGCCGAGGCGGATTTCTTTTTTGAGGTCCACGGGGAAGCCTTTGACAAAGCGGCCGAGCCGGTCCAGCAGATACAGGGAACTGCCGGAGGCGAAAAGGAACTGGTACTTCCCGTTCTGGAAATAGTCGATGCTGGCGACGGCGCCGCACAGGGGCTGCTTGAAGGGGATGCCCCAGACGCCCTTGCCGTTCTCGTCTTTCAGGCAGATGGACAGGACTTCGTTCTGGTAGAGATAGTTGGTCTGGCCGGTCTGGCTGTTCTGGACCGGGAACAGGCCGGTCGGAACGATGACGGTGGTATCCTTGAGGAAGGTCGTCAGCTTTTCGCCTTTCTCCATCCGGCGGGACAGGCTGACGCGCATCTCCGGCGTTCCGGAAGCGAGCTCCAGCGAGGCCCAGAAAGGAGCGAAGGCTGCGCCGGTGACAAAGCGGTCCACTCCCCGGGCCGGTCCCAGCGCAAGGAACTCGCCGCTGAGCTCGGGGCTGTCGGTAAGCGAACCATAGACTGCGATTCCCGCCGGAGTGCCGAGACGGGCGTCGTCCAGACGGTCTTTCAGGCTCATGCCCGGTTTTTCCAGGAGGGCTTCCACGCCGCCGGCGCTTCCGAGGACCATCCATTTGCCCGGCAGGACCGCATAGAGGGAGTCGTTCACCGCAAACGAATCTCCGAAAATAGCCTCGACATAGCCTTTCCAGGGGTTCTGAAGGGCGCCGTGGGTCGGTTTCAAATCTTTTCCGACCTTCAGGACCACGACGCTTCCGCCTTCCCGGAGCGTCACTTTGTCCACTTCGGCAATCCGGAGGTCCTGGGCCCATTCCGCCGGGGTCCCCTGCTGCTCGTTCCGGGAGGTATGGACTTCACGGTCGAAGGCGCGGACGCGACCCCAGGCATCTTCGAAATCCCGGCGACGGTCGATCCAGTCCCGGACCTCGCCGATCGGCAGGAAAACCCCGCCGAGAAGGTCGTACGGAAGGATGGAAGGGGCTTCCGCCGTCCGGGTCTGGAGGGCGTCGAAAGCAGAAAGGAAGCTCTGGTGGCTGCCGCCGCAGGAGGCGCTGCCTTCCAGCGAGACCTGCATATCGTCTACCTGGATGCGGAAGGCGGTCCAGTCGGCCAGCTGCTTCAAGAAGGAAGCGTGTTTGCGGATGCGCGGGGCTGTGTACAGCTGCAGAATCTTGGCGCTCTGCTGGTGGGACAGCAGGAGGGTCGCTCCGCCGCCCATGCGGTTGCAGAGCGGAATCAGACCTTCCGTCGAAAGGACGGACATCCCTTCTTCCAGATGGCGCTGGGAGGCGCCGAGAAGGGTTTCTGAAGGGGAAATGAGCAGAAGACCGTCTTTGCGGGCGGATTTGAGGCCGTCCGGGAGTATCAGCGTATCCACTTTCTCTTCGGGAAGGACGGCCAGCGGTACGAGCATGCCGCTGTTGTGGAGGGACAGGGCCATCGGGAGGGCGCCGTACTGCTGCACGACGGGCATGATTTCCCGGGGCAGGACCGTGGCCAGCAGGCCGGTCGAATCGGCGGTCACGCGGCGGGAGGCGCGGGAGCCGTCAAAGGAGAAGACGGCGACAGCGTCCATCGGAACGGCCTTCAGAAGGGTGTAATCGCCCGTCACCTGCTCCTTGCCTTCCTGGGCGGAGGGGCGGTACAAACGAAATACGGCCATGACGATGCCCGAGAGCATCACGGCCAGGATGGCGATCAATATGGCGGTCCAATGCCTGTTCATAAACCTTTCCGCCCTGCGGCGTCGGCCTCGCCTTGTGGCGAAACCCGCTCATTTGGGGCAGAATATGCAAATATAAGCATTATTTTCATCAAAAATGGACATTCAGGCGGAAATTCACCTGCCATTTGTCGAAGACGGCCTTGGTCTCGAGGCTGTGGACCTGGGCGAAATTCCGGTCCTGCTCCATGGAGGACTTGAAAGTGAAGGTGTCGTAGGAGGCCGTGATGCTGGCGCAGCAGCGGCCGAAGGACCAGGCCACCGCGCCCCGGGTCGTATAGTTCAGACGCACGTCGCCCCAGATGGTGTTCCGGGACCCTTCCACGTAAGTGCCGGTCTCCTCGTCGTAGCGGGCCATGACGGTCACAAGGCGGTCCATGGGGGTCAGCATGGGCATCAGGGTCAGGTTGAAGGTCAGGTTCCTCAACCCCCGTCCATAGCCGTCGGAGGGCTGGCGGTGATAGGCGACGAGGTTGAGGGAGTAGCCTGCGCCGAGGGAAATCTGGTTGGTCCCGTAGCGGGTCAGGTCCCCGATATAGGCGGTGTAGCCTTCGTTCGGATCCACCCGGACCTCGCCCTGCATATACTTGAGCGAGAGCATGAAACTGCCGGCGGTGCGGCGCTGGACCTTGTAGCCGCTGTAGGCGGCGTTGAAGGCGAAACGCTTGCGGTTGAGCGCGAAGAAACCGTCCAGCATGAAGACCTTCTGCGCTCCCGGAAACTGCGAAGCGCTCTCGTAGTGCGTATAGTCCGACGTCCCGGGATTGCCGATTCCCAGCTCATAGGTCATCGGCTGGGTGATGTTGTAGTACTGAATCTGGACGGCCTGGCCGGCCATCATCAAATCCAGCAGGAAGGCATTCCGCTTTTCGGCGCTGCGCCGTCCGATCTCCAGCGAATAGCCGAGCGTCAGGGAGCCGTAGCCGGCCTGGAGCCCGACCTGGCGGAAGGGACGCTCCAGCAGCTGGGTGTTCAGCGTGGCCGGAATCTTCTCGCCGCCGTCCCCTTCCAGGAAGAAGGCGTTCTCCTGG
>Ga0247611_10010336_pt1 | contig 10993 bp, 12 predicted proteins | sample 177DNAGHGhighgp2_FD_192422 | JGI IMG/M metagenome (GOLD analysis project Ga0247611, IMG submission 192422) | Sheep rumen microbial communities from Palmerston North, Manawatu-Wanganui, New Zealand - 1770 DNA GHGhigh gp2 | ecosystem: Host-associated > Mammals > Digestive system > Stomach > Rumen... | reverse complement strand
AGAGGAGAAAAATTGTCAGGTGGAACGGATTGGTTAGGTTTTTTGACATGGTGGAAAGGTTTGGCAACCATGAAGCAATTGGCTTTAAGGTGGACTTGGGGAAATCGCCGTTGTTTGACTTTTGCTTTTTGCAAAGCGTTGCGCCGAGGGTGGTTCAAATCAATTGCGGCGTGCTTGACACCAGAGATGAATTGGGGGCAAAAAGCACTACCAGGGCATTGCATTCGCTTTATGCCGCTTGGCTTGTAATGTATCGCAACTATTGGATAACCAGAGAGCAGGAGTTTAAGACTTGCGTTCCAATTTGGTCAAGGTCTGAAATGGAAGGGGCTTTCAGCGGTAGCCAATGCAAGTTTGGGCGCATCAGCGTTGATTGCATGAAAAAAATCATGGAGAGGTTCACCATTAGGTATCACCAAAGCCATGCAAAACTTAAGTGGAACGGGTTTGTTGGCGATTTTGAAAAGGTGGACGGCAAGGAGGCGCTGAGGTGGACGCTTCCAAGCAAGGCAACAAGCGACCCCGTGTACTTTAAGGATGAAAAGGGCAAGCCGCATTCGGTTGACGATGTGGTTTTTGAAAGCCAACAAGTGCAAGGCGAGTTTATTGAGGCCTGGGATGACATCGTTGCCATTAACCATGAAAATTCAAAGCATCGGGTTACGCTAAACGGAACCAATGTGGCAACCAGGCTGAGCGCGGTCGGGCGCGTGGCATCCGACAAAATGGAAGTGGTTAGCGGCGAATATATGAGAAACTACACGCACATTAACGGTTTCCAATCTATTAAGTCAAAGGAACGCAAGGATTTAAGGATAGATGGGGGAAAGGTGTGCGAACTTGACTTCAGCGCGTTGCATCCAACCATGATGCTTGCAATGCAAGGAATTGCGTTTACCGGGGACGCCTACAACTTGGGCAGAAAGTGGCATCAATGCTACAACATTGGTTCAGTTGAAGCCAGACAAATAGCAAAAATTGGGCTGCTCACCTATGTTAATGCCAAGAGCAGGGCAAGAGCCTTCAACTCACTTAAAAACGACTGGTGCAAGCGAAGGGGCTACACCAAGGGCTCGTATGTCCCGTGGCTCAAGGACTTTGAAAAGGCGTTGTTTGCCAAATACCAAAGGGTTTCCGGGTTGCTCTGCTCCGGCATTGGCACAAGGCTTCAGTATATTGATGGCAAGATGATGCGAAAAATATGCAGAAGGCTGACATCCTTGGGCATTTGCGCTCTTCCAATTCACGATTCCGTAATTGTTCGCAAGGAGCATAGTGATATCTGCAAGCAAATCATGCTTGAAGAGTATTCAAATGCCATGGGCGCTGGATTTACTTGCGCCATTAAGGAAAAATAAATCCTTGCCTTGTTGAAAAATCCAGAAAAGGCACTATATTTGCAATAGTTGCTTTTTAGTGTTTGTGTGTGTTTTCTAAATTTAAAAATTCAGCAAGGAGCAAAAAATGAGCGTAAAGCATGAGTGGTCGGAAGACAGCGAGGCAATGAGCATTGCCATGGAAGTGGTTGCAAAGTTTATCGAATTGTTTGATGGCATTGACCTTGGCAAGATTCGGTTCCTTCGCATTATGGACAGGAAGAACGGCAAGGCTTGCAAGGTTACGAGCGTTGGCTTCCCTCTCAACATTGATGTCAACTACCTCTACTACATTGAAATTGACGATGTGAAGTGGAAGGCAATGACGGATGCCCAGCGCAACCTCACGGTGTTTAGCGGTTTGTATGAAATTGCCCCCGGCGGCATGGACCCGGAAAGCGTAAACTACGGTAAGAAGCGCAAGCGTGAGGTCGAGGACTTTGACACGGTGCTTGCTGCAGCCGGCGGTCGCTACGATTGGAACCGAGTTGGCGTTCAGGCAATTCCCAACATTCTTGAGGAAACCACGCCAATTGAGGACAAGGTTGTTGAAACTGAAAACTAATTGTTGGCAAAATGAAAGACATCGCTCTTAAGGAAGCAATTAAGGCGGATGCACTTGCCGATTGGGAAATGGTGGCAAAGGTTGTTCAATATGCCTACAATGTTGGCTATGAGCAATTTTTGCGTGACCTTGGAAGCGTTTTAGGCTTGGTTTTTATGCATAAAACCTATGCTGATGAAATGTGGCAGAAAATGCGTTCAAATTTCGGACTGTTTTATTGCAACCTTGACAACGAGGCAAAGAAGCACTTTGTTGAGATTGCATTAAAGCATTATGGATATGCTCCGCGCATAGACTGATAAAAATTAGTTGCTTGCTTGTTTTGCTTGAGGGTGTGGAAGTTTCCACGCCCTCTTTTTTTGTAAAATAAAATGTATTGAAAATTTAACTTTATGGATGTTCCTATGGGGTATGCGAACAGTTTAAAAAACAATATCAAAACCTGCGGGTGTGAGGAAAAGCACAAGGCAACCAGAAGGAAGAACTACCATTTGTGCTTTAAGGACAAGCCAAATGACGAGGGAATTGTAATAAACACATTGGAATACGCTATTGCATGGGGCGTTAGGGAGAAGCCATACAACAAATCCCAATTAATGCAATTGTGCAAGGCAAAGGACGCGCCTTCCTTTGCGTATTTAATGAGAACCTTTGCAACCTATGAGCGTTACTACAAGGCGTTGGTAAAGGCTGGTATGCCGGAGCGTCCGCTTTGGCGTGAGCAAGAACGCAACAAGGAGTTGCTTGAAGAAAGGGAGAAGGCCGAAAGGTTGTCCTTTTTTGCCAAGGACGCGGATGCGGCAAGAATGGCTGCGCAATATGGAATTGTAAATCGTGAGCAATATAGGCAGCTTAGAATTAGCAACAATGAGGCGAGAAAACTTTTGCCTCCTGAAAATGTTGTTCGCAAGGTTTATGGCTCGTTTCAAAGGTTCATGGTTGAGGTTATGAAATACAATGCGGACGCAGCCATAACCAAATATGTCGAGTTAAGCCACGACAAGGGAAAGTGGCTAACTTTAAGGGAATGCGACAAAAATAAATTGCCCATTCGTGGTATAATGGATTTGCTTCGACCGTCCGTGTTTAATTTGCTGTGCTATCATAAAATGCGAACAATGTATCCAGAATTTGGCGAGAATGCAACCAAGGAGTAAAAATGAAAACTGAAGAAGAAGTAAAAAACCAATTGGTTGATGTTTACAAGCATAGGCTTATGCTCCGTATTGAAAGAAAAACCAAGCACATTTGCCGAAATTGCAAGCATGGCTTTAAGTGCGAGTTTGATTGCGGTGACTTTGGCGTAATGAGCAAATGGGTTTGCAAGGATGGCAAATCATACAATGATGGATGCGGGTTTAGTTGCCTCTATACTGAAAAGGACATTGAAGATGAAATGATACAAGACATTTCAGACCCCGCAATTTGCGGAGCAAAGGAACCAAAAATTGCAATGCTTATGTGGGTTTTGCACAATTCAAAGGGCAATGAAGGCGCTCAAAATTCAGAAGGCGACAAGGAGCAAGGCGGAATATTCAATATAATCAGGGAATGGTTCACAAAATGAATTCCAATTGCGATTCTGCCAAGGACAAAAACTTGTGGCTTGTTCTAATGGTCAAGGACAAGTATGCAAAAAACATCGAGAGGCAGCGCATAAAGGAGCAAATACGAGATTTGCTCCATCTGCCGGATGATGAGGTGTTTTATACTCCGTTTGAGGCAAGCAATCCATATTCATATTATGTGTTTGTAAGGGAACATGACCATTTTTCAGATTTGCACAGCATATTTTTAACGCCAATAAAGGATTGCCTTACTGGGTTTAGAAACAACCAATCCAGAATAACCGGTGAAGAGTTCAGGAAAATAGTTAAGCAATGCAAGGTTGCCCCAAACAAGGAAATTAGGTTCGGCGACTTTGTAAAAATAAAGCGAGGCACATACAGCAACTTGTATGGAATTGTAATAAGGCAATCCACCAGAAAAAACAAGGTGTATGTTGGCCTAAAGTTTTGCTTTGGTGTTGTGGTTAATGAATATTACACGGGCGACCTTGAAGCAATTGGCAATTTGTTCAATTACATAAAGGTTTTGCATTAGCAACTATGGAAGATTGGGAAGAAAGCAATAGTGGAAGTTATAGTTTTTCCGAGTCTGCCTTTGATGAAAATTGCGAGGCGGATGAAGAAGAATTTTATGAATCCCAATGTGTTTCTGGCTACTATGATGAAGAGGAGTTTGAAGTAAGGCCTTCAAGGGATGAATACAGCAACCTTGAAATAGATGAGCATTTGTCGTGCTACTTTAACTTTTTTGGGCAAAAGGACATGGACATTAACTACCTTTACTTTTTGTCCAGAAAAAGGCAATTTGACATACAAAAAATACTTGGGAAGACGCAACCGGCAATTTCCTACGATGTTACGCGCATTAAGCAGCAAATGGATTTTGTGGTTAAAATGGTGGCAAGCATTGATGACTTTGTCATTTTTATTACCGGAAACCCGGATGGCCTAACCACATTTGACAAGGAAATACTAACCGTTTTCTTTTACACTACTTCAATTATTAAAACCGCAAGGGTGCTAAAATTGGAAAACAGGTGCATGAGGTCAATTCTAAACACTTGCGTAAAAAAGTTGGAGAGAAACGGTCATACTGAAATGTTTGAGTTGTTCAAATACATACTTGGCAACTTAAACAACATTAAGAAGTGCGTGGTTAAAACAGAACACTAGTTTAGTTTTCCTTTATTTTTTCACAATTGTGTTTGCTTTAAGAAAATTTTTTGGAGCGATGATTATGGATTTTTTCAACGAATATAAATGGCATAGTTCATTGGAGCTTGGGAGCAACATAAAGGGAAAGAAGATTATTAGAAAACTTACGGCGTCCAAGAAAAACGCCGAAAAGTTTTTGAGAATTGCTTCCAACAGCAACTTGTGCATACACAAGTCCACAAAGGAATTGTGGCAATTTAGTGATGACGGGAAATACATTGTTGCTGTATTCCCTGACGACGTTATTACCGAAGACAATTTGTAAACAAAGGGGTAGAACCTATGGGACTAGGCGACATTGGGCAATACATGGATGAAAATCTGAGGCAGGTAAAACCAATTGATGATGATTCCTTTGAGCATTTTGAAATGCCAATTGAGGAAAACAAGGAATTGGTTGCTCCAACCAAAAAGGTTGTTTTCAACTGGAAAAAGGCACTTACTCGTGAACTTATGCGCGGCAAGCATACGCCTGAAATCTTGCGCAAATACCACGATTTCTTTGTTAAATACGGCGTTCTGGACAAGGCGATTGCCTTTTTGAAGCAAAACGACGGTTTAATTGGCTACTTTGTGGTTGATGTCAGCGCATTTGATGACAAGTTTGGCTATAAGGACATCCCGCAATTTATGCGTTCATGCAATTTGTATGCAATTAACTCAACCGAATTGCAGGAAGTTATGGACACCATGCTTTCAAGCCAAAACGATGGAACGCTTGATGGCTTTCTTTGCACAGATGAAGAGCCGGAGCGCGTTGTTAGGTATGTTGATGTGGCAACGGGATTGCCGGTAGTTGAGAACGCGGAGCAATGCGCTTGCAACGACGATGACGAAAGGTTGCAGAAAATTGCCGACTTGTTCCTGAAAAAGAAAATGCTTGGACTTGGGGACTACGCAAGGTTCAAGGGCGTTAATGGCAAATTGCCATACTTGGTAAATTGCGTAAAGGCCTCGCTTGCTCCAAAGTCAAATGCAACCGGCAAGCATGAAAACTTGGTTGCTGACTATGGCGTTAAGGAACAGGAGGCAATTGCCGTTAGCGCAAAGGCGCAAAAGGCTCAAGAGGTTGTTGGCGTTAGCGAATTAAGGGTTGATGACATTGGCAACACCAGCATGCCGGAAAAAATGCACATTTCAAGAAAGTGCAATGCAAGGGACTTTGTTGAAGATGTAAGCGTCCAAAAGAAACAATCTTCAATTAATGTTGCGATGGATGAACTTAAATTGGACAATATTGCAATTGGCAGAAAACAAGCAAGTGCCATCGGCGATGATTTGCATGAGGCAAGCAAGAAGGACAAAAAGGCTGATGTTAGGATAGCCAGAAAGCAAAGTGCTTCAATTAATGAAGATGAGTTTTTTGCCCTTGATGCAACAGATGATGAAATTGAATTTGATGCGAAGCCAGATGAAATTGAAGTTTCCGCAAGTTCAGAATGGAATTTTTAAATGGCAAAAAAGGTAAACAAGTTAAGCGAATGCGTTGCTGATGAAAGGGCAACGCATATTGTTCCAATTGCAAATGGGCATCCAGAAAAATACTATGATTTTGATTTTCTGGATAGCCAACTTGCCAATCATTCTGAAAATGAAGAGGAATGGTTTGATGATAAGAGAATTGGAAAGTGGTCAAGTTTTGTTCAAACTTTGACCAGTAAGAATTTAAGTAGCATATTAGAGTAGGATTATGAATGAAGAAAGCAATTCACTTCCAAAGCCATTGCCCAAAAACAAGTTCATTACTGGCTCTGACATAGGCGCGTATAAGGACACCCTAATTGAAGCATATCGCTCCAACGGGCATATTGGCGTATTAAATAAAATCAAAGAGGGCAATGGCGTAACCTCTGACGACATCCTTGGCATGATTATTATGGAAATCTTGGAAGGCGGCGAGGATATGCTTGGAACGCAACTTATGCTTGCCGAGGAAGGCAACTTGCAAGGTTCAACCGGCGTTATTGTAAAGCGAAGTGAACTGTTGCGTTCAGTTGCGGATATTGTTGCCAAGAGAAAGGAACTTAACCAAAGGGCAAGTGAGGTCGACCTTAATTCCCCGGCGTTCACCATTTTCCAAAAATTGTGCTTTGACAAAATGGTTAAATCTCTTGAACAACTTAATGTTGATGACGAGATGATAAACCTTATTGTTACCAGATGGTCGCAAAACATGGCGGATTGGGGCAAGGAACTTAAGAGCAAACTTGATGAAATGGCACAATAGAAATGGCTTCCGAACGCATTAAAAACCAAAAGGTAAATGTTAAGTTTTTGCAAGATGTTGCGGAAACCTACAAGAAAAGCAAGTCCACAACAGGCGTTGTGGACATTGTTACATTTTCAGAGGCAAAATGGGGGCTTAACATCAAGTTGTTTCCCGTTCAGAAATTTATTCTGAAATCATTCTATGGTTTGGAACTTGATGATACCGAAAAAAGCATAGTTATTCCAGATGAAATCAACACAAGGGAAATTGGCAGATTTACTGAACGCGAGTTTATGCAATTTCTCATCGACACGGGCAGGACAAACTTAAAGGAATACACAAGCGGCAAAACAAGGAGCGAGTTGGTTTTGTGTTGCGGTCGAAGGGCTTCCAAATCATCAATTGCCTCCATTATATCCAATTATGAAGTATATAGGTTGCTTAAAATGGGCAATCCGCAAAAGTACTTCGGGTTCCCAGACGGGCAAGAAATTGCCGTTTGCACAACGGCTACAACTGATGACCAAGCGAGCACATTGTTTAACACAATGAAAAACTACTGCCTTAATTGCTCGTTTCTAAAGGAGCACGTCATAAACAAGTCAAAGGAATTTTTTACGCTCGCAACCGAAACTGACATACAAAAGGAATTAAATCCAACAATTTACTTGTTGTGCGGTGGTGGCAGAAGCCATTCAATCCGCGGTCACAACAACTTGGTGGTTATTATGGACGAGGCGGCGTTCTTTCCGATAACCGGCGAAGGCAACGGAGAAGAGGTAATTAAGGCGTTGCAACCATCTGTTGCGTCATTTACGCATGATGCGGGAGATGGCAAAAGGGTTGGTGAAAGCAAATCCATATTTTTGTCATCACCATACGGTAAGTCCGGCGTGTTTTACAGAAAATACATTGAATCGTTCGACCTTTCCGAAAGCGTCTTAATGTTCAATATGTACACGACAATGATTAACCCCAATGTGGACAGCCAATTCCTAAAAGACGAGAAGCGCAGAAATCCGGCAATGTTCGAATGTGAGTATTGCGCCAAGTTTTCAGACACGGTTTCCACTTGGATTGATGATGAAACCTTACAAAAGATAATTGACAAGGATGAGCCAACAATGCCAAGCCAAAGAAAGGGCAGAAGGGGCTGCGAATACTACATGGGAATTGACTTTGGCGGCAAGAATGACGGAGCCGCATTGGCGGTTGTGCATAAGGAAAATGAACAAATTGTGCTTGACTATGCCGATGTGTTTTACGGTGGGCAAAGTGACGTTTGGTATGAAAAGCACCCAAAGCAATATGAATATGCAAACAAGGCGTTGTCCGGCTATGATATAATTCCATTGGAAGATTTTGCCGATGAAATAGCAAGGGTTCACCAAAATTTCCCAATTAAGTATGGATGGTTTGACCAATTCAATGGATACGCCTTGCATGAAAGATTAAGGGCAAAGGGGCTTTCCCAATTTGAAATCAAGCCGTTTACGCAAGGCCTGAATACGCAAATGTATCAGGTGTGCAAGTCGCTTATTTGCTCTGAATTGGTTAGGCTCTACAACCACCCCGTTTTGATACCCGAATTGCAAACGCTTGAAGAAACAAAGAACGGCGCGCATATTTCAGTTGAGGCTCCAAGAAGAACGGGATACCATGATGACATTACGGATGCGGTGGTTTTGGCAATTTATTCTTGTTATCTTCATACGCAGAACACGGCTGCAAATTCAGTAACTTATGGGGCGCAAAATGGGCGTATAATAAATGGTGCAAAAAGTTATAAGTCCTATAGAATGGGACAAATAAAAAACCACGGATACAATTTCAAGAGGCCTTGGTAGCATGGGAAATAATCAAAATCAGAAAAGGGAAAAATTGGATAAGGTTGATAGGCAGTTAAAGATTGGCAAAAGGCGTGAAGATTTGACTGTCTCAGTTATTCAATGCAACAAGTTGTTAAACAATATGCAGAAGCAACTTGCGGATTGCTACAAGCAATGCAATTCAATCTGCCAAGGATTTCAAAGCCAACCGGAACTCACAACCAGATGCAATATGATTTTAAGGTTGCTTGTTTCATGCACAAAGATGTTGGGGCAACAAAAAATGCAATTGTGGATGATAAATGAAGACGCCATAGCGCGTGAGGTGGATGCTGAACAATGAAAAGAATACCTGTAACACAAGCATCATACAGAAAAATACCCGGCTCGCCAAAGGAAGCCAAGGGCGTTAAGAGCGTAAACATTACAAGCGGCAAACCGGACAAGGGCAAAAGTCGTGAAGCATCCGCATATATGAGTATGCTTGGAAGTCCGTTTGGCGGTCCTCGCCCCGGTGCGTTTGGCAACATGACTTCCTTCTACAACAATTCCTACATGAATGGAATTGGGACTGGCGCATTGGGCGATATGCCCCAATACTTTGCGTGGCTCAACGAGGCAAACGGAGGTGTTCTCTACTATCCTGTTACGCTCAAGGAAAAATACGAGTGGTATAGATACTTTTTTAGGGTTGACCCATACGTCCATGCGGCAATTTGCCTCCACGCCGACCTTCCAATGTCGAGGTTGCAACTTCGTATGCCAAAAATGGCTGATAAGGAAAGAAGCAAGCGCATTGAAAGGTTCTATCAAACAATGATAGATGACATTAAGTTGTTTGAAAAGTTGCACGCCATACTTTTTGAAAGCCTTATTATTGGCAATTGCTTTATCTACGCCGACTATGATGAGCAAAAAAGGCGTTGGGGCAAGTTGGTTATCCTGCCACCGGAAGAAGTTCAAATTGCCACATACCCAATGACGGACATTAAGTGCGTTGAGTATCGTTCGGAAATGCTTAACAGTGTTATACACAAGTACAATCTGCCAACTGACAGCTATGAGAACTACAAAAACTATGTGAACAATTTGCCGGACAATGAAAAAAGCATATTGCAAGGCATGACATTTGAATTTGTAAAGCAACTTGTTGAACACAATGGCGTGTTGCAAATGGACACCAATCCATACAGCCCGGTAAACCCCAATGACAAGATTGGCTCATTTGTTTTTCACTTTGCTGAAAAAAGGCACGAGTATCAGGAGTTGGGCGTTTCACCAATTGAATGCGTGCTAACCCCCTTGCTTATGAAGGAGCACTACAAGCATACGCAAATGTCATTGGCTTCACGCAACATGACGCCGAGATATTTAATAACCGCACAAGGCATTACCACTGAAGCGGTGGATGAGTTGCGTGAGCAGATAGACGCAAGTATGCTTTCGCCGGACTACCCAATTGTTACCAACTATGACGTTAATTGGAACACGGTTGATGCAACGAACAGGCTTATTGACTTGCAAAGGGAATATGAAACCATCGAAAACCAGATTTTTGCGGGTTTGGGCGTAACGCGCGAACTTATGACGGGCGAGGGTATGTATTCCGGTAGCAAAATTTCAATTGAAGTGCTTAACACAAGGTATATGCTGAAGCGTGAATTGCTCCAGAACTTTGTTGAGGAATCCTTGTTTAAGCCAGTTGCCTTGCAGAATGGATTTTATGAAGACGACCAAGACGGCAATCGCACATGGTTCTTCCCAAAAATAGGGTTCACAAGGCTTACCATTCGCGACAATCAGGAAGTGTTTGACCAATTGTTCCAGTTGTACCAAAAGGGCAGCATACCCATTGGCATTATCTTGGATGTGTTTAACCTTAATGAAGATGAGGTTACTGACAAACTTAAGAGGGATATGTTTACGCCAAAGGATGCGGTTTACAATGATATGCTTCGCGGCATCTACAATGACATTGGCAGCAAAATTAGTGAAAACACCGACCTTGCCAAGCAAGTTGCTGAAAACATTACGGGTCCAGCTGGGAAAAAGTTGGTTTACAAGGAGCAACAGGAAGGCGGTGCCGATGGTGAAGGCGGCTATAATAGTTATGGCGGATACGGCGGTGAAAACAATGGCTCTGATGGCGAAGCAGTTGAAGAACAAAATAATGACATTGCCGATGAAACGCCACAAGACAGCAATGCAGAGGGCGTTGAAGAATTGCTTGA
>Ga0247611_10010335_pt1 | contig 10994 bp, 5 predicted proteins | sample 177DNAGHGhighgp2_FD_192422 | JGI IMG/M metagenome (GOLD analysis project Ga0247611, IMG submission 192422) | Sheep rumen microbial communities from Palmerston North, Manawatu-Wanganui, New Zealand - 1770 DNA GHGhigh gp2 | ecosystem: Host-associated > Mammals > Digestive system > Stomach > Rumen ... | reverse complement strand
ATAAACAGCGCAGCCAGAATCCACATGGTGATGGAAATATCCTTGAAACGGCCGGCCACGGCGTGACAGAGCACGTAGGAGATTACACCCAAGAGGATACCGTCGGAGATGCTGTAGGCCAGGGGCATCATGATGAGGGTGACGAACGCCGGAATGGCCTTGCAATAGTCGTCCCAGTGGATGCGGGTGACCGAATGCATCATCATCACGCCCACAATGATAAGGGCCGGAGCCGTTGCAGCACCGGGAATGGCCAGGAACAGCGGGCTGAAGAACAGGGCCAGGGCGAAGCAGCAAGCGGTGGAGAAGGCCGTGAGACCGGTACGGCCGCCTTCACCCACACCGGAAGCGCTCTCCACGTACGTGGTGGTGGTGGAAGTACCCAGGCAGGCACCGCACACCGTGCCGATGGCGTCGGCCAGGAACATCTGCTCCATGCCGGGAATGTCGTCCCTGCGGTTGCCTTCCGGCACCAGACCGGCACCCTGATGCACACCGATGATGGTGCCCATGGTGTCGAACATGTCAATGAACAGGAAGGTGAAAACAACCACCAACATATCCAGGGTGAAGATATTGTGCCATTCGAACTGGAAGGCGATGGGCTTCACGCTGTCCGGAAGGGAGACAATGCCATTGAGCTTGGTAATGGCCTCCCCCGTTGCCGGATCCTTGATCACCAGGCCCAGCAGCGTGGTGGCCAGAATGCCCCAAAGCATGCCGCCACGGACCTTGGCCATCACCAGACCGGCGGTGATGAACAGGCCGATGAGGCCCAGCAGGGCCTTGCCTTCGGTGATGTGCCCCAGGGACACCAGCGTTGCGTCGTTATTCACTACAATCCCGGCATTCTGCAGGCCGATGAACGCAATGAACAGACCGATGCCGGCGCCGATGGCCTTCTTCAAGGTACCCGGGATGGCGTTGATGAGCCAGGAACGCACCTTGGTGAGCGTCAGGATAATGAACAGGATACCTTCAATGAGCACGGCCGTAAGGGCAAACTGCCAGGTATAGCCCATACCTAAGCACACGGTATACACAAAGAAGGCGTTCAGGCCCATACCCGGAGCCAGGGCAAACGGTTTCTTGGCATAAAGGGCCATCACAACCGTGCCGATAATGGCCGCCAGGGCCGTTGCGGTAAATACCGCACCGCCGGGCATGCCGTCCAGTGCGCTGAAGATGGCAGGGTTCACGGCCAGGATGTAGGCCATGGTGAGGAAGGTGGTGATACCGGCCAGAATCTCGGTACGCACGCTGTGCTTCGATGAATCGAAGCCAAAAAGCTTTTCGAATGCAGGTTTCATTTCATGAAACATTAAATATTAACGTTACCCCCTCCCGAAACCCCTCCCCTCGGGGGAGGGACTTAGGAGGATCCTTCGATCTAGAAGACCCATTTGGCACCCAGGCAGGGACGGGCCCAGAAGCCTCTTGCGGAACCAAAGTCAAAGGAGAGTTCCACCTCGCCGCCCACATTCAGGTTAGGAACGCCGAACCACTGACCCACGGCATACCAGAGCTGCGGCTCGGAGATGAACACCACGTGGGAAACCTCGGGATTGGCCAGGGCATTTCCGCTGGCATCCGTGTACAGCAGGTGGTCCTGCCACCAGAAATCGGCAAAACCGCTGAAGGTCAGGCCTTTGGCGCCAAAGAGGTCACGCAGGCCCCACACCACGGTGAACTGCATGGGGACGATGCTCTTAAAACCGGGATTGTCCCGGTAGTCAATCCATTTGTAGAGCACCTTCAGGTTGAGCGTATTCCTGTAGTCCTTACTGTGGAAGAAATAATCCAGACCGGCCAGCACGGCGTTGTTGATGGCATACTTGTTATAGATACCGCCGTTGTACTCGACGTGGGCGCTCAGACCGCCCAGTTTGGTGTTCTGCCAGAAATTCAGGCAGCGGGCAATTTCCATGTAGGTTCCGTTCGGAGAGAAGAGTTTTCCGTCGATCCGGTTGTTGAAGTCGTGGTCCACAAAGAAGAAGGTGTTTCCCCAATTGTCGTTGTAGAAACCTTCCACGGTGGTGGTTACGTGCTTACGGTCTTTACCGAAATCGTAGAACACCTGGATGTTGGTCTGGGCCTTGGCCACAGTGAGGGCAGCAAAAGCAATGCCCAAGGTAAGAATGGTTTTTTTCATAAAACGTAGTTTATGTTAATAATATAGTGTGTTACTTCCTCAAAGAAGGATTGATTTCAAAGTTCACGGCTTTGTCCGCATTGGGATTGGCACCGAATTCATAGTCCTTGCCAGGCAGGATGGCGTTCAGGATAACACCCACCAGGGCCGCCACGGCCAGGCCGCTGAGCGAGGTAAAGCCCAGGTTGATGGCGTCGTTCGCACCATACTTGATACCGATGGCCAGCACCAGGATAAGGGCCATCACAATCACGTTCCGGCTCTTGGTGAAGTCCACCCGGTTCTCCACCACGTTTCGCACACCCACGGCACTGATCATACCGTAGAGCACCAGCGATACACCGCCGATAGTGGAAGCGGGCATGCAGGCAATGAGAGCGCTGAATTTGGGGCAGAAGCTCAGGATGATGGCAAACACGGCCGCAATGCGGATTACGCGCGGGTCGTACACCTTGGTAAGGTTGAGCACGCCGGTGTTCTCACCGTAAGTGGTATTGGCCGGAGCGCCGAACAGGGAGGCCAGCATGGTGGCCAGGCCGTCGCCCATCAGGGTACGGTGCAGGCCGGGATCCTCCAGGTAGTTCTCGCCCACCGTGGAAGAAATGGCGCACATATCGCCAATATGCTCCATCATGGTAGCCAGGGAAATGGGGACGATGGCAATGATGGCACTCACGACAAGACCCCAGTTGGGATTCTGGAACACATGGAAGGCCGTGTTTTCCCAGCGGAACGGAACACCCACCCAGGCGGCATCCTTCACTGCAGTAAAGTCGCACAGGCCGAAGCAGGCCGCTACGATGTAAGAGCCCAGCACACCCAGGAGGATGGGGATAATCTTAATCATGCGTTTGCCCCAGATGTTGCACACAATGATAATCACAATGGCCAGCAGGGCAATCCACCAGTTGCTGTTGCAGTTCTGGATGGCGCTGCCGCTCAAGGTAAGACCAATCGCAATGATGATGGGTCCCGTGACGATGGGCGGGAAGAAGCGCATCACCTTCTTGGCGCCGAATGCCGCGATAAACCCGGCCAGCACAAAATAAAGAATGCCTGCCGAGAAAACTCCGATGCAGGCATAAGGAAGGGATTCCGAGGCAGTGAGTCCTTGTTGGGCTCCCAGGGCGACAACGGCTGCGTAGCCACCGAGGAAAGCGAAGGACGAACCCAGGAAGGCCGGCACCCGCATTTTGGTGAGAAGGTGAAAAATTAAAGTGCCCAAACCCGCGAAAAGGAGAGTGGCACTCATCGAAAGACCTGTGATAACAGGGACCAGAACTGTGGCTCCGAACATGGCGAACATGTGCTGGAGACCGAGGGTGAGCATCTTGCCCTTTCCCAGGGAACGGGCGTCGTAGATACCTTGCTGTGTTTTTGTCATAAATATAAAGGTTTGTTAAGTATTGTCTCTTACCCTACAGGCCTATTATGACCGGACAAAGGTAGTTAATAAAAAATTTTATTACAACTTTTTCCGCACAATCGGACCAAAAAAGTTTTCAACAGCACTTATCAACAGGCACCAAAAAAAGAGCCTCTAAACGAGGCCCTTTCCATGACAATTCTTGTATTTGAGACCGCTGCCGCAGGGACAGGGGTCGTTGCGACCCACATGTTTGTCGACCCGGATGGGCATCCGGCTCTTTTGCTCGCCGTTGGTGGAGAGCTGCGAAGGGTCGTTGGTGCGCATCTGCTGCATGTTGCGGTTAGGCTGGGTGGCAGGACGGGCCTCGCGGGCGTCCGAAGCGTCCCGGAGCGGGATGAAGGCACGGAGCAGGAAGGTGAGCACTTCCTCGTTCAGCTTCTCCAGCATCTCGGTGAACAGGTTGTAACTTTCCAGCTTGTACACCACCAGCGGGTCTTTTTGCTCGTAAGCGGCATTCTGTACGCTCTGACGAAGGTCGTCCATGTCGCGCAGGTGCTGCTTCCAGTAATCGTCAATATAATACAGGATGATGCTGCGGGTGAGGGCCCTCACAATTTCCCGGCTCTCGGTCTCATAGGCCTTCTTCAGATTCACCGACAGGGTGAGCTGGCGCTTGCCGTTGGTGATGGGGATGGCGATGTTCTCGTACATGGAACCCTGCTTCTCGAACACGGTCTTGATGACGGGATTCACCTTCTCGATCATGGTGTTCATACGGCGGTCGTACACCTCTTTCATGTGCTCCGAGAGTTTCTGGGCCAGTTGACCCGGCTTGGCATTGGAATAGAATGCCTCGTCAAAGCCCAGGTCGATGGAGAGCTTGGCGATGATGAATTCCTCGAACTCCGCATAGCTCATGCCCTCGCTTTGCTCCGCCAGGATGGTGGCGGTGTCCTGCATCATGTTCTGCACGTCAATCTCTATGCGCTCTCCGGAGAGGGCGTTGCGGCGACGGGCGTACACGGCTTCACGCTGGTAGTTCATTACATCGTCGTACTCCAGGGTGCGTTTGCGCCAGCCGAAGTGGTTCTCTTCCACCTTGCGCTGGGCGTTTTCGATGGCGCTTGAGAGCATGCCGCTCACCAGGGCTTCGTCTTCCTGCATGCCCAGTTTGTCCACTACGGCGGCAATGCGCTCGGAGCCGAACTTACGCATGAGGTCGTCTTCCAGGGAAATGTAGAAGCAGGAACTGCCCGGGTCTCCCTGACGGCCGGCACGGCCACGGAGCTGACGGTCCACGCGGCGGCTGTCGTGACGGGTGGTTCCAATAATGGCCAGACCGCCGGCCGCCTTCACCTCCGGGGTGAGCTTGATATCCGTACCACGACCCGCCATGTTGGTGGCAATGGTGACACGGCCCTTTTGACCGGCCTGGGCCACGATCTCGGCCTCGCGCGCGTGTTCCTTTGCATTCAAAACATTGGCCGTAATGCCACGGATGCGCATCATACGGGCCAGGAGCTCGGAGGTTTCCACGTCCGTGGTACCTACCAGCACCGGGCGTCCGGCATTGGAGAGTTCCACCACTTTGTCAATGACGGCGTTGAACTTGCCCTTCTTGGTCTTGTAAATAATGTCGTTCTGGTCGTCGCGGATCACGGGACGATTGGTGGGAATCACCACCACATCCAGCTTGTAGATGTCCCAGAACTCCCCTGCCTCCGTTTCTGCCGTACCGGTCATGCCGGCCAGCTTGTGGTACATACGGAAGTAGTTCTGCAGGGTAACCGTGGCAAAGGTTTGCGTGGCGGCTTCCACCTTCACGTTTTCCTTGGCCTCCACGGCCTGGTGAAGACCGTCACTCCAGCGGCGGCCTTCCATGATACGGCCGGTGCTCTCGTCCACAATCTTTACCTTATTGTCCACAATCACGTAGTCCACGTCCTTGGTGAACATGGCGTAGGCTTTCAGGAGCTGGATGACCGTGTGCACGCGTTCGCTCTTAAGGGAGAAGTCCTCCATGAGGGCATCCTTTTTCTCTGCCTTTTCCGCGGCGCTCAGCGAGGCGTCGCCGGTGATTTCCGCGATGGCGGTACCCATGTCCGGGAGCACGAAGAAGTTGGGATCGGACACGCTGCCGGCCAGGGTATCGTGACCCTTATCCGTCATATCCACGGAGTTAAGCACCTCATTGATAACGAAGTACAGCGGATCGGTAACGGTGGGCATCTCCCGCTCGTTGTCCTGCATATAATAGGCCTCCGTCTTTTGCATGAGCTGCTTCATACCGGGTTCGCTGAGGAACTTGATAAGCGGCTGATACTTGGGAAGGCCCTTGTAGCAGCGGTACAGCAGCAATCCGCCGTCTTTCTCGTTCCCCTCCGCGATGAGCTTTTTGGCCTCGTTCAGGGTCTGGGTCACCAGCGCGCGCTGCTTGTTGTAGAGGTTTTCCACGTAGGGACGATACTCCATGAACTGCTCGTCTCCGGAAGCTTTTTCCATGGGACCGGAAATGATCAGGGGCGTACGGGCATCGTCAATGAGCACGGAGTCTACCTCGTCCACGATGGCGTAATGGTGCTTGCGCTGCACCAGGTCCGTCATGCGCGCGCACATATTGTCACGGAGGTAGTCAAAGCCGAACTCGTTATTGGTACCGAAGGTGATGTCGCAGTCATAGGCGGCCTTGCGGGCGGCGGAGTTGGGCTGATGCTTGTCAATGCAGTCCACGGACAGGCCATGGAACATGTACAGCGGGCCCATCCACTCGGAGTCACGCTTGGACAGGTAGTCGTTCACGGTAACCACATGCACGCCTTTGCCGGCCAGGGCATTCAGGAACACCGGAAGCGTAGCAACCAGGGTTTTACCTTCACCGGTGGCCATTTCCGCAATCATGCCGCGCTGCTCCTTGTTGGTTTTTACGCCACCGTTGAGGACAATGCCGCCGATGAGCTGGACATCGTAATGCACCATGTCCCAGGTAATCTCATTGCCGCCGGCCATCCAGTGGTTGTGCCAGATGGCTTTATCGCCCTGAATCTCCACAAAGTCGCGGCCCTGGGCGGCCAGGAGTTTGTCGAACTCGCTTGCCGTCACTTCCACGCTTTCGTTCTGCGCAAAGCGGCGGGCGGTGCTCTTCACAATGGCGAAGGCCTCCGGCAGGAGCTCGTTCAGGATGGCCTCGATGGCGGTGTCCTCGTCCTTGACGAGTTTGTCGCTCTCCGTTGCCAGCGCCTCCTTTTCTTCCACGGGGATGTCTTTCTCCATCTCCAGTTTAATCTCTGCGATACGGTCCTCGAAGGGCTTTTCCACCGCAGCGATTTTGTCCTTCAGCGCCTGGCTGTGGGCACGAAGTTCATCATTGGAAAGTTTGTCAATCTCCGGATAGATGGCAAGAATCTGATCCAACACGGGACGGATTGCCTTCATGTCCCGGTCACTCTTGCTGCCGAAGATTTTCTTGAGAATATCTGCTATTGCCATTTTGTCATGTAATCTTAAATCTTACAAAGATAAATAACTTACGCCGATATTACAAATTTTATACCCGGACTACTGGTCCACATAATAGCCCATGCCCGTGTCAGTTGAGCCTCCGCGCACCAAATCCTTGAGCGCCGTGCCCAGGGAGCGGTCCTGGCTCACCAGTTGCTCGTAATCCCTGTGCACGCCCGCCTCCGGCACCACATTCACGTCGAAGCGCATTTCCGCCATTCCGTCAGGTGCAATATTGCCCCAGAAACGGATGGCATGGTCCACCTTGCCCACGTTTTTCCGGCTGTCGTAGCGGAGCGTGACATAGACAAAACGGTTCGGCGGCACCATGAGCGTTTTGCTGCCATCCATGACAATGCAGCCGCAGGAGGGCTGTACATCCTTGATAATCAACGGGACTTTTCCGCTGTTGGTCAGGCGCACCGCCACCAGCAGTTCCTGTCCCTGCTGGATGGGATAATAGTGGCGCACCGGGTCCTGGATGTCCATGGTGGTATACTCCACCTGCTGCTTGCAGGCGGAGAGGGCCAGCAGCACACACAGGGTCGATAGAAGTTTTACGGTCCTCATTTGCGCATAAAAATTTCGTCCAGTGCCAGCAAGGCCGAGCGGGACGGTTCAAAACGGACTTCCACCTGCCGGGCATAGGAAGGAACGGACACGCTGCCCCGGAAAATGACCTTCTCTCCCTCGTCGTAGCCATCGGCCAGGCCCTCCCGGTGGATGTCGGAGATGAGGACGCCGTCGGCCCATAACTGCACGGACTTGGGCGGGGTCATCCGGTGCCGTTCGCAGTTGAGGAAGGCAATGGAAATGCCGTGGGCCTTGTTCAGTTCTTCCGGCGGAAGTTCAATCACCAGGTCCTGCTGCGGATAAATCTGCCAGCCCCAGTGATAGTTCTGGGAAATACCGATTACCCCGTCCGTAAGCACACGGGTGGTCTCTGTATGCCCTTGTGTATGCACCGTGAGCGGCTTCCCGAGCAGAATGTCGCCCTCCCACCATTTGTTGGACAGCCAGATTTCCGCCTCGTTCTCATAGTCGGCCAGGTACACACCGCTCTCGTTCACCCGGTCCATGTGGTCCGTGGAGGCGTTTTCGTTATTGGTGAGCAGGTAAATGTCGTCTTCCGGCGTAATCATTTTCAGGTCCTCCAGCGCCTGCAGCACATCGGCCTTCACATTTCCCTCGCCGTCCAGGTAACCGGTCTTGGGGTCCAGGCCGTGCAGGCGGACCATCTCCAGCAGCGAGAACGACACCGCCTGACGCGTCTTGTCAAAGATAACCCGCTCGCGATGGGTCATGTTCATGTTGGCTATTCCCTTGAAATAGGCATAATACTCGCGGAATTCCTTCTCGAACAGATAGCTCTGCAGGGCCTCGTCCATGCCACCGTACAACGGCAGTTCCTTGCCGGAACGGGCGGCGTGCTTCTCCATGGACAAGACCACCTTGGCAAAGAAAGCGCCCACATGCGGCATGGCATCGGAAAAATATTCCTGCACCAGCCTGTCCACATCCGCATACGGGTTGGCCAGCAGGTCTGCCAGCACAAAGGAATAGCACTCCTGTACCGTAGAATAGAAATAACCGCTGCCGTTGAGGAAAACGCCCTTGACGCCCCGGCGCAGGTATTCCTGGAAGCGCTGCTGCATCACATACAGGATGGGGTACGGGGAAAGATAGTCGTCAAAATTGCAGACGTAGTCCCATATATATATGGTATCGGTGTACTTTTTCCACTGCTCCAGTTTGTCCAGGAAAGGCTTGGCGCCCTGCTGGTTCCAGGTACGGGGATAGTCGATGGCGCTCAGGAACACGCCCACGTTCTCCGGCAGCGGATGCGACGGAAAAGCCTGCGTGGTGGAGTAAGCCGGCAGGAAGAACTGATGGCCGGGGAAACGGCGGGCCAGTTTTTCAATGAAGGCGACCACCGCCGGCGTGGCGTTGGTACGCGTATTGCCCAGCGTCTGGCAGCGACGGCATTCACATACTATGCCGTTGTCATTGGGGCCGATGGTAATGTGCATGTGGTCCTTGCTGCCGTCCCCATACTGGTCCAGGATAAACTGCACCGTGAGTTCCAGCAGACGGTCCGACGAGAAGCAGAACTGGTCCTTGTGGACCATGCCGGCCGTACGGGCGAAGAGTTCCGGCTCCATGTTCTGGTAGCCGAAGGACTTGTCACCGTTGGAGCCCAGCACACGGGCCATCTGGTGGCCCCAGATGCCCCAGTCCATTTCCAGGTTGTGCAGGCCCAGCAAGTAGGTCATGTCCGGATTCTGGTTGCTGGGCATGTACAGGTCCCGGTATTCGAAGGGGAAGGTTGCCACGGTATCCTTTTGCGGGAAGATGCAGGGCGGCAAATCGTCCACGGAAATGGCCGGATTGTCCGTGCCGATGTGCTTGATGAACTGATAGGCGAGCCAAATCATGGTGCGTTGGTCACGGGCCGCCAGCTTGTAACCGCTTTCCGTGTATTCCACCTTGTAGTCTCCGCCCACATCATCGCCTACGTGGAGCGCCACGTCCACCACGCCCTCTCCGGGCGCGGCGGCCAGGAGTCCCTTCCCGCGCACTTGCAGGTGTTGCAGCAGATACTCTGCGGCCTTGCCGTCCTGGAGGCGGACTTCGGCGGGATGGATGTAATAGCGAATGGCGCTCTTCTCCCCGCCGGAAGAAGCGCAGGCGCTTATCAGGAGCAGCAATGCGCTAAAAAGAGACAGTAATCTGCACATGGACGATCATCATATTGGTGTAGCGTACGGTCCCGTACTGCCCATACAGGGTGTTCCAGGTGAGTCCGCCGGACAGGGACAGGTTCTCTGTCGCCAGCCAGTTTCCGGACAACGCCACAAAGGTATTGAACTTATTATATACGCCTCCCGTATAATAACTGTCGATATAATCGAGTTCCGGCGCCGTACCGCCTCCCCCCTGGAGCTCCACGAAATGGCGGCCGCCGGCATAGGGGAAGAAGCGGGCCCTGAGCTGGCCGTTGCCGTAAAAACGGCTGTGCATGCTGCCCAGCGTCACTTTACCGCCCAGGTAAAAATGCTCCAGGGAATGGGCGGCAGTGACGGTTGCGCCCACCAGATGGCCCTGGTCCCGCAGGAGACGGTACTGGACACCGGCTTCCAGCTCCCAGGACTTGGGCAGATGCAGCGTAGCGTTGACGTCGGCGGTCCAGCGGGAAAAATAGGCCGTAGCATAGCCTGCTCCGGCCGACAGGCTGAGCTTAGGGCTGAAGGCGTGGCTGTACTGCAGGCGGAACTGGAGTCCCCTGCCGCCGGCCGAGGTGTAGGTCTCGCTTTCGCTGTCCCAGGACGCATCGCGCCCTGTATAGCCGATGCTCGCGCCTATGGCATCCTTGGCCCAGCTGTGCCTGTAGGAAGCACGGAAAATACCGGTAAGGGAGGTGCCGTCCGTGCGGCGGAACCACTCATAGCCCGCACTGGCCGTGTTGTGGTAACTGCGGTTCTTCAAGGCGCGCATCCGGGCCAAATAAGCCGCCCGCTCCACCTCCGAGGGCTTATACGCGCTCTGGTACACGTAGGCGGAATCCCATTGGCGCTGTTTCTCGTACACCAGGCCACGGGCATAGCGGAGGTCCGCATCGGCGGGCGTAAGAACCAGGGCCGAATCCAGCACGGCGCCGGCGGCGTCCCATTTCTTGTCCTTGCGCAGCCGTTCCCCTTGGCGGGCGGCCACTGCGGCCGTGCTTTTCTTGAGTTCCCCGTCGCCGGGATATTCCTTCAGCAGGGCTTTCAGGCTGACCAGGGCCGTTTCATGATCCCCGTGGTCAGAGACCAGCATGGCCTTGCGGCGCAGGAACCACGGGTCTTCGGGATAGGCCATGATACCCAGATCCACATACGGTTCCGGGTCCTGGGCCGCCGAACTGGCATAACGCAGCGCCCAGTAGTTGGAAGGATTCCAGTACAGGAGCGATTCGCTCACGGAAAGGGCGCGCGG
>Ga0247611_10010334_pt1 | contig 10994 bp, 13 predicted proteins | sample 177DNAGHGhighgp2_FD_192422 | JGI IMG/M metagenome (GOLD analysis project Ga0247611, IMG submission 192422) | Sheep rumen microbial communities from Palmerston North, Manawatu-Wanganui, New Zealand - 1770 DNA GHGhigh gp2 | ecosystem: Host-associated > Mammals > Digestive system > Stomach > Rumen... | reverse complement strand
GGCTTATGATAATGAGTTTTGATTTCTTTTTTAATCCCGTGCTTAACAAGCCAACACTGAATTGTATTCTGTTTACAGCCGTATTCCGCAGCAATATCAGCTGTACGCCTATCTTTCGTAACATATTCTTCGTATAGCCAATCCTTATCCATCCACGGTTTCTTGCCTGTATACCTGTTTTTCGGATAATTCACTGCAACACACCCCCTTTCTATTATAGCATATAATTCATAACTCATAAGATTTTTCAGCAATTCACAAGGTTTTCTATACCCGTCACCGGATATAGGCGCAAACATTTTACGCGCTCTGGTCGATTCTGAGGAAGGGCTGATTGAGACGGTAGATCACTTTCTGGAACTGCTGACGCAGATAGTAGTCCGGGTCTTTCATAAAATATCCGTCCTCCACATCTTTCTTCCAGAAATACCACGCCCAGATCAGAATGTTCGGCATGCCGACAGCTCCGCTCTGACGATTGGAGAGGAAGGAAACAAACTCGATCACGTCGTCAAAATACGTGGTGAGATGTTTCGGCGCTTCATTATTATAATTGGAGAGGAAGAACAAGCCTTCCGTCGCCAGGCGCGTAAAGTCGTTTGCCCAGCAGTACGGGAAATAGGACGCGGTGGTGCTGTCGTTCAGATAAAACGCGCGGCTGAACTCAGCTTCGAGCCACTGCTTTGCCGTGCGGAGCCCCCACATTTTCTTGATCTCCATAAAGATTTTGTTGAGGCCAAAGAGCTTGTCCTCCGCCTTCCCCTTTTCCGTCATGAAAGAGCGGATATCCTTATGGTTCGCGTTTGCGTTCGGGTCAATGCTGGAATCGGCGAGCGTATCCTTATCGACAAAGTTGTCGATAAACTCACTGAAATCCAGCTGACTCGGGTGAAGACCGTTGATGTACTCAAAATCCTCGCCGTATTTCTTTTTCAGTTCTTCGAGGCAGCGCTCGAAATCTTTGTTAACTTTTAACTGTATATCCACTGTTTACTCCTTCTGACTGTCCGCCCATTTGCAGGCCGCGCCGAAGTCAAGGAGCTCATCGCCGACGCCGAGCCACGGCGCGGACATCAGACCAAGCGCTTTCATCTTCTCAACGTCGTCATTTACCTCGTAGACAACGCCGGCTTTATCGAGCTTCGTTTTCAGGACCTTGCATTTCGGACATCCAGTCGTGTGAAAAATTACTTTTTGATCCATTCGATCACTCCTTTTATTCATTTGTGAGCGCACCGATCAGGTCATACACCTGATACCAGTTATGCACGCGGAACATCTCGTTCGATGCCGCGTCATAGCGCAGGTTGTGCGGCGCTGTCATGAGAATGCGGGTGTACGCACCGCCCTCCAGATTGTGCGGAGCGTCATCAACCATCACGTCACCGCGGATCATCTGCTTTTTGGCGGCAATGATGACATGCTGCCAATCAATCCACGGGAACCACTTAAACAGGACTTCATGCATCTTGGTTTTGATTGTCTGGTAGTTGGAGCTGGTGACGATATAGATTTCATGGCCGTCTTTGCGGAGCTTATCCAGAATCTCAACGGCATCCCATTTCGGTTTGACACGCGTCCAGAGCTCATCAAGCTGAAGGGGGAGATAAACCTGCGCTTTTGTAAGATTTGGGAAGGACTCATGCAGATCCCAGCTTCGCACATCATCAAGCGTGACGTGTGTGCCGTGCGCCTCGTTGAGGAAGCCAACCCACTCGACAAGCAGGTTCTCAATCGTGTCATCCATGTCCACAAGGATCGTCAGTTTTTTCTTTGGTTCGCTCATTCTTCCTCCAATTCATCCGCCCACTGACTGATCCAGCTGCGATGATTCTGCGAAAGCGTACAGAACGCCGTGCGGTCATGGCCGCTGAAATGCTCCATATACCGCGTAAAGCCGCTGCGCTCCCCGTCGGAGAGGTCGCACTGCCGGTCGTGGCCGATCACGATCACCTTTGTGTTTTTCCCGATACGCGTGAGCGTTTTCTTGAGCTGAGAGACGGTGTAATTCTGACTCTCATCCAGGATCACCACAGCGTTATCAAGATTTGTGCCGCGCAGGTAAGTGTCGGTAATGCAGGTAATATATCCGGTGCCGTTTTTCTGGTTCACCATCGTTTCATCATTGATGGCAGTCGTTATCTGGACACCGCAGCAGGTCAGAGCTTGCATAAACGCCTCAAAATAAATACTGCTTTTCTGTGTGATGTCGCCGGGGAGGTAGCCTTGCTTGCGCTCACCGTATGGAGACATGATGTAAACGATATTGTCGTAAAACCCATACCCGACCAGCATGTTGGCGACACCGGCGGCAACGGTTGTTTTGCCTGTGCCGGCCTTGGAATTGCAGAAAACGATATCGTTTTCCGGGTTCCAGATTGCGTTTGCAAATACAAGCTGCTCCGCATCCAGCGTCATGCCGTAAAAAGATTCCGTAATCTTCTCCGGCGCGTTGGACGGCGTAAAGTCCTGCGGCGGTTTTCTTTTACCAGCCATAAGTACCTCCTTAAATCACATCGTCGAGAGGGCAGTCGGCACCGATTATGTAATCTGTAAATCCCTTTTCCTTCGCGTCATCCGCAAAGAGATACCATTCGACACGCAGCTTGCTGTCATATTCCTCCGGCGTGACATTGCTGTGAGAGACAACATAGCGCTTGATGCGCTCCTCAACCTTGCGGTTAAACTCCATCTGATCCTGCGCTTTCGCACCGGAATTCCAGACAAAGTTGGAGCCGTCATGCATAAGGAACTTTGCGTTCGGCATTGCGTAGCGCTTATGGCCTGCAAGCCCGATCAGGAAACCCATGCTGTACTGATATCCAAGGTTCACCGTGTAAACAGGCGTCACGCTGCTTTCGATCACATCGATCATCTCGAAGCCGGAATCCACTTCGCCACCGCAGGAGACGACGTAGAGAATGATGGGCTTACGCTTTTCCGCCGGGAGGCCGGAATCATCACGGTTGATCTGAAGGATATGGCGGGCAACCTGATGAACTGTGTACTGGTCGATTGAGTCGTTGAGATAGAACTTGCGGCGCTGAAGATCCTTCAGGAAGAAAACGTCCTCAAGGCCGCTGTCAAGATCGCAACCCAAATCAAAGTCGATATCGTAGTATGCGTTTTTAGTTTCCATAGATGTTCTCCTTTATGTACTGTTTGACGCGCAGCTCCAAATCCCGGAGGCTGCCGTCATTTACGATCAGATAATCCGGAGTTGTATTATCCAGGGCTGTCTCTGACGGGTGGTTTTGCTGCTCGGGCGTGAGCGGGCTGACAAAATTCCGGCGTTCCACACGAAGATGTGTAACACCGAAGCCTGTTTCGCGAAGGCGCTCCACCTCATTGGGGAAGCGGGAGTCCGGGATCAGGACATAATCCCAGTTGTCACCGAAGAACTGGATCATTTTGATGACAAAGTCCACCCAAAATTCAGGCTCACGCGCGCGAACAATGTCGGTGCCGACATACTGGAGAAGATTTCTCCCGTAATCGTCCTTTTCACCGTTCCAATCAAAGAATGTCCTGCACACGTATTTCACAAGATCGCCGTAGTGTGCAATCAGAACACGCTCACCGTGATCTTCCAGATCGCTTTTAAGCATGCCGGCCACCGTGTCTTTCCCGTTACGGGCATGGCCGGAAATAGCAATGATATTCAGAAGTGAATCGCCTCCTGTATATTTATTTCTTATGCTGTTTGGTTAAAACAAATCCCCATTCTCCTCTACCGGGGACAGGACGCACTTATCAATGAGCGCGTCAAGGCAGCGGCAGCAAAGATCAAGCCTGAGCTCGCATCCGTCATAGCGGGAACCGTACCCGATACGCCTGTGGATGGAGAAATCCTCCTGCTCATCCCATTCATCGAATTCTTTGCCGCATAAATTACAAGTTATTCGCTTCATAATTTGCTCCCATATATGTAATCAGAGTATCTTGTGATACCCTGTCAAAGAGAAGTATTGCCCCTCGCGCACGAAGGACTGGCAGAAGATGATGTCGCCCTTGTGAATGGGGTCTTTGTTGTACTCGCGGTTATAAACCGTGAATCTCGACTCCACCCCGCTGCCGATCGAACGCGTCTGGATGTTATACCCGAACTGTTTGCCGTCTTTTTTGCGGGAAACGGGGAAAACCTCCTGCACATAGAGCTTTCTGCGGTCTTCGTCTTTCCCGGATGTATACCCGGCATAGCCCATGACATCGGCGAAGTTCCTCACCTTCACGGCATCGCTCAGATCCTCCATATTGGCCGCTTTCACGGCGTCTTCGACCTCAAGCAGGATAGAATGCACGTCCAGAAGCGTGTACGCTTTGGCAAACTGGCCTGTTTTTGTGACGCCGGTTGCATATTTGCTTATGATAGGTTCAAGCTGTGTGCCGTCAACACGATCCTTTGCGATTTTCTTCGCTTCGCCCTTTTTGAAAACGTCGTAGAACATCTCCGTGATACGCAAAAGCTCGCGCTGGTTGCCGAAATCCGAAAAGAAATCAAGCTTGATGAGAATATCAAGCTGTCTTGTATTCAGAGAGCTGTTCCGGTCGATATCATAGAGGACATCCACAAAATGCTGATACATGTTTGCATGCGCAAGATCGTAGAGCTCCTCGGCAATTCCCTCCGACATATATTTGATGGAGGAAAGCCCTTTCGCGATGATGTTTTTCTGCTTATCAAAGAAGTAATCGCTCTTGGAAAGCCCCCATTTGGGCATGGTGATATGAATGCCGACGCGCGTGGCATAGGAAGTGCCGTTGCGAATGTCGTCCTCGTTGGCGGCGTTGTTGAGAAATGCCGTGATAAACTCCAGAGGATGGTAATAGCGGTAATAGGCGCAGAGATATCCGAGCAGACAATAAGCGACACTGTGGTTGTAGCCGAACTGATATGCAGCGCTGTCCTCAATGATCTGCAGGAACTCTTTTGCCTCTTTCTCCGCGATTTCACGAGGCTGCGGAGACTTATTGCAGTAGCCTTCCAGAATTGACGGCAGCGCCGCCTCCAGCCTGTCACGTTGCTTGCGCCCGATGGCGCGCCTGACATTATCCGCTTCGCTGCCGGAAAGCCCGCAGATCTGCTGAAGGAATTTGATGGTGTCCTCCTGGTAAATCAGATAGCCAAGGTTATCGGCAAGGAGCTCGTCAATGATTTCCGACGGGTTTTTGTGCGGGACACGGGCAAGAAGCTTGTCCCGATAGGAGGAACCCGACGGGCGGATGCATGCCGTGACGATGGACATGTCGAAGATGCTGTGCGGCACGAATTTTTTCAGGCTTTCAAAGGCGAATTTCCCTTCAAACTGAAAAATCCCGGACGGATTTTTGATCATGTCCGCCCACACGGCTTCATCATTCCAGTCGATCTCATGCGTTTTCGGGTACGGCATGTTGAGATACCGGCATGTATCGCGGATCACCTGCACGGTCTTGAGGATCAGGAAGTCATACTTGGCAAGGCCGGTGTAGTCATGGATGTTTTCCATGTCGAGCATCAGGCAGTTCTCGCTGTCCTTATCGAACACGCCGAAGTTATCGACGAGTGTGATCGGGCTGATCACCATACCGGCAGGATGGACGGACTGTGAGATTTTGGTGCTCATGAGCCCGTCAAAGTAGTAAAAAATCTCCGGATATTTCTTTGCCGCCGCTTTGTACTCTTCGGAAGCCATGATCGCTTCCTTCTTTTTCTCGTCGTTATTGATCGTGGAGGTTTCGGCGACGATGCCAGAGATCATGTCCTTGATTCTCGCGATATTGGGGAGGCTCCAGGGGTTCTCACCTGCGGATCGGTCCGGGTTTGCTTTACTCCAGCGGTTTGCAAGGCAGCGGCCAACGTCATCAATGACACCCTTTGCCTGCATCGTGCCGAAGGAAGCGACTCTCGCCGTCTTATCCTCTCCGAATCTGCCGGTAATGTATTTGAAAATCGCCGGTCTGTCAGATTCAACGCAGTCTATATCGATATCCCCGATTTCCTTTCGGTCCTCGTTGCAGAAACGCGAGAACACGGTATGCCAAGTCTCCGGGTTCAGATCTATGATGTCCGTGACATAGGCGATACGAGAGCCTCCAACCGATCCCCTTGCCGTACCGATCGCCATTCCCTGCGATTTGCACCAGCTGATGAGCTCAGACATAGACAGCATAAAGCCATCCATCTGAAGCTTCTGGAAAACGCGCATTTCCTCCGGGATGGCAGCGCGAAAGGCCGCTTCCTGTTCAGGCGGGATGACACCGGATTTGAGCTTTTCCTGAAATTTCTGCTCTACCGTCTCAATAAACTTTTTGGAGTCCGCCTCGCGGGAGCCGTAGAGAATCGGATACTTGATGGATGTATCGAGATCGATTTCCTCGGTGAGGTCATAGAGCATGTTGGTGTTTTCGATGGCCTGCATGTACTCTTCTTCGGGAAGAGCGCCCTGTGTGCGGAACATATCCACAAGCTCGTCATAGGTTTTATATGTAAGGTCGAACGAGTCTTCGTCGCCGTAGGACTTATGCTTTGCCGCAAGCAGCACGGCACGGCACTCCGCCTTGTATTTGGAGGAGCTGTGCGTATCTGTGCCGGCGATCAACGGCTTGTTGTATTCCCGCGCAAGCTCGGCAAGACGACGGTTGAACGCCACCTGATCCGGGTGATGGTGCGCCTGCACCTCAAGGAAGTCATACTTTTGGACAAGCTCGCGATAGCGCGGATGCGTCTGAGGTAGTCTGTTCAACGGGGAAGCGAGGCACGCGCTGGTTGAGAGGATGTTCTTTGAAATCCCCAGAAATTCATCGAATGTCAGACGGTTTGTGTAGTAGAAATGATCTTTGTCGCAGGACTTGCTGACAAGCTCGTTCAGCTCCCGCACGCCGGCCATATTCCGCGCCATCAGAACCGTGTGGTAATTATCGCGGATCTTTTCGTCGAGTGATTCTGTAAGGTAGATTTCAACCGAGTGGATGTAGCGAATCCCGGCCTTTTTGCAGGCTGCCCACTTCTCCGTCCAGTTGAGAGGTTTACCGTGCTCAGATATGGACAGCGCGCGCTGCCCGTTTTTTACTGCGAGATCAACATAATCCTGATACTTTGTACAGCTGTCAAGCAGACTGTATTCTGAATGACAGTGATACATGATATATGTCCCTACGTATCATCACCTCCGATAATTTTGAAGCTGCCGAGGAACTCATCCAGCGCAGCGTCGGATTCCTCCGCCTGCTCCGCCGCCTGCTTTGCAAATAAAAGACGCGTTTGCTCGTCAGACATTGCATCAAGCGCAAGTTTCTGTTCCTCTGTCAAAAGAGCGGCGTCCGGCGTAATAAAGCGGATGGCATCAATAATCGCTGTGCCGTCCGTAGCTGTTTTCCACGCGCGGAACAGATCACTTAAAATGTCAGAAACCGAGCGTATGGACGCATCCGGAAGAACAACAGGGATATTGTAAGCCAGCAGTACGTCATACACGTCAGCTGTACTTGAAACGCTTGTCATAAAGCTTTTGAAACACCTCCTTGCCGCGGTCAACCGGGCTGTCTTTCTGCGAAAGCAGGCCGTCGGTGTCATGAATGTACTCGACTGTGACGAACTGCTGCAGTTTTTTGATATTGTGATCCTTTCGGACATCCACATCATTATCCAGAGCGAGCACCACACGGCAGCCGAGCTTTGCGAGAATGCGCATCTGATTGGGATTCAGATGGCTTGTGAGCAGCGCGCCTGTGTTGTGGATTCCCCAGCTGTCGGCAAGCAGAACGCTTTTACAGCCCTCAAAAAGAATCACCTCATGCCGTTTTTTGATCTCGGCCATGTTTTCCGCAAGGCCATAGACGGTATCCATCGTGCCCCAGCCGAAGAAATAGGTGTACTTGCGCAAGCCCTTCTCCTTGAAGTCAGGATCGAGCGTTCTGCCGCCGACATTGACGATCTTCCCATCGATATTGCGGATCGGATACACGAGACGATCTGAGAAAGCATCGTAGAAAACCTGGAACTTTTCCATGGAAGCTTGTGAAATGCCTTCGTTCTCCCACACGAGAAGCTTATCCTGCCTTTTTTCATAGCGCGACATATAATCATCGGCGAGCAGGACGCCCTTTGAATCTTTCTGCCGTGTCTTTACCCGCTGGTACTTCCTGCAGACCTGTGTTGCGTCAAGTCTTGCATGCCTTGTGCATGTTTCACCGTCAACGCCGGCGAACGCCTCCAGCTTTTCGACGGCCTCGGCAGAGGAGCAGTGAAAATAATAGCGTGTGAAGGTAAAGACGTTGCCGCCGATGCCGGAGCTGTAGTCATAAAAGCATGGCGGCGTTTTGCGCACCGAGAAGGATGGTGTCTTTTCATCCTTGAAGCAGGAAAGTCCCCAGTATTCCTCCCCTCGCTGTTCAAGCTCCACAAACTGCGAGATATAATCCACGATGTCTATGGACTCAATCAGATCAGACAGCTCCATGACAGCCCCTCTTAATACGGAACCTGCGGGATATGCTGCTTTGCTTCCTCGTATAAAATATGATTTCCGTCAAAGCGAAGATCGATATATTCTCCGGGTGCCATCTGCATACCGTTTCTGTTCAGGACAACACGCAGCTTTTTATTCCCGCATTCCTCTCCGTCCGCCTCTATTTCCTCCGGTGTCTTGTCGGTAATGAGCGCGATCGTGCTGGCGTTGCGGCCTATCTTCGCGGAATCAGCCACCTTTCCGTTGATTGTGGCCTGCGCCGCGCCGATGCCGCAGATCTTCATATCCCCGCAGATTTTGTTCTTTACCATATCGACGAAACTGCCGAGCTCCTGATAGGTATTGAAGGCGTCCCCGTCGCCGGAGCTTTTGAAGTAATCAATGATTAAAACATCGAGCCCCATGGTATGCTCTATCTTTTTGACGGTGGTGTAGATGGCCTGCTTGTCAAACATGGGCAGATACACATGGACAAAACGCCTGGTTTTGATCCATTCGATCGCCTCCTGAATGCGCTTTGCCTCATCGTCATTGTAGTTTCCGGACGTGAGACGTTTGTATTCGATGCCGGTTAAATGGGAGATGACACGCGCCGTGAAAAGCCGTGTGTTCAACTCACTGTCTATGTATAAAACCGCGAGATCACGTTTCAGAAGATCGATCGCGCAGTTGAGAAGCATCATGGATTTGCCCTGCTTTGCCTCGGCTGCAAAGATAAAGAGCTCTCCTTTTTCGATTGTCGCGTATTCATTCAAGGTTGGAAACTTGAACGGAATACCGGCATAACCATCCCCCTGCCTGGACTTAATTTCCTCCCAGCACATGTCCACGACTTCCCCATACAGCGGAACAGCGTCAGCGTAGGAGTATTCAGACATGACATTATCAATGGCGGCGTAAATCCGCTGCTCGATATCCCCTTCTGACATATCGGCGCACAGGCGCTCGCATTCCTGAAGTCTTTTCAGGGTATCAAGACGGAAGGCGGAATCCAGGACGTTGCGGACGCTCACCTGATATTCCTCGACACTGTTTCTCGCAAGATCGGAACTCATATCGATCAGCTCGTTGAGCTGATCGACGGTGAGTTCCTCCGCAGCGCGCTTTGTGGCTTCGGAGCTTTCGAGGATTTCAATAATGTTGAGCGCGTCAACATACATAACGCCCTTTTCAGCCATCGTTTTAATCGCCTGGTAAATGATTTGGTTGCTGCGGCGCGTAAAATGACGCGGAAGAAGCGTCTCCGAGTAAAAAACAAACTCAGGGTGATGGATCAGTGTCGCAATTACAGCGGCCTCACTGTCAGGCCGCTTCAGATATTCTATATTTACAAAGCATCATCCTCCAAGATAGTAACAACACTTGTCATGCAGGCCGCACAGATAACGGCAGCGGAAGAAATCCATGCACGGGCAGAAGGTTTCTTCTTCCGAAATCGTCTCGATCTGGCGTTTTATCCAATCGAGCGTCAGCATGTATGTCTTTTTGTCAAATGGCTCCAATATAAGTCTGCCGGTGCGGAAACAGTTGAAACACAGCTGTTTCGGAAGCTCCCCATACTTTTGGAAAACCCCGTGAGCATACAGATAAAGCTGGCGGAGCATCTCATCAAGCTCGCGGTCATTCACGGTCGGCACCCGTCTTCGACTGCGGGGCTTCAGGTCGCGGGATTTATGATCGACGATTGCAAGAGCGCCGTCTTTCCGGCCGATAAAATCCGTAAATGCCACAAAGGGGATGCCGTCCACATCGAAACGAAGCTCATCCTCAACCGACACCTTCTCAAGCGGCAAGCCGCTGAAGGTATCGAAGTAGCGTTTTCCGGCCGCAATGTAATTCCGGACGATTTTGTCCGACGGGCGCTCCCCGCGGACGCCTGCAGAAAACCCGAGGAGAAACGCCATGGGCAGCTCCTCCCGTTTCAGCTCTCCGGAATAATAGCGTTCGATAAGACTGTGGATAAACGATCCATATGACGCATAGAACGTAGGCTGCTCCGAATCACCGGATATGTACTTCATAAACCACTTATAGGGACAGTCATCAAAGCTGCTGACACGGCTGTAGCTCCATACGAAGTCCTCGATGAGCGGCCTGTAGCTGATATCTCCCACGGCTTAACGTCAGCCGTTAAAACGGGAGATTCGACGATGGCTCGCCGTCGTCTACCTGCGCCGCATGCTGTGAGCCGCTGCCGCCGCCGGAGCCGTTCTGCATCTCAAAGTCAAAGACATTGAAATTTGTATAGGTTGTATTCTTCACCTTGTCGTACTTGTTGGTCACATCCACGTCGCCGAGCTTAATGCGGTCACGCTCTTTGAGCCGGGCCGCCTTTTTGGCACAGGCCGTGCCGACAAATGAGACGAAGCCGCCGAAATCCTGGACATAGTTGTCGGAGCCCTTCTCTTTGCGGCTCGTAGAGATGCGGCACTTTGTCACGGAATCATTCACAGGTTCAACAGACCACACGGTCGCGAATGCGTCTTTTCTAAATCCCATCTTTTCTCTCCTTATGCGTTAATGTAGGTCTTGCGGAAGTCCTCC
>Ga0247611_10010333_pt1 | contig 10995 bp, 5 predicted proteins | sample 177DNAGHGhighgp2_FD_192422 | JGI IMG/M metagenome (GOLD analysis project Ga0247611, IMG submission 192422) | Sheep rumen microbial communities from Palmerston North, Manawatu-Wanganui, New Zealand - 1770 DNA GHGhigh gp2 | ecosystem: Host-associated > Mammals > Digestive system > Stomach > Rumen ... | reverse complement strand
CGCGAACCGGCAGTCTGCAGGAACTTGAACCTCACATTGCCGGTCACATTCAGTTCAAAACTGTACTGCTTCCAGGTCCCATCGAGCGTACAAGTGCCCAATGTGGTCCAAGCACTACCGCTGTTTGTGCTGTACTGAACCTGCAACGTAGCATTTGCATCATTGCCATATTTTGCTGCATAGAACGTGATTTTGCTCACTCCATTATGGACATCTTCGTTCATCGTAATGGAGGAATTAGTATTCTTGCCAAAGCAGCAGCCAAGCGAGCCATTCCAGTGATCATTTTCACGGGCATAGAGGCCTGCATTGTTGAAGTTCCACTTGAAAGCAGCGCCTTGCACTTCCTGGGTCCAATAACCACCAGTAGTACAGCCTTCCCACGTCTCAACAATCTCTTCTTCGGTCTGGCTGCCACCCTGGTAAGATGCGGTAAGGTTGACTGTTGCGTTCACCTCCGTACTGTTGATGGTGAGTGTGCCGGTTGCGTTGCTCTGAGTGCCATTATAGGTCACGGTAACCGATGTCCCGTTGTTGGCACTGGCTGCAGTAATGCTTGTCGGAGTGACTGAGAAGCCTGAACCGCTGACACTGATGGTCAACGCCTTGGCCAAGTTAGAGCCCTTGACTGTAATGGTCTTGCTCACACCACTGCCTGTATTTGTTCCCAGATCCACGGTTGAACCGTTAGTGGGCGATGACAATACCGGCGTTGGAGCACTGCTGCCGCTCCATGCACTGCCCTTCTTGTTACCCCAAATGTATTCTACCAGTTCGGGATTATCGACAAAAGGATTGCGATTCTTCTGGATACCATACACAGCGTCGTTACGAGTCGTTTCCAGAGAGCTGACAGGGTCATTGCGATGCCATTCGAGCAACTGGTTAATTGCCCATGTCGTGAGCCCCAAATAAGAACTTGAAGTAAACACGACACTGCCGGTACCACTTGTAAAACTGCTGATGCGGGCCATATACCGGGTCGCGAAGTAGAAATAGACACGTGCGAAGTCACCCTTGTACTCATCGGCAACCTCAAACACAGTACCACTATAGCCGCTGAATGAGCATGAACCCAGTTTACCTGTACCATAGACCGTGCCATTGTTACAGTTACCAAATGGGTGGTTGCCTCGTTTACTGTTCACAAAGCCATCAACGGGGAACATGTGATGCAGGTCTGTGTAGGCGGTATCCGATGATGTTCCACCCCACCAGCTGTTGGGAATCGAGTGCTCACGGTTGTAGCAGTCGCCCACACCGTTATAGGTGCCGCAAAAGTCCTCGTTATAGGTAAACTGCGTGGTTGAATAGCGGTCAATGATGATATTACCATTGCAGTCTGTTGTCTTGAAGTCGGTTTTCAACTGGTCATAGGAACGCTTGGTATGTCCCTTGATGATGTTGTGCAGCGCAGTCATCAGTGCCTTGTCGCTCTTACCCTTGGCATTGTTGTAATAGGAACTGGGAGCCGATGCTGCTGCCGTCATGCCCACAAACGCTGCAAGCACGGCAAACAGGAAATGTCGATTGATCTTCATTGTCGTGTTATGATTTATTTAATTAATGTGAATGAGACCTGTTAGAAAGCTGCAAAATTACAAAAAAAATGGCATCAACTCACTGATAATGACATCAAATCAACAAGTAAAGAATTTATATCCACGAAATTGGACATTTTCACTGTTCGACAATCAACTCCAGCAGGCAGGAGTTAGTTTTGGGGCATGCAAACGATTGCAATATCAAAGAAGAGAGTAAGGAATGGGAAAAATAACAAAATTCATGAATTATTAGTACCTTTGAGCAGAAAATTATTTTTTTCTACTAACAACATGACTGACAGAAAAACCATTTTCAAGTACATTGCATTGCTGTCCATGGCAATAGCCTTTACGCAGCAGGTTTGGGCTTCATTTGTGGGTCCCCGTAACGACTTCCGTGACGAGAGCATCTACTTTGTAATCACAACACGTTTCTATGATGGAGACCCCAGCAACAATGCTCAATGCTGGGATGGGGCAACCGCCAACCATGGCGATCCCTGCTGGCGCGGAGACTTCAAGGGGCTGATTGACAAACTGGACTACATCAAGGCACTGGGATTCACGGCAGTGTGGGTCACTCCCATTGTCGAGAATGCTTCAGGCCTGGACTATCACGGCTACCATGCACGAGACTTCTCGCGTGTTGACCATCGCTACGAGAGTGGCGACACCACATTTCAAACGCTCATCGATGAGGCCCATGCACGCGGCATGAAAGTGCTACTCGATGTTGTCCTTAACCACACTGGCAACTTTGGCGAGGAGCACCTGTGCAAACTGTTTACACGCGACTGGAATGCCAACCAGTTCAAAATCAACGAGTGCATGAAGCCCTACACCACCGACTCGGTGGGTGGACTGTTGCCTACCAACTATACCAGCCTGCCGGCTGGACAGCAATATGATGCCCGACTAAAGCAAATGAAGAATACCGACGGGCAGAATCATGACACTCACAACCGGTGGCACCACTTCGGCCAGTTCAACTGGGACGACAACACACGATGGTGGGCTCAGATTGCCGGCGATTGCGTTGACCGGAACCCCGAGAACCCTGCGGTTGCCGACTATCTGATCAATTGCTACGGCAGTTTCATCAAGATGGGCGTGGACGGTTTCCGCATCGACACGGGCGGCCACATTTCCCGACTGACATTCAACAAGATTTATATCCCAGCCTTCATGGCACTGGGCGAGCAGTACAAGAGCAAACGACTGAATCAAGCCGACTTCTTCCTTTGCACCGAGGTTTGCGCCCGTTATCAGGGCAGCGTCACCTACCGCAACCAACCGGCATTGTCTCCCTACTTCTACACTTGGGCCGAGAGCAAGAATTATGGCTGGAACTACGATGCAAGCTACTGGGACGGCATCGCCATCTATGAGAACACCGACCTGAACGGTCTGGACAACATCGGCGCGTGCCAGCAGATGTATGCCGACAACAACAAGGAGACCAGCAGCGCAATGCCCACATCAAGCAATGCTGTGCTCAACGGCAACGACTACCATACACCTGACGTGAGCCAAGCCTCAGGCTTGAACGTCATCGATTTTCCTGTGCACTACTCATTCCACAATATCGCCAGTGTATGGAATCTGGCCATTAATGGCGACAAGTACTATAACGATGCGACCTACAATGTGGTGTATGTGGATAGCCATGACTACAGCCCGGGGCCCAATGACAACATCCGTTTCAACGAGGGCACAGCCCAATGGGCCGAGAATCTGTCGTTGATGTTCACATTCCGTGGCATTCCCTGCCTGTATTATGGCAGCGAGGTAGAATTCAAAGCCGGCAAGACCATTGATCCGGGAGGCAACGGCTCCCTCAGGGATAGCGGCCGCGCCTACTACGGTGGCTACATCAAGGGCGCGTTGAACACCAGCGATTTTGGCATCGCCAGCGGTGCTTCCGGCAATCTCGCCGCAACATTGTCCAGACCTCTGGTCAAGCACCTGCAACGGCTCAACCGCATCCGTCAAGCCGTCCCTGCCCTTCGCAAGGGGCAATACAGCACCAGCGGCTGCAACTCGAGTGGTGGCTATGCCTTCAAGCGCCGATACACCGACAGCACTACCGACAGTTATGCCCTGGTCACCATCAATGGTCCCGCCACCTTCTCCGGGGTGCTCAACGGCACTTATACCGACTGCGTGACTGGCGATGTCAAGACAGTGACCGACGGAACCTTGACCACCACATCCTGCAACGGAAAAGGCAACTTGCGCGTGTATGTGCTCTCGACCAGTCTGACACCCGCTCCAGGCAAAGTGGGTGAAGACGGTCCCTATCTTTATACCAGCGCTCCCAATGCCGGCAACGTGTTGAGCTATGACGGCACCGAGGAAGAATTGTCCAGCAACGATGGCGAGGGCAACGGCAGCAGCCAGCCCAGCACGCTTGACCCCTATGAGCCCAGCTGTGAGGAGGATGACATGAGTGTGTTCCTTGAAACGGGTAACAGCGTGAGCAACGTGACCACATGGGTGTGGAACAGCAACAGCAATTTCACCGGCGGTAGTTGGCCCGGCGAAACGATGACACTGATGGGCAGTACACAGGATGGTGCGCGCAAAATCTGGAAATGGGTCTATAACGGCACACTGACCAGCAATCCGACAGGCATCATCTTTGTGACCGACGGGCAACAGACCAGTGATCTCACCTTCAGCAACCACGGCTACTATATCGACGGCACTTGGGACCACGAAGTGACTAATTACACCTCACCGGCCCCCACCCTATCGATAGATAAGGCCAGCGGCCAGTATGAGGGCAGTGTCACTGTAACCATTACCGCCAGCGAGAGTGATGCAGTCATCGTTTATACCACCGACGGCAGCATGCCCACCGCCAGCAGCCGCCAAGCTATTGGTCAAGTGAAACTGACGTTCAACGACAACACAGTGCTCACAGCAGGCATCCTCTTTGAGGGCAAGGTGCGCAATGCAGTGCAACGGGAATACATCTTCCATGGCTTTGTCCCCAACACCGCCACAGTCTATATCAAGGACCCCACCAGCGCACCTAATAACTGGAGCAGCGTTTACATTTATGCCTGGGATTCCACAGGCGCCATCCATGACAGCTGGCCAGGCGAGAGAATCACCGATACCAAGACTGTCATGGGCCAGCGATTCTACTACCGCACCTTCGAGATTGGTAGCGAGGACTATCTATTCAATGTCGTTCTCAGCCAGGGGGATAACCAGCACCAGAGCGTTGACGTGACTGGAATCAACAAAGATATCTACCTTGAGGTCACTTCCACAACTAATAAATATACCGTTGCCGACATCACCGACCTGTACGCCTATCAGCTGGGCGATGTCAATTGTGACGGAGAGGTCAACATCGGTGATGTGAGTGCTGTAATCGACATCATTCTGACGGGAAATGCCGATGCCGCCACGCTGCTCCGAAGCGACGTGAACAGCGACGGTGAGGTGAACATTAGTGATGTTGCAGCAATAATCGACATTATTCTGAGATAAATGGCCAAAACGGCCTAACCAAAGGGGAAAATTAACCTTTTTTAATGCAAAATATGGATGCTGTCTTATTTTTTGGCAGTAATTTTGCACCGACAAATTGAAGGTAATAATTTTTTTCATAAGGTAAAGCTTTTTGGGAACTAAGACTCGCCGTGATGGCGAGTCTTTTTCTCGTTTATTGCACCCTGTTTTTTATCTCCAAAGTGTAAAAGAACAGTCAAAAAATCGAGTTTTACCAGCCTCCCCTTTATGCAAAATAATGAGGGTTTAAGAAGCCCCTTGGCAAAGCAAAGCAAACTTTATTTGCCTGGGCGGGAAAAAAAGTGTAATTTCGCATCGTTTTTTAAAACAGTAGTTAAAGCATGAAAAAGTTTATATTGATGATGACCGCCATCGCAGCCTTGACTGCATGCGACGGCAACAAGTTTCATATCGACGGCACCATCGATGGCGCCAGTGACACCACCACCCTCGTGCTCGAGCAATCAAGCAATGGCGAGTGGCTTATCATTGACAGCATCAAGGTTGACAAGAACGGCAAGTTCAGTGTTAGCGCTCCTGCACCCGAGGTACCCGGCATCTACCAGCTGAGGTTGGGCGAACAAACCATCTGCTTCCCCATCGACAGCCTTGACCACCTGACAGTAACAGCCCAATTGCCCAACATGGGCGCCAACTACAACATCACGGGCAGTGAACACGCCGAACAAGTGATGAAGATTGATAAAGAGGCGATGCAGTTTGCAGGAGGTAAAGGCACTGCTGCCGAGTTACTTGCATGGAAAAACAAGCTATCACAGCAGATTGCTGCCGATCCGAGCGGCATCGTGGCCTACTATGCCATCAACAAGTACATTGACGGGAAACCGTTGTTTGACCCGCTGAATGACAATGATTTACGCATTATTGGAGCCGTAGCCAACTCGTTCAACTCGTTCCGCCCCAATGACCCGCGCACTGACTACCTGGTCAAACTGCTGTTGGATGGCCAGCGCCGCCGTCGTGCCATGAGTGCCGCTAACGACACCGTGTTTGCCGACGTGGCGACCCTCATCGACATCAAGTTGCAAGACGTCAACGGCAAGGAACAGGCCCTGTCCAAGATTGCTGCTGAAAACCGCGTCGTTCTGCTGGACTTCACAGCCTATACTACCGAAGTCTCGCCACAGCTCAACAAGCTGCTCAACGACATCTACCAGCAGTATCACAGCCGTGGCCTGCAGATTTATCAAGTGAGTGTGGACCAGGACAATGTGGCATGGCGTCGTGCAGCACAAAATCTGCCCTGGATTACCGTCTTTGACCCAATGAGTATCAATTCCCAGGTTATCGGCACCTACAATGTCAATGGCATCCCCACCACATTCATCATCAAGAACAGTGAGATTGTGGAACGCATCGAAGACGCCTCTCGTCTCAAGGCAGCAGTCGGCAAGTATTTCTAATCATGCTTTAGTTCCCAATCCATTCCATAACGGGGCAAGACGACAACCCCATCAGCCAAAAAAGTTCACGCTAAGCGGCAGCATTACGGCTTAGCGTGAACTTCTTTCTATCAACTTTTTCCAGTAGTCGAGATAGCGTTGTGCCACCACTGTGGCAGCATTGTGCTTCTCGACAAATGCACGGCTGGCACAAGCCAGTTGCGGCAACTGGTCACGATGCTCGACCAGCCATGACAACTTGCGGTCGATATCCCCCTCAACAAGAGGCGACACATTGAATATGGGCTGATTGACTGTTTCCTTGATCAGGTCATAGTACTCGGGCTCGGCACCCGATACAGCCACCAAGCCCTGGGCCATTGCTATCAGCGCATTGGTGCTGGGCGTGTAACTGTAAAGCTGGTCAAGAATGATGTGTGATTCACGCATCCGGCGTGTGTACTCATCATAGGGCAAGTTCTCGACCACGTCAAGTTGGGTAATGCCAGGGTAACGGTCATGCACACGTTTCATGGCAGCAAGCAGGCGATCGGTACCCTTAATCACATGGCGGTCGCGCTGAATGCCGATGAAAAGCCGCACTATATCCGGAGCCTTTTCCAGCGGACGAAACGACAGCGACTCGGTATCGATGGGAATACCGCCATAGGCAACCCGATCACCCAAGACCGGCTTATAGGCAGCATAGTACTCATACAGGCATGCTATCGCACCGTCGATACCCTGCAGGATATGGTCGCTGTGACGGCGCATGAACGGCTGTTTCCAGTTGTCCTGCTGCTGGGCGACATACTCGCTCGAGCTTACATAGGGTGACGGCTCATCGCCCAGCATGTAGTCACTGTAGCGAAAAGTATGACCGTCGTGGCAGGCATCATAGTAAACCATATCGGTAGCCAGAGCAGACAACACAATGTGGCGATTGTTAGCCTTGAGGTAATCAAACACCTTGGCTACACGGTGAGGCTTGAGTCGAAGGAAAATGGGTGATGCAATCTGCACGATGTCATAGCCCGTCATTTGGGACAACGCACTCTTGATGTCATAGAGGTAGCGCAAGGTGCCTATCATGCCCGGACGCCGCATGAGATTGATATCACGATGGGTGTTCATCCAACGGGAACCATCGGATGCCACCGTCGCCTCATGCCCCATGCGCCGCAGCTCCTGGGCAAGGCAGTTGTGCATATTGCTTGCGTCTCCAGCAAAGAGTATTTTCATTGCGGGTGCAAAAGTAGGACATTTTTTGGAGTTTATCAAAAAAAGCAGTACCTTTACCCCAAATTAGAACCCTTAATGGAGATTTCCATCATCATACCCGTATATAACCGAGCCCAGGTTGTTGGTGCCACGCTCGACAGTGTGCTGGCACAGACCCACCGTCCCCTGCAAGTGGTGCTGGTGGACAATGACAGCACCGACGGGTCATTGCAAGTGCTGGAGAACTTCAAACAAGCCCACCAGAGCGAGGGGTTCAATGTTGTGGTCACCCGCGAGACCCACCACACTGCCGGTGCAGCCCGCAACCGCGGCTTTGAGCAGGCAACCGGAGAGTGGGTGCTCTTTTTTGACAGTGATGACCAAATGAAGGAAAACCTGGTCGCCTCCTACGTTGAACTGATCAATGAGGCGCACAGCCGCGGCCAGGCACTGGACCTGATTAGCGCCCGCTCAACACTTGTTTTTCCCAATGGCAGCCAACGCGAAGCGCCATTTCACCGCTCCGACCTGTTTGCCAACCACATCCTGCATGGCCAATTGGCTACTCAGCGCTATGCCGTGAGGCGTGAGTTCTTTGCCTCGACCGAGGGCTGGAACATGGCTCTCCCTCGCTGGAACGATTGGGAACTGGGACTCAGGCTGCTGCTTTCCAAGCCCAATGTGGCCTATTTGGGAAAGCGCTCGATGGTCATCATCAACCACAATGGAGCCGACTCCATCACAGGAACCGAATTCCACAGCCGTCAAGGTGAGTGGGAACAAGTCATCGACATCATGAAGGACCAGGTGAAGGGCTCACAACTCAAACCCAAACACAAAACACGATTTGAACGCCTGCTCGAATACCGTCGCATGGTGCTCGCTGCGCAATATGAGCGCGAGGGGCATCCCGAACTGGCCAAACCATTGTGCCAACAAGCCTATAAAGCACTGAGAGACAGCTATGCGAACAGCATCGGCTGGCGCTGTCTGATTGCTCCTGTGACACGACGCCTCTTTGCCCGCATTGCTGCCGGCAAGCGAGGATCGGCCCGTATAGCCCGTCTGCTTTACTGACCGTTTTACTATTCCCAGCTACATCTTTGCAACCCGGTTGCACGGGATTGTGTGTACCTTTGCTGCCAGAAAACTAACAGCAACGACAATGATACACAACCACAACAATCATCAAGAGGAGAACTGCCATCCTCAAGAAAACGGCCATTGCCATGAGTGCTCATGCTGCGGCAATCATGAGCATAACGAAGAACAAGAGAGCAACTGGAGGGGACCTGTCTTGTCCATGATACTGCTGCTTTCGGGCATCATCTTGGATGCCGCAGGGGTGCAGTGGTTCCAGAATTCCTGGTTGCGTCTTGCCTTCTATGCCTTGGCATGGCTTCACACTGGATTGGGCGTTTTGCGAGAGGCCTTTGAGGCGATGCGAGACGGGGAAATATTCAGTGAATTTCTGCTGATGTCAATAGCCAGCATCGGAGCGTTTGCGATAGGCGAATACCCTGAAGCTGTTGCCGTCATGACGTTTTACTGCATCGGCGAGCTGTTGCAGGACCGCGCTGTGGGCCATGCTCGCGAGAACATCAAGAGCCTGATTGCCATTCGCCCTGAACATGCCGTCATCGTTCAAGACGGCAAGAGAATGACGGTGTCGCCTGCCGATGTCGCCGTGGGCGACATGATTGAGGTGAAGCCTGGCGAGCGGGTGCCTATCGACGGCATCTTGACCAACGATGCGGCCTCGTTCGACACCGCAGCGCTGACCGGAGAGAGCATGCCCCGCACGATAGAAAAAGGCCATGAAGTTCTTGCCGGTATGATTGTCCGTGAAACCACGGTGTTGCTCCAAGCCACACGCCCGATGGATAAGAGCGCCATTTCACGCATTCTTCACCTTGTTGAGGATGCTAGCAACCGTAAAGCTCCCGCCGAGCTGTTCATCCGCCGGTTTGCCAGGATCTATACTCCTGTTGTAGTGTGCCTGGCTGTGCTCGTGGTGCTCTTGCCATGGCTTTATTCGCTCATGGGGACAGCGTTTGAGTACCATTTCAACGAATGGTTGCACCGCGCACTCATTTTCCTGGTTATCTCGTGCCCATGTGCTCTGGTTATCAGCATCCCGCTGAGCTACTATGCCGGCATTGGTGCCGGTTCCCGTCGTGGCATCCTGTTCAAGGGCAGCAATTACCTTGACGCAATCGCCCAAGTCGATACCGTCGTGTTTGACAAAACCGGAACGTTGACCACAGGTCGTTTTGCTGTGACTCAGGTGGAAGGGCTGAGCGAAAATCAGATGGCCTGTGTTGCAGCGATTGAGCAACAGAGCACTCACCCCATCGCCCGTGCAATTCTCGACTATTGCCATGAGTCCAGTGCCACTCCATCCAGCATCAGCATCAAGGAGATTGCCGGCCACGGATTGAGCGCCACAGTTGCCGATTCGCACTGGCTGGTGGGCACAACACGCCTGCTGGAACGTGAGGGCATCGCTGTTCCCACCCATTTACAGAATGTCAGCGGCACCATTGTTGCTGTCGCCATCGATGGCAGCTATGCCGGATATATCCTGCTGAAGGACAGTCCCAAGAAAGATGCGAGAGATGCCATTGCCTCACTTGAGCGGCAGGGAATCGATAGCGTGATGCTGTCGGGCGACAAGCAGTCCATTGTTGATGAAATGGCTCACGAGACAGGAATCAAGCAAGCCCATGGCGATCTCCTTCCAGAAGACAAGGTGGAACACATCAAGCAGCTGCAAAACCAGAGCGGCAAGGAGAAGGAAGTGGCCTTTGTGGGCGACGGCATCAATGATGCGCCGGTGCTTGCCATGAGTGATGTGGGCATTGCCATGGGTGCACTGGGCAGTGACATGGCAATTGAAACCGCCGACATCGTCATCCAGACCGACCAACCGTCTCGAGTCGCTGATGCGGTGACGCTGGGACGCCGCACACAACGCATTGTGAAACAAAACATCACATTTGCCATCGGCATCAAAGTGCTGGTGATGATTCTGGGTGTCATGGGAGTTGCCAACTTGTGGGAGGCAGTTTTTGCCGACGTTGGAGTTGCCCTGCTGTGTGTGCTCAACTCCCTCAGACTGATGAAGACGACATTCCGTAGCTGAATGCCCACTACAAAAAAAAGATAAGGGCCAAGGCTTGTGCCTCGGTCCTTACTTTGTGTATCTTAAAGGTTGACGGCTTTTTATGCCTCCTCCTTCTTGATAATGCGGCGCTCCTTGATGCGAGCCTTCTTACCGGTGAGACCACGCAGGTAATACA
>Ga0247611_10010332_pt1 | contig 10995 bp, 9 predicted proteins | sample 177DNAGHGhighgp2_FD_192422 | JGI IMG/M metagenome (GOLD analysis project Ga0247611, IMG submission 192422) | Sheep rumen microbial communities from Palmerston North, Manawatu-Wanganui, New Zealand - 1770 DNA GHGhigh gp2 | ecosystem: Host-associated > Mammals > Digestive system > Stomach > Rumen ... | reverse complement strand
ATGGTTTGACGCGATAGTAATGCTCCACGATGTCGAGCCACTCGATGACGGACGAACGAAACTGCTCGTCGGATTGATTCTTGGGCTTATGCTCTACATCGAGCACAGGGGGCAGGTCGCCATTCTCGAGTTTCACGGTATTGATGAAGTGCCAGGCTTGCTGCTCGGCTGGGCTGTGGACACTATAGAAATGGTAAGCACCACGGGTGAAGCCGTTCTCACGGGCCTGATAGAAGTTGTCGCGGAAGTTCTCGTCGGTCTGGGTGGCTCCCTCGGTGGCCTTGATCATGACGAAACGGATGGGGCACTCATTGATGGAGCCATTGTCCTTGAGTTCGTCCCAGTCGATGCGGCCTTGATGGTGGGAGATGTCGATGCCGTGGATCTCATAGCCTTCGGGATAGCTCACGTCGCCATAGAGGGCGCGCCAGCGGAAGCCGAAGGGGCCGACGAAGAAATAATAGAAGAACCAGACGTAGCCGGCAACGATGGCTGCGCCACCGATCCACCAGCCCCAGCGGGGCAGACGTCGCAACATACGCACAATGACATTGGCCTTACGACGGCCTCGGGGGCCATGGTAAGTATGGGTAGTACCAACTCCCTTCCTGCGAACAACGCGACGTTTTGCCATAGAATAAAAATTTGGCACGGATTACACGGCTTTTTATAAAAGACGCGGCTAACTCTGCAGAAAAGCCGCGTCTCTCAAAAGAGAGCCGTGTTAATCCGTGCCTAAAAATTATTTAGCCTGCTCGAGAGCAAGGGTGCGTGTGGGCTGGTCGCAAACCTCTGTGGGACCCCAGTACTGGATTGGGCCGGGATATACGTAGGCTGTCTCGCGGGCCCAGCGGTCGCGATGAGCGGCAAACTCCTTGAAGGGCGCACCGTCGAGCTCTACAAGAGCCTTGCGGATAACGGGCTTCATCTCGCCAGCACGACGCTCCATGTTCATCATCATGGTGATGGGCACACCACCGGCGATCCACTGCTCGGCAGGAGCGGTGGTGTTCTTAACGATAGCCATGTAACCGGTCTTGCCGTTGGCAATGAGCTGAGCGGCTGAGGTACCGAGAGCGTAGCAGTAGTCGGCATCGAAGTTAGAAGGAGCAGCGCAGCGACCCTCGTAACCAAAGAAGTGGTGCTGAGTGCCGAACTTGCCTGTGTACTTGCCTTCCTTCTTCATCTTCTCGAGCTTCTGGGCTACCATGGTAGAGAGCAGCTTCTCGGTCTCGATGAGTGATACCTGCACGTTGCCGTGAGGATCGCGATCGAGGGCGAGCTGACGGGCTACACCTGTAGGCAGGCTGTTGAATACAGCGAGGTTCTCCTCAGTGAGGTGGCTCTTTGCGAAGTCGATGGTCTCTGAGCGACCCATATCCTTAACCTCAGGCAGAGCGAGCACGTCGTTGAGCTGAGCGATGAGCTTCTTGATGGCGGGGATGAACTCGATAACACCCTCGGGGATGATAACAGTACCGAAGTTGTTGCCATCGGCAGCACGAGCGGCTACGGCATCGGCGATGTACTCTACGATATCGTCGAGGCTCATGCCCTTCTGCTCGATCTCCTCAGAGATGAGGCAGATGTTGGGCTGTGTCTGCAGAGCGCACTCGAGGGCGATGTGAGAAGCTGAGCGACCCATCACCTTGATGAAGTGCCAGTACTTACGGGCTGAGTTACAGTCGCGCTCAATGTTACCAATGAGCTCTGAGTAGGTCTTACAAGCGGTATCGAAGCCGAAAGAGGTCTCAATCTGAGAGTTCTTCAGGTCGCCGTCGATGGTCTTAGGACAACCGATGACCTGTACACCGTAGTTCTTAGCGGCATAGTACTCAGCGAGTACGCAGGCGTTGGTGTTAGAGTCGTCGCCACCGATGATGACGATAGCCTTGATATCGAGCTCGCGGATGATCTCGAGACCCTTCTCGAACTGATCGACCTTCTCGAGCTTGGTACGACCTGAACCGATCATATCGAAACCACCAGTGTTACGATACTCGTCGATGATATCCTTGGTGAGCTCCATGTAGTTATGGTCTACCAGACCGCCAGGACCCAGGATGAAACCGAACAGGCGGTTCTCGGGGTTGAGCTTCTTGATCTGATCGAATAGACCGGTAATCACGTTGTGACCGCCAGGAGCCTGACCACCAGAAAGGATGATACCTACGTTCATCTTCTTGTTGTTAGCCTCGGTAGCGGGCTCGAACTCTACGATAGGCATACCGTAGGTGTTAGGGAACAGCTTCTTGATCTCTTCCTGATCACCAACACTCTGGGTGGCAGCACCCTCCTTGATCTTCACAGCACCCTGAAGAGCCTTAGGCAGCTTGGGCTGGTAAGCGGCTCTTGCCATCTGCAATGCACTTTTTTCCATAATCTTTATTGTTACTTTGAAATTTGATAATTACGTTTCTGAGCCGCAAAATTAGTGAATTTTTGTAATAAATACGAAAGAAATAGGGGGTAAAATCCACATTTTAATATTTTTTGGGACAGAAAGACTTGTTATCTCAGATTTTTTTTCTATCTTTGCTTACTGAATATAACAAAATGAACCAAAAAGGAGGAATTTTTTATGGCAAACAAAAGAACACTGAAGAAAGGAATCAACGTGATTTGCGAGACGCTATTTGCTGAAATCATGGCTGTATCGCTCTACGGTACCGAGGAAAACAAGAGGAACGCAGAAGACCAGACGGCTGCGATGGTAAAGATGCAGATGCACTACCTGAGCAGAGTGTCGCACCCAGAGCCGGGCATGACGCCGAAGGCTTACTATAAGGACCTGAGGGAGAAGTTCGGCAAGCAGGTGACGGAGATCCTGGATCAAATAAACTCATAACTATGTGGAAAAAATTATGTAACTGGCTGCTATATAAGCGCATGGGGTGGACTGCTGACGTAACGGAAGACCACCCCGACAAATTTATTATATGCCTGGCTCCGCATACGAGCAACTGGGACTTCATACTGGGACTGCTGTACAGCCGATCGATTGGTATGAAGATTAACTTCCTGATGAAAAAAGAGTGGTTCTTCTGGCCGCTGGGACCCATATTCAAGAGTCTGGGAGGCATACCCGTGTATCGGCAGAAGAAGACCAGCATGACCGATGCGATGGCCGAGACTGCGAAGAAGGCTGACCAATTCCGCCTGTGCATCACCCCCGAGGGTACCCGCTCGAAGACGGCCGAATGGAAGAAAGGATTCTACTTTATCGCCCTGAAGGCAGGACTGCCTATCCTGCTCTACGGCGTGGACTACGAGAAGAAGCTCATCAGCTGTAAGAAAACCGTGATACCCATAGGCGATGTGGATACAGACATGCGCGACATTAAACTATATTTCAAGGACTTCAAAGGCAAGAAGCCCGAAAACTTTACGATCGGAGAAGTATAACCATGAGAAAAACACAGACCATACTTCTGACACTACTCTTGCTGCTAGCAGTAGGCTCGGCCGAGGGTGCCAAGAAAAAGGTAATCAAGCCAATAGACCCACAAAAAGAACTAAAGGACAAGTTGAACCGTTACTTTAACGGATACACCGTGAGCACCCAGAAACTGCGCAATCGCAGCAAACTGACGGTGCTCAACATCAATGACTCGCTACGCACCATAGAGGTGAACGCCGACACGCACTTTGGCGAACAGGTGTTTACCCCTGAGACCGTGGGCAGCATATACGACGACGTGAGGGCCCTGATGCCCGACAGTATACAGACCTACCAGCTGACGATTAAGACGGGCGGATGGTCGCTGGAGCAACTGGTGCCCAACAGGCTGAAACTGGTGGAGGACAAGACCCGTTCGTGGGGCGACATCAACTACAAGGGAAAGCCCTGGGTGAACAATGCCTCGAGGCCCTTCGAGATTACCCATGGACTCTGGAACCGACACCTCTGCGTATGGGCCAGTCACGGACGTTACTTCCACATCAAGGACAGCGTGTGGAAATGGCAGCGCCCTCCCCTATTCGGCACGCGCGAGGACCTGTTTACGCAGACCATCGTGACACCTTACCTGATACCCATGCTGGAAAGGGCTGGCGCAGTGGTGTTCTCGCCACGTGAGCGCGACTGGCAAAGGAACGAGGTGATCGTAGACAACGACACGCCTGAGAGCGGCTATCGGGAATCGTACGTGAACCATCGCTGGAGCCACTGCGACTCAACGGGTTTCGGATTCCACCCTGGGGTGTACGTAGACATGGAGAACCCCTTTGAACAGGGCACATCGCGACAGACGGAGACCACCGACAATCAGAATCATCAGAGCACCGTGATATGGAGACCGGCCATACCCGAGGCTGGGCGCTACGCCGTTTACGTGAGTTACCAGACACTGGAGAAGAGCATTGACGATGCCCACTACACCGTATGGCATCAGGGTGTGCCCACGGAGTTCCGAGTGAACCAGCAGATGGGCGGAAGGACATGGGTGTATCTGGGCTCGTTTGACTTCGATGCCGGACAGAGCGACAGAAACTGCGTGACGCTCTCGAACCTGAGCAAGCACCATCACGGCGTGGTGACAGCGGATGCCGTAAGGTTCGGAGGCGGCATGGGTAACATCCGCAGAGGCTACTCTACCAGCGGACTGCCCCGATGTCTGGAGGGTTCGCGCTACTATGCCCAGTGGGCCGGTATGCCTTACGAGGTGTACAGCACCAAGAACGGCGAGGACGATTATGGCGATGACATCAATGCCCGCAGCTATATGGCCAACCTGTTGGCTGGCGGATCGGTATACATACCCGACACCATCGGAAGGGGTGTGCCCCTGGAGCTGTCGCTGGCCATTCACAGCGATGCCGGCTATACGCGCGACGGGCGTACGCATACGGGTACATTATCAATATGTACCACATATTTGAACGACAGCATCTTCCGCACTGGAAGGTCGCGACTCTCATCGCGCGACTTTGCCGACGAGCTACTGACATCGGTATCAGGCGATATGGCAAGGAAATACGGCAGTTGGCCCACACGCGAGCTCTACGACAGAAACTACTCGGAGAGCCGTTGCCCGGGAGTGCCCAGTGCCATTCTGGAAACGATGTCGCACCAGAACTTCTGGGACATGCGCTACGGACAGGATCCGAACTTCCGCTTCGACTTTGCTCGTAGCGTGTACAAGGCTATCCTGAGATACGTGAGCCGTATGCACCACACGAAATACGTGGTATCGCCACTGACGCCTAACCGACTGAGAGTGGAACTCACAGGCAAGGGTGGCGCCAAGGTAAGCTGGAACCCTGTGAAGGATAACGACGAGCCTACGGCAGAGCCCACAGGCTACATCGTCTATACGGCCATCGGCAAGAACGGATTCGACAACGGCATCTACGTGAAGGGCAAGAACACCAGTGTGGTGATAGACATAGAGCCCGAGCAGTTGTACTCATTCTACGTGACTGCCGTGAACGAGGGTGGCGAGAGCTTCCCATCGGAGGTGGTATCGTGCTACGACGTGCCTGAGGCGCAGAAGCGGGTACTCATCGTGAACGGATTCCACAGACTGGCCTCGCCTGCGGTAAGAAACAATGCTGCCGAGCAGGGTTTCGACATGGAGATGGATCCGGGTGTGACCTACGGCAGAACGGCTGGATGGCTGGGCTATCAGGTGAGCTTTGACAAGACGAAGATGGGTAGCGAACGTCGCGACGGACTGGGCTATACGAACGACTCGCTGATGGGACAGTTCATCGCCGGCAACGACTTCAACTACATTCGCACCCATGCGGAGGCCATCGCCTCGGCACAGCGTTACAGCATAGCCAGTTGCTCGAGTGAGGCGCTGGAGACCAACGACATACGTCCGACGGAATACCAGATGATGGACCTGATTCTGGGATTGGAGAAGAACGACGGATGGTCGCTGCGTGAGTATCAAGCCTTCACCCCCATGATACGTCAGCATCTGCAACTGTTCACCAAGCGTGGAGGTGCCTTGCTGGTAAGCGGATCGTACATCGGAAGCGACATGGCGATGCCGGCTGAGCGCAGATATCTGGAGGATGTACTGAAACTGACCTACGAGGGTGTGAACAGCGACAGCCTGCAGCGTGACACCATACAGGGACTCGGCACCACGTTTGAGTTCTACCGACAGCTGAACGAAACCCACTATGCGGCAACGCATCCTGAGATATTACAACCAGTGGCTCCTGCCTTCCCCGCTATGGCGTATAAAGACGGATACAGCGCCTGTGTGGCCTACGACGGCAAGGACTATAAGGCCATGACGATGGGATTCCCCTTCGAGTGTATCAAGGACGAGCAGAAAAGGCTCTCACTGATGCGTGGCATCCTAAGCTTTTTATTACGAACTAAATAAAGTAAACCATTATGAAAATCCAGACTAATTCATCGGGTACAAGAAGTATCGAAGTAAGTGAACAGCACTTGCAGACCATTGAGAAGTATCAACTGTTTCGTGACCTCATTGACAGCAACGGCTACGTAGATGAGCAGGTACTTGACAAACTGAAACTGAACATCCGTTCGCTGCTGTCGGGCGATGCGGGTAAGGACAAAAATCTGTTAGACCTCTGTCTCGACGTGATTTATCACGCCAACATGAAGGCTTTCGGACTGCAGCAACTGGTGTTGCTCTACATCAACTGGAAAAACCAGGGAAATGACAACCTGGGAATGACCAGAAGATCAATACAGGGTACGCCATTCAATTGATAATTAAGAATTTAGAATTAAGAATTAAGAGGGAGGCTGCGCATGGCTAAATACAATATACTGTTCGACAAAACGCTAAATTTTGCTGCACGTATTGTGATGCTATACAAGTATTTGGTTAAAACTCAAAAAGAGTTCGATTTGCCAAGACAGATTCTTCGTAGTGGTACGAGCATAGGAGCAAACGCTATGGAGAGTCGCAGCGCTCAAAGTTCTGCTGATTTTATTAACAAATTGCATATTGCTTTAAAAGAAGCCGATGAGACCTCGTATTGGCTTAGTCTTTTTCTAAAGATTGAGTATATCTCACAAGACCAATACGACTCTTTGGACTCTGATTTACAAGAGATTATAAAAATATTAGTTTCAATCATCAAGAAGTCTAAAGAATCTCTTAATTCTTAATTCTAAATTCTTAATTAAAATAAAATTATGCTTCAATTAACAGATTTTCTTCCAACAACCCGAAAAGAAATCGAACTCCGAGGATGGACGGAAGTCGACATAATTTTATTTTCTGGCGACGCGTATGTAGACCATCCTTCGTTTGGTGCAGCCGTCATCGGACGTACACTCGAGGCAGCTGGCTTCCGTGTGGCCATTGTTCCGCAGCCTGACTGGCACGGCGACTATCGCGACTTTAAGAAGTTGGGACGTCCTCGCCTCTTCTTCGGCATCGCCCCTGGGTGCATGGACTCGATGGTGAACAAGTATACGGCTGCCCGACGTCTGCGTTCGGAGGATGCCTATAGTCCTGACGGGCGACATGACATGCGTCCGGAATATCCCACCATTGTTTACGCCAAGATTCTGAAGGAGCTGTATCCCGATGTGCCTGTGGTGCTGGGGGGTATCGAGGCGTCGCTACGAAGAGTGACCCACTACGACTACTGGAGCGATGAGTTGAAGAAGTGTCTGCTCTGCTACTCGCCAGCCGATATGATTACCTACGGCATGGGCGAAAAGGTGACCATCGAACTGGCCAGAAGACTAGATGCTGGCGAAAACATTCGCGACATACGCGACTTGCCTCAGACTGTGTTTCTGGCTCGGAAAGAGGATATCCCCGGAGGCATCACCGACAACGACATTGTGCTCCACTCGCACGAGGAATGTCTGCGTAACAAGCGTGCCGAAGCTGAGAACTTCCGTCAGGTGGAGGAGCAGTCGAACATGATGCATGCACAGAGGTTAATTCAGGGTGTCGACGGACGTTACGTGGTATTGAATCCTCCCTACCCTCCTATGACAACGGAGGAGCTGGATGCCTCGTTCGATCTGCCTTACACCCGATTGCCACATCCGAAATACAAGGGCAAGCGCATACCTGCCTACGATATGATTAAGTTCTCTGTGAACATCCATCGCGGATGTTTCGGAGGCTGTGCTTTCTGCACCATCTCGGCCCATCAGGGAAAGTTCATTTCCTGCCGCTCGAAGGAGAGTATTCTGAGGGAGGTGAAGCAGGTGATCGAGATGCCTGATTTCAAGGGCTATCTCTCGGACTTGGGTGGTCCATCGGCTAATATGTACGGCATGAGCGGAAAGAACAAGAACGCCTGCGAGAAGTGTCGCCGACCCAGCTGTATCCATCCGCAGATTTGTCCGAACCTGAATACGGACCACTCTAAACTGCTGGACGTTTATCACGCTGTTGACGCCTTGCCTGGCATCAAACGCAGTTTCATAGGTAGTGGTGTGCGCTACGATCTGTTGCTGCATCGCAGTAAGGACGAGGCTTCGAATCGGGCTGCCCAGGAATATACGCGCGAACTCATCACTCGCCACGTGTCAGGACGACTGAAGGTGGCCCCAGAGCATACCAGCGACAGAGTGCTCTACCTGATGCGCAAGCCCTCGTTCCAGCAGTTCTACGAGTTTAAGCGCATCTTCGATCGCATTAATCGCGAGGAGAATCTGAAGGAGCAGATCATCCCCTACTTCATCTCATCCCACCCCGGATGTCATGAGGAGGATATGGCAGAACTGGCTGTCATTACCAAACAACTGGATTTTCATTTGGAACAGGTGCAGGACTTCACGCCTACACCCATGACTAACGCCACGGAGACGTGGTATACGGGCTATGACCCGTACACACTCGAACCGGTATTCAGCGCTAAGACCCCTCGCGAAAAGCTGGCTCAGCGACAGTTCTTCTTCTGGTACAAACCCGAGGAGCGAAGGAACATTGAGCAGAGTCTGCGTCGCATAGGGCGCCCTGACCTGATACAGAAGCTCTACAACGGCATGCCAACAGCTATGGGTGGCCATAAACCGCAGCCCGCATACGGGCCGAAACCTAAATCATTTAATCCCAATTTTAAGAATGAAAATAATAGAGCAAAGCGTCATTCCGAAGAGCCCCGCGAGGAAAAGCGAGGACGGAATCGTCGTTACAAATGATTTTATTGCCGTGATCGATGGTTCCACATCGAAGACACCCCGTCGCCATCACCCCCTGATGAGCAATGGGCGATACGCCATGCGTCTGATATCGAAATACATACGAAAGATGCCGGCTAATACGTCGTGTCATCAGTTTTGCGTGGGTGCCACCAAACTCATCAACAGCCATTATCGTTTCCGTTTCCCTGAGCAGCGCATGAAAGAGCATCCTGAGGAGCGACTCTGTGCCTCGGCGATCATCTATAGTCGGATGCGTCGTGAGATATGGATGGTGGGCGATTGTCATTGTCTGCTAAATGGCAGATATCACGATAATCCCAAGCCTTACGAGATTCCGCTGGCTAAGATGCGTGCCATCAAAGTATATGAACTGATGGCTGAGGGTATGTCGAAGGAGGACCTGCTTCAGGAGAAGGATCCTGCTCGCGACGTGATGATTCCCTCGATGCTGGAACTGATGCAGAATCAGAATGTGACTTACGCCGTGATCGACGGATTCCCTATTCCTGAGACGAAGGTGCCCATCATTCTGCTCGACTTCCAGCCTTGGGAGATTGTATTGGCCAGCGACGGCTATCCCTGGTTGGCTCCTACCCTTGAGGAGACAGAAGCCTTGCTCGATAAGCAGCGTCAGAATGATCCGTTGAACGTTGGTGAATTCAAGGCTACAAAGGCCTTCGTGAAGGGAAATAACTCCTTCGATGATCGGTCGTATATAAGATTTACGGTCTGAAAAATGCATTAGAGGCTCGAAAATTTGGAAGTTTCCGAAAAATTTTCTACCTTTGCAGCCGATTTCGGAAGAAATCACATGCGAAGATGGGCGGCACCTCGGCAAAAAGCCAGCTTTCTGCACTCGGTTTGCACCATCATTGCAGCTTTACAAGGTCGGTCTGGTAGCTCAGCTGGATAGAGCAACTGCCTTCTAAGCAGTAGGTCTTGGGTTCGAGTCCCAACCAGATCACCAAAGAAGAATCCCCACCAATTTTGGCGGGGATTTCTTTTTTCAATCTATCGAGAGTTTACTTAAACACTACTTTACTACGGCAACACTCCACGTCGCCATCCTTGCAGATGCGGATGCAGAACTCATTCTCGCCCGTCTGCTCACGATAGAAACTGAGTTTGTCGCCCTGATGGGCCTCAGCCACATAGGCTATCTCGAAACGCTTGATCTGATGCTCACGATACCAGTCGAGGTTCCAAAGATCGAGCACGTGTTCGATATACTTCACGGAGTTGATGTGGCCGTTGATATCCACATCGTTGTATTGCGTCTCGATGGTACGGATGAGCTCTGCGCCATCGCCCATTTTCACACGTCCGCCCTTATCGATGGGACACGCTTTATCGTCGACAATCCAGTTGTTGATGGCGCCATTGTCGATGGAGAAAATATCCGTAGGCTGACGACTCTCTGTATCAATCATGGCCCAGATACTACGTCCGTAGCCATATACCTTTCCGTCATTATCTATCACACGGAAATTACGCGAGGTAAAATAGCGCATGGCACTCTCCACCCACGTCTCCACATTAAACTTGGTGTACATCTGGGGCATCTCGTCCATCTCGATAGCCAGGCGCGAGAGCACCCACGAACGGTGGATCGTCAGCAGATAGTTCATGCCGAAACCTCGTGCCGAAGAGTGGAAATCGGCTGCATTCAGCATATGGTTACCCAGATGTCCCATAAAGAGCCGCTGCGAGAAATCGCAATGAAACGGCTCCGCCATAAACTCATATATTCCTACTTTATCCATATTTGTCATTTCCATTTTCGGCTGCAAAGTTACGACTTTGATACCACAAAACAATCAGAAAACCCTGTGTTTTAGTTAATAATGTTTAAATAGAAGACAAATTACAACCTACCTATCTCCTTT
>Ga0247611_10010330_pt1 | contig 10996 bp, 18 predicted proteins | sample 177DNAGHGhighgp2_FD_192422 | JGI IMG/M metagenome (GOLD analysis project Ga0247611, IMG submission 192422) | Sheep rumen microbial communities from Palmerston North, Manawatu-Wanganui, New Zealand - 1770 DNA GHGhigh gp2 | ecosystem: Host-associated > Mammals > Digestive system > Stomach > Rumen... | reverse complement strand
TTCAGATTGTCCTTCATATTCAATATCAGCAGTCTCATCAAATTCAACCTCTTCATTTTGAATATTATCTAATCTATCATTTAAATTATAGCGAGCGCGCTTATCTTCAACTTGTTCTGCAAAATTGCCTTCATTAGTAACAAGACGCTTTAGATAATTTTGTATATTTTCCATTAAGAAATCAATTGAATCTTGTGGTTCTTGATGCCATTTGGGATGCCACCCTTTTTTACCATAGTACACCATTAATTCACCAATTGATTCAAAGTCGGCCGCATTTTTAGCATTAGAAGCTTCAAACTTAGCTATCTTAATTATATTATCGCGCGCGTCCATATCTTTTTTAATATCAAGGCCTTCGCGCAAGCCTTTTTTTATACGTAATTCAATTTCGCATAGGTCGCGCGCGTAATGTTGAAGAATGGGAGTAGATACATTTTGAGTAGCAATAATCTGATTATAAAAATCTTCTAAAAAATTAAGTTCTTCTTGTGTATATGCAGCAGACCATGTTTTTTTTAATTTACGAATTTTCGCTTCAGATAAGGCCGCAATTTCTTCATCTATAGTTTCTTCTTCTAAAGCTAAATGCCATCTTTCATTTTCATCGGCCCATTGTAACGTTTTATAATGCTCATCGGTCAATGTATTAAAATAAGCAGAGAGCGTATGTTCTTTATGTATTTTATATAATGATGTCCACTTATCAATATTAAATGGTAAATCTAAATATTGACATAATCTATCAACTTCACCAAGTGAATCTTGCGGTACAATTAATTCAAGACAACTGGTACAAATAAGTGAACGATGAGATGGAAAAAATTTAGAAGGCGTATATTGAAAATTATGTATTGGTTTCTCCTGTTTGCACTTCATACATCTTCGATTCTTTATTTCGTCTGTCATTTATCCCCTGACCTCCTTTAGCAATGCGGCGCTTACGTTCACATTCTTTACAATTGGAAGCAAAATGATCTCTCCTTCCATTATTGATACCAAAGAAAAGAGTGTTACGTGGGAACCATTGCTTACAACGAAAGCATTGCTTTTTTTCAGATTGCGGTGTTTCTACCATTAAACGGTATCGTTTTGCTGCTGCCGCTATACGTTCTGGAATTTCTTTTCGCGCAATTGTACATAAATGAGTCTCATTATACTTTATACCGAATTTCTCTAATATTTCGGCCGCTAATTGCGTGTAAGTAGCTCTATCAATTCGTCTTAATAATATGTATTCCCTTACTTCTGAAAAATTACACATCGCGGCGTAACGATCAAAATCCCAAATTAGGGTGCGGCCCCAGCTATGTAATCTATCATATACTTCCATATAAATATTAGAATAATGGTCTATAAGCTCCGCTATATGGGATGGATTTTCCCAATTAAAATTGTGCTGTCTCACAACCCACTTTACTTCAGTTTGTTTCGTTATTGGATTTCGTCTTGTAGTATAGTCTTTTAAATTTGTAGAAATACGTAACAATGAAGTTGTAGTGCGGCGTTCCCATTCATCAAGTGAAATCCAATAGGCGGCATCATCATCCCAATTTATAGTTTGAGGTTGAGGATGCTGGGTCGCGATAAAGCGGAGAGTGGGTTTTGCAGAATCTTTCAAATAGTATTGATGAAGGCGTAAGTCTATGAGCATGTGCCTTAATTTATAAACTTCATAATTATTTTTAAGTATTGACATTGTGTCATCAAAGGGAATTTTTCCTTCGTTCGCGGCCAAAACACGTTCTAGGTAGTCAATACGTTCCCAAAGTTCTTGCATTCCTGGAATATCGCTATCGCCTGGATCAATTAATTCGCCTGTTTTCTTATCATATTTAGGACGATGTATTTCTGTTTGTTTTTTAGTATAGACATAACGTTCGTTTGCCGGCTTTAATGAAAGTTGATCGGATAAAGGATTTTCTAATAGCTCATCAAGCGATGTAGCTTTATCATCCATACGTTTAAAAGAACGATATCGTTTATTAGTATCGGTAGTTTCTTTACGTTGCACAGCATTTTGACCGTTTTCATCCTTTCCATATAAGATATAGGACGCCATTTGTTCCAGTTCTGTATTAGTTGGATTTTCTGGTAAAGTATCTAATATATCTTCAACGGCATGAAGGCGATCAATATCACGTTCTATGCTATAGTCAAGTGAGTATTTTTTCTTCATTTTTATACCTCCTTCTTCTTATATTATAGCATATGAGGTTTAACGTTGTCAAGTGTTTGACATAGTTTTAATTTTTGAATTATAGGTTTTATAAAAACCCTGTGAAGGAAAGTGTGGAGGAGCTACCCTTTTTATTTTGTTCTGCTGTTTTTATCCTGAAACATACGCCCCCATCGCTGCACTATAATTTTTTCATAATTAAAACCGTGTTAAGCTAACACGGTTTTAAGATTTTCATAAGTCCTTGCATTTGTTAATTCTGCACCATCAAATTTAATTTGTATTGCTTCCCCTTTGTAAATCATGTCACCCGCTTTATAGTAGGGAATTGAGTCTTTTTGCCATTGTTCACCGCTTAATTTTTCCGTTGCTATCTTCTCAAAATTTTCCCCTTTGTTATACTTTTTATCGGCGGTTAATTCGTCAACATTGCCGATAACGAAAGCGGATTTTTTGAGGATTGCGCGGGCTTTGCTATCAGCTTTAACCCTGATTTTAAGCATGCCGCCCTTTGAAGTTGCCGCCCTATCATTCTTAAGAAGTAACCGGGAAAAAATTGACCAATCGAGGAAGGCGGCTAAAACGTCGTTACCTTCAATCCATCCAAACAGATATTTGTGAGTAAAAGAAGTCCGGCCATAGAAATTTTTCATTTCCTCACAGTAGGCGGTTTGAATCGCGTTGAACATTGTAAGCACCTCACATTCATTAACTTTAATGTTATTATAGCAGGTAAAAAGGTATTTGTCAACAAAAAAATTTGTCAAGTCGTTTTACAAAATACCTTTACATATAAGTATATACATGTATACATTGATAATATAGAATTTACATAAATTCACCTGCCTTCCTAATTCAAAAAAGTTGCACAAAATGCAGGATTTAATTCATTAACATTCACCGAAATGTGCGGCGAAAACGTTTTCGACGGCATTTTATGTAAAGAAACGGTTATCGAATTAACAATCGCGCGAAAAATTGCAAGATTTAATGCAAAAAAATGCGCCGCTACAATCGAATTAAATTTTTCAAATTAATCCGTAACGGATTAATTCACGGATTTTTATTTGATTATACGGGATGCTATTGACAGATTGCACAAAAACATTATGAATATGTTAAGCGCGACGTTAGTTAGATAATTACCTAACCAAACCAGACGACACTTTATCATGCTAACGTATATACGTATTACCATAGTAAAGTGTATAGCACTTTACTATGGTAACATGCTAACACGTATACACTTTACCAAACTAAAGCGGGCGTAAAATTTGACTATCTTTGACCTTTGACCTTTAAGTAGTTAGGTAAGGTTATTATCTTACGATTCACTATGCTAAAGTAATAAAGTTAGTTATAACTAACTCGTGGGTCCCCCGATATTTTATCAAAGTAATGTTAAATCTACATGCACATTCATGTTAAATAAGTATGTCAATAAATACATATATTTTTAACGTGCGTTTAATACTGTCGCCACATTCTTATGGTAGAATATCGGGGGAGGCATGAGTTAGTTATGACTAACTTGGTTAGTTATAACTAATTAAGTTAGTTTAGGTTAACTAACCAAAGTGGTTAGTTTAGACTAATTAACGAAAACTTTGTTAAGTTTTCGTTAAGCCGTTAACGGCGTGTTTGACTATCTTTGACTATTGACCAATTAACGAAAACGCAACGAAAACGGCGATAAAATTTAATACGGGGTCGCGCGATTTAACATAGGCTTAATAATACTGGCAGATTGCACAAACTAATTGTGCATATTGTACACTTGCCTTTACATAGATATAATACTTTGTGCAATCTATACAGAATAAGGCGTAATATTTGTGCAGTATGCGCATAAAAGTTTACAAACTCTAAACAGAAACATGCTGGTTTTTAACAATTCCATGTGCTATACTGTATCCAGAAAATGAAACACGGGAGGTCAAGACAATGAAGATGGTAAAGGCAATCAATCTGGGATATACCTACGACGCAGCGCGCAAAGGCGCAAAGTATAGCATCAACGGCGGGAAAAGCTGGCTCAACGGCGGTGAATTTATGGAAGCTGTCGCAAAGTCCCTGCATGGGCTGGATCCTGCGAAAGACGCTAACACCCGCTTCAACGAGGGTTCCGACGTGCCCGAGTACCACGCGAGCGTGAAAAGCTCCAAGGCGAGCCTGACTAACATGAAGCTGGCCGACGACTTCGAGGGTAGTGTGCTGGCCTACTTCGAGCAGGTGGCAAGCTCCGAGTTCTGGTATGTGACCATGACCGACGAGCTGGTGACCATCTACAAGATGGGTGCCAAGACCTTTGAGCGGTTCATCCGAAAGTTCGCCAAGCTGAACGAGCGAGGTGTCATCCGGTTCGCCTCCACCAGCTCCAAGATGCTGGCCTGGCTGGACACCAACGCCTAAGGGCGAAGGTGTCCGGCGACCAGCCAGAAGTTAACAAAGTCTTTACAAAAAAGCTATTGACAATCTGCAAGCTATAGTGTATAATGGTATCAGAAAGTGAGGGAAACACAATGAAGCTGATTAAAATGCGCATCGTAGATTCCGCTGATTTCCAGCATGTAATGGCTGGATGCCAGAAAGCTTTTGGTTTCATTACCGCCTATAAACGTACTTTGGTTTGGCTGGCTTGCTTCGATGAAATGGATGCCGTCATCACCCGTCAGGAATTGGAACAGGTTGGTAGCAAATACGCGGGACTGTGGAAGTTTTAACTTGACAAGCCGCAGTCAGCGTGGTATAATGGATATAGAAAGAGAGGGAATAGAAATGAAGTTTTACATGATTACTTGCGTTCGAGGTCATGCAGGAAATGGAAAAAGCACAGATATTAAATTCGCAATCGCGGCCGAAAATATGGTGCATGCTTGCGCAATCGCGCGAAAAATGCCCAGCGTAAAGCATACCAGAATGGTAACCTATGGCCGCGAAATTACCGAGGAAGAATTTAACGAATATCGGTCCATCAGTGCTTATAAGCGATTCGAGCAGTACAAGGCAAAACGCAGACGTTAAGTCTGCGTTAACTTGGACCGGACCATAAATTAACAATAACTTAACTTGACGATTTATACTTTATATATTATAATATATTCAGAAAGTGAGGGAATAAAATGAAATTTTTGATGATACCTTATGTATTAGTTGCTTGCCTATTCTGTTTCTTTAGTATTGTTCATGCCAATGATGTCGATGAAAATGACTATTTCAAAGTAAATTGGCGCTTGATTGTTTTCCTTAGCATGATGATGTTGTCACCTATCGCAGCAAAACTGTTTGGCTTACTTTAACATAGTTTTTACTTGACAACCTCACGCAGTCATGATATAATGATTACATCAAAGAAAAGGAGCTAACTACTATGAAAAAATTCTTCACCATCGTTATCCTGTTCATTCTTCTGACCATGAGCGCATCCGCAGAAATTTATCCTCAGACCTTCGTGGTTAGCGACATTAAAGATGACGTCCTCGTTCTCGTCGATTATAATGAGAATGAATGGATTTGGGAAGGCGCAGAGGATTACGCCATCGGTGATATTGTCGCCGCGATAATGGAGGATAACGACACTATAACAATTTATGATGATGCAATTATCACTTTGCGTTATACTGGCTGTTTGGAAGGTTGGGAGTAATCCAACCTTTGTTATTTTTATGTTAAATTTCAGGCCGGCCGCCAATTTAACACATTATTTACATTCAACCTATTGACTTTTATCTATATACATGTTATAATATATTCAGAAAACAGAGAGGGAGTGCAGTAAATGTTCACTAAGTGCTATATCGTTGAGATCAATACTTCTCTTGAAACTATGTATGAAGATTTGGGAGATGCGGGTTTTGACTACTCCACCCGCATGATTGATGACAATCATATGGAGATTTATTTTGAAGTTCTGAACACCCGTGAAATTCAGGAAATTATGGAGATTATGAAGTGGTATGTGTAACATACCACTTTGTTAATTTAAAGTTAAAATCGCGGCCGGGTCATTACGTTAATTATTTATTAACTATCCCAAAACCTGTTGACATTTCATTCTCAATGTGCTATAATAATTCCAGTAAGAAACGAAAGGGGAATTTCATTTTATGATCGTTTATCGAATTTATTGTGGCAATTTCCAGGGTTCTTCCTATTATCGCACGCGTGAAGAGGCGCAGGCCGCCGCGAATTTCAAAACCAATTGCACTGGCGTTGAATGGACTGTGCGGGAGATTTATCTCCCGTAACAGCCATGTTAATTTCAAATTAAAATTTGGCCGGGCACGCGTGTTAATTCTACGTTAAATCATCCTAAAATACTTGACATTTCATTTTCTATTTGATATAATGTATACATAAAGAAACGAAAGAAAGGAATCCGAAAATGCGTGAGTGGAATCAGTTGACTGATATGGAACAGGTCTATCTCTATTGGGAGTATTGCGCCGCGAACGAGGATGAGGAAATTTCATTTTCTGAATTTGATGAAATGATGCAGGGATTTACTCTTGAGTAAATCCCTTTATCTATGTTAATTTAACGTTAAGAAACAGACCGGCCGCGCGTGTTAACTCTATGTTAAATCATCCTGAAACCTATTGATTTTTCATGCCATAGGGTGTATAATATATCCAGAAAGAAGAAAGGAAGTAAATGAAAATGAAGGATAATAAGTGGATTTGGCTCGATTGCGACGGAACTATCTGCGACCTTTACGGCGTAGAGGGTTGGTTGGATATGCTGATTGCCTCTGATCCTGCTCCCTACAAGCTGGCGGCTCCGCTGGTTAACATGAATGTGCTGGCGCGCAAGCTGAATAAGCTCCAGCGAGCTGGCTACAAGCTCGGTATCATCAGCTGGCTGAGCAAGTCCAGCACTCCCGAATATGACGAAGCTGTGACCGCCGCGAAGCTGTGGTGGCTCCGTAAGCATCTGAACTCTGTCAAATGGGACGCTGTTAACATTGTCGCATATGGCCGTAACAAGTGGGACGTGTGCGGTGAGGGTATCCTGTTCGATGATGAAAAGCCTAACCGCGATAACTGGGGCGGCGAAGCCTTCCACCCCAACGAGATGATGCAGGTTCTGTCAAGCCTTATGGCTTGACAGGCCCGTCCGGCATTTATTTTAACAATAAATTAACTTGACTTCACTTCTTATCTATGATATTATATATACAGAAAGGACGCGACAAGATATGAAATTTATTCCCGCCACTCTTGTTCTTACCAAAGATGAAATTAACACTTTGAAACAAGCAGAGCGTCTCCTTGGTGACATCGCTTTGAAAATCTGCAATCAGAATAATTTTGAAAACATATGTGAATACGCACAGGCGGCATGTGAGAATATTGGCGATTTCTTTTATGCAATGGCAGAAAAAGAGGATGAATAATCATCCTCTTTAATTTTATGTTAAATTTTTAGCCGGGGCCCCGCCTTTAACCTTTTCTTAATGAAAGAAATGTGGTAATAGAAAAAGTACAAAGAAAATAGCAATACCAGCACTAAACTCGAATATAAAAGACCCAACCTCTTCCCAACCACGAATATTAATCCAATGATGAAACTTATAAGAAAAAGAATTACGAGTGCGCTTCATATTTGTTCCCTCACTTTCTAAATATATTATACTACAATTTCAAAAATAAAGCAAAGACATTAGTTTATTTTAATTATGACAAAATTATTCTATATTGTCCGGCCTGGCCCGTTAGTTATAACTAACTAACTGTTAGGAAAAGAAAGGGAGGCTTACGCCTCCTCCTTTTTTGCCTTAGCCTTAGCAACCTTGGCGGCCTTCTCAGCATCCTTAGCGGCCTTGTTATCAGCCTTGATCTTCTTCTCAGTCTCCCATTCTTCCGCAGCAATATAAGGATCAAACGCCTTAGATACTTTCGTGTCCTTCCACGCCTTGGACTTCACAGTGACCTCAGTCCAAACCTCCTGACCGTCAACGGTCTGGAGGATAGCGAAAGAACCATCAGCGAACTTCACAGCATCGTTGTCCAGCAGGGAGGGCATGATAGCGGCAATGGTCATCTGACGAGCGGTAGCCTTCATCTCATTCATATTCATAGCCATAGTCTAAATCCTTTCTGGTTTTTGGGGCTTTTCCTTGCCCTTTCGATGTATCTATTATAGCAGATTCAGCGGCATTTGTCAAGTTAATTCTTTATTAACTTCGCGGTCTTCCCGCCGACCAATGTCGTCCTTACCTCTGCCCTTGGAACACTTATATTATAGCAGAAATTATGGCCCAAGTCAAGCACTTTACAAAAACTTAACATTCGCGGCCGGGCCGCATTTTAACAATTATTTAACTTGACAATCTCTCAAATCTCTGTTATAATAGTTATAGAAAGGAAGAGTGATATAAATGTTTTGGCAAGTGCATTGGAATGTTTATATGCCAGTAGACAGTGTAGAAGATTGGAATGGACAGATTGATGATGAAGAAAATATCGCAGTTTGTAATGACTACGAAACCGCCTTTGGCCGCTTCACAATGGTGACTTGCGACAGTGATGTGGCTCGTTGTTGGGTTACTGTTCATAAAAACAAAGATGATAGCGAAGGTAGCGTAATGCTTGCCTATTCCAATCGTTGGCAGGATGAAATCATTGTTAACTTTGAGTAAGCATAACGCTTACTCAAGTTAACTTTATATTAAGTTCGGCACCGGCTTAAAAGTTTACACACATTTAACTTGACTTCTTTATTATTAAATGCTATAATATATACATAAAGGAGGTAAGAATAATGAAATTTGATTTTGATGCTATGCGTGAATTTGTAGCCCATTGTCCCGCGAGTCTTCCCATAAAGAAACTCCGCTTGCATATATTTGATATGTATCGCTATGCGGAAGATTATGAAAACATTTATAAAATCATTACTGATTTAGGAGGCACCATCGAATGAATGTATATTACAGCACTCTTTATACTTCTCTTGAAAAACCTCTAAAAACCGTTGTAATTTACAATCCAAATATGAAAAATGAATTATATCGCGGCCCCTTTGAACAGATTCCCAAAACTCTATTTGATAGAGAAGTTACGGCCCGTTTATATGAATATACTGTTAAATCAATAAAACTGTGGGTGCGCGCTTAACGCACCCATAACATTTATCCGGCCCAAATTTTACATAAAATTAACTTGCGGATTCACATCCGCAAGCATAATCTATTATTAAAGGCACTCCATGAAAATATCCCCAATTTTCATCATGAATATCACCTATACCATAATCACATATAAAATCATATTCATCAGGTTCTAATACTTCATATATATCTTTATTTACATCTACTCCCAAATAATCTACTCGGGGCATAACATAAAAAGTACGATTCTTAATTCTAATTGGAGTAATTTCCGCAAAAAGATAAGAATAATTAGTATCTTTTAATTTTAAGTATCTATTATATTCATCTACACAGCCGCCAAATACTTTACAATTCTTTTTATTAAAATCCCATTTTACAACATAATCAGAAGTTATTAAAACCCTACGGGCTATACCATGACGATATATAACAGACCTATGCTTATCATTATTAAAAAGAGTAACGGCCTTTTCAATATCATATTTATAAAGGTAAGGATAAAACTGCTCCATGAATTTAGTAGCACGAACGATATAATTAGACTTCATATTAATCCCTCGCTTTCTATATTTATTATACTCTTTCAACGCTTAAAAGTCAAGTTAAAATTATGTTACGATTGAACCCGGCCGCAATTTAACATTTTCTTAACATTCTAAACTATTGACTTTTCGCGCGATTTCTGCTATACTATATACAGTTGAGAGCGAGAGATAAGCAACAAGAAACAACATCATGGACAGCGGACACTATCTCTTGACTGGAAAAAGATATGAGAAGGTTTTCGGGAATCGCCTCAACTTCACGAAATCTTAACTTGACAAAGTTGGGAAATCGTGGTATAATAAAAATGTTGAAGGGGTTAGAAACCCCCAGCGTCAGCTTCCGACCCACTGCGGTTTCGTCTAAAGCCCCTTCAACATAACAAACTCTTAACTTGACATTATACCAAATCTCTGGTATAATAAATACAGAAAGAGCGAAGGAAACGCTTAAAAACCAGAAAGGGAAAAACACTATGAAGAAGAACGTTTTTGAGATGGTCGTCGCTATGGTCAATGGTCAGCCTGTTGCCGATATGGAACTTCTGCGCAATGAGATTAATGCTGAATGGGAGCGCACCAGTGCAAAGGCCAAGGCTAACAAGTCCGCATATGATGCAGCGAAGGAAGTTGCCTTCTCTATCCTGTGCGACAAGCCTATGACGGTTAAGGAAATCTATGCCGAGGGAGAGGGTCAGTGGCCTGAGGGCTTTACGGCCTCTAAGGTTCAGTATGCGGTTCTCCACTACTGGAATGATGAGATTGTCAAGCATGACAATGGTAAGAACGCTTTCACCTATACGGTGAAGTGAGAAAAGCCCGCGAGGGCTTTTCTTTTTTACAACGAGTTAGTTTACACTAACTCGCCGGCCTGCGAGTTAACAAACTCTTAACTTGACTTTCAGCTCTCACAGGTATATAATATATACAGAAATCAGGAAAGGAACTAACTGTTATGATTTGGAAACTGACTGACCGCTTTATCCTCGTTCTGGACGTAGAAACCGCTAACTCCCTTGACGATGCTCTGGTATATGACATCGGTTGGCGTATTATCGACCTTTTTGGTAAGGTTTACGCCGAAGGTTCTTTCGTGATTCGTGATATTTTCGTTTACGAACGCGAAATCGTGAAGGAAGCCTACTACGCCGATAAGATTCC
>Ga0247611_10010328_pt1 | contig 10998 bp, 9 predicted proteins | sample 177DNAGHGhighgp2_FD_192422 | JGI IMG/M metagenome (GOLD analysis project Ga0247611, IMG submission 192422) | Sheep rumen microbial communities from Palmerston North, Manawatu-Wanganui, New Zealand - 1770 DNA GHGhigh gp2 | ecosystem: Host-associated > Mammals > Digestive system > Stomach > Rumen ... | reverse complement strand
TACGCCTGCAAGGCTTGACCGAAATAATCCATCCAGGAAGGACGGGCCATTTTTATCGCAGGGAAAAATTGTGGATTATTTCGAGGCAACTGTGCATGGCCTTGCAGTATCACGATTCCCGCTAACTTTGCGCCGGAAAAAGTTATACAGCCAGCGACGACGGGGGCAATGTCACATCAGAAAATCATCATGGCGGCTTCCCATATCAATTCCTCTCCCGACATGTAGAGAGGCAAAATCAAAGAAAACACAAGGTGAGATCGCCTTCAGGCGTTTCCCACCTTACCGATAAACAAAGAACCGCCTTGCAGCGGTTTCTATACATTGACCTGATTTTGAGGTCAATTTTATTTGGATGATTTGGATGATTGTCAATCAAAACAGGTACTGTAATTTTGTTCTCGAGAAAAAAAATATTGTTGAACGTTAATAAAGAATGTGTTATGGTAAAACGTAATTATCGAGTATGGTATCGAATTGAGAGTGCAACATCAGCTACAAATGCAACAGCAACAATAATGCTTTTTTCAGCTAGCGAGAGCGAGGCAATTGCTGAATTGAAAAAACGTGGGAGCATAGGTTGGGATAAGACAGTAATTATTCTAGATATCGTGCCGGCTTAAAACGAAAGCGGTGAAATAGCATAGATTAGTCCTTTTTGACTACTGATTGTGCAATGGTTTATACCATTGCAGGGGACTCTACACCTCTTTTCTAAGAATTGTAACGCACAAATGAAGGTGTCCTAGATTAAAGAACTGAAACGTTCTAGCGTAAATTAAAAGACTGAATATTAATAACTAACAGAGCAATATTTCTCATGAAAGAGTCAAGCAAAAACAATGGCACGAACAACAAACGTACGTCATCTACCAGTCGCACAAAAATTGGAAGGGGTGTTCGTGTGAGCACTCGCAGGAAACCGCAATCGTTGCTTGAGGCCATCGATAATGTGAACACCGAGTTGTTAGATTTAGTCAGAGAGATCAATAGCAAACAAGAGTATGTTGACTTATCTCTCGTTGACGGAAACAACATCGAATATCTTGTCAAGAGAATGAACATCACCCCGATTCAAGTTGTCTTGTTCAGCATATGTATTGAGATCGGGCCAAGCAACATCGACTATAATGATATCTCGAGAGCACTGCATCTGTCCAAGGCTAAGGCACTAAAATTGAGTGAAACTCTGAATGAACTGGTTCGTTGCCGCTTATTGAGTCTCACACATACATTCAATAGTAACACCTCAGCATATTCTGTTCCTGGGCGTGTTCTCAAGGTGTTAGTTTCCAATCAGGATTATGAAACCCCACAACGCAAATGTAAGGATACAGAAGAATTTCTGAATTATTACCATTCGTTCTTTTGTGAGCTTGAGGAAGAGGGTGTCAAGCAAGGCTTGTTGCTTGAAGAGGTCAAAGACCTGTTCAATGAGAACCCAGATATTGACTTTGTGCAGAAGGTGAATAAATACGAACTACTGCCTATCAACCGTTTACTATTGCTGAGTTTTTGTGACAGACTAATCTACAATAACAATAGAGACGTAGAGTTCTGGCAGTTTGGAAATATCTTCTCAAACAAAGGTGACTTCTTCCGTATAAAATCAGCATTATCTTCTGGGCAACATGAACTTATTCGTGAGGGGTTGATTGAGAATTCTTGTCACAATGGCATTGCAGACACATCCAGTTTCTCGCTTACCGAGAAAGCCCGCACTGAGCTTTTGGCGCCAATCGATCTCAGTGCCAAAGAAGAACAGTTGAGCGGTGTTGTTCAAGCTGAGAAAATTGTAGCCAAGGAATTGTATTATAGCGATAAGGTTGGGAGACAAGTCGGAAAGCTGCAGGGGTTCCTCGATCCCGATAGGTATGATGCGCTCGTTGGGCGTATGAAGGAGCGTTATAATCGTTGTGGCCTCACGTGTCTTATGTACGGTGGCCCCGGCACGGGCAAGACCGAGACCGTCTATCAGCTTGCTCGACAGACAGGGAGAGATATCATGGCAATAGATGTGCCTCAAATAAAGAGCAAATGGGTTGGCGATAGCGAGAAGAACATCAAAGCGGTATTCGACAAGTACCGCGACATGGTAAATAAAGCTCAAGTCGCCCCTATCCTACTCTTCAATGAAGCTGACGCTATTATCGGAGTCCGAAAGACTGGAGCTCAAAATGCGGTTGACAAAATGGAAAATGCTATTCAGAATATAATCCTACAAGAAATGGAGACACTCAACGGCATCATGATTGCTACAACCAACTTGACAGCGAACCTAGACAGCGCCTTCGAGCGCCGATTCCTCTACAAGATCGAATTTGAGCGACCAGACGCAAGAGTTAGGGAACACATTTGGCAGGAAATGATTCCCGAACTCTGCAGCGAAGAATGCAAAGCGCTTGCTGAAGGATTTGACTTTAGCGGTGGCCAGATTGAGAATGTTGCCCGCAAGTACGCCATCGACGATATGTTGGGCGAACTGGAACAAGCTGATCGCTTGACCGAACTCACCACGCTCTGCAGCGAGGAACGCATAAACGATACAATGGCAGACCGTCGCCGTATCGGTTTTGTGGCGTGAATATTATAAAGAACTAGAAGTGAGGCTTATTTGAGTACAGAGTAAAATATATTTAATATATAAATTGGAAATGCAATGGGAAAAATGTCAAATTATCTCAAGAATTGGAGAGAGGATATGCCGTCTTGGCTGGCATCCTATCATCCTGGTGATCATGTCGCATTTAGCGATATCATGTCAGGCAGGGTTGGCTATTATCCAGGTAGTTTATTTGACGGCTGCCTGATTAAGACAGCTAACAAGGGGCACTGTGTTCACACTTTCCTATATGTCGATTATGGTGTAACACGGGAACGAGTTGAGCACGAACTGGGCAAGGAAAACGCCCTTATTGGATATCACTCAATCGGACGCGTGGAATTGCCTTACGACGAAATACTGCCTATGGGCGGGTTTCAAGTACCACTAGGTTTCATACACCGCGTAAGAAGCCGAATGTATGTGAGGGACGGTGTAAGGCCATTCTGCATCATGGAAATCTATGAGCGCAATGACGACAAAGACGATTCTTGGGGTGCAAAACGTCTTGCTCTCGTTTACCTCTTTGCCGACGGCATTTCGACCTATTATCAGTTGTTTGTAATGAAATACAAGAAGGCCCCGTGGTTATTCTTGTTGCAGGATCATGGCCTCGGAGGCAATTATGATAAATACGGTAAAGGAGGTATTCTTGACGGAATTATCCAACGTTATAATGTTTTGCCTGACTTTGTGATTCGAGATGTCCGCAGCACACAGATGTGGGACGGATATAGTCCGATTGAAGGAGTTAAAGCGGTCATCGGTGGAATGCATAAGAACCCAAGGGCATTATATCAAAGAAACTAATTTATCGGCTTTTTTCCTGGTATAAAGAAATCAAAAGCCCCGGACACTATCAGTGTTCCGAGGCTTTTGATCTTTAATTCAAAGATCAATCTCTGCAAAAATTAGTCCCAATCATCACAATATGAGGCACTTTGTGATAGATTCTTAACAACGATTTCCTCAAATTTGAGCATTTTTTGTTTTTGACCTTCAGGCATGTCATAAAAATGCTCAAGAACTTTATCATGATTCTTAATAAATTGAGAGAGACGTCCAGCATATGTAATGTATATCCTCTTCTTGGCTCTCGAAAGGGCAACATAGAGAACTCTGGCTTCTTCATCTACGTTTCCGTACTTTACAGCATTATAATGGGGCATAGAACCTTCTGAGACGTTGAAGATTAATACATTATCAAACTCTAAGCCCTTAGCTTTATGGATAGTCATGATATGTATTGTTTCATCTACGATGTGGTTTTGATATAGGTCGGCTTCATTGAATGTCCTGAATTCATAAAGGTGACCAACTAACTGATCATAAAAATGAACATCCTTTTCCTGGATAACAACCTTATTGAACAGTTTCTTCATGTAATCGAATCTTTCAATCGGTTCAATAAACTTCTTTTCAACGAAGCCCTTATAGATATAATCAAATTCCGCATCAAAAGTGTGTGCATCATCAACCACATCTGAATACAGCAATGTCTCAGTATGCTCATAAAACGGAGCATAAATTCTAAGCATTCTTGCTTGAATTCTTTTCATCACCGGATGACTCAAGAATGTCTTTTGCGCTTCAATCATGTTAGACATTCTTTCATAGCAATGATCTACGAGAGAATGAGTTGCCCTAATATCATCTAATGCGTTATGAGAATTGTTTCCCTCAAGATGGAAAAACTCAAGCAATCCTTCCAGTGTATGTTTTCTCAAGTTAGGATCCAGCATTCTCGACATTTTGAGAGTATCCCAAAATACGGGCGTTGTGAAATTGATATTACGGGTTCTTCTCTTTATGTTATTCTCGAGGATATGGATATCATAATTGGCATTATGGCCCAACAGTTCGTCGTTACCGACATATTCAACGAACAATTCAAATGCGGCTTGAGGCGTCAGATGCTCACGTCTAGCGTATTCTTCCACCATTGGGTTTACCCTGCCTTCCCCTAAAGTTGGTGGAATCTCTTTATCTGTTTCTATGATGATGTCGAGCTCAGACCCTGGTACGATTACTCCATGTTTCATTTTCATGGCAGCTATCTGGATAATGTCATCATTGAAAATATCCAAGCCAGTAGTTTCTGTATCGAAGATGACAATTTCTTTGTCTTTATATGATTTACAGAACTCCATGAAATACGAGCTGTCAACATACTTTATTAAATCAAAGGGTGTAAGTCCAAGATCCCTCATTTTCCTTATACAACGTCTTGCATCAGAAATTTTCTCAATCACCTTAGAGGAATAAAGGATACGTGCCCATTCGGAAAAGCGAGTATCATTGACGACCACAGAAAGATGACTATATAATGTTTTGAACGGAACAGTTTTGAACATATCCTTCTTTGTCAATTTGAGGTGACGAATCTGATGTGCCTTCAACTTCTCGGATATATTATCGGCTTCAGCATTCGTTTTCACCAATACACCGATTCCTTCCTCTGATTCATTGTAGTCACCACAAAATTGCCTTACTATGGTTGCCAACACGTCGAACTGTTCTGCATTATCATAACACTTTATGATGGTAAGAGCATCATCAATGTGCGAATCGTTATTTGTATGAGGGAGCAATTCACTGCCGACGTTCAGCTGTTCTATTGCATAGTCATTCAGCATATCAAGCAAGTAAACAGGAGAACGGTAATTGTTCGAGAGCAAGAACACATTATTTCCACACTTCTCTCTAATACCATTTACGTCCTTTTTACTTGCGCCCAAGAATGAATAAATCGCTTGTCTTTGGTCTCCCAGATAAACGACGGCTGAGAAATCTGGTGCTGTGAGTTTATCGATAATAGCCAGTTGTAACGGATTAAGATCTTGAACTTCGTCAACTTGAATCCATTTAAAGGATGAAAGTTTATATTTTTGTCTGTAATCTTTCTCCATTAACGCTCTATACGTCAGCAACAAGATGTCGTCAAAATCAATTATATGATTCTCTTCTTTAAAAGAAACATACTTGCGAGCATATTCCTCATAATGCTTAAGGGTAAAGTCTCTTCCGCTACGTGCTAATTGCTGTTTCTTTTTTTCTACAGCAAGTTTGTGAATTTGCAGTTCTTCAGGGAAATATTCTGTTTCGAAGAACATATTAGAATAATTCAAGACATCTTGGATCTCATAAGCATAAACTGTGCCTCCATTTGGATAAATTATTTCGCCAATTGTTTCCTCCTGGTCTGTATCATCCATGATGCCTGTATCCAGTGAGACGATCTCATTTTCATACAAAAACCTAATGCAGAACCTGTGAAGATTTCCAACATATAAATCTGTTGGAATGGAACCAACAACCTCTTCAACCCTCTCTCTCATCGACCTTGACGCTCGGTTTGTAAATGTCAAACAAAGCATCTGTGAATAATCAATACCATAGTATTGATGAGCCTTAGCCACACGATGACTGAGAATTGCGGTTTTACCACATCCAGGAGCGGCCAAGACTAAAGCTCTACCACCAATGAAGTTAATTACCTCTTCTTGTTTTTTATCCGGTCTAAATTCTGCCATAATTCTAAAGTGTTAGATTTCCATCATACAACATCTGCCAATGCTACGCATCCAGTTTTTATGTTCGTCATAAGTTCTTTGGCTATTACAAACCCAAGCTACTTTACAATTCATTCTCTTAGGCACTTTAGGAGGTGGTGCATATCCATCGGTGAATATAATCAGCCCATCATACTCAGGGTGGGTTGATACGAAATCAAAGATTCCTTGAAAACTAGTTCCTCCACGTCCAAAGACATCAATAGATTTGTTCACCTTCAGTGATGCCTTTTCCATGCTTTGCACTTCACCTAATTGTGTATCAAACTGTACTACATCCAGTTTCTCGACTCCATATTTGAATGCACGTCTAATAATAGAATAGAAGTGGCACAGGGTCACATCTGTGATTGAACCACTGACATCAACGGCTATGAGTATATTTGTATCGAAACGTCTAATGCTACCCATATTATCAAAGCCAGTTCTTCTATTCGGGCGCATTCGAGTTAATCTTCTTTTTGTTGAAAGAACAGAAGCCCTGAAACCAGCCAAGACTTTACGGTAGTCTATTCTTGCTTTTGTATTCGCAATGATTTTTTGTGCAATATTACCAGCAAGGCTACCCCAATTATTATTTGCTTCAATGTCGTCAATAGTAGCATTTATCGTGCATTCCATAAGACTATCCTCTTCCCATAACTCTGATAATTCTTGTTGAATGCTCATTTTCCCACCTGAAGAGCTGCCATCGGCTGATTCGCTATTCAAAGAATTATTATCTTCGGTTGAATCATTGTTGTCAGGAGAGTGATCGCCTTGTGAGTCATCACCATCGTTCTTATCAGAATCTGATGTGTCTCCATCACCTTCCTCCTGTCCCGACTTTAATTGTTGATCATTCTTGCCTTGGTTGCCCTGGTCATTATTCTCCTTATCTTGATTATCTTGAGAAGAATTCTGTTGTTGATCGGTAGTAGCTGATAGCTCCTCTATTCTATATGAATACCATTCATAGCTTTCAGATGACTTCAAGTTGTAGTCAGCTGGTTTCGGTAATTCTATGTCCGTGAAGTCATAGTTATCGGCAAGCACAAGGTTGCTACCTGTTGACATCGACTCTCTTTTACAGCCATCAGGTTGCCTGTCATAAGGATGCTTTAGAAGGATGCGAATAACTTCAGCTTTAAGATAAGATTGAAGTTTATTATCATCCAAAGCCTTAATGATACTCGGATTATATTCAATCATACCCCTTCCGCATCTAAAAGGGCATGATATTTTGGAGTTTTCTTCCAGATCATGTGTGCCTATGATTTGGAAGAAAGCCGGTTCTGTTATGTACCAGCGCTCCATAATCTTTTGAATACGAGCATCCATTGCTATCTAATCTTTGCCGTGTATGTAAACAGTTTCCTTGCAATAGAGGGGCTAAACCTCATGAAGAAGGTCTGGCTTTTTTCATATCGATCTTGTTGGAAGTAATTAGCAAAGCTTGCTACCACCTCATTCTTGCTCTGAGCTTCAAGATAATCGAGATATTTCGCTGCATTAGCGGCGATAGTTTTCGATTCATTATCGCTAAAGGTGTTAGTCTCGATATACTGGAAGATGTCCTCATTTAATATGGTGAAGTCATGAGTCTTGAGCGATGGCAATATATTGACGCAAGATTCAAAGTTATGCAACAGATCTTTGACTTCAATTTGCTTAACTTGTCCCATCTTGGACATGAAAAGATTCGTAGCTTTTGTGCCAATGATACTCGAAATGAGTTTCACATCATTATTACCGAGTTTTGATTTGCTCTTTATCACATCTGAGACACGTTTCCAGGCACGACGGTCAGGGGTTTTGTCAAGACCGGTATCAGCATTCTCCTCTATGTTCGGGTCCTTATCGAGCCATGTTCCGTTTTCGCGGATGAATCGAATAACACGAGTATCAAGATCGTGCTTTTTTGCCCAAAGCAACCATTCTTCGACTGATGGCTCAAAGCGAAGGACATTAAAACGAGAGACGAGTGCAGGATCCAGGTCGGTCAGCTGATATTCTTCACCTTCATTTACTGCAGCGATAACGCGGCTGCCTTCTGGTAGGCTCCTTCCAGCGAGTTTCCTATTCAACGCAAGGTCCATAATCGTTTGCAGCACTTCTGGGCGAGCGCGGTTGAGCTCATCCAAGAACAGTACTATTGGTTTACCATCTATCGGGAACCAATATGGTGGGCGAAAAACGGTAATTTCTCCTGATTTATCTGGCAAACCAATAAGATCGCCTGGGTCGCTCATTTGGCCAAGGAACAGGGCAATGACTTTCATTCCCTTGTCTGCAAAATAAGCTGTGAGTATTTCGGATTTTCCTATACCATGCCTACCTGACAACATGATATTCTGCTCCGCAGGGGTGTTGTCCAGCATGTATAATAGCTCTTGGATATTTACTTTTACATTCATCTTTGAGACACTAATTATTTATAAAAGATCATGCCGTAATAAAGTCGACGCTTTTCTTCATTTTGTTGTTATTCGTATGCTTCTATCATTTCTGAATAGAAATCGATGAGGGTGCGACGCAAGTTGAGGTCATCGACGGGAATTTCTCCGTTCTTGATCTGCATGATGCACTCCGAGAGGAACTCTGATGGTGAGGACTTGAACGAGGCGAGCCATTGGTGCTGCACCCTACTCTGCGGAAAGTCAGCGTAGCCGAGCATTTGTCGCAGGACGTAGATGGGAGTCTTCAACGGTTCAACGCTGGCTGCCTGCGACTGAAGAAAGTGAGTCGGCGGCCCTATCTTAGCCAAGATCCTACCTTGCAACTCGCTTAGCGATGTTACAAGTTCTTTGAGTTGTTCCTTGCTCGGCGCTTCATTCATTTGAAAATCTCGTCTAGTTCATCATCTGAAAATTCCAATAAAATGCGAGGCTTGATTTTGTACGTTACCAAACCCACGTTGCTGAGAAAATCTTCATAGGAGAGTAATTTCTTATCTCCTGACTGATCCTTATTCGCGAGGTCAAATATGCACTCTGTCACGTCGTATATGCCTTCTCCAGCCCCATCCTCAACTTCCGGGCCGTACGTAAGAAATATTGTATTTACACGGCTGGCATCTTCGATTTTCAACGTTTCAAAGGGCTTTTCCTTGTTGATGTAATCTCTCCAGTCGGGACAGAACATTTCCAAATTGCTTTCATTCACATCAAAGATAAATTCATTCTCTTCACCTCTTTCGAACAGATTTCTCCAACCAGCTTGAGTATTCACATCGATGATGATGGAACCCTTTCCAGCTCTTTTAATAACCAGATCTTTCCCATCATTACAATCTTCCACTTCCATGTCAGTGAAGTCGTATTCGTATTTGTTGTCATTATGGATGTACGTTGCGACTATTACACTGGCACCAGGTATAGTTTCCGAGGGTTTGCGCTCGATGTAGTAATCTAAATCGGCCAACGGGAATTCATCGGGGCCATCGGCATCCGACCATTCACGACAATACCAATGAAGCTTATCAATAACCGCAGCCTTAATTGCTTCTGCAAGATCTGGCTGGGTTTCTTCCAGGTGCTTCATCAGCTCGTTACCTTTAATTTGGCCAGGTACTACCACCTTTTCATACTCAGCTAGAAGCCTTTCTGCAAAGGGCTTTGTTAGTTTAAAACTAAACTCATCAAATTCGTTGTCATTAATTGACAGCCCCATATAAATCTTTGACTCCTCCATATTGTTATGTATTTATTATGATCTTACGGATTGATTAACTCAATGAAGGCATCTGAAATGACTTTTCCGTTGCCAGCCTCCCACCATTTATATTTGAATTTATAGTAAATGAATGGGAATGTTTTTTGTTTTCCGCTAAGTGGGGGACGATTGATTTTTATGTCCATTTTTGGTGCGTCATAAACCAAATTATATGACTGCATTTCCGTCGCAATCACTCTTGCATATTTCTTGTCTCTTGTATTACTATAGTAATGCATTAACGCCTTGTATCGATTCGTTTTAGCCCAGTCTTTAGCATATGGCAGATCAGGGAATGTCACTGAATCAATTTCCTTAAGGACATAATCTTCACTATTCTTCTCCCAAGTTATCACAAATAATCGAAGGCCCGACTGCAATCGCAGAATTTCCTGTGACAACCACCTACGGATATCGTCATGATAAGCTGGATAACCATATTGATTTGTATAGCTTTGCTTACAGAGGAAAAACTCATTGTTACAATGATTGCGCACACTAATTGTGTCGGCATTTTGAAATTCCAAAATGCCAATCGGTTGATTGTTTTCGTCAGAAACGAAGCAATCAATATTTGTGGGCCACGCGGTTCCGGCTCTTCTTAACTCTTTATCAAAGAGCGGTAGATCTTGGATTTCCCTAAAACCCTTCGTTGATTTCCAGCCTTTGATTCCGGCTATCCAATTAGAGAACGCTACGAAGGTTTCAAATGACTGAACGAACTTAAGGGATTTAAGGTCTTCAAATTCGTAAAGCCAAACGTTGCGTGTCTCATCATTGTAGAGCACATATGACAGATTGAGCTGAAATGCTTTGGCAAAGTTGATCTTTCGTTGCAAGACATCTTCACCCTCCAATTGAGTGATGGCTGTACAAACATCATCAAGCCCCATGTTATCGTGGCCATCGTAGTCAACTCTGGCACGCTCCATCATGTGTGTCGCAACATTCTTACTGTTTTCGTTGCAGCCTTCAATACTATCAAAATGGAAAGGAGTGTTCTGAATCAGGCTTTGCTTTGCCCAATTCTGTGCATCACTCCTTTCCGAGGTTTCTTTTCTGAAGTTCGTGAACATGGCTACTTCTTTGAAGTTATTGCGTCAATGAGGTCCTGATACTTCGTGACCTGGT
>Ga0247611_10010326_pt1 | contig 11000 bp, 10 predicted proteins | sample 177DNAGHGhighgp2_FD_192422 | JGI IMG/M metagenome (GOLD analysis project Ga0247611, IMG submission 192422) | Sheep rumen microbial communities from Palmerston North, Manawatu-Wanganui, New Zealand - 1770 DNA GHGhigh gp2 | ecosystem: Host-associated > Mammals > Digestive system > Stomach > Rumen... | reverse complement strand
ATGCCTCGCCTGTAAACTGGAACTTGGTGTCATCATCGAGTGAGCTCAAGTTCATCAGGTGGTCAAGCTTTGTGATATTGGGGTCAACAGGATTGCTGGGGTCGCCGCCAGGGTTATCGGTGGGTGGCTCGTTGCTGGTGGTGACTACCACGCTGGCAATCTGAGCGTTCTTGGTAGTGGGGTGCGAGAACGACACGGTGGCTGTGCTGCCAGTCCATGTGCCGGTGCCATCGAGGGCGGTGTAGTTGCCCACGTTGGCAAGCAGGTCAAAGTTGCTGGTATTGGCGGCATTAATAGTGATGCCAACGATGCTGCCGTTCTCCACCGAGAAAGTGATAGCTCCGTTTTGATAGATGCGCAGCGTGTAGCTGCCCTGGGAGTTCCACACACGAGTCTGGGTAGAGCCGTTCACGGCAGTGAGGCTCACGCCGTCCACCGTGATTGTGCCCACATCGGTAAGGTTCACACCATTGCTTTGAGCAGGAGGCGTGATGCCCATAGCTTGCAGTCCTGCCTGCGATGAGAAGTCGAATGTCACCTCACCTGCCCATGTTGCCATAGCAATAATCGCCATGACGGCAAAAGATAAAAATTTTCTCATAATCTTGTTTATTTTCTTAAATGTGATGTCTAGAATGCCTTGAAGCTCATGTCGAGCGACTTCACACTGTGGGTAAGGGCTCCTACCGAGATATAATCTACGCCGCACTCGCCGTAGGCGCGCAGCGTGTCGATGGTGATGCCGCCACTCGACTCGGTCTCGACCTGGTGGTCAACTATTTTCACTGCCTCGCGGGTGAGCTCGGGAGTGAAGTTGTCAAACATGATGCGATCCACTCCACCTGCGGCGAGGGCCTCGCGCAACTCGTCGAGGTTGCGCACCTCAATCTCAATCTTGAGGTCCTTGTTGTTCTCTTTGCACCAGCGTTTTGCGCCATCAATGGCTGCGGTGATGCCGCCAGCGAAATCCACATGGTTGTCCTTGAGCAGAATCATGTCGAAGAGGCCTATGCGGTGGTTGCAGCCGCCGCCTATCTTCACAGCGTCCTTCTCCATCAGGCGCATGCCAGGAGTGGTCTTGCGAGTGTCGAGCACACGGGTGTGCAAGCCTTCAAGCTCCTTTTGATAACGTGCTGTGACGGTGGCTATGCCGCTCATGCGCTGCATGATGTTGAGCATCAAGCGCTCGGTCTGCAGCAACGACTGCACCTTGCCCTCCACGATGAAGGCGATGTCGCCAGGCTTCACATGAGCGCCATCCTCGATGTAGGTCGTCATCTTCAACTCGGGGTCAAATTTATCAAATACCCTCCTTGCCATCTCAACACCGGCAAGGATGCCTTCTTCCTTGACTATCAGGCGTGAGCGCCCCATCTCATCGGCAGGGATGCTGCACAGGGTGGTGGCGTCACCGTCACCAATGTCCTCGGCAAACGCTAAGTCAATCAACTCGTCAATAAGTTCGTCTCTTGTTTTCATGTCAATTACAGTATTTTGTTATTTATTGATTTTCTTCTTTCATTCGTGGTGGTAAGGCTCGCCGCGCACGATGGTCATGGCGCGGTAGAGCTGCTCGGTGAAGATGAGGCGTATCATCTCGTGAGAGAAGGTCATTGTGGAGAGGGAGATTTTCTCGTTGGCGCGGGCATAGACTTCGGGCGAAAAGCCGTAAGGACCACCAACAACGAAGACAAGGCGGCGTTGCACTGTCGCCATCTTCTTCTCGATGTAGCGAGAGAACTCAACCGAGGTGAACTGCTTGCCGTGCTCGTCGAGCAAGACAACGTGGTCGCTCTTGTCGAGGGCAGCGAGGATGTTACGGCCCTCGGCATTCTTCTGCTGCGCCTCGGTGAGGCTTTTGGTGTTCCTGGCATCGGCAATGTGGAGTATCTCAAACGGCACATAATGCTTTAGCCTCGAGGTGTATTGCTCGATGCCCTTGCTCAGATAGCCGCTGGCCATCTTACCCACTACTGCCAGAGTGATTTTCATAATTATTTCACAAAAAACTTGATGCCACCAGGGTGGCAGGTTACTGTCATGTCGGTAATCTTCTCCATGGGCTCACCATCGATGTGATAGACGTGAGGCTCGGTGGTGTGAATCTTTATCTCTCTTGCCCTGTAGGTATCTACATGGCGGTTTTTATCCACGCTCTTGGTGAAGAGGCTGCCGCCCACGATGCCACACTCAATGCGCCTGAATGGCTTGATGATGGTGATGTCGAGTAAGCCGTCTTGCAAACTCGCATGAGGCGCGATATAGGCGTTGTTGCCATATTGCGACGCGTTGGCACAGGTGATGACAAACACGTCCTCCTCAACTACTGTGCCATCAATCTCAAAGGTGCAGTGGATGGGCTTGTAGCGGGCATAGACCTGAAATGCCGTTTTCACATAATTCAGAGAGCCACGCTTGGTGCGCTTGGCATAGCGGTCGGCAATCTCGGCGTCAAAGCCCATGCCGCCAGTGCACACGAAGGTCTTGTCGTTGAGCGTGCAGTAGTCGCACACCTCCACATGGTCGTGGTTGATAACCGCAATGGCCTTTTTCATGTTCATGGGAATCTCGAGGTGGCGCGCCAGGCCATTGCCCGAGCCACAAGGGATGATTGCCAGAGCTACATCGCTGCCGGTCAGCGCCGAAGCAGCACCGTTGACGGTGCCATCGCCGCCCACGGCAATAACGCCGTAGTATCCCTCCTTGACGGCCTTGGCCGCCAAGTCGCTCACGCGCAGATCACGAGTGACCAGCTCCACTTTTAGGTCAAACTTGCTGTGGTCAATAATGTCTTCCAATAGCTGTGGCACATGCTCCTTCTTGCTGTTGCCCGAGAAGGGGTTGATGATTGCCATGAGTTTCTTGCGTTCTTCCATGCCGCAAAATTAGTGCAAACCGAGGGAAACACAAAATGAAAAACGAAGTTTTTTATTTTTGCTTCCGAGGTGCCGTCTAATTTATCCACAATTAGTGCAAACCGAGAGCAGAACAAAATAAAAACCGAAGTTTTTGTGTTTTTTATGCCGAGGTGTCGCCTAATTTATCCACAATTAGTGCATGCGCAGAGAAAAAACACTAACTTTGCACTCTCAAAACAAGCAACAGATGTAGAAATGATTTCAACTACTCACATAATAGGCGTGCTTCTCACCGTGGCGGTGCTGCTGGTGGTGAGCTGGCTCTCGGCACGCGGTGTCAAGGACGAGAAGGCTTTCATTGGTGGCGGCACTTCGGGCAGCTGGATGGTGTGCGGAGCGTTCCTCACCACCCTGGCAGGAGGGCAATCGACGGTGGGCACGGCGCAGCTGGCGTTCTGCTATGGCCTCTCGGCGTGGTGGTTCACGCTGGGGGCGGCGCTTGGCGGCGTGGTGCTTGCCATCTTCTATGCTCCAGCGCTGCGTCGCAGCGGTTGCAGCACTTTGCTCGAGATTGTGGGCAAGGAGTATGGTCACAAGGTGGAAGCAGTGGGCTCAGTGCTGTTCTTGATAGGCATCTTCATCAGCATCGTGGCACAGGTGCTCACCTCGTCGGCGATGATAGGTAGTCTCTTTAATCTATCCACGCTATGGTCGCTAATAGTTGGCGCCATCTTGATAATGCTCTTCGTCCTCTTTGGGGGGATAAAGAGTGCCGGTGCCGGTGGCATCGTCAAGCTGCTGCTGCTCTACTGCGGCTCGGTGGCAACGGGCGTGATAGTGTGGCGCTTGGCGGGCGGCGTTGAGGGTTTTGCCAGTGGCATCGACAATGTGTATAGCTCGCCCACAATAGCGTCAATTAATGGCCTGGGTGGTGCCGAGAGCATCCACCATCGCTACGGCAGCATGCTCGCGCGAGGCGTGATGAAGGACTTGGGCGGGTGCCTCTCGCTAGTGCTCGGAGTGGTATCTACGCAGACCTATGCCCAGTGCATCTGGAGTGGCGCCACCACTGCCAAGGCACGGCGAGGGGCCTTGTACTGCGCATTTTTCATCCCTGTGATAGGTGCGGCGTGCACGCTGGTGGGGCTCTACATGCGAGGGCATTACGTCACTGCCGCCGAGCTCGAAGCACTGCACCGTGCTGGCGAGGCTCTGCCTAGCGGCATCGGCGTTATCAGCAGTTCGGCGCAGGCCTTCCCCTCATTTATCTTGCAGCACCTGCCGGCCTGGTTTGGCGGCCTGATGCTTGGCACGCTGCTCATCAACATCCTGGGCTGTGGCAGCGGACTCATGCTCGGTGCATCCACCATCCTGGTGCGCGACGTCATTGCCAATGTGCAGCGCAGGTTTGGATGGGACGGGCAACGTGTCTCTCAGCTGCTGCTCACGCGCATATCCATTGTGGTGCTGCTGGCAATAGCCGTGATGGTTGCCAGTGCCTTTCATGGGGCGTTTATCAACGACTTGGGTTTCCTCTCGCTCGGTCTTAGGGCAGTGGCCATCATCTTCCCGCTAAGCTTTGCCTTGTGGCTACCACAGCGCTTCACGCCTCGCAGCGTCATGCTCGCGATGATTGCCGGCACTGCCGTCATGCTCGTGGCCGGTGCTGCCAGCCTCCCTGGCGACGCCGTATATTACGGCCTCGCCACCTCGCTGCTAGCTATGTTCCTGGCGAATAGAAAGAGATGATAACTACTCTCCCTCACACGTACACTTTTACGCCGTGTTAAGGCGCAATACTTTAACAATGCGCAGTGCGTTGAAGCATTGCGCATTATGCATTGTGAATTATGCATTGCTTAAAGCCAGCTGGCGCTGCGGTACCACTCGATGGCTTCGTGGATGCCTTGCTTGAGGTCGTAGCGGGCCTTGAAACCAAAGTCGCGCTCGGCATCGCTGGTGTCGCACAGCCAGTTGCGCTGCTTGAGGATGCGATACTTGTCGGGGTTGAGGGTGCTGGGCTTGCCGGTGAAGCGGCTGATGAACTCCGACACATGGCACACCACTTTCACCAGCCACAGCGGGCAGGTGACGGGGATGACAAACTTCTTGCCCAGCTCATCGAGGACTATCTTGCGGAACTCCTGCTGGGTGTAGCTGCGGTCCTCGCTCATGAAGTAGGCGCGGCGCTTGGGACCTGCCTCGAGTGCGTCCATCACGCCTCGCGCCAGGTCTTTCACATAGATGAAGGTGAGCATCTGCTTTTTGAAGCCCACGCTAAAGTCGAAGCCGTGCTTTATACTCTTGATCATGAGGAAGTAGTCGCGCTCGTGAGGTCCATACACCCCCGTGCAGCGAAAGATGGTATAGGGGAAGTCTTGCTGCATTTGCAGGTAGGTCTCTCCTTTTAGTTTCGAGGTGCCATAGCGGGTGTTAGGTGCTGGGATGTCGCTGCTCTTGAAGGGAGTGTAGTTGCTGTCGTCGCCAGGTCCCATCACGCTCAGGCTGCTCATCATCAGGAACACCTCGGGCACGGCATCCAGCTCTTTAAGCTCATCGACAATGCTCTTGAGGCAGCCATAGTTCACCGTCTCGAAGTCGATATAGTTAGTAGCTTTGGTAAGGCCCAGGTTGTGTACCACATAGTGCCACTTGCCGTGCTGTGCTATGTGGTCTTTGAGGGTTGTGTGTAACGCCTCTTCATCGGTGAAATCGAGCTCCAGGAAGTTTATGCGCTCATCGGTGAGGAACTTGCGGCTGGTGGTCTTGCGCACCGCCGCCCAGGTCTCGTAGCCACGGCTCAGAGCTTCCTCCACGAGGTAGCCACCAATGAAGCCTCCGGCTCCTGTTATCAGTATCTTTTTACTCATCGCTCAAGAATGTTTAGAACCTTTTTGATAATCATCTCGGGGCTGATGTCGTGCATGCAGTGGTAGTCTTTATATTTGCACTTCTTGTTTCCAAATACCGAGCATGGGCGGCACTCGAGGTCGAGCTGAACGGTGTCTTTGAGAGCTTGGTGCCAGCCCATGAAGCCGCATGCTGGGTGTGTGGCGCCCCACACGCTCACCACCGGCAGCTCCACGAGCGATGCCAGGTGCATGTTGGCCGAGTCCATGGTCACCATCACGTCGCAGTGGCTCAGCAGCACCAGCTCATCGACAAAGGAGTGCTTGATGTGCGGCAGTGAGAGCACATTGTTGTAGCGACGCATGATGGGGTCGAGCATGTCGCGCTCCTTCTTGCCTCCCCCCATCAGGAAGATGTGGCAATGTTCCCATCGCGCCATCTCGTTAATGACCATCTGCATCTGCTCTAGAGGGTATTCTTTGCCCTTGTGCTGGGAGAAAGGTGCTACTGCTATCCACAACTCATTATCTCCCTTGGCGGGAACAATGGCACTGCTGGGCACCTCTCCCTGGGCAAAGATGTTAGTAAACTCCTGGCCAAGATTTAACCCCAGCTGGCTGAACACATTTCTGTATCGAGTGTGGGTCGAAGCCACGGGCTGCTTTGACTTGCCGCTGGTGAGCTGTCGCTTCTCGCGGCGCCCCTTGTCGATGACCGCCACAGGCACCTTTTTGCACTTGAGCACTAGGCGCATGAGCTTGGTGCGCAGCACATCGTGCAGGTCGGCCATAGCATCAAAGTTGTAGCGAAAGTGCAGGTTGCGTGCCAGTTTCCATGGTCCTAGCAAGCCCTTGTATTTGTTCATGTCGATGCCAAGCACGATGAGGTTTTTGGGGCAATTGACAAACATCTCCGCCATTGCCTTGCGTGTGGCAAAGACGAACATCACGTCGGGATTAGCCTCACACACAGGATACACAATGGGTATGGTCATTGCCACGTCGCCCAGGGCCGAGAAGCGGGTTATAAGGACGATTTTTGGTGTCGTGATACTATTCTTTGCCATATAAAACGGGGTTGGTGGCAGGGTCGTTATACATCTTCATTTGGCGATACACCTTCATGTATTTGCGGCCTGATGCAATGTCGTCAAGCAGTTGGTCGATGGCGGTGGTCAGATCTATGCGCTGCTCAAGCAGCACGGCAAGCTTGCCCTGGCACTGCGCTATGTGGCTCGGTGCGGCGTCGCTGCGCTCCACCTGCTCGCGCATGTGATAGATTTTCAGTGCTAGGATCGACAGGCGATCCACCGCCCATGCCGGGCTCTCGGTGTTGATGGTGGCATCGCTGCGCACCTCAACGTTAGCATAGAGCGTGTGGAAGTAGTTGTCGATTTTCTCCACCAGGTCGGTGCGGTCCTGGTTGCTGCGGTCGATGCGGCGTTTTAGTGCCAGGGCAGCAACAGGGTCAATTTCTGGGTCGCGAATTATGTCCTCCAGGTGCCACTGCACCGTGTCGATCCAGCACTTGGTGAAGAGATGGGCCTCAACAGTGTCGTCATCATAAGGGTTTGGCACGATAGCATCCACATCATCAGTGACATGATAAAGCTCTATGGCGTTGTCAAATAGAGTGTTGGCATTTTCAGCAAAATTCATCTGTCAATCAGTTATATTATTTAAAACTTTTGTTGTCTAGTTCTCTCGTGCGCAAAATTAGTGCAAACCGAGAGAAACACAAAATGAAAAACGAAGTTTTTTATTTTTGTTGCCGAGGTGCCGCATAATTTATCCAAAATTAGTGCAAACCGAGAGAAAAATGCGATTAAGCGAGAGTCAGGAGCTTGCTCTTTGTTTACCGAGAGTGAGCATTTTATTTAAACACAAAATGAAAAACGAAGTTTTTTATTTTTGCTTCCGAGTGCTCTATTCAGGAAAATCTAAGAATTGAGACCAGAACTTACGGTTGCGGTGTCGATAGAAGGCATGGGCGCCCATGGGCAGCTCGCCATTGGTACATCGCATAGCCATTTCGGGATGACCCTCAAAGGCGAAGCGTGCGGCAGTAGTGTAGTCGGGGATGTTGAGCGTGGCGGGCCACAACTCGTTGACACGCACACTCCACACCACATCCTCAAAGCAGGCGGTGTGGTTTGCGTTTTTTGCTATTTCGGCCATCTTGTCGGGATGCAGGTCAAGCACTCGCAGCATCGCCTCCACGCGTCTTAGCGAGAATCCTCCGTTGCCCACCTTCCACTTTAGCAACACTGGGTGAAATCCTCCTCTGAGCCTTGCCCATCCTCGGCGCAACTTGTAGATAGCACGTCGAGCCAAGTTCCATCCTTCCACGTCGCCAGGTGCCGGCAACCATGGGGCTCCGATATAGTCATAGTTGAGAGAGCACCAGTAGTCGAGATTGTCGTGGAAAAGCACTACATCGGTCTGGCAAACAACAATGAACTGTGAGTTGTGAAACCGTGAATAGAAATCCTGGCTCAGCATCAACTGGTTATATCCAAGCCTTCCATCAAAAAAAGCTGGAGCGAAACGCTCTATGCGGCAGCGGTTGGAGTTTAGTCCCATCAGTGAGTCAAGCGGTGTGATGTCTAGATCCTGTGGACACACGATTGCTATTTCTCGGTTTGGTGCCAGCACCGACAGATTGCGTGCCACAGCCCATCGCTCAATAGCACTGAGTTCGGTTTTATATATTGGAATTACAACAGTGACAAGATGTTTATCGGTTTTTTCCATAAACCAATTTATTTGTATTTGACGATTTGCAGTGCTGTGCGGCGCACCTGGCGACGCAAGCTGCGCGGGCTGCACTGCTTCACTTTGGCAACGGCTTTGAGCACCGCCTCGATGCTTGCGGAGGGCTTGTCGTCGGTCTCCACTAGCAGGCGGTCGAGGGGAGTGATGACGAGAGCCTGCTCGTTGAACTTCGAGCCATAGGAGAGATAGAAGCCAGCGTCGAGCAGCTGGCGCGCCACATTCTCGTTGCCACGGAAGCCGTGAATCACCCAAGCCACGTTATGAGCCTGGGGATTGTCGCGCCACAGTTTGAGAATCTGCTGCGAGGTGCGCACGCAGTGAATGATGAGTGGCTTGCCTGTGGCGGCGGCAATGGTGATGTGGGCTTGCATCACTTGCTCCTGCACGTCGAGCGGTGCGCCCTTGAGCGAGTCGAGCCCCGTTTCACCGATGGCCACCACCAGGTGATGCTGAGCGGCTTCTGCTAATTGTTCGAGTTGTTGTTGCCAGTTGCCGCCAATGTGCCAGGGGTGTATGCCCACCGAGAAGGTCTTGCCATATTGTGGCTTGAAGTCGTTGACATCCACGCTGATAATGGCTTGCTCGGCAGCGGTGTCGTGGCAGTGGAAATTGGTGATGACGGGAGGCACCGGGTCGTAGCCGTGTCCGCCCCACGGGTTGCAGCTGATGATGCGCTTGGCGCCCATGAGTGTGCCTTTTATGGGGCCGTAGGCCTGTATCGCCTCCACGGCATAGTGGCTGCAAGTGGGCGTGTAGCGGCAGGCGGCAGGCAGCAGCGGCGAGATGCACCGCTGGTAGAACCTGATGGGCAGGATAAAGAGTTGCTTGGCTATGTTGCCCAGGGTGAGTTTCATCGCTCGCTATTGATTGGTTATGGCAGTGGCTATTTTGTTGAGCAATTCTTGCATGCTGCGCTCTATGGTGGCGTAGTCGCGCTCGTCGTTGGCAACCCAGTTGAAGCCTATCAGCACTGTGGTGCCTTGTGAGGCAACTGGTTCTAGCAGGTTGCGGTTTAGGCGGTAAGCCTCGCGGGTGCGGCGCCGCAGCAGCACGCGGCGCACGGCATGGCGAATGCGCTTCTTGGGGATGGAGATAAGGAAGCGTGCTGCCACCGCATGACCCGTGTCACTGGCTGGCACGGCAAGATACACCGCGCGCAATGGGTAGGCGATAATCGACTTGCCCTTAGCATAAAGGTGCTCAGTCTCTATCTTGCTGCACAGCTTCTCGCTCTTGTATAGTTTGAAATTGGCCATTTTTGTGGTAGTCCTTTCGCTTTTCAGGCTGCGAAGTTACAAAAAAACATCGCTACCACCCCTCAAAACCATTGAAAAAAGTGAGTTTTGACTGAAAAACCACTAAAAAGCCACTATTCAGCTAACTCCTTTATGGGATGCTCTATAAATTGCTTGAGTCATATTTGGTTGGATTGTTGAGTAGATTTCGACTCAAATCTGAAAACATAGTAGCGGGCTACAGGTTAAAGAGTTGAGGTGAAAGATGCCAACAAGCAATCAAAGATGACCAAAACAAAAGAAAAACATATCTGGAATTTATAGAGCATTCTTTATATACTCAAAGAGCTTGCGGTAGAAAGGATGGCGGGTTAGGGTGGTGCTGTCGCCCATGATGAAGAGCTTCATGCGGGCACGGGTGATGGCCACGTTCATGCGGCGCAGGTCGCGCAGGAAGCCTATCTCGCCTTTCTCGTTTTGCCGCACCATGCTGATGACGATGATGTCGCGCTCTTGACCCTGAAACCCATCAACGGTGTTGACAGTGATGAGGTGCTTAAGGGGCTGGAAATAGGCACTCTTGCGAAGCATGCGCCGCAGCAGCTGCACCTGTGCTCGATAGGGTGAGATGATGCCCACGTCAAGGCGTTCGTCGAGCACTCGTTGTCGCCCCAGTCGCTCAAAATATTGCTGCAAGGTGTCGATGGTAAGTTGTGCCTCGGCGCGGTTGATGCGCCCGTAGGTCTCTCCCACGAGCTCCTCATGTGCCTCAATATCGAGTGTGGCAGTGTCAATCCATGTCATAGGCGTGTCGAGGTCGAGGATGCTGCGGTATTTCACCTCGGGGGCACTCTCCACCTCTCCGCCATAGAACCATTTGCTCGAGAAACGCATTATCTCGTCGTTCATGCGATATTGCACCCGCAGCAGCGTCACCACCTGCGGGTTGCTGTGTACGATGCGCTCCATGAGGGTGCGAGCGAGACCCCCTTTTATTGCCTCAAGGCTCTTGACAGTGGGTGGCAGCTGGCAGTGGTCGCCAGCAAAAATCACGCGATTAGCTTTGCGAATGGCAATCCAGCACGCTGCCTCGAGAGCCTGTGCTGCCTCGTCAATGAAGAGGGTAGCAAATTTCATCCCCTCGAGCACACGGCTTGCGCTGCCGGCAAGTGTGCAGGAAATGACGCGCGCGCTGTTAAAGAGCTCGTTGTTGATGCGCAGCTCCAGCTCGGTCTCGCGGCTGCGCAGCCGGTCTAGTTTCTGGTGGTAGCTGTCGCTGCCTC
>Ga0247611_10010325_pt1 | contig 11000 bp, 9 predicted proteins | sample 177DNAGHGhighgp2_FD_192422 | JGI IMG/M metagenome (GOLD analysis project Ga0247611, IMG submission 192422) | Sheep rumen microbial communities from Palmerston North, Manawatu-Wanganui, New Zealand - 1770 DNA GHGhigh gp2 | ecosystem: Host-associated > Mammals > Digestive system > Stomach > Rumen ... | reverse complement strand
AGCGTGCTTTGGCTCTCAGGGAGCAGCAATGTCTGACGGAGGCGAAGTGATAGGCGTGCGTGGTAGCGGTTATGGTGAACCTACCCCATATGGTATGGTGGCTGTCCGTAAGGGCAGTCTCAAAGTGGGCTTGGAGGAGAATGATACCCTTTGGGGTGCGGAATTCCCGAAACGTGATATCAGTGTGGACGGTTTCTGGATTGATGCCCAGGAGGTGTCGAATGCTAAGTATCGCCAGTTTGTACAGTGGGTAAGGGACAGTATCATCCGAGAGCGTCTTGCAGACCCGGCTTTCGGTGGTGATGAGACCTATAAGATTGAAGAGGATAAGTTCGGAGAGCCCGTCACTCCTCATTTGAACTGGAAAAAGCCTATTCCCAACGAACGTAAGGCTACAGAGGATGAAATGCGTGCTATAGAGAGTGTCTACCGCTATCATCCTATTGACGGTACTAAGATGCTGGACGCATCGCAAATGAATTTCCGTTACGAAATATACGATTATGCAGCGGCTGCTCAGCGTAGGTATCGTCTTAACGCAGAGGAGCGTGACCTCAATACAGATCACGCTGTCAGTACGTCTGATGTGATGATATCCAAGGATACGGCCTGGATTGATGACGACGGTAAAATCGTGCGTCAGACCATCACTCGTCCTCTTTCTGGAGAGTGGGATTTCCTCAACACCTATATCGTGAATATCTATCCCGATACCACATGTTGGGTGAATGACTTTCAGAATGCTGACAACGAGCGCTATATGAAACTCTATTTCAACAATCCCGCCTATGATGATTATCCTGTGGTGGGTATCAGTTGGGAGCAGGCAAATGCTTTCTGTGCATGGCGCACACTATTCCTCAAGAGAGGTTTGGGAGGATATGCGCAGCAGTTACAGCGTTATCGTCTGCCCTCAGAGATAGAGTGGGAGTACGCGGCACGTGGTAAGGAGGGCAATCCTTTCCCGTGGGAAGCAAAGGAGGTGAAGAGTGATAAGGGCTGCTACTACGCCAACTTCAAACCCGATCAGGGTAACTATACTAAGGACGGTAGCCTGATTACCTCGAAGTGCGGTATCTTCTCAGCCAATTCAAACGGAATTTACGATATGGCTGGTAATGTGGCAGAATGGACCAGCACCACGTATACAGAGGCAGGAGTAGAGGCGATGAGTGACATGAACCCCGAGCTCAGATACAATGCAGCCAAAGAGGATCCCTATCGTTTGAAGAAGAAAAGCGTCAGAGGCGGTTCGTGGAAGGATCCAGAGAGTATGATACGCTCTGCGTGGCGTTCATATGAGTATCAGAACCAGCCCCGTTGCTACATCGGTTTCCGTTGTGTCCGCAGTATGGTAAGCGACGGCATGCTCAAGCAGACGAAGGCTCCTGCCGCATCCGCGAGAAAGAAATAAGGAATATTAAAGACTAAACAGATAAACGACCATGAATATAATAGCAAAAATGCAGAAGTGGATGGACTCCCCGTTCGGACAGGTGTTCATGCAGTATACCTACAGTTGGGGTGCAGCCATAGTCATATTGGGTACATTGTTCAAACTAACCCACATCCCCGGTGCCAACCTTATGTTGTTCATCGGTATGGGTACAGAGGTCTTTGTGTTCTTTATCTCAGGTTTTGAGAAGACATACACAAAAGTACCTTCCTCTGAAAATAATGCCGGTGGAGGTACAATCATAGTTGGAGGTACTGGTGCTCAGACAGCCTCCGCAGAGAGTTCTGAGACAAATCCAACAGGTGGTACAGTTGTAATCGGTGGCGGAGCTCCTGTGTCCGGCACTGTAGTAATGGGAGGCGGTGCACCCATGAATCCGGAACAGCTGGCCCAAGGTGCTTCTCTGAGTGCAGCTGCCGCAAATCTCGCCGCTGCCGGACAGGCTGCTACACAGGCTCAACTGGCACTCTCGCAGTTGCAGAACGGTCAGGGTGGCAGTATCAATCCCGACAGTATCAAGGCCACCGATCCCGCTGCAATAGAAGAGGCTGTAAGGAACTATGCAGAGGAACTCAAGGAACTTACCGAAGTGCTTGAACGTGTTAAGGTGCAGGCTGCTCGCATGTCCACGGATTCGGAGGAGATGGAGAATCTCAACCGCACACTCACTGGTATTGCTACGGTTTATGAACTGCAGTTGCGTAATATCTCCAAGCAGGTGAACACTATCGAGCAGATTGATGAGCAGACGCGCCGCATGGCTGACCAGATTACGGAACTCAACAACGTTTACGGACGTATGATAGGCGCACTGACAATCAATATGGGCGGTGCTCCTGCCAAGAGTGCAGAAAAAAAAGATGAATAAGACAAGGTTCTGAAAGATGCCTATACAGAAGATAAGAGTTTCGCCTCGCCAGAAGATGATCAACCTCATGTACGTGGTCCTCATGGCCATGCTCGCCCTTAATGTGTCGAGCGACGTACTGAATGGTTTCTCATTGGTGAGTCAGGGACTGACGCGTTCTACTGCAAATGCTTCGCGTACCAATGAGGCTATTCTTGAGCAGTTTGAGGCGCAGATGAAGACCAACCCCCAAAAGGTTAAGGTGTGGTACGACAAAGCTCATTTCGTTCAAGTGATGAGTGACAGCATCTATGACATGGCGGAGGACCTCAAGATTAGGATTGTCAAGGAGAGCGACGGTAAGGACGGTGATGTGAATAATATCCGTAACCGTGAGGACCTGGAGGCATCCACTCAGGTGATGCTGGCTCCCGGCACAGGAAAGGGTAAAGAACTTTATGAGGCCATCATTCACTATCGTGAGCGTATCCTGCGCATGGTGGAGGACAAGGGGCAGAAAGAGATTATTGCCTCCAACCTCTCCACCGATGTTCCTGTCAAGGAGCGTATGATGGGTAAGGATTGGCCCGAATATATGTTCGAGAATATGCCCACCGCTGCAGCTGTGACGCTACTCACCAAGCTGCAGAGCGACGTGCGTTACGCGGAGGGTGAAGTGCTGCACAATTTGGTGCAGAACATCGATGTGAAAGATATCCGCGTCAACCAACTCAATGCCTATGTGATACCCCAAAGTCAGACGGTGGTGCAGGGAGGACGTTTCTCGGCACAAATAATCATGGCTGCAGTGGATTCCACCAACAAACCTACCATATATATAGGTGGTAAGGAGTACAAGAGCGAGAACGGTCTCTATGAGACCATCTGTTCTTCCACGGGTGACTTCACTCTTTCCGGTTACATAGAGATGCTCAACGGTGAGGGACAGCGTGTGAAGCGCGACTTCGAACAGAAATATAGCGTAGTAGCTCCTTCTGCCACGATGTCTGCTGATATAATGAATGTCCTGTATGCCGGTTATGACAACCCGATGAGCGTATCGGTTCCGGGTGTGGCCTCCTCCAAACTTTCAGTTTCGATGACAGGTGGACAGCTGACTCCCAAGGGTGACGGACACTATATTGCACGTCCCACAAATGTGGGAAGCGATGCTGTCTTCACTGTAGTGGCTCAGAACGAGGGTCGCAGTCAGGAAATGGGCAAGTTTACTTTCCGTGTGCGTAAATTGCCTGACCCAACGGCATATATCCCTGTGGGTGACGACCATTTCCTTGGCGGACGCCTGCCCAAGCAGATACTCATGAACACCGACAAGTTGGGTGCTGCTATCGATGACGGCCTGCTTAATATCCCGTTCACGGTGCACGGATTCGAGACGGTATTCTATGACAATATGGGTAATGCCGTGCCCGAGGTCAGTCAGTCGGCTTCCTTCACGGACAGACAGAAGACAATGATGCGTTCCCTCTCCAGAGGCAAGCGCTTCTACATAACAAAGATTCGCGCCACAGGTCCCGACGGTATTGAGCGAACACTCAACGGCGCAATGGAAGTAATAGTAAATTAAATATAGGCTATGAAAAAGAGTCTGTTACTAGTAATACTGATGATGGTGGTTGTGGGCATGAATGCTCAACCTACCAAGCGACGTGTCACAACAAGTAATGCTGCAGCACAGGCGGCACAGCAGAAGAAGCAGCAGACGGTCTCCGACCGTGCTTCGATGTCGTTCCCGACAGCTGCAGAGATGCCAGAGGATGTTGTGTGGAAGCGTGACATTTACCGCACTCTCGACCTCATGCAGGACAAGAATGCTCCTCTCTATTATCCTGTGGAGCCCATAGGCCGTCAGGTGAACCTTTTTACCTATCTGTTCCGTCTTATGCTTACGGGGCGTATCACAGCATATACCTACAAGCTGGATGGTGTGGAGTCTTTCGAGGCGAAGGACAAGCTTGCCGTCAAGGATGTTCTCGACAGATATGGCATCTATTATGAGGAGAAGGACGGGAAGTACACGGTTGAGAACAACGACGTGCCATCTGCAGAGGTTACGCGCTACTATATCAAGGAGAGTGTCTATCTGGATCAGCGCACGGGTACTTTCTCTACGAAGGTCACTGCGATATGTCCTGTGCTGATGCGTGGTGCAGATGAGTGGGGCGGGGATGCTACACCGTATCCTCTGTTCTGGGTGAACTACGACGATGTGGCTCCCTGGCTTGCAAAACTGCCTATGATGGCGTCCAACTACAATAACGTCAACAATATGACTGCTGACGACTTCTTTACGATGAACCGCTACGAAGGCCGTATCTACAAGACAAATAACATGCAGGGGCGTGCCCTTGCCAACTATTGCAAGACGGATTCCGATATGGTGAAGGAGCAGAAGAAAATTGAGAATGAAATCAGCCTTTTCCAAAACAATGTGTGGGGACATCTTTCTCACGAAGACAGCTTGAGAATTGCTCGTCAGGACAGTATTGCTGCAGCGCAGGGAAAGCAGAAGAACGTCAAGGCCAAGAGCACAACTACGTCTTCGCGTAGCAACAGTTCCGCGCGCACGTCCCGTTCTTCCTCTGCAGGCAAGAGTGGCGGTAGTTCCTCCAGTGCTCCCCGCGTGAGTGTACGTCGTCAGAGAAGGTAGAAAATATAAGTCTGTGTATTGTGACTGTATACTTCCGCTGCCGTTAGAGAGTAGCCTCACCTATAGCGTCCCGGCCGGCTTGTTTCCGCAAGTCGGCCAACGTGTTTTTGTTCCCTTGGGGCGCTCGAAGCATTATATTGCGTTGGTGGTTAGGCTGCATGACGTGAAGCCGGAGTACGACACAAAGGATATAATCGAGGTGATGGACGACGCTCCCATAGTGATTCCGTCGCAGATGTCACTATGGAGATGGATTGCCGACTACTATGCCTGTAGCTTGGGCGAGGTGTTCAAGGCTGCCATTCCTTCCACTCTCAAGAAATATGTCAAACCTAAAGCCCGAAGGCGTTCCTCCGCTGATTTGCCCTTAGAGACATCTCCCATGCATGCCCTTTCCGATGTGCAGCAACAGGCGTTGGAACAGATAAAGTCTGTATGGCGCAGTCAGTCCACGTGTCTCCTGCACGGTGTTACGTCCAGCGGCAAGACAGAGATATACATACATCTCATTGATGAGGCTATCCGTCAGGGTCGTCAGGTACTCTATCTCTTGCCCGAAATTGTGCTCACCACACAGCTATCAGAGCGTTTGAGGAGCGTGTTCGGTTCCCGTTTGGGTATTTATCACAGTAAATACAGCGACGCGCAAAGGGTGGAGGTGTATCGCAAGCAGCTCTCCGACGAGCCCTATGACATTATCGTAGGTGTGAGGAGCAGCGTGTTGCTGCCTTTCCGCAGATTGGGACTGGTGATTGTAGATGAGGAACATGAGACGAGTTTCAAACAGCAGGATCCTGCGCCCCGTTACAATGCGCGCAATGTTGCTCTTATGATGGCAGCTTCTGCTGGTGCGAAGACACTTTTGGGTAGCGCCACACCCTCGCTGGAGAGTTACGACAACGCCCGCAAAGGAAAATACGGACTTGTGAAACTTCTTACTCGCTACGAGGGACTTGAACTACCCGAGGTGGAGGTGGTGGACATGAAGGAGGAAATCCGTCGCAAAACGGCCACGGGACTTTTCTCGTCGCGTCTTCTGGCAGAGGTGCGCCGCACGTTGGAGGACGGTTATCAGACAATACTTTTCCAGAATCGCAGAGGCTATTCTCCGCTGGTGGAGTGCAAGACGTGCGGCTGGGTGCCTCAGTGCCCACGCTGCGATGTGTCGCTGACGTTTCACAAGCGTCTGGGCCGTCTCTCGTGTCACTATTGCGGCTACACCACAGAAGTGCCTGCGTTGTGCCCCCAGTGTGAAACGGAGAGCCTCCGCACTAAGGGCTTCGGTACGGAGCGTGTGGAGGATACGCTGTCGCAGATATTCCCGGAGGCACGCATACAGCGTATGGACCTCGACACGACGCGTTCACGTTCGTCCTACGAGAAGATAATAGACGATTTCCAAGAGGGACGTACCGATATCCTTGTGGGTACTCAGATGGTTGCCAAAGGTCTCGATTTCGCCAATGTCCGTCTGGTGGGGATTCTGGATGCCTCAGCTATGCTGCGCTTGCCGGATTTCAGGGCTCACGAACGCGGTTTCCAGTTGATGGCTCAGGTGGCAGGACGTGCGGGGAGACATGCTTTCAAGGGTAAGGTTATCTTGCAGACGAAGGAAGCCTCTTCCGATGTGATAGGGCAGGTGGTGCGTCACGACTACGAGGCGATGTTCCTCAGTCAGAGTGAAGAGCGTCAGTGCTTCTTTTTCCCGCCTTTCTGCAGACTTATGGATATCTATCTGAAGCATAAGGACGAACATGTGGTGGAACATATGGCAGAGGAGATGTCAGCTTTGCTGCGTCAGGTGTTTGGTGAGAGGGTGCTCGGTCCCATGACTCCTCCTGTGGCCCGTATGCAGTCGCTGCATATCCTCAAACTGTCGCTCAAAGTGGAACTCACGGCCAATCCCATTCTCGTTGTGGCTAGGCTCCGTGAGGTTATCGCTCACGTCAAGTCAAAGGATGCTTTCCGTTCTGCCACAGTTACTCTGGATGTTGATCCGCTTTGAGAAAATTGTTAAAATATAAAGCCAATGTATAGTTTGAAATATAAGGTGACAACAAGCACCTGCGACAGTGAGGGACGACTGAAGCTCTATTCTGCTCTCCAGATGATGCAGGACTGCTCAGAGATGTGGATAGATTCAGAGCCTGGCGTAAAGCAGTATTTTGCGGAGCAGAATATGGCGCAACTGTTGGCAACCCGTCAGGTGGAAGTGATACGGGTACCCGAATATAAGGAGGAACTTACGGTGACATCCTCCGTCTATGGTATGAAGCCTATGTTCGGATTCCGGAATACGTTCATCTACGATGCGCAGGGAAATCCGTGCTACAAGACGTGGAGCATGGGAGCATTTGTCGATAAGGTGGCTGGCAAACTGAAGCGCGTGGACGATGCGACAATACAATCCATGAAACTGGAACCTCAGTTGGAGATGAACTATAAGGATCGTCGTATTATATTGCCCAAGACGGAGGGTGAAGTTCTGGAGCCTGTCAAAGTGCTTCGTGCCGACATCGATTATAACAGACATCTTAACAATGCCAACTATGTCCGCATGGCTATGGAACTGTTGCCGGAGGATTTCGTTGTAAACGGTTTGCGCGTGGAATATCGGATAGCAGCAAAGTTGGGTGATATGCTTGTTCCCACTGTCTACAGGAATGACGGTGTGACTGTCGTTTCTCTGTCAATAGGCGAAGATGTGAGTGCAATTATTGAGTTCTGCTGAAACCGGCAAGGTTGACCTCATTAGTATGCACGATAGGGTAGAGATGGCAGGCATATCTATCGGGGTTTTCCGATAGATCCTCGATAGATGCCCGATAGATGCCAGATAGATGCCCGATAGATGAAGGCATTCACCGTTCACTCAATATAGTCTTCACTGCGGGTGATGATCTGAGTGTTGGATGGGTCGTTGTCGGCTTCGCGGAACCAGTCGGAATATTCGATGTAATGGCGGGCATAGGTTTGATTCAATGAAGCAGCTTGCTCAGGATCCACTTTTTTGATGAACTTCGCGGGCACTCCGCCCCACAGTTCACCGTCGCCAATCTGGGTGCCTGAAAGCACAAGAGCACCCGCCGCAACAATGGCGCCGCGACCCACAACAGCATGGTCGAGCACCGTTGCACCCATACCGATGAGAGCACCGTCCTTCACCTCGCAACCGTGAAGTGTGACGCTATGGCCGATGGTAACATCGTTGCCTAAAATACAGGGAGCCTTGCCGTTGAGAGTGTGGATACAGGAGTTGTCCTGGATATTGGTGCGGTCTCCTATCTTTACGAAATGTACGTCCCCGCGCACGACGGCATTAAACCAAACGGTGCAGTCGTCGCCCATCGTGACGTCACCGACAATGACGGCACCTTCGGAGAAATAACAGTGATGCCCGAAATGCGGTGCGGGCATGCCTTTGAGGGTCTTTATTATTGCCATGTTTTTTATGTTTTTCGGAAATAATGCTACAAAAGTACCAAAAAGTATCAAAAAAAGCAGTTGCAGATTTGTTTTTTTAGGGAAAAAACGGTATATTTGCGTACTGAATACATATAAAAAACTATAAAAATCTACACAACTATGGCTTTTTTGACAGACGAGAAGCTCCTCATTGTTGGAGCAGGTGGTATGATTGGCAGCAACATGGTGCAGAGCGCTTTGATGCTGGGTCTCACTCCTAACATTTGTTTGTATGACATCTTCGAGCCCGGCGTGCACGGTGTGGCTGACGAAATGGCGCACTGCGCCTTCCCCGGTGCCAACATCACGTGGACGACGAATCCCGAAGAGGCTTTCACCGGTGCCAAGTACATCGTGTCGAGCGGTGGCGCACCCCGTAAGGAAGGTATGACACGTGAGGATCTGCTGAAGGGCAACTGCCAGATCGCAGCAGAGTTCGGTGACTTCATCAAGAAGTATTGCCCCGACGTGAAGCACGTGGTGGTAATCTTCAACCCCGCTGACGTGACAGCCCTTACGGCTCTTATTCACAGCGGTCTGAAGCCCAACCAACTGACATCGCTCGCAGCTCTCGACTCAACACGTCTGCAGCAGGCCTTGGCACAGGAGTTCGGTGTGCAGCAGGACAAGGTGACCGGCGCATACACTTACGGAGGTCACGGCGAGCAGATGGCCGTATTCGCCAGCAAGGTGAAGATTGACGGCAAACCTTTGGCCGAGATGGGCCTGAGCGACGAGAAGTTCGCTGAAATCAAGCTGAAGACCACTCAGGGTGGTAGCAATATCATTAAGTTGCGCGGTCGCAGCTCGTTCCAGAGCCCCTCATACTGCAGCATCAAGATGATAGAGGCTGCTATGGGCGGCGAACCCTTCACTCTGCCCGCAGGTTGCTATGTGAACAGCGACAAGATGGGCTACAAGAACGTGATGATGGCTATGCCTACCACTATCGACAAGACTGGTGTTCACTTCACCGCTCCCGAGGGTACGGCTGAAGAAATGGCCGCTCTGGAGAAGAGTGTAGAGCATCTGGGCAAGATGAGAGACGAAATTATCGCTCTCGGCATCATTCCTGCTGTAGCGGATTGGTGCAAAATGAATCCCAACCTCTAAAAAAAAGGCTTTGTTGGAATCTTATATAGCAAGAAAATGGGCTCTTTCCGTCGGGTGAGAGCCCACTTTTTTATTTTTTTTGGAAAAAATGTGAAAAAAAATGGCCGGAAGTGGGCGTTTTCATAAAAAATGTTGTACCTTTGCGGTCGCAAATTTAAGAACGTACATATAAAGTAATTACAAACACAGATGATTGTAGTACCTGTAAAAGACGGTGAGAACATCGAAAGAGCGTTGAAGAAGTTCAAGCGTAAGTTTGAAAAGACTGGTGTGGTCAAGGAGCTCCGCAGCCGTCAGCAATTTGACAAGCCCAGCGTCCTGAAGCGTCTGGCTATGGAGCGTGCCGTATACGTACAGCAGCTCAAGCGCGCCGAGGAGTGCTAAACCGCTTCATCGATTATCTTCGCTACGAGCGCAACGCTTCGGAGCGAACGCTTACCACGTACCGAGATTGCCTGGAAAAGTTCCAGGCTTTTTGGTTTTCCCTGGATTCGGAACTCACCTGGGAGACGATAAGTACGGATGTTATCCGCGCCTGGATTATGCAGATGATGGACAACGGGCTGAAAGCCACTACGGTGGCGAGAAATCTGAGTGGTGTGAAGTCCTTTTACCGCTATCTGCTGAAAATGGGTATAGTGGAAAAGGATCCTGCCTACAGACTTAAACCGCCCAAGCGCGAGCGCACGTTGCCGGGCTTCATTCCGGAAGGGGAGATGAACAGGCTCTTTGAGGATGTGCAGTTCACCCCCGACTACAACGGACAGAGGGACAGGCTCATTCTGCTGATGCTCTACTCTACGGGGCTGCGTGCGGCCGAACTCATATCGCTGGATGTGGAGGATGTGGACCTGAACCAGTGCCAGCTCAAAGTGACAGGTAAGCGTAACAAACAGCGTATCGTGCCCTTCGGAAACGAACTGAAGGAGGCTGTGCAGAGATATCTCGTTCTGCGTGGGGAGACGGGGGCTGAGGGAGCTTTTTTCCTAAACAGACGCAAGACGCAGAGAATCAACTACGGAGACGTAAGGCAGACAACTACGAGAAACCTTGCTCTGGTGACCGACCAGAAGAAAAAGAGTCCGCATGTGCTGCGTCACAGTTTTGCTACGGCGATGCTCAACCACGATGCCGACCTGATGAGTATCAAGGAACTGCTTGGACATGAGAGTGTGGGGACAACAGAGATATATACCCATCTGGTGTTTGAGGATTTGAAAAAAGCATACAAAAAAGCGCATCCGAGGGATTGAAAACCACCCTAAATGTAAAAAATGAGGGTCGAAAAGGAAGAAAAAACGTTTTTTTTGAAAAAAACTATATTAATTGGCATTCTCTTTCAGTAAAATGTTGTACCTTTGTGCCCGACTTAGCCCCGAGAGAGGTATGTCAGATGATGCGGAAGTAGCTCAGTTGATAGAGCACTAGCCTTCCAAGCTGGGGGTCGC
>Ga0247611_10010324_pt1 | contig 11001 bp, 13 predicted proteins | sample 177DNAGHGhighgp2_FD_192422 | JGI IMG/M metagenome (GOLD analysis project Ga0247611, IMG submission 192422) | Sheep rumen microbial communities from Palmerston North, Manawatu-Wanganui, New Zealand - 1770 DNA GHGhigh gp2 | ecosystem: Host-associated > Mammals > Digestive system > Stomach > Rumen... | reverse complement strand
AAAAAAGTAGTTTACATTTGTCAAATAGCCCTCTCGCAAATAATTAAATATCAGTCAGTTACAAGGGCGAAAAAAGCGTAATATTTATAATATTTATAATATTTATAATAAAAAGAGCTTTTCGAATGGCTGAGGCCATCGACAGCTCTCTATTTTTTTCTGTCCCTACGGGATGGATGCAACAGTACAAAATCGGAGTTTTCGGAGTCCTATACGGATGGAATAGGGAGTTTAGGGAGTCGCAACATAACGCGCGCGAGAGATATCCAGGAGGACACCTCCCCCGTAGGGATAGAGAGAATAGCAAGTTGTACTTTTGTGCACACAAAAGCGTAACGGCCTACCCTGAGGAGGTAGGGGAGAGGGCGCAACTTCGACAGGAACCAGGAGAGGCGAAAAGCGAGTTTTTCAAGTCGGCTATACGCGAGGAAATGCGACATTTTCGACACGGCCAACACGCGCGCGAGAGACGAAACGAACAACGAGCGAACAAAGAGAAAAAGCTCAATAATCCGAATTTTCCGAGTCGGCTATACGTACGCGCGAAGATGCTCCCGAGTCCTCCTCCTGAGGATGGTATCCAGGAGCACAAAAGCGGAGTTTTCGGAGTCGGGTATATAGGGGGCAAAAAGTGAAAAAAGTGAGTCGGCTCTATACGCGCGAGGATGCTATTATCTGAATTTTCTTAGTCGGCTATATGGGAGGCAAAAAGTCAGTTAAGTCAGTCGGCTATACGCGCGAGGCAAAAGTGGAATTTTTGGAGTCGGCTCAATAGCGCGCGCGAGAGGCATCGAGGAGCCCCTCCCGTGAGGACGTATCCAGGAGCCAGGGAGAGGGCAAAAACTTAGTTTTCTTAGTCGCTCTATACGCGCGAGGCTGAGGCTCCTCTCCTCCCGTTTTTATTGTTAATAACAATAGAAAAACAATAAAACAGCCTCCCGAGGGGTACGGATGGGAGCACGTCGGACGGATGCTCACGGGGTAGCCTCAGCAAGTGAGAAAACGGACTTTTCGGACTCGACTATACGCGCGAGGGATACGACTCCCTGCAGTCCCGAAATTTTGAGGGGGCAGCCTAATACCCCCGAAAGTACCAAACAGGGAGGAGAGGCTCTCCCCGTCCTGTATGCTTTCAGGGGTACGACTGTCCTCTATCACAGCAAGCGGGAGGACGTAGGCGGGAACCATCAGGAGGAGCACCAGGGAGAGGATATCCGCAGTTTTCGCAGTCGCAACATAACGCGCGCGAGAGCATCCCCTCGACGTGATGGGGGACACCTCCTCCGAGTCCTGGCAGCGTATCGGAGTACGGGAGTATAGCGAAAAACGCGTTTTCGGGGCTCTCACGGGCTTTTTGTCCTCCGAGGCGGTAAGTTATCCAAGAATTGAGTAAAAACGTCTCAGAGGGGCTAAAAACGGCTTTTTCTGTCAGAGAGTCGCTCTCCATCCCGTAGGGAGCCCGTCCTCCATCCGTGAAATAGGGGGTGTTAAGTGGGGAAAAATAGGGGGTGTTAAGTGGGGAAAGCTGACAGAACAGGAGGAGCCGACACCCTGAGAGCCTCGAGAGCTTGCTCCTGTCCCTGCAGATGCTCGACACCTCCCCCGAGAATTTACTCAGGGGGGTATTAGGCTACCCCAACGGAAAAACGATACAGCAGCGCAAGCGCCAGGAGGCAGCAGAACCCGCACACTATTTCGGTAGGAGGGAGTAGCCTAATACGCACTTTTTCCCGTCCTGAGGCACAGCCTCCCGCAGATGGAAAAGAGCTAGCTCCCCGTGCACAAAAATTCAGAGCGGGAAGCCTAATACCCCTAATCGCACAAAAAGCGAGTCGGGGGGAGGCTGAAAATAGCAAGCTATAGCCGTGAGGAAATGAGTAGTTAGCTCCGAGTTTGCTCCCGTATGAACTCCGAGCGAACTCCGAGAAAATTCTCAAATTAGCAACGGAATAGCAACGGGAAAATGACAGTCGAACCGAGAGCGAAGCGAGAGGGCACGAACTTCGAATGAACTTCGAATGAACTTCGAGAAAATCCTATTTTAACCGCGAGGGAACCGCGAGAAATTTCCTCTTTCGCTGAGAGGTAGCCGAGAGGAAAAAGGACGCTTCGAAGCAAGGATGAAGCAAGGGAAAAAATGAAAATGAACTGAGGATGAACTGAGAGAAAAACTCAAAATGAAGCTCGGATGAAGCTCGGATGAAGCTCGAGAAAACGTCTCAACGGGTAGCCCTGGCTGAGGCTCCCCTCCTGTCTCCTGAGGATGCTCTCGGGACGGATGGAAAGGGGATGCTATCCGAGGACTCAAAAATAAAAATCGTAGTAATATCGTAATTTTTTCCCAAAAATATTTGGTAATTCAAAAAAAAGCCGTAAATTTGCCACCGAATTAATAGTAATACGAAATATTCAGAGGGTTAGGATATGAGTAGAGAACTAGTAAAAGTAGACGGTAGCACCGTACGGGTAGGCGATACGACCACCTGGCAGGGAGCAGTAGCGACGTTTATAGCATCGCAGGACGTAAAGGAGAGCAGCAGGGCACTATATACCCGCACACTCTCGCAGTTTTTCAAATGGATAGAAAGCACAGGGAGGGCGCTCTCCTGTCTCAGCCGTGAGGACGTGCTTTCGTATAAGGACAAGCTCCAGGGGGACGGGCTCTCAGCCCTGACTATAGGCTCCTATATCGTGAGCGTCCGAAAATTCTACGAGTGGGCAGAGGCCGAGGGGCTGTATAGGAACATCGCAAAGGGCATCAAGACTCCGAAGCGGGTACAGGCTTTCAAAAAGCAGCACCTCACGGACAATAAGAGCCGAGAGCTCCTCGAGCATTTTCAGAGCCTCAGCCCCCGAGACTTCGCTATCGTGAACTTAATACTACGTACAGGACTCCGTACCATCGAGGTAGTAAGGGCAGACGTAGGGGATATAACTTTCAAGGGGGAGCGTCGTATCCTCAGGGTATGGGGAAAGGGACGGACGGAAAAGGACGATTTCGTAGTCCTCTCTGAGAAAGCCTACAGGCCTATAGCTAACTACCTGGCAACCCGCAAGGGAGCCAAAGCGGGACAGCCCCTTTTCACGTCGAACAGCCGACAGAACAGAGGAGAGCGCCTCACTACCCGAACTATCAGCGGGCTATGTAAGGACGGACTCAGGGCTATAGGGATGGACGGTAAGGAGTTTACGGCTCACAGCCTCCGACACACTACAGCGGTAGCGATATTAAAGCACGGGGGGAATATCACGGACGTACAGGAGGTACTACGGCACTCCTCCCCCGTAACGTCTCAGATATACACGGAGAGCGTAAAGGAGGAGCTACGGCTCGAGCACGCTCCCGAAATGTGCTTAGACTTTGCTTTTTGAGGGCTCGAAAATTGGTAATATCAGTAATACAAGTAACATAAGTAACAATTTAAATTTAGAGACAATGGGACAGAACAGAACCAACGGAGAGCAGCGGGGAGACGCTCGCTTTTCCATCAGTACAGAGACAGCGAACCGTATCGAGCTCCTGAGAGAGGCGAACAAGTTATTTAACCGTACTTTCGAGAGCATCCGCTCGACGCTACCCGAGAACGGGGACAGCGACAACACAAAGGAGGCGGACGCTATTTTCTCCCGCTATTTCGGAGAGGCACAGAGAGTAACCAGGGAGGCGTATCAGAAGTACGTAGCGGACAATATCGGGGACGCGCTCCTCGACGATACAAGTAACGAAATATAAACGGCTGAGGCTCCTCCCGTGAGCACGGTACGACAGTCTCAGCCCCAAAAATGCAAGAATATGCAAAAGGGAAAGAGACAAAAGCGATATCAGTATTTCGCACGGGATGGCATCAAGTGGACGGAGTGGTACGACTACGACGGGGAGGAATACCCCTGGCAACTTAAGCCCCGACTCCGTAACGAGTACAGGGACGCGCCCTCGACAGCAGCGGGGGAGCCTCAGCAAAAAGGAAAACGCAGAAATGAGCAACTTTCAGCAGCTTAAGGACTACGTAGAGGAGACGCTCTACCCCGAAATGTATAAGCACCTCGACAAGGTATTTCCCGAAATGGGCTTCAAGTCCGTAGCGGGCAGATGGCAGAGCGGGCTAAAACTCGACGGGACGGAGCCGAAAAGCCCCCGAAAGGACAAAACCGTAGTAAAGAGCTCGAGCCCAAAGCGCGCACTCGAGGCGGGCGGGGAGAGCGTCTCTCTGATAGACCTCTATATGAGCCTCAACGGGAAAAGACAGGACGAATTTGTAGAGGTAGTAAAGAGTATTTCCTCTATTCTTGGACTGTCTCTCCCTGAGATGGCCGACAGCGAGGAATACAAGGCCTACAGGCAGAAGCTCGACACCCTGCAGAGGATATCCTCGACGATGGCGAAAGACCTCAGGAGCACCTCGGGAGCGGGTGTACTGCAGTACCTTAAGGAGGTACGGGGCTACGACGATGCTTTTATAGATTTCGCCTCTTTCGGGTACGTCTCCCGACAGTCAGCGGAGGAACTTCACAAGGTATTCGCGTATCAGACTGCAGAGGGGGAGCGCAGCGCCCTACCCTACGGAGTGGGAGAGTCCTATACCCTGGCTATCCCGTACCACTCGGGAGGCAATATAAAGGGCTTCGCTTTCCGTACCATCCAGGAGGCCGTAAAGCCGAAATATAAGGACGCTTTCCTCTCGGGAAAGGAGAGCAAGAAATACCACCTTTTCGGACTGTCAGGGCTGAGGCTCACGGGCAACGCTGAAAAGGACAGGGATATAGTAGTCGTAGAGGGGGAAATAGACGCTCTCAGGGCTCAATACTCGGGTATTTCCAACGTCGTAGCAGCATCGGGGGGAGAGATATCCTCCGAGGCCGTGCTCGAGGCAAAGAAGCGGGGAGTAGAGCGTATAACCATCCTTTTCGACAGGGAGGACAGCCCCGAGGCACAGAGCAAACTCAGGGCAAAGATACAAAAGGCTATCGGAACTATCCAGGCATCAGGACTCCGCGCTATGGTAGCGGAGTATGAGGACGGGCTCGGAAAGATGGACGCGGATACGTACCTCAGCACCCACAGCCCCGAGGAGCTCTCCTCCATCATCGGGGGAGCACAGACGGGAGCCCTCTACCTGTATCGTAAATACCTGGCTGAGGCCGTAGCGGAGACGGAGGGGGGAATAGACGGAACCCCGACGGATAGAACCATCGAGGAGCTAAAGAGAAAGACTCTCGAGCTCGTAAACGATACGACGCTATGCTCTCCGACTGACAAGGGGATAATACTCTCAGCCCTGGCAGAGAACACGGGAGGCTATATCACAAAGGAGAGCCTCGAAAAGGAGGCGGAGGACGCTTTCCTCCTGGCAAACGAGAAACGGCAGGGAGGCGAACTCCGTACGGCTCTCTCGGATGCTATCCGTATGAGCGACGCGGGGAACCATCAGGGAGCTATCGACTACCTGAGGCAGAAGCTCGAGGCCGTATCCGAGTACAGCACGGAGGCGAAGTATAGGAGCCTATTCTCGACACCATCCAGGGAGGAGACTATAGAGAGCTTTTCCTCCCGTCTCCCTGGCATCGAGACTCCCTACTATTTCGGGGGAGAGCGTCTCTCCATCCCGTCGGGAGCCCTCACGTACATTTGTGCCCCCACCTCTCACGGAAAGACTAGGCTCCTCGAAAACCTGGCACTATCCATCAGCAACAACGGGGACGCGGGGGACACCCTCTTTTTCTCGTATGAGGAGGACGCTACGGCCGTACGTCTGCAGATGCTCAATATATACGCGGATATGACTCTCACGGATGGGAGGAACATCAAGACGATAGAGGACTACTACAGGGATGGAAAGACGCAATATTTCAGGAGCGGGACTCTCGAGGTATTCAAGCGGAAAGCGGAGGAGTTTTTCTCTCTCCTGTCCTCGGGAAAGCTCCGAGTATTCTACGAGCCCCTGTATAGTGACGAACTCGCGGGAGCGATACGGTACGCAGCCAGGAACGGAAAGATAAAGGCCGTTTTCGTGGACTATGTGCAACGCCTCCACAAGCGGGGGAGCAAGCGACAGCGAAAGGACGAACTTAAGGATATTTGCGAGGACTTAATGGCCGTGAGCGTCGAGACGGGTATCCCCGTAGTCCTCGGGGCACAGCTCAACCGTGAGGCGCTCTCCCCTCTCGAGATGACAGTACAGAATATCACGGAGGCCTCGGATATCGAGCAGAGCGCGAACGTCGTACTACTTCTATGGAACAGCAAGGTAAAGCCACAGCCGAAAAGCAGCGCCTACTACTCCGACAGGAACAGCGGAAAGCTATCACAGGAGGCGGAGGCTCTCAGGGCTCGGGGCTTCAATATAGGCGTAGGGGGCAAAATGTACGCTATCCTGGCAAAGAACAGGGGAGGGGAGCGCAATATAGACGCTATCCTCGACTTCGACGGAAATATAGGCTCCATCAAGTCCCCCGAGTCGGAGAAAAAGAAGCGCGAGGAGCCTCAGCAGGGGGAAATATTCGTATAACATAACTTTGCAGATATGGAACAGACAGCAGACAGCAGACAGCTACGGGACTCCATCCAGGAGCAGCGCGAGAGGATACGACGGAACTCGTACACTCCTGAGGAGGCAGAGGCAGCACTCGAGCACCACCTCGAGCAGCTCAAAAAGCTAGGGGCAACCCTCGAGGATGATATTTGCATCCTCCTACGAAAGTCTAAAGAGCTCGCGGAGGCCTCTCAGAGACTCGAGGAGCTCCTCACGGAGTTAGAGCTTAGAACTATGAGGGGAGAGGAGTAAAACGCTCTCAGGAACGAAATAACGAACAAATAACAAAATCGTATGGGAAAAGTTATAGCAATCGCGAACCACAAGGGAGGCGTAGGGAAAACGACCTCCGTAGCAAGTATAGGAGCGGTACTCTCCCGCAAGGGATATCGTACCCTCCTCGTAGACCTCGACGCACAGGCGAACCTAACGGGGAGCCTCAGCGACACGACAGAGCAGCAGCGTACAATATACGAGGCTCTCAGGGAGCGCGAACAGCTCCCCGTCGTAGAAGTATCGGAGGGGCTCTCTATAGTCCCGTCCTCCCTAGACCTGGCAGGGATAGAGCTCGAGCTCTCCTCCTCTATGAGTCGGGAGTTTGCACTTAAGGACGTACTCGAGCCCGTAGCGGGGGACTACGACTATATCCTCCTCGACTGTCCCCCGTCCCTCGGGCTCCTGACTGTAAACGCTTTCGTAGCGTCCGACGAGATTATTATACCCCTCACGGCTGAGGCTCTCCCTTTCCAGGGGCTCACAATGATAGGGAAAATTATCGGGATGGTACAGAAGCGCCTAAATACGTCCCTGAGGCTCTCGGGCATCCTTTTCACACGATGGGAGGGGCGCAAGCTGAATAAGCTCGTAGAGGAGGCCGTACGGGGCAAATACGGGGATATAGTGTATAACAGTCGGGTACGTACTAATATCGCCCTGGCTGAGGCTCCCCTTTCGAAATTGGATATACTCTCGTACAATGACAAGAGCAACGGGGCACAGGACTATATCGAGGTAGCCGACGAACTCCTGAGGCGTACGGGCTCTAAATAGATAATACGGATAATATCGGTAACACGGGTAATAAAAGTAATATCAGTAACAAAGTAATATCAGTAACATATTTTTTCTATGGCTATGAACAAGAAAGACAGAGAGCAGCGTATGAGGGGAGGCCTCAGCGCACTACTAGGAGAGTCGGAGCCTCAGCAGACACAGGAGCCCACACCCGACGAAGTGGCGGAGCAGATACGACAGGAGGCTATCGACAAAGTAGAGGACGCGGAACTACGGGAGGCGCTCCGACAGCACAGGCTATCGGGGAGAGGCCGTCCCCGTAAGAACGTCCCCCACAAGTCTAGGACGGACGGGTACGAGCGTATAACCACTATCGCGAGTATCGTAAAAATGGAGAAACTCCGCGCTATCGCCCTGAGAGAGACCCTCACGATAAAGGAGGTACTCGAGGCCTGTATGGACTTGGCGATAGAGGCGTACGAAAAGAAGCACGGGGAGATACAAGTCTCCACTATGTCGAAAAAGGGAAAGAAACTATTTAAATAATTCGGAACTATGAGCAAGAAAATTCTAGGAGTAACACTCTACACGATGGACGAAGTTAGCGACCTCCTCGGAGTAACCATCAAGACGATACAGAAGTACGTAAAGGAGGGGAGGCTCCCCTATACTCTGATAGGCGGAAAGTCGTACATAAGCGAGGACGCGCTTAAGAACTACCTCACAGAGGGAAAGAACAGGGCAAAGGGAGAGTAGTATCCGAGAGCGTAGCTCTCCCCCTGAGAATGTGATACGGGACGGGACGGGGATACTTCCGTAAAGTCTGCATTACAGAAGTTAAGGGGAGAGCGCACGTCCTCGGATACCTCAAACGAGGTAAATTTATGAGCAGACACAGACAGACACAGACCCCCGAGGAGTGGAACCAGGAGGCAGCTCGACAGGCTGAGGAACTGATAGCGAACTCCGACGCTGAGGCTCTCCGTCTATGGGAGGAGACAGCCCGACGGATGGGGGAACAATGGGACGGGAGTATCCTCTCCAAAAAGTGGGAGGCTCCCGACTTCGACAAAATCAAGTAATAACGAACCATCAGAGACGTAAAGATATGGCAAATTTCAATATCGACAGCGCAAGCGTAAACGCGGGCGTAACGTGGACTTTCAGGAAACGGGAGGCTATCGACGTAGACAAGCTACGGGAGGCCGACGATAAGACAGGGGAGTACACAGCGCGAAAATTCGTAAAGGAACTAATAGCGAACGGGACGGTACAGCAGATAGCCGACGCGGATATTATAGACTTCGAGGTACGGGCTCTCTACGGAAAGCGCTACCTCTCAGGAAAGGAGACCACCCTTTTAATGAAGTCGATACACGAACGGGGAGAGGGAGCCCTCAGCGAGTGGGGTACGTACCTCCACACGTACGACCTACTACGGGAGTACGCTAACAAGATGGTAGACGCGTGCCAGGACTACGAGCAAGACCTCAGGGAGCTATCGGGAAAGTGTGAACTATGGGAGTCGCACGAACAGACAGCCAGGGAGCTAACGAGAGCCATCGACTTTATGAGCGAGGAGGGAGCCCGTAGCTTTTTGGCGGGCATCAACAGCAGCAGCCAGGGCGTACGGCTCCGACAGTACGGGAAAACCATCGTAACGGACGTAAGCGGGGAGGGGATGCTCTACGAACAGATACAGGGGATAGCCAGGAAAGTACGGAGCGGGCTCTCCATCCTTAAGGGCTACGAGCTCGTACTCTACAGGCTCCTACACGATAACGGCCTCGAGTGGATGCTCCCTTTCAATATCGAGAATATCCTCGCGGACGTTTATAGCCCCCGTCTCGGGCTCCCTGACAGCATCCCGTCGGAGTATTTCCGTAGCATCCTAAGGAGGAGGGCTCTCGACGGGGAGGATATCACGGAGGAACAGGAACAGAGGGCAGTAATACCCGACTACGGAGAGATATCAGCCGACGCGGGTATAGTCGAGTATGCTATCACGTTTATAAAGTCAATGGAGGGCAAATAATGGCACAGGGTAAAAACAAGATATCGGGCTCCATCCAGGAGAAATATAACAGAATATCAGAGAAGCAGCTCCCCCTCACTTTCAAGGTAGCCCGTCCTCTACTGATAAAGTCCAACGAACTTTCGGGAGGACTATTTGACAAGCTCGAGCAGACGGGAGGGGGACAGTACACTATCGGAGGGCTCCCCCGTATGGTATCGGATAAGGACTTTTTCGGAGGCATTTTCGCCCTGGCTCAAATACTTTCGAACCAAAGCGTTTTAAGTAGTCACGAAAAGGAGAACAGCGGACTAAATAGCGGGCTCCTGTCCTCAGCGATAAAGAAACAGACGGGAGAGAGCGTCCCAGTCGGAAACGTCTACTTTTCCCTGAATGAGTTTAGCAGCCTCGCAAACGGGGTAGACGAGCCGAGTACGCTCGAGAGGAAAGCCTCCGAGACTCTCCTGCAGACGCTACACAGAACCCCGCTAGTAATCGACTACAAGGACAAAAAGGTAGAGATAACCCTCGCCACCATCGTACAGAAAGTAACGGATAAAGACAAGTGGGGAGCCGTTTATTACAACCTCTATTTGCATCCTCTTTTCGTCGATATCATAAGCAAGGGCTTCGCACAGTACCCGCAGGACATTATGAAGCGACTCCGTACGGGGATACAGCTCGAGGGCGGAAAGCTGACAGGCCTCCCCCTTAAGCTCCTGGCACTCCTCGGACAGCAGAGAGCGGACGGGAATAAGACGTTTACGAGGACAGCCCTCGAGATACTGCAGTACCTCGGACTAGAGCAGACCTACAGGCAGCAGAAAAAGCGTACTTTGAAACAGCTCGAGCAGATACTCGAGGCCGTGAAATATACGGGGATAATTACGAAGTACGAAATGAAGTACAGACAGGACAACTGCAGAGAGGTATTCGACAGAGTGGTATTCTACCTAAACCCGAATTTCCTACGGGAGGAGGCGAACCCCTCAGCCCTCAAATAATGGGCGTGCACACCTCCCCCCGCAGTGTGATAGAGAGAACGACACACTAACCCCCTGGCAGCGGAGGGACACAGTACGCCACAGCGATACGGAGCGCTGTATCGTGGGAGCTCTCTACGGGGCTCCTTTCCTGAGAATTTGTCCCGAGGGGCGTAATTTGCCATATAGCGCCCCCGTCTCTGAGGAGGGGAGTACGCGAGTATTTCCCTCCCTATTTTTGTACTGACAGGAAAAACGAAAAGGGGGGTTACATTTGTCGAAAAAGGGGGTTACATTTGTCAGAAAGGGGGGTTACATTTGTCGAAAAAGGGGGTTACATTTGTCAAATAGCCCTCTCGCAAATAATTAAATATCAGTCAGTTACAAGGGCGAAAAAAGCGTAATATTTATAATATTTATAATATTTATAATAAAAAGAGCTTTTCGAATGGCTGAGGCC
>Ga0247611_10010322_pt1 | contig 11001 bp, 9 predicted proteins | sample 177DNAGHGhighgp2_FD_192422 | JGI IMG/M metagenome (GOLD analysis project Ga0247611, IMG submission 192422) | Sheep rumen microbial communities from Palmerston North, Manawatu-Wanganui, New Zealand - 1770 DNA GHGhigh gp2 | ecosystem: Host-associated > Mammals > Digestive system > Stomach > Rumen ... | reverse complement strand
AAAAACCGATATTGCAGTCGGCTGTCACCTCGTCAATCTCGCATTGGAGGAAGTATCGCTCGATGTCGCCGTCAGGGGCAGGATGGCAGCCGTAATCGTATTTCTCCACGAGTCTTTTCAGTTCATCGGCAGTCGGGATGCGCCCATTGTCCCTATAGAATTTCTCCACCTCGCGGATGAAGTCTTTGGAGAGTTCCATGTCGAAGTCCGTGTCCTCGTCGATGCCCATGTAGTTCATATCGATGGGCACAGTCATTTCCTTCCGGTCGCTCGGTGTCTCAATGAGTATTTCCGTCATAAGGATGGGGTTGCTGACACCCTTGATGTCAAAGCCCAAAATCGTTGTCATAGTAATCATATCAGTAGATGTTATAATGTGAGTAAAAAAGGGAGGGGATGTCCCTCCCCATTGGTTATTTTAGAAATGGAAGTCGATGACTCCACCGATGTAGAGGTGAGTGTCGACCGGCAGAGAGCAAACCATTTCCATAAGTTCTGCAGATGGCTCGGCATAGGATTGACAGGAGTCTTCAGAGAGATAGAAGTGGTGGTCGGTGTGGAGCGGGTTCTTCAACTCCTTTTCCAACTGGTAGGTCGGGCCTATCCAGTCCAGAACATTCTCGGTGGTCACCTCTCCAGCCTTGTCGTGGATGGCTTTCACCCACTTGGCCTTCCATTCATCGGCACCTCCGTTATAGACTATCTCGTCGATGCCTACAACGGAGAACATGCCTTTGGGCAGCAATTCGTTCACAAGGTAGTCAATCATCTCTGTCCTTGTCTCATCGGAAATCTCTGAGCAGTAGTCATAGTAACTGCCATCGCCTTGAGTCAGGGTGTTCTCGTCGAGAGTGTTCTCCTTGTCCACTCTCTGTTTGGTAAGTTGGAATACTTTAGCGTGCATAACTTGTGAGTTTTGAAGTTTTATTTTTCCCTTTGGTTTTGGAGCTTTGCTCCAGCCATCGGGATTCGATTTTTCGTGCGAGAAAAAGACTGAGGGGAAAGGTGAACTAAAGGCAAGGAATTTGAGTGCTCTTTTGTGGAATACCCTGTTTTCAACTGAAAACTGTGGAAGGCTGCCACAAAAGAACTGTCAAATAGCGCAGCGGTACTTGCCATGTTCACCCCTCAGTAACTTTGCAGGGAAAATCGTTCCCGATGGTGGATTAAAAGCCTTACAAGTCTTGTCAGTTAAGGTTAATCTTTTTAATGCCCTATGTATGGTTTTTGATTGTTAATAAATCATAAATATTAAAGTGATACTATGATTTATTTTAAAATATTACAAGAAATAATTAATTTTGCACGCAAATGGATATTATTTTATCTCATAGTTCAGACCCTATTTCTTTTTTGGGTAAAATACTTGAAAGAGAAATGAAATTCACAACCTCTTTGAATGTCATTCAGGAGGTTATGAATGTACCAATGTGTGCATTAGAAAGCATATTGAGAGCAAACGGGTATGAAGATATGGAGACCTCCAGCAACTGCATAGATGAAAAGATGCTGGATATGTTCGCGGAAGCATACCTCCGTAAAATCAAAAATTATTATTTAAGGTCGGTTCGGCACTTAAAAGAGTTGAGTGCCGAAGAAAATGTGAATTTCGACCAATTCGTCAAACTATTTAAGAAGAAAGAACTATGTCAGGTTAATCACCCATCATGGTGTCATATCGATATCGAGGCCATAAAGAAATCATTTATCAATGAAGTAAAAAGGCTTACGCCTAAAAGAAAAACTATCTCTGAGTTTCTTTTTGGAGGTATTGGAAATATTGAGATAAAGGATTCTGAAATAAAGATTATTAATCTGAACGAGGTCCTTTCAGAACAGACTACAAAAGCAAGTTTACTTCATCGGATTTCCCGGAGTCGTCTTTATTCGAGGAGATTATCAACTAAGTCGTTCAACAAATATAACAATGATGGTCTGAAGAGGTTTTTCAAGCCTGCAAGATACCACATCATTTCTTCCGATGGCGAGGAGCCTTTGGGTACAATGTCACAATCAGAAATAGGCAACCCAAATATTAACCAGCCGATAGGAGAAGAAATGGTCAACACTCCAAGGCTTAAATCACCATCAATATGGATTTGTTTATCAAGAAAATCAACGAAAGTTCTCTTGCCGATGAAAAGAAGCAGGAACTTACAGCGTTGCTTTCGCAAGAAAGAACAAATGATGTTATAATGGCAGTCATCAAGTTGATGGGTGTCAATGATTTCACCATTTCCATTATTCGTCCAGACCACAAGAATTATTAACACGCCATGGACATAGGTAAAGCAATAAAGGAGTTGAGAAAAGTGAAGCATATCACACAAAAGGAATTGGCCGGTCGGTGTGGCATTACGCCTAACGCACTCTGCAACATTGAGAAAGGCAATTCCTTTCCGTCGCAATCCAACATTCAAAAAATATGCGACGCAATGTGCATACCCTCATCTTACCTATTGCTTTTCAGCATCACCGAGGAAGATGTTCCAGAAGATAAAAGGATTCTTTTCCATCAACTCTGTGAACCTCTGAAGGAAGGTCTTGTCCATGGCCTAAACAAGAACGACAATGATAAAAACAAAAAGGAAAGGTCTCGTCAATGACCTGTTCACTGGAGAACCTCTTCCGTCAAAAAAAAGAACGAATAAGAGAGGCTTGAACATACCCTCTCGCCACCGAACTAGAATCAATAGGTGGCTCAACTTGGATTATGTTTGTTTGATGCTTTGCAATACTATGCAAAAAAACTCTACGCTAAAAGCTGTTAGAGATATAGAAGAAGTATATCCAGTGCCTTTCAGTAAAGCCAGCCGGTCTAAACTGAAAAAGGCAATTGTTCATTTCTTCGAGCATGACTATCTGATAGAACGCTTCTGGAACTCTCCAAGAAAATACTTGAAGATGCTGAAAAAATGCGAGGCAGTTATGGGTCCCGACTACAGTCTTTATTATGATATGCCGGATGAGGTAAATCTTTGGAATATCTTCCGAATAAAGCTATGTTCGTTCATCATGCAGATGAACGGCATTAAGGTAATTCCAAATTTGTCAGTTTGTTTGCCAAAGCTTTATGACAAAGTATTCGAAGGCATAGAACCAGGCGGAACTTATGTAGTCAGTAACGTAAGGGCCTTCTCTAACTATTTCACAATCCATGAATGGTATAAATTTGTGAGAGAGGTTATTGAAAGACTACATCCCCAAACACTCATCATTTATGGGAAGAAGGTTTCGGTGGCTGGTGTCAATGTGGTTTACATCGAAAACAACAATTCAAAAATAGGTAAAAATGGAAAACAACAATCAAAAGATTAAAATAGAGGAGAATAAAAAGAGATGGATTGAGGCCCTCCATCGCAAGCTTGAAATGCGCACTTTGGAAGAATGGGACTACGAAACGATGTCGGAAACCATCTACAAGGATGACGTACTGGAATTTTACAGAGAATGCCAGGGAATATACGGATTGGAGAACGTAAAGACCAGGGGAGGTGTTGAATCCGAACTTGATTATTTCTTAGATGAAACAATTGACCTTGGAGAAATTCTGTCCATTAATTGTTTAAAAGGTATGTCTTTCATGGACTATATGGAAGCAAAGGGATTTCCAATCTCTTTCAAGACTTGGCCGGATGACACTGAAATGGAACACTGGAATCCCGCAAAACCATGGATTAAAACGAAGAAAAGAAATGGGAAGCGGAAATAACAGAAATCCCGAAGGAGGTTTTTATACCTTAGAATGGGATGAAGAGACAGATTTGATTGCTGGTGTAAAAGTGCTTTCAAACACCAATAACAAACGAAGCAACGATTTGCCAGCTTACAGCAATACTTCGACCATGTATTTCAAGAGAGATTCTACTGGCGAAATCATACAGTTGCGTGTTTATGATCCTGTTACACATGAAGCAAAGTTCGACATTGACATCAATCCTAAAAAGGGGCATACTAACAAGGACGGAACACATATTGATGCCGGTATTACTCACATTCATGAATGGAAATATAATTCCAAAGGAGAACTCATAAGAGGCAGTAGGGCTAGGCTGCTGACATCCCTTGAGCAACTGACTTATGATTATGTTTTGAATGCGGCAAATGACCATGTAAAATATAAATAGCACATAGTACGATATACAAAAAAAAACGGCTCCCCACAACGAGGAGCCGCTCTTCTTAATCAATACTTAATCTTATGAAAACAAAAATACTTACTTTATCTATTGAACTTCTTCTTTCCATTTGATATGACAATGCCCTTGGCATCGGCTTTCACACGTTGGCCATAGGGATTGTAGAAGATATCGCTCTCGGCATTCCGGGTGAACTCAGCCGCCGACACTTTGTCCGTCGATCCATCGCTGTTGCTGAACACCATCGTCAGGTTGGCGAATCCGTTTGAATCCCTGCTCCTCTCGATGGCGTCCGACACACTCTTGGGCAACTGGAGGTAAGACTTGTCGTAAGTCAGCCAACCATCCTTGGAGTATATCTTGAAGCGGTTGTTGTTCAAACCGTAATTGACAATCTCGTTATCGTTCTCGTCGAGGACACTCTGATAGACATAGAAGTCATCGTTGGCATCACCGGCCATCATATTTCCATCAAACCAAGAGTCGGAGTATGCCATGGCATCACTCATCAGCCATTGTCCCCATGTGCCTTGGGTATAGTCGTGCTCACCCATCTCATAGTAGTAAGTATAACCAGGTGTTCCTCGTAGCACCACACCCACATACTCATCTACACCTGGGTAGAGGTCGCCGTATTCATCCGTAGCGTTGGCTTTCAGACGCGAGGGGATGTATTTGATCTCATTGAGGAACACCATGCGTAGTTCACCTTCCACATCTTCTACGACGTATGCACGGAGCGGTTCCACACCCTCCGGCAGGTTGTCATTGGTATGAGACAAGTCCACATCGAAGTCACGGCACAGCGTCTTGTATTTGATGGGAGTTCCTGACGCACTCATCATCGTCACGGGAATCTTGTAAGAAACGTCATGGTCGAAATCGACAGGCCTGTTCATGGACGTATATCTCGGATCCTGGATATATGTACCCGACCATTTTCCATCAGGATATTTCTCATGATAGACCGACGGTTTGACGAAGAATGTAGTCTTGCCGTAGGTGTCCATCTTGTTGTTGGTATAGACTTTTGTCCTCTTCAGCGTATCGGGAATCTCATCATTCATGATGAAGATATTCAAGAGACGGTTGTAGTTCCAATCGACTATCGAAGTCGAAGTACTGGCGCCAACGATGCTTGGAGTTGTGATGTTGGCAGGGATGGTGTATTCATATATCTTGTCATCCTTTTGTATCATACCTTCCGCATAATTGTCAAGGTGTGACGGCAGCGTGACATGGGTGAAGAGCGTACAGTTTTGGAAAGCCTGCTTACCTATGGTTTTCACTGAATTGGGAATCTTTATCAGCCTGATGCTTGTACAATAGGAGAATGCCTGTGCTCCGACTTCCTCCACATAGTCAGGAATGGTGAACGAAGGAAGACTATAGCAGCTTGACACAAGACCCTGGGGTAAAATTTGAGCAAACCAGTCCACCTTTGTCAGGTTCTCACATCGATGGAAAATGCCAGTCTTCATGCCGGTCAGGTTCGTCTCATTCACCGATTCAGGGACGTATGCGTATTTTAGGTTCTCGCAGCAGCTGAACGCACCATCGCCGAGAAACTCCAACCCTTCATTCAGGAACACGCTGTCCATGTCACAAGCGAAGAACGCTTGGTAGTCTATTTTCTTCAGGGATGAAGGGAAGATGACTTTCGTGATGCTGCCATATCTTTGATGAACAGCGTAGCTCCCTTCGTTGTACTTCCCATAATTCCCGTAACTCCAGTTAGAGGCATGGAAAGCATAGTTTTCTATGGTTTCCAGACCTTCGGGTAGAGCCAGCACTCCGCTGACCCCCGCATTCTTGAACGCCCAGTTCTCAATGGTCTTCAGCTTGCAACCTTCAGGGAAAGTAAGTGGACCCACATTCTGGCAGGAATAGAAAGCATCGTTCTTGATGGTGACCAGGTTCACGGGGAATACCAGATTACCCAGACTCTTGCAGCAGCTGAAGGAGAAACGCCCGATGGTCTCCAGGTTCTCCGGGAAGTTGACAGTCTTCAGACTGCCTCCCACGCAGGCATATCCTGCGATGGTCTTGGTGTTCTCATCTATCGTGTAACACTCCAGTCCACCGGGGATGAAGTACAACGTGGTTTTGTCCGGGGAATACACCACGCCGTCGAAAGACTTGTATTTGGAGTTGTCAATGTTGATTTCCATCAGTTTCGGACAGAAGATGATGGGACCGTCGGTACTGTTCGCCGTTGCAGCAGGGTATTTGAAAGTCGTGAGAGTTTTTGGAAAACTGAGTCTTTCCAAAGAGGGCAAACTGTTAAAGGCCCTCGTGTTGATGGTTTTCAGCTTCGAGTTGGGTGAAAAGACAATCTCTCTTAGGTTAGGAAGCTCGTAAAAGCAATCCGAAGGAATGCCAGTTACCCTGTCAGACATATAAACCATTTCCAGCCCCTTACACCCATAAAACGCAAAATCTCCGATTGATGATATCGTGTTGGGCAAGGTAATCTCTTTAAGAGACTCACATCTGTTAAAGCAGGAAACAGGCAGTTCTGTGATTCTTGGGAGGAACTCTACGCTTTCAAGGCTTGTGCAGCCATAGAAGAGGTTCCTGCCTATCGAGGTGACAGACTGGGGGACAGATGCTGTTTTCAAGTTTGTTGCATTGTAAAAAACACGGATGCCAATCTTAGTCAACCCTTCGGAGATGACCACGTTCTGGATGACCGTGTTGCCGAAGAAAGCGGAGTCGGCCACCTCGGTCACTTGGTAGGAAACTCCATCATTTGTCACAAAGGCAGGGATGGTTACGTTGGTCACGTCAGCATCCACCCCTTTGAAAGAGACTGTCGAATCAGTCAGAATCCTGTATTGACAGGAATTGTCAGAAAAGGTGTCGCCCACGGCAGCGTTGATGGCCGTGGCGAAGACAAGTGCCAAGACACTTGATAAAAGTCGGAAGTTGTTCATGTTGTTTTGAATTTAATAGATTACTTGATACTGTGAAAAAAAGGAATTGCAGAGGGATGTTGCAAAGCCGTTTGACTGTCGGTCTTTTGCCAGGGCAGAGGGGGAACGAAGTTCCCGCCCTGCTCTCCTGGCCTTGACACAAACATATATGATTTCCGACTTTGCAAAAACAGCTTGACAGAGTTTGAGAATGGTTTGAGAATGGTTTGACATCTCAAACTTTTTTCCACCCCTATCAAACATTACTTGTTGACATACTTGTGTCCGTTGCGGATGACAATGCCCTTGGCATCGGCTTTCACACGCTGACCGTAGGGATTGTAGAAGATATCGCTCTCGGCATTCCGGGTGAACTCAGCCGCCGACACTTTGTCCGTCGATCCATCGCTGTTGCTGAACACCATCGTCAGGTTGGCGAATCCGTTTGAATCCCTGTTCCTCTCGATGGCATCCGACACACTCTTTGGCAACTGGAGGAAAGACTTGTTGTAGGTCAGCCAACCCTCGTTGCTGTAAATCTTAAATCGGTTTTGGTTCAAGCCATAGTTGACGATGGTGCCGCCAGTTTCCTCATCCTCCTCTGTTGTGGGGATGAAACGATCGTCATGTGCCCAGCCCGACATGAGGTTGTTGGTCTGGGTGGAGCCGGAAGCCGCCATTGCCTGTTCCATCAGCCATTGGCCGGAAGCCCCTTGTGTATAGTCGTTCTCACCGATACGGTAGTAATAGGTATAGCCGGGAGTGCCCTTCAGCACCACGCCCACATATTCGTCCACATCCTCATAGCCCTCCACATTGGCCTTCAGACGAGAGGGGATGTACTTGATTTCATTGAGGAACACCATGCGCAGCTCGCCGTCCACATCGTCCACCAGATAGGCACGGAGCGGTTCCACACCCTCTGGCAGGTTGTCGTTGGTGTGTCGCAGGTCCACGTCGAAGTCACGGCACAGTGTCTTGTACATGATGCCTTCGCCCTGAGCGTTGGTCATCGTCACCGGCACTTCGTAAGACACGTCGAACTCCACGGTGGATGTCTTGTCCACAATACCATAAGGGTAAGTCCAAGTCTGGCTCCACTTTCCCGTAGGATAGTGCGCGTCATAGACCGACTTCTTCACATAGATGGTGATTGGCTCACCCTTGCCGTTGACAGACTCCTGATAAATGGTCTTCTCGTGCCAAAGCGGTATGGTGTCGCCCATCACGAAGATGGAACGCAGGTTGTTGTCAGTTGATTTCGGCTGGATTCTCCTCACAAAGCGTACATAGGCCGGAATGGTGAACTCCGTTATCTTCGGGTCTTTCTCGATGACGCCATACTGGGGCGTGGCGAATTTGCATTTAGCCGTCTCAAAGATGGAGTCCAAGAATGACGGCAGCGTGACATGAGTCAGCTTATCACAGTAGCCAAACGCCCCTGCCTGAATCGTCTTTACGCTGTTTGGAATGTAGAGCGTGCGCAGACTCTTGTTCGACTGCACTTGGCCCTCAGTAATCTTGGAGATGCCCGCCTCCCAACGCACGTCCTCGTACACGCCGCTGGAGAATTGTTGGCTCTCGTAGGGAATACCGTCTTTGGTGGGGTTGTTTTTTTCGAAAGTCGACCACCCCTCGATGAAATTGGGCACGAGCAAATGTCGGATGACCTTGTTCTGCGCAAAGGCACTCTCACCAAGAATCCTTAATGTAGAAGGTATGGTGAAATCAAGGTTCGGCGACCTGCTGAAAGCACAGTAGCCTAAGCTCTCTATGCAGTCACTCCAAACCATCGTGGTGAGGTTTGGACACATGGCAAAGCCACCCTCGTCGATGACGCTCACCTTACTATTGGAGAGGTCCACCCTCACAAGAGCAGAGTCGTTCTTGAAAGCATCCTCATACACCAATTCAAGAGATGCGGGAGCCACATATTCCTCGTGGATGCCACCACACTGGTAGAGGATGGTCATATCCTTGTTGTAGACATGGTTTCCATCCACCACCTTGAAGAAAGGGTTGTCCTCCGGATAGTCGAAGCACTTGATGCGCACGCCACGGGTACCACGCTTGCCGTAGTGCCACCTCTCATAGAGGTTGTAAGCAGGATTGAACTCCAACGTATCGACGCAGGAATATACATCGAAAGCATCGCCGTAGCCGTTCGAGCCGTTGAACGTTATGTTGCGGTTCTTGATGGTCAGCCTCTGGACATGTGCCGAATAGAACATAGCACCACTTAGGTTTCCCAATGACTCAGGCAAGGTGATATGCCCCAGGCTCGGACAAGTGTTGAAAGTGGACATCTGCATCACGGTCACCCCCTCGGGGATGTTCACGTCCACGAGTTTCGTGCAGGTGCTGAAGATACGGTCAGTGTCCCAGTTGGTCAGGGTGTTGGGAACAGAGATGGAGGTGATTTCCTCACAGGTGCGGAAAGCCCTCGATTCGAAGGCTGTTACGGTGTAGCTGACGCCGCCGTTCGTGACGGTTTCAGGTATCACCACCGCGCCCGAAATGGAAGTGTTGGCCGCCTTGACAGACACTGTGCCAGTCGAAGTGCCGGCATCCTCAGTCAAGACGGTATAGGTCAGGTCGTTGAGGGTGAACGTATCACCCACAGCAGCATTGGCGTTGAGCGTGGCCATGAGCACGCCCATCAGGTAGATAATTCTTCTCATAACATTTTGAATTTTAGTAAAACCTTGTTGTTGATGAAATGAAAGCCAGCCTTGCCTGAGCGTCATCACATCTCATCCCATACGCTGAAAGAATGGTCCTTGCCCTCTTCAACATCCTCAAAAAAGGAGTTGTTGGCATCCGATTCCTCGGGAGTGGTCTCGCCCGAACCGATGTTGATCATGAAGGGCTGGCAGAAGTTCTCACAAAGCTCCGCTTCGGGAGCGACATACTTTTTTTTCTTGATTGTCATTTCCATTTTATTTTATTTGTAGTGTTAGTGGATTGTCTTGTCTTTGCACCTTGTCGTAGGCCGTGTGCAGGATGCCGTTCAGATAGACTTTCTTTGCCAGGCCGTCAGACATGTTCATATACCGGTCACCCATCTCCTTGGGAATCTCCCTCATGGGCAACTCGACGCCGTCACGAGAGGCACTGACGGCATAGCTGCCATCCTTCTTCACGAAGATGCCCGGGTTCTCGAACACCTCCGTCATTTGTAGGAAGTCGTTCAGATATGACGGCTTCAGGTACATCCTGCTGACCCTGTCGTTGATTCTCGGTTTCACAGCCACCACGTTGTCGCACATGTCCAGGACATAGCCCGCCATCTGCGAAGAAACCAGCAGCATGGGCACTTCGCCGTAGATGCCGCAGTCCCTCGACCAGAGGGGAAGACGGAACTCACGGGCCAGGGAGACAGCGTCAGCCTGGTACGACTCGTAGAAAGAGCCTTGGTCAATCAGGATCCTCTTTAGGGGATTCCTTTTCTGTTGCGCCTTGAAATCCTCGAAAGAGAGCAGCGAGCGGATGTCGCAGTTGGTCATGGCACCCATGCCGATAAGACTTTCCCTCTTTTCCGCGTCGTGCATCAGGAGGTGCAGGTATTGGGCAAGGGTGGTCAGCATGGGAACCTTATCAAGGTACACATTCCACGACTGTCCCTTGACCACGCTCTCCCTCACGGCATCGGAACGGAACAGCGTCAGTGAGTCGCCTGATTTCTCCACGAAGGGATAGCGGTAGGCATGTTCGATGCCACGCTTGAAGGTATTGTACTTCAAGTCCTTGATGGGAAAAATCACTTCCTCGCCATCAACCCTCCTGCGGAAGGCGTCGATGGTCTGCTGCGCGATGGACAGCTGCGCCTCCATCGGGTCGGACACCCGGATGTCGAGCAAGTCCACCGAGGTTTCCGTCAAGTGGAAGTTGAACAGGCCTTTTATCTGCAGGATGTCATCACAGATGGGCATCAGACTCAGCCGTGA
>Ga0247611_10010321_pt1 | contig 11002 bp, 12 predicted proteins | sample 177DNAGHGhighgp2_FD_192422 | JGI IMG/M metagenome (GOLD analysis project Ga0247611, IMG submission 192422) | Sheep rumen microbial communities from Palmerston North, Manawatu-Wanganui, New Zealand - 1770 DNA GHGhigh gp2 | ecosystem: Host-associated > Mammals > Digestive system > Stomach > Rumen... | reverse complement strand
AACTTCCTAAATATTTGGGTGAGCCTCCCACTCCACAGTGCGAGGCTCACTTTTTCAAAAAATAAGACCAATTGGTTACGAATCCATCGCAACCATCAACCGACTACTAAAATGTCTTTTACCGATCAAGAAAAAATCGCTATTGTCAGCCTGCTTATAGAAATGGCAAATGCCGACAACATCATAGCCTATGAGGAGATGATAACCATCAACCTCATTTGCCGCAGGCTCGAGATTGACCACAACTCATTTGTTGTGGGCCACGGACTAAAGTGCGAGCATGCCATCGAGGTTCTCAAATCCATGAACGATGACAAGAAGCTCCAGCTAGCCAACATGATGGTTGAAATCATCGACAGCGACAACCAAGTTGATGACAACGAGATTGCGCTGCTCAACCACGCCTGCAAGAGAATAGGGATCGAAGATTTACTACAACAATCTTAACAGCGAGACATTACTTTTTTTAATAAAATTATGTGCTCTTTTTTTTGAATTTCTCAACTAAAACACATAATTTTGCACTCTGTTCACTGACAAGACACCACAGAATGAGGAAAATAATACTGCCAATAATTGCACTTGTAATTGTCTCGGTTGCAACAACCACAACATTCACCAGTTGCAAAAACGAGACAAAGCACACCGATACCCTGCTCGACACTGCGGTAATCAAACCAAAACCCGTTGAGATGACTGCCGACAGCGACAGCGCAAACGTTGAAAACGGTAAAGCTTTGATAACCAAAAGTGTTACAGGAAAAGTCACCGATGGAGCTATGAACAGCGTTTTCATTGAAGTAGCTCCCGACAGCACAGTAGAATTCTCCTATCCTGAGCTCAACCGAAATGACAACAAGGTGTTCTATAATTGGCAAATTGACGACATGATTACAGTCACCTATGTTGAGACCACACGCAACGGAGAGCCCCTTGACAGTGTAGTGAGCATTCAGAAGGCACAATAAACGGCCTGAAACGCAACAACATAAGAAAGTACCAACACACTTTGAATGCGGTAGTAGCTCAGTTGGTAGAGCATCAGCTTCCCAAGCTGAGGGTCGCGGGTTCGAATCCCGTCTACCGCTCCATTAATAAGGAAGTGCATGCTATCACACATATATCAAATAATGCTTCCTTATACACAATATTATCACAATTAAAGACTTAGCCAGTGCATTAAACAGCATATACCATGTAAGGCATAACAAAAATGAAATATACTTATGAAATCTACTAAGAAAACATTACTCATTGGATTGCTGACTATTGTCATTGCCTGTGGCGTTACGCCTATATTCACTAGCTGTAATCGCGCCATTACCTACGAGGACGGTATGTTTGACTACGACGACATCTATAACGATGACGCCACAAACGACACATTCCAAATTAATAGCGAGGTTGACAACGACGACCAAGAAAGATACTAAATTAACTGGTTATTCAGGACAAGCACACATCTTAACCAGATAATAAAGCGTGCTTTATCAACGAAAAAAGATGCCTGTAATGGGCATCTTTTTATGTTTTATTGGTGCATGCACCAAGACTATCACTTGGCTTTGCAGATGGTGAGATAGTTGCAGTGCAGCATCTCGCCCTCGTCGCCACGCAGGTGGAAAGGTCCGCCGGCACACCAGTCCCAAGCTTTGCAACGAGCACACTCGTCGCGCTTGAGCCATCGCCGGTTGCGCATCTGCTCGAATCGGTTGTTCCACACGTCACTGAAACTGTCACGATAAATATTGCCCTGCGCATAGTGTGAGCGAATGCTCATGCATCCACTTATATCCCCATTGGCAAGCACCGAAGCTGTCATGGTGCCAGCGTCGCAGCGATAGATGTGGCTTCTCACTTCGCCCTCATAGTCGCCCAAGAAGCCCTCGCAGCTGTAGGACAAGTCAATATCGCCCTGCTTGCGAGTCTCAACGATAAAGTCCATGAGCTCAACATATTGCTCCGGACTGAGAAAGAGCTCAGAATTAAGTTTTGCCCTCCCCTGAGGGAAGATTGTAAAGATTCGCCACTTTTTCACACCAATATCTATAAGATACTGCTTGAGTTGTGGCAAAGTGGAAAAATTGCGCTGGCTCACACAAGTGATAATATCCCATAGCAAACCTTTGGTCCTAACCAAAAGCTTCACAGAGCTGATGGCAGCGTCAAACGAGTTGCCACGCAGCCAGTTGTGCTCTGCCTCAAGTCCATCGAGGCTCACAGCTATTGTGCGCAACCCGGCATTGAGTAGCTTGCTGAGCATATCCTCGGTGAGCAACACGCCATTTGTCACAGTACCCCAAGAGAAGCCACGGTCGGTAATCGCTTTGCCACACTCCACGATGTCGGGACGAACAAGTGGCTCACCACCCACTGTGTTGACAAGCACACGATTAGGAGCAGTCATCGTTGTCACATCGTCAAGCACTTTCAAGAAATGGTCTAAGGGCATATCGGGAGTCGCTGAAATCTTGCGGCAGTCACTACCACAATGGCGGCACGAGAGGTTGCAACGCAGAGTGCACTCCCAGAACAGCTGCCGCAGCGGATGGTTTTTCTCAAGCCAACGGCGCTCACGTCGCGTGTTCTCCAGGTCGATGAGCTGTCGTGTTCTCATAGGACGCTATCAGTTTCATGTTTCTTTTCCACTTCGACATTGTTGACGGCCGAATCGATGCCGTTAACTGGTGGACCATATACATCTTCCACCACTTCGGGTGTGTCGGGCGAAACGGGAGGAGGTCCATAAACTTTGGGAGAATTGAAGACTCCACCACATGACGACAATCCCAGCATGGCACCTACTGCCACCAAGGCTCTAACACTCCACTTCTTTATTACAAATACTGATTTATTCATTGCCCTAGAGTTTAGTTACAGCGCAAATATACAACATTTGCAACACACTTGCAAATGTCAAGAAACTAAAGGTTTACCAAAATCAACGAAAAAACTAATGCCAGTAGAGAAATTATCACTACCTTTGCACACCAATAATCACATAATTATGGACACACTCACATCTTTTGCCAAAGAGAACTTTCAGCTGATAACCCTATTTGTTGGCCTACTTGGTGTGCTTATAGGCATTTGGACCGTCTATTATGAGGTAAAGAAAAAACGCAAGCCGAAAGACAAGCAAAAGAAAGAGCAAAGCAACGACTAAGTTCAAAATCGACTTCAACATGGCAAGCAATCCAAGTTTCGCTCAGTATATTGCCGACCAATGCGCTGGAGCTGGAGAAATTATCACCAAGAAGATGTTTGGAGAATATGGAATCTACTGCGACGGCAAGATTTTCGGCCTTATATGCGATGATTGTTTCTACCTGAAACCCACCGACGCTGTGAAACCATTGCTGCGCAATGTTGAGCTGCGGCCGCCATATGAGGGCGCTAAAGACTATTTCTTTATTGCCGACGTAGATGACCACGATTATCTCTCGCTGCTGGTGTAGGAAACTTGCAAAGCATTGCCCGAGCCAAAAGTCAAGAAAAGAAAAAAATCATCTTCAAAAAAAGACTGAGCTATGAATCTAAAATGGGAAGACGGATTCACTATCGCCGTTAGTGTTCAAGACAACACCGTGACACTCAAGGCCAACCGCGAAGGACTATTGTCGCTCGCCAACCACCTGGTGACAATAGCACAAGACCCAGCAACGGGCGCCCACTTGCACCTCGACCAACACAACTCCCTTGAAGAGAACTCAGCCGAACTGATAATAGAAAAAATAAACAACTAAAACACTTATAAAATGTTAGATCTCGACAAAAAGAAAAAACTTAAACGTGAGATTATCGCCTACTTCCTGCTCGTGATAGGAAGCGCACTGTTTGCCATTGGCGACGTGATGTTTGTGAACCCCTACCTCATGGCTCCCGGTGGAACCTACGGTCTTAGTAACGTGTTCAACACCGTGTGGCCCTGGAAGATTTCGTATTATGCCATCTGCATGGATGTGCCATTGCTCATCATAGGCACTTGGATTTTGGGTCCAAAATTCGGTATCAAGACCATCATATCCACAGCCTTGATTTTCGTCTTCACATTCATCCTTGAGAGCTGGTGGGGCTACAACCCAGTAATCCACGATGGCGAAATTGTGAATCAAACAGCCAATTCATCCATGGTGCCCATTCCACACGACGGTGGCTGGTTCTCACCCGACTATTTCCTCAACACAGTGGTTGCAGGTCTCATCTACGGCGTTGCCATTGGCCTGATTTTCCGTTCTGGAGCCACCAGTGGTGGTAGCGACATCATCTCGATGATATTGCACAAGTACACCAAAATTTCGCTTGGCACTCTCGTAATGATTGTAGACGGCATCATCACCCTGAGCACACTTGTTGCTTTTGGCGACATTCGCCTGCCCATCTACTCAGTGATTGTCATCTTCATCGAGGGTAAGGTTATTGACCTCGTGGTCGACGGAATGAAGAGCTACAAGACCATGTTCATCATCACCGACAATCCTGAGCCAGTGCGCGATTTCATCATCAACAACCTGAAGCGTGGCGGCACCTGCATCACTGGTAGCGGCCTCTACAAGGGTAACGAGCGCAAGATGGTGTATGTGACCCTAGACCGTGCCGACATGATCAAGCTGCGCTCGGTGCTTTATCGCATTGATCCCAAGGCGTTTGTTAACATCATGGAGAGCAGCGAAATCCTGGGTCAAGGTTTCCGTCGCCTGCCACAGGAGTAAAAGGACAATATAGGAGCACATAGCTTTTTGACAACACAAGCGGCTGATTTACTGTAATGTAAATCAACCGCTTGTGGTATGTAATAGCGAAAAAATCATTCCATCCTGAAACATGAATAATACTGATGGGGAAAACCTGGTGTCCTTATCCTTGAAGGAGATAGCCTCCTTTGCTACACTAAAATAAAGGAAATGGGGTTGCCGGTTTTCTTTACACACTTATTACAATAAAGAATGTGTGGTAGAACAATAGTTGCCTCTTGCACATTAAGATAAAATTTATTAACTTTGCAACGGTTCAAGCAACTTGAAGAGTCGAGGCACTGCTTGGACTTACATGCATTTAAAGATACGTTTTTGTTTTTCCCTTAACTGAAATTCGGCAAAATTTTCACACCAAAGGGTAAACAGTAAAAAACGTTCATGCTTGCCTATACCTTCCCCCAATAGGCGGGAAACAGTATATATGGCATGGCGTGGGGGATACTGTTTATTTTTGGTGTGGGCATGCCGAAGCCTCAGTTAAGATAAATCAGACAAGTCTCCACGCTATCTTTCTTATTAACAATGATAAAAAAAGCCACAATTAGGGAGACTCAAATGGCACTAAAGTCACTATGAAAAAGTTTTTAACTTTGCTCATCGCATGCTTCCTAACCTTCAACTTATTGAGTGCACAGAATTTAATTAGGCTAAAGAATGGTAATGTCATTAAAGGGGAAGTTATTGACACATCGCCTAATGGAACTGTTACAATCAAATCCAAAGATGGAAACGTGGCTACTTACAGCGTTTCTATGATCGACAAAATCACTAAAGAGTTGAAAGATGCCGATTTCACACGCGACCGTGGCTTTCACCTAACAGTTGAGGCCGAGACGCTAAATCCTTGGAGCGTGAAATTTGACAAATATTACCCCAAGAAAGATTTAGCCACCCTTGGAGGTAATATTGTGCTTGGTTACAAATTGAATCAACACTTAATATTAGGAGTGGGCTATGGCGCCAATTACATGAGCGACGCCAAGCAAATGTATGATGACCGAGAAAATGGCAGCCTGCACCACAAAGCCTTTATCAGGGGGCAATATCGCCTCAACGACAACAAATTCTCACCCACTGCGACCATTGACTTCGGTTTTAGAAATTATAAGAACCTTGAAGACAAGACAAAACTTAGCTATTTTGTAACTCCAATGCTTGGAATCTCGCTGCGCACTACCACTAATTCTTACTTTGAGTTCAAAGCTGGCTACTCAATAGGCACCAAAGCGAAATTGTTTTCCAACGTAGATAAACTACCTTCCAATTCAGACCAATACAAATATAACATGTCGGGGGTCGTCTTCACAATTGGATGGTCAAGAACCTTTGGTCTATTCAGTAGATAAACGTTGCTTTTAATGCTATCATTTATATGAAACCAAATATTGTATCAATTATTAGAGTGGCTTTTGTGACGATTGTGTGCGCAATGAACGTCATTGGCACCGATGCACAGATGCTGCCATCTTTAGCCCAGCACTCATGTAACAATGAAGATGGGGTACTAATTGCTGCTGTTAAGAAAAAAAAGACTCAAGCCAAGAAGTCAACAGCAACTAACAGCAAGAATAAAGCAATGTCAAAGGTCTCAAAACAAGCAACTATCAAGCATGAAGAAGATACTGACAAGCCCATTGTCACAAAAGACGAACCAGCCAAAAAACAAGCCAAAAGCCAAGATAACGAGAACGATGACAAGAACTTCTTTAGTAAGGCTAAAGACAAAATCACTGGATTTTTTAAGGGTGATGACAAAGACGAGAAATCAAAATATAAATATGACAAGAACACCTCACAGCAAGAGCTCTTTAACATGGCTCATGAGCTAGTGAAAGAGGTGGATGCACATGAGAACAATATCCTTTCTCTCTCGATGGACACTAAAGAGGGCAAAATGCTCATCAAGAAAGAGCGTGATGCCGCTCATGAAAAACGGAAAAAGGCTGTAAAAATCTATAGTGAGATTATCAAGAGAGGACCCGTCATGGGTGCCTACTTGGGTCGGGGCATCCTGCAAATGGAACTCGAGAAACACAAGCAAGCCTACAGCGACCTGGAGAAGGTGCTCACCTTTGACAACGTACCTGATGAAACTAAGGAATTTTGCCTTAACTGCATCAGTAATGAGAAAAAGATGCACAAAGAGAATGCCGACAGACGTAACCGAATCCTAATGGGCGTGGGACTGGGTGTGCTGGGAGCTGCCACAGTGGCAGCAACTACAGTGTCGGTAGTTAACGCAGTAAAGCATGGCAATTCCTCCTCATCGACAACCACCACTACCACAGGAGGAGGCTATGGTATTGGCGGGGGAAATTATGCCGCAACCTCAACTGGCAATAGTGCACTTCACCCTGCAACATCACAAAGAGGTGCACCCATGACCCACACTGAAGGCACTCCTGGAAATGGCCGCCAAATGGGTGATGTGGCTTATTATGAAGACGGCATGATGCACTCGGTGCTTTACCAAATGTGCGCCACATGCAACGGCAGTGGAAGCGGAGCCGTTTCTCAAGCCAACCAGCAGGCTGCTATGCAACGCATTACTGGCAGAAATAGCTCACGTTCTAACAACAATCATGCAAAATACGCAAGTAATGGTCCCTGCCGCAATTGTGGTGGATCGGGCATTAGAATCTTGAGCCAAAAATGGAAGGCAAGTTCTGGAAAAGTTAGCAACAACTCTTTGATTAGTAAACAGTCATCCAAGAAATCTGAAAATGAAGACATGCTAAGTGCTCAAGAATATGAAAGATTATACGGTCCTTTCAGTTGGAACCACCCTGATCTGTACAAATCATATGAAAGCATTATTATGCGTATCATTTATCAAGATGAAATAGACCAGTCTGACCTCGATAACATTAGAAGTAGCCAAGAAGAAATGAAACAATTGAGAAAAGAGATGGAGCAACCCGCAAAAGACGGAAAAAAACTCGCTAATAAGTATGTGTATAAAAGCCCTTGGGAAGATTGGTCAAAAATTAAAGATATATTAGAAAGCAATTACAAATACGATAAAGAAAGGAGAAAATATATTAAAAAATAAATTTCTTATTCTATATTTAGACCACCCATTTCTAATGCACTAAAAATTAAACGTCACATTCTAAATGTGGCGTTTAATGTTTTATATTTGTATTTATTGTATACAAAATGATGATGCCCTCTAATTTAACTTTAATGATGTTAAAATAGTGGCATTTTTAACATTTATAACACAAAAACATTATTAATTAACGATGAATATTGTGTTCTTTATAATTCAAAATAATAATTTTGCACATACAAAAGAACTAAAAACAAAAATGTTATTATGAATGATACAGTAAACATTCGCGAACTGAACGAAATCATTGCCACAAAGAGTAATTTTGTGAACACAATCACTCAGGGCATGAACCAAACTATAGTAGGCCAAAAACACCTGATTGACTCATTGTTGATTGCTTTGCTAGCCAACGGGCACGTTCTTCTTGAAGGTGTGCCAGGACTTGCAAAGACATTGGCCATCAAGACACTTTCTCAAATCATCGATGCCAAGTATAGCCGCATCCAATTCACACCCGACTTGCTGCCAGCCGACGTTATTGGCACCATGGTCTACAGCATTCAGAAGGAAAAATTTGAGGTAAAGAAAGGCCCAATTTTCGCTAACTTTGTCCTTGCTGATGAGATTAACCGTGCACCCGCCAAGGTTCAGAGTGCTTTGCTCGAAGCCATGCAAGAGCGCCAGGTGACAATTGGCGACAACACTTTTGCCCTTGATGAGCCATTCCTTGTGATGGCGACCCAAAACCCAATTGAGCAGGAAGGAACCTATCCGTTGCCCGAGGCGCAAGTCGACCGATTCCTAATGAAAGTGGTGATTGGTTACCCCAACCGTCAGGAAGAGAAAGAAATCATTAGAATGAACATAGGCAGTGAGCAACCCAAAGTCACTCCATTGGTAACACCTGCCGACATTGTTGACGTGCGCAACGTGGTGAAACAAATCTACATTGACGAGAAGATAGAACGATATATCGTTGACATCGTGTTTGCCACACGCTTCCCCGACGACTACGGCTTGAGTGACCTGAAGAGCATCATTTCGTTTGGCTCTTCGCCACGCGCCTCAATCAGTATGGCACTCGCAGCACGCGCCTATGCCTTCCTGCGTGGACGCGGTTATGTGATACCCGAGGACGTGCGCGCCGTGTGCCACGACGTGATGCGCCACCGACTTGGCCTAAGCTACGAGGCCGAGGCCAACAATATCACTGCCGACGAGATTATCAGCAATATCCTCGACAAGATTGCAGTACCTTAATAGTTCATAGTTATTAGTTCATAGTTAATAGTTCAAAGTTTTTAGAACTAATATAACTCAAAAACTTTGTATTAAAAGTAGATGGAACGAAGTGAATTGTTGAAGAAGGTACGCAAGATTGAGATAAAGGCCAAAGGTCTGTCTCAAAACATCTTTGCTGGCGAGTACCACACTGCCTTTAAGGGGCGTGGTATGACTTTTAGCGAGGTGCGAGAGTACCAGTATGGCGACGACGTGCGCGACATTGATTGGAATGTTACCGCCCGCCAAAACCACCCTTACGTCAAGGTCTACGAGGAAGAACGTGAGCTCACCGTGATGCTCGTTGTTGACGTGAGTGGCAGCAAAAACTTTGGTGCCGTGGGAGAATCGAAACAGGATGTGATGACCGAAATCGCCGCAACACTTGCCTTCTCGGCCATCGAGAATAACGACAAGGTGGGAGTGTTGCTCTTCAGCGACAAGATTGAGAAATTCATTCCGCCTCAAAAGGGACGCAAACACATCCTGCGTGTAATCAGCGAACTCCTTGACTTCAAAGCTGAAAATCGCGGTACAAACTTGAACCTAGCTCTCGAATACCTCACCAGTGGCATTAAGAAGCGCTGCACTGCATTCCTTATCAGTGATTTCCTTGACACTCAGGACTATTACAAAAGCCTATCGATTGCTAACCACAAGCACGATGTGATTGCTGTGCAGGTCTATGACAAGCGCGAAGCACATCTTCCTAATGTGGGATTAATAAAAGTCATCGACTCGGAACGTGACACCCAACGCTGGATTGACACCAGCAGCAAAAGGGTGCGTCAAGCCTATGACCAATGGTGGTATAAACGACAGCAAGTCATGAGTGACACCCTCACCCGAAGCAATGTAGACCTTGCGCAGGTAGCAACTGATGAGGACTTTGTGAAATCACTGTTGGCACTCTTCAAGAAAAGGAGTTAGAGATTAGGCAAAGATATTTATAAGAAAATGAATATTAAACGACACATAATAAACGTAGTATTGCTGCTGACACCATTCATAGCATGCGCTGCCAGCACTATTGTCACAGCAAAACTCGACTCCACCCACATGGTGATGGGTAAAACAACTACCATGCACATCACCATTGCGCAAGACAAGAATGTGAACGGACTTTTGCTCACCCTGCTGTCCGACACATTAAATTCAAAAGTTGAGATTGCCGACAAGGGAAAGGCCGACACTACAACCCTTGACAATAACCGCATAGAAATAAAGCACGACATCACTCTCCAAGCTTTTGATCCTGGAACCTACCAACTACCACCCATCGCTTATTTGGTAGGTAACGACACCATCAAGAGCAAGCAGCAGCTCACGTTAAACGTTGATTCTATTCAAGTTGACACTAACGGAAACATCAAAGACTTCAAGCCTGTGATGGATGTTCCGTTCAAGCTCACCGACATAATACCTGATTTCATCAGCAACTACTGGTGGGCATGGCTCCTGGGCATAGCACTGATTGCTGCAGCAATATTCTCTTATCTCAAGTGGTTCAAGAAGGGTATCAATCCGCTCAAAATCGTCAAGAAACGACTCCCCCCCTACGAGGAAGCAATGCTCGCACTTCAGCAACTCAAGGAGCGAAACTTGTGGCAAAATGGGCAGGAGAAAGAATACTACACCCAACTCACCGACATCTTGCGTGTGTACATCAACCGCCGATTCGGCATCAACGCTGTAGAGATGCCTTCAAGCGAAATTATGGAGAAAATCAAGCAGAACAATGAGGCCAATCTTGCTAATGACCAGCTTAACAATGTGCTTGAAATCGCCGACTTTGTGAAGTTTGCAAACATGCGCACCCTAGCCGACGACAACGAGATAGCTTTCCAAAGAGCCATCAACTTTGTTGAGCAAACTAAGCCTATAGCCATCCCCGAGCCGAAAATGCAAG